>Ga0153921_1000268_pt1 | contig 33057 bp, 24 predicted proteins | sample TSNJ005MetaG_FD_104691 | JGI IMG/M metagenome (GOLD analysis project Ga0153921, IMG submission 104691) | Attine ant fungus gardens microbial communities from New Jersey, USA - TSNJ005 MetaG | ecosystem: Host-associated > Fungi > Mycelium > Unclassified | place: USA: New Jersey, Brendon T. Byrne... | reverse complement strand
GTTTTACGGCATGTTCCGCTACGGCCATTCATATGGGAATGCAGTTATCTTCATCGATCCATGAGGAAAACAAATATATCTGCCGCGATTGCCATCATCCGGCCCAGCTCATAACCTGCACGCCATTTTGTTTGTCTGCCGAGCCATCCCATGACTGCCACCTTTTCTCCACAGGCGCAGCGTTTTTCCCGCTCCGACTACAAAACCCTGGGCCTGGCCGCCCTCGGTGGCGCGCTGGAAATCTACGACTTCATCATCTTCGTATTCTTCGCGCTGACCCTGAGCCAGCTGTTTTTCCCGCCGGAAATGCCCGAGTGGCTGCGCCTGCTGCAAAGCTTCGGGATCTTCGTCACCGGCTACCTGGCACGCCCGCTGGGCGGCATCCTGATGGCGCACTTTGCCGATCACCTGGGGCGCAAGCGCGTGTTCAGCCTGAGCATCCTGATGATGGCGTTGCCCTGCCTGCTGATCGGGATCATGCCCACCTACGCGCAAATCGGTTATTTCGCGCCGCTGATCCTGCTGGTGCTGCGGGTGCTGCAAGGTGCCGCGGTCGGCGGTGAAGTCCCCAGCGCCTGGACGTTCGTCGCCGAGCACGCGCCGCCGCACCATCGCGGCTACGCCTTGGGCTTCCTGCAGGCCGGCCTGACCTTTGGCTACCTGCTCGGTGCGCTGACCGCGACGCTGCTGGCGCAAGTCTTCACCCCGGCCGAAATCCTCGACTACGCCTGGCGTTTTCCCTTCCTGCTCGGCGGTGTGTTCGGCGTGATCGGCGTGTGGCTGCGCCGCTGGCTGAGTGAAACCCCGGTATTCCTCGAAATGCAGGCCCGCCGCCACGCGGCTGCCGAACTGCCGCTGCGCACGGTATTGCGCGACCATCGCGCCGTGCTGCTGCCGGCGATGGTCCTCACCTGCGTGCTCACCTCGGCCGTGGTCGTGCTGGTCGTCATCACCCCGACCATGATGCAGAAAACCTTTGGCATGAGCCCTAGCCACACCTTCGCCTTGAGCGCGCTGGGCATCGTCTTCCTGAACATCGGCTGCATCCTCGCCGGCCTGCTGGTGGACCGCATCGGCGCCTGGCGCGCGGTGCGGGTCTACAGCGTGTTGCTGCCGCTGGGGGTCGCGCTGCTCTACGCCAGCCTGATCAACGGGGGCGTGTGGCTCGGCGCGGCCTACGCCGTGGCGGGCTTGAGTTGCGGGGTGGTGGGCGCGGTGCCGTCGGTGATGGTCGGGCTGTTTCCGGCGCCGGTGCGGGTGTCGGGAATTTCCTTCACCTACAACATCGCCTATGCACTGTGGGCGAGCACTACGCCGCTGCTGCTGATTGCGCTGATGCCGACCAGCCCGTGGATTTGCGTGGGGTATTGCGTGGTGATGGGCGCGGTGGGGGTGGGAAGTGTGGCGCTGTTTGGCAAGCGCCACACCCTGGTTGGCTGAAACTCAGGTCAAAAAGTGCCAGAGCAGCAGGGTACCGATCAGGCCGACGACCGACACAATCGTCTGCAACACCGACCACACCCAGATCGTCTGCTTCAACTGCAGGCCAAAGTACTCACGCACCATCCAGAACCCGGCGTCGTTGACGTGGCAGAAGAACACCGAGCCGGCGCCAATCGCCAATGCCACCAATGAACTCTGGGTGGCGGCCAATCCGGCCATCATCGGCGCGAGGATACCGGCCGTGGTGGTCGTGGCGACCGTCGCCGAGCCGGTGGCCTGGCGCAACGCCACGGCAATCAACCAGGCCAGCAACAGATACGGCATGTGGGCGCCTTCGGCGACTTTGCTGATGGTCTGGCTGACGCCGGCGTCGAGCAGGGTTTGCTTGAGGCCGCCGCCGGCGCCGATGGTCAGCAGCAGCACGGCGATGGGCGCAAGGGCTTTGCGCAGGGTGTTGCCGACTTCGGCGCGCGGCATGCCGGCGGCCCAGCCCAGGCAGATCACGGCGGCTATCACCGCGAGGCCGAGGGCGATCAGCGGTTCACCGAGGAATTTCAGGGTCAGGCCCACGGTGCTTTCCGCCGGCAGGGCGACTTTGGCCAAGGTGCTGCCGAGCATCAGAATCACCGGCAACAGGATGATCAACAGCGACACGCCAAAACTCGGCTGGCGCGGCGCCTTGGGCGGTGCACTGAACAGTGCGCCGATGTCGGCCGGCTCATCCACGTGCAGGCGCTTGGACAGCCAGTTGCCGTAGAGCGGGCCGGCGAGGATCACCGCCGGCACCGCCAGGCAGAAGCCCAGCAACATGGTCAGGCCGAGGTCGGCGTGCAACGCGCTCACTGCAATCAGCGGTCCGGGGTGCGGTGGCATCAAGGCGTGCAGGGTGGTCATGCCCGCCAGCGCCGGGATGGCGATTTTCAGCAGCGGCTGGTTCGAACGCTTGGCCATCACAAAGATGATCGGCACCATCATCACCAGGCCCACTTCGAAGAACAGCGGCAGGCCGATCACCATCGCCACCAGCGCCATCACCCATGGCAGCGACTTGCCCTTGCCCAACCCCAGCAGGGTGGTGGCGATGCGGTCGGCGGCGCCGGATTCCGCCATCAGTGCGCCGAGCATCGAGCCCAGGGCAATGATGATCCCGGCTTCACCGAGGATCGCCCCGGCGCCTTTGCTGAAGGCCTTGGCCACTTCTTCCGGCGGCAGTCCGGCACCGACCCCGGCGATAAAGGTGCCGATCAGGATCGACAGAAATGGTGGCAACTTGGTCGCGCTGATCAGCACGATGATGCTGGCGATGGCCAACAGGACGCAGAACATAAGGCGGGTGTCGTGAACCATCCACGCGGCAGTCGATAACTCCAAAACGGGACTCCTTATCGAACAGGTTGGGGAAATTGTTTCTTTTTGTTTCCTGCTCGAAAAGCATACCTGATACAACGGTTCCAGAGCGTACCTGTGCGATTTTGGTGCGCTCGACAGTAACGTGCCAATGGCCCGCCGATGACAATTGTGCAACCTATGGCAATGAGTCGGGCCTATAGCTCTATGCTCACCCACACACCTGTGGGAGCCGGCACGCCAGCGCCTGCCGCCAACAACATCACGAGGGTTGCTCATGAGTGCAGGACACAGCCACGCCCAAGTCCGCGCGGGCCACGAGCGCAAGTTATGGTTCGCCCTGGGGCTGACCACCAGCTTCATGATTGCCGAAGTCATCGGCGCCTTTGTCACCGGTAGCCTGGCGCTGCTGTCCGACGCCGCCCACATGATGACCGACGCCCTGGCCCTGGCGATTTCCCTGGTGGCCATTCAGGTCGCCAAGCGCGCCGCCGACCGCAAGCGCACCTTTGGGTATGCGCGGTTTGAAATCCTGGCAGCCGCTTTCAATGCACTGCTGTTGTTCGCCGTGGCGTTTTACATTCTGTATGAGGCCTATCAACGGCTACAGGCACCCGCGCAAATCCAGTCCACCGGCATGCTGGTGATTGCGGTGCTGGGGCTGATCGTCAACCTGATTGCCATGCGCCTGCTCAGCGCTGCCAGCGGCGAGAGCTTGAACGTCAAGGGCGCCTACCTGGAAGTCTGGAGCGACATGCTCGGCTCCATCGGCGTGATGATCGCGGCGGTGGTGATCATGTTGACGGGCTGGGGTTGGGTCGACTCGCTGGTGGCGGCAGCCATCGGCTTCTGGGTACTGCCGCGCACCTGGAGCTTGCTCAAGGAAAGCATGAATGTACTGCTGCAAGGCGTGCCGGACGGTATCGATATCGACCAGGTGGAGCAGGCCATTCGCGCCATTCCCGGGGTCAAGGATGTGCATGACCTGCACATCTGGGCGCTGACCAGCGGCAAAAACGTGCTGAGCACACATCTGGTGACCGATTTGGCGCTGGACACTGAGCACAAGATCCTCAGCCAGGTGACGGAAATGCTGCATGAACAATTCGATATTTCCCACGCTACCGTCCAAGTCGAAGGCGACGGTTTTGCGCATGACGAACATGACGAGGTGCACGCCTGATCCTGGCTAACGGATTTGTAATGTTCTGCCCACCGCCCTGATAAGTACCGAAAGCTACATTGCCCCCCGCTGGGAAACCTCAGCGACTTCATGGGCGTGGAACTTTCGTTATGGCAATTTCTGTTAGAACACTGTTGGGGGCGGTGGCGTTGTGGGGCGTCGCTGCGGTGGCCCAGGCGCAGACCCTCACCCTCGATGCAGCGCTGCAAACCGCCTTCGCCAATAACCCTGACCTTGCCGCCGCGCAGTGGGACATCGACATCGCCGAAGGCGGTCGCCAGCAGGCGGGCTTGATCCCCAACCCGGTGGCGTCCTGGGATGCCGAAGACACGCGGCGCGATACGCGCACCACCACGATCAAACTGAGCCAGACCCTCGAGTTGGGCGGCAAGCGCGGTGCGCGCATTGACGTGGCCACGCGCGCCCAGGACGCCGCGGCGCTGACCCTGGAGCAGCGGCGCAACACGCTGCGCGCCGAGGTGATCGACAGCTATTACGGCGCCCTTCGCGCCCAGGAACGCCTCGACCTGGCGCAACGTTCCATGGCATTGGCCGAGCGTGGCCTGGTGGTCGCCAACGGCCGCGTCAGCGCTGGCAAGTCGTCGCCGGTGGAGGCCACGCGCGCCCAGGTGCAGCTGTCAGAGATTCGCCTCGAACTCAACCGCGCGCAGATGGGCCTCACCGACGCCTACCGCCGTCTGGCCGCGAGTACCGGCAGCGCGTCGACCGACTTCCAGGCCGTCGCCACACAGCCTCAGTCCACCCCTTCATTACCCTCCGCGAATCAATTGCTCGCACGCCTGGAACAGACCACCGAGTTGCGCCTGGCCGAGCTGCAGATCCTGCAGAACGAAGCCAGCGTGGGCCTGGAAAAAGCCCAGCGTATTCCCGACCTGGATGTGTCCATCGGCAGCCAGTACGACGCCAGCGTGCGCGAGCGGGTCAACCTGGTGGGCGTGTCGATGCCGATCCCGCTGTTCAATCGCAACCAGGGCAATGTCCTCGCTGCCAGCCGCCGCGCCGACCAGGCCCGCGACCTGCGTAACGCCGCCGAACTGCGCTTGCGCACCGAAATCCGCCAGGCCCTGGACCTGTGGCACACCGCCAATACCGAAGTGCGCGCGTTCAACCAGCAGATCCTGCCGGCTGCGCAAAGCGCGGTGGACAGCGCCACGCGGGGCTTTGAAATGGGCAAGTTCAACTTCCTCGAGGTGCTGGACGCCCAGCGCACGCTGATTGCGGCCCGCACCCAATACCTCACGGCAACCGCCCAGGCCACTGAGGCCTGGGTGCGTATCGAACGGATTTACGGCGACCTCGCCCGGTTTTGATTTTTTCTGGAGTGGCTTATGAACAAACGACACGGCGTGGCGCTTGCCGTCGCCCTGGGCCTGATGCTGTCTGGCGTGGCCGGCGCCGAGGAAGAGGAAGGCAAACTTGAACTCACCGAGCAGCAAATCGAAGCTGCCGGCATTCAGCTCGCCCAGGCCCAGCCCCGACAGATCAGCACGTTGCTGACGCTGCCGGGAGAGGTGCGTTTCGACGAGGACCGCACCTCGCATATCGTGCCGCGTGCGGCCGGGGTAGTGGAGTCGGTGCGGGTCAATCTCGGGCAATCGGTGAAGAAAGGCGAGCTGCTGGCGGTGATCGCCAGCCAGCAGATTTCCGATCAGCGCAGTGAGCTGGCCGCCAGTGAGCGGCGGGTCGAACTGGCGCGCACGACCTTCCAGCGCGAGCGGCAATTGTGGCAGGACAAGATTTCCGCCGAGCAGGACTACCTGCTGGCGCGCCAAACCCTGCAAGAGGCCGAAATTGCCCTGAACAATGCCCGCCAAAAGATGACGGCCCTCAGCGGCAGCGCCGTGCTGGTGGGCGGCAACCGCTATGAATTGCGGGCGCCTTTCGCCGGTGTGGTGGTGGAAAAACACCTGGGTGTCGGCGAGGTAGTCAGCGAAACCAGCAACGCGTTCACCCTCTCGGACCTGTCCCAGGTGTGGGTTACCTTCGGCGTGTTTCCCAAGGATCTGAACAAGGTCCGGCTCGGCAAACCGGTGAAAGTCAGCTCCACCGAAATGGGCACCGAGGTACTCGGCAGCGTGGCTTATGTCGGCAATTTACTCGGCGAGCAGACGCGCACCGCCACCGTGCGTGTGACGGTGCCCAACCCCGACGACGCCTGGCGCCCAGGGCTGTTCGTGACGGTGCAACTGGCCACCGACACCTACCAGGCCAAGGTCACCGTGCCGCAAACGGCGATCCAGACCGTCGAGGACAAACCGTCGGTATTCGTGCGTACCCCGGACGGTTTTATCACGCGCCATCTCGAACTCGGCCTGAGTGAAAACGGCTACGTCGAAGTGCGTCAAGGCCTCGATGCCGGGGCGCAAGTGGCCACGGTTGGCAGCTTCATCCTCAAGTCCGAACTGGGCAAGGGCTCGGCCGAGCACGTCCATTGATCCCGCGAGTGATTTCTCATGTTTGAGCGCCTTATCCAATTCGCCATCGAGCAGCGCATCATCGTGCTGCTGGCGGTGCTGTTGATGGCCGGTGTCGGCATCGCCAGCTATCAGAAACTGCCGATCGACGCGGTGCCCGACATCACCAACGTGCAGGTGCAGATCAACTCGGCGGCGGCGGGTTTTTCGCCGCTGGAAACCGAGCAGCGCATCACCTTTCCCATCGAGACCGCCATGGCCGGGTTGCCCGGCATGCAGCAGACCCGCTCGCTGTCGCGCTCGGGCCTGTCGCAGGTGACGGTGATTTTCAAGGACGGCACCGACCTGTTCTTCGCCCGCCAGTTGGTCAATGAGCGCCTGCAAACCGCCCGCGAACAATTGCCGGCCGGCATCGAGACCGCGATGGGGCCGATTTCCACCGGCCTCGGCGAAATTTTCCTGTGGACCGTCGAGGCCGAAGACGGCGCACTCAAGGAAGACGGCACGCCGTACACGCCGACGGACCTGCGGGTGATCCAGGACTGGATCATCAAGCCGCAACTGCGCAACGTGCCCGGTGTGGCCGAGATCAACACCATCGGCGGCTTTGCCAAGGAATACCAGATCGCCCCCGACCCCAAGCGCCTGGCGGCCTACAACCTGACCTTGAGCGACCTGGTCACGGCGCTTGAACGCAACAATGCCAACGTCGGCGCCGGTTATATCGAGCGCAGCGGCGAGCAGTTGTTGATCCGGGCGCCGGGACAAGTGGCGTCCATCGACGACATCGCCAATATCGTCATCACGAGCGTGGAGGGCACGCCGATCCGGGTGCGCAATGTCGCCCAGGTCGAGATCGGCCGTGAATTGCGCACCGGCGCGGCCACCGAAAACGGCCGTGAAGTGGTGCTGGGCACGGTGTTCATGTTGATTGGCGAAAACAGTCGCAGCGTGTCCCAGGCGGTGGCGAAAAAACTCGAGAGCATCAATCGCTCGCTGCCCGCAGGGGTGGTGGCTGTCACCGTGTATGACCGCACCAACCTGGTCGAAAAAGCCATCGCCACCGTCAAGAAAAACCTCTTCGAAGGTGCGCTGCTGGTGGTGGCGGTGTTGTTCCTGTTTCTGGGCAATATCCGTGCGGCGCTGATCACCGCGATGGTGATTCCCCTGGCGATGCTGTTCACCTTTACCGGGATGTTCACCAACCGGGTCAGCGCCAACCTGATGAGTCTCGGTGCGCTGGACTTCGGCATTATTGTCGACGGCGCGGTGGTGATCGTCGAAAACGCCATCCGCCGCCTGGCCCATGCGCAGCAGCGTCACGGCCGCCTGCTGACCCGCAGCGAGCGCCTGCATGAAGTGTTTGCCGCTGCCAAGGAGGCCCGCCGCGCGTTGATCTTCGGGCAACTGATCATCATGGTCGTGTACCTGCCGATCTTCGCCCTCACCGGCGTGGCCGGGAAGATGTTCCACCCCATGGCCTTCACCGTGGTGATTGCCTTGCTGGGTGCGATGATTCTGTCGGTGACCTTTGTGCCGGCCGCGATTGCCCTGTTCGTCACCGGCAAGGTCAAGGAGGAAGAAAACCTGGTGATGCGCACCGCGCGCCGGGCGTATGCGCCGGTTCTGGATTGGGTGATGGGGCGTCGTCCGCTGGTGTTCGGCCTGGCCGTGTTGACCATCCTCGCCTCGGGCTGGGTAGCCAGCCGCATGGGCAGCGAATTTATCCCCAGCCTCAGCGAAGGCGACTTTGCCCAGCAGGCCTTGCGCGTGCCCGGCACCAGCCTGACGCAATCGGTGCAGATGCAGCAGCAACTGGAAAAAACCCTGATGGCCCAGGTGCCGGAAATCCTGCGGGTATTTGCGCGTACCGGCACCGCCGAAATTGCTTCGGACCCGATGCCGCCGAACATTTCCGACAGCTATGTGATGCTCAAGCCGAAGGACCAATGGCCGGACCCGAACAAGTCCCGGGAAACCCTGATCGCCGATATCCAGCGCGCCAGTGCGATTGTGCCGGGCAGTGCGTATGAACTGTCGCAACCGATCCAGCTGCGTTTCAACGAGCTGATATCCGGGGTGCGCAGCGACGTGGCGGTGAAGGTCTTCGGCGATGACATGGCGGTGCTGAACGCGACGGCCGGGGAAATCGCCGAGACCCTGCAAAAGCTCGAGGGCGCCTCGGAGGTGAAGGTGGAACAGACCTCCGGCCTGCCGGTGCTGACCATCAATATCGACCGTGACAAGGCCGCGCGCTTTGGCCTGAATGTCGGCGACGTGCAGGACACCATTGCGGTTGCCGTGGGAGGGCGCCAGGCCGGTACGTTGTACGAAGGTGACCGACGTTTTGACATGGTCGTGCGTTTATCCGACGCACTGCGCACCGATATCGACGGCCTGTCGCGGCTGTTGATTCCGGTACCGGCGCTGGCGGGTAACGCGGCCGGGCAGTTGGGGTTTATCGCCTTGTCCCAGGTTGCCAGCCTGGACCTGGTCCTCGGCCCGAACCAGATCAGCCGCGAAAATGGCAAGCGCCTGGTGATCGTCAGCGCCAACGTGCGTGGGCGTGATATTGGCTCGTTCGTGGCAGAGGCCGAAACGGCGATCAGCGCGCAGGTGAAAGTGCCGGCGGGTTACTGGACCACCTGGGGCGGCCAGTTCGAGCAGTTGAAGGAAGCCTCCGAGCGCTTGCGCATCGTGGTGCCGGTCGCCCTGCTGCTGGTGTTCGGGTTGCTGTTCATGATGTTCAACAACCTCAAGGACGGGCTGCTGGTGTTCACCGGGATTCCGTTCGCCTTGACCGGTGGGATCATGGCGCTGTGGCTGCGGGATATTCCGCTGTCGATCTCGGCGGGGGTGGGCTTTATTGCCTTGTCCGGCGTGGCGGTGCTCAACGGGTTGGTGATGATTGCCTTCATCCGTAACCTGCGCGAGGAGGGGCGTTCGTTGTCGGTGGCGATCCACGAAGGCGCGTTGACCCGTTTGCGCCCGGTGTTGATGACTGCGCTGGTGGCCTCCCTCGGGTTCATCCCCATGGCCCTGGCCACCGGCACCGGCGCCGAAGTGCAGCGCCCGTTGGCGACGGTGGTGATCGGCGGGATTATCTCTTCTACGCTACTGACCTTGCTGGTGCTGCCGGCGCTGTACCAGTGGGCGCATCGCAAGGAAGAGGAAACACCAGGTCGAAGCGCGTAAAGCGCCCGGGCTGGCTGCTGACGTCGGCGTGCCCCTGATGCAGGCGCATGATCGACTGCACGATGGCCAGCCCCAGCCCGGTGCCGCCCTCGGCGCGGGTACGGCTGCTGTCGGCGCGGTAAAAGCGTTCGAACAGGTGTGGCAGGTGGTGAGCTTCGATGCCACGGCCGGGGTTGCCCACCGACAGCGAGACGCTGTGGTCGTAGCTTTCCACCAGCAGCAACACCGTGGAGCCCTCGGGCGTATGGCGAATCGCGTTGGACAGCAGGTTGGAAATCGCCCGCTGGATCATCAGGCGATCGCCCTTGATCCAGGCGTCGCCGCGCAGGCTCAGGCTCACGTGTTTGTCTTCGGCGCTCAGGGCGAACAGCGCCATGACCCGCTGCGCTTCGGCACCCAGCGACACCGCGTCGAAACCCGCCCGTGCAGCGGGGTGGCTGACCTGGGCGAGAAACAGCATGTCGGAGACGATGCGCGACAGGCGTTCCATTTCCTCGGCGCAGGATTCCAGCCCGGCCTTGTAGGCCTCGCCGGGACGCTCGCGGGACAGGGTCACCTGGGCCTTGCCCATCAGGTTGGTCAGTGGCGCGCGCAGTTCGTGGGCGAGGTCATCGGAGAATTGCGACAGCTGCTGCACACCGGCGTCGAGGCGATGCAGCATGAAGTTGATGCCTTCGGCCAGCTCGCCCAACTCCTTGGGCAGGTTGTCCAGCGACAAACGGTGTGTCAGGTCCTGGGTACTGACCTTGGCTGCCACGCGGCTGAACTGCTGCAGCGGCGCGAGCCCACGTTGCACCAGCCACCAGGCGCCCATGCCGATCAGGAGCAGCAGCATCGGCAGCGCGATCACCGTGGAGCGCAGGTAGGCACTGAGCAGGGCCTCATCATCGGAGCGGTCCAGCGACAGCAGCACGCGCACATTTTCGCCGCTGCGCAACGGCATCAGCCGCGTGGCACTGAGGATGCGATTGCCGCGCCCATCCACCCAATTGAGGTAGGCCAGGGTCTTGCCGGCGGGCACGTCGAGCAACAGCGGTTGCTGGGGCTTGGCACCGACGCTGAGCAGCACCGGTGCATCGGGGGCGCCGCCGATGATGGTCAGGTAGATGTTGTCGTGGCCCATCACCAGGTCGAGCAGCGAATGGGGGCGGGCGGCAATATCGTGCGGCTTGAGGTCCTGGCCGAGGCTGTGTTCCAGTTGCTCCAGTTTGTTTTCCAGGCCCTTGCGCGCGAGCTTGTCCAGCTCGTGGGTCAGCGCCAGGTAAGCCAGGGTCGCCAACAGCACGACCAGGCCGGCGCCCATCAGGCTGACCGTCAGGCCCAGGCGCATCGACAGGCTGCTGGTCCTCATGGGCGTGCCTCCAGCACGTAGCCGACGCCGCGAATGGTGTGGATCAGTTTGACCTCGCTCTGGTCATCGACCTTGCCGCGCAGGCGACTGATGGAGACTTCCACCACGTTGGTGTCGCAGTCGAAGTTCATGTCCCACACCAGGGAGATGATCTGCGTGCGGGTCATCACTTCGCCGGCCTGGCGCATCAACACGTGCAGCAAGGCGAACTCCTTGGTGGTCAGGTCGATCCGCCGGTTGCCGCGATAGGCGCGATGGCGGCGCGGGTCCAGCTCCAGGTCCGCGACACGCAGCACGTCCGGCAGCGGGATGTGCTCGCTGCGCCGCAGCAACGTGCGCACACGGGCCAGCAGTTCGGGAAACTCGAAGGGCTTGACCAGGTAATCATCGGCGCCCATGTCCAGGCCCTTGATCTTATCGGCCAGCCGGCCGCGTGCCGTCAGCATCATCACGCGTTGATTGCCGTCGCGGCGCAGCTGTTCCAGCACCTCCCAACCGTCGGTGTTGGGCAGGTTCACGTCGAGGATCACCAGTTCATAAGTGTGCTGCCTGGCCAGGTGCAGGCCATCGATGCCGCTGGCGGCGCAATCGACGACATAGCCACTTTCGGTCAGGCCTTGTTGCAAGTAGTCAGCGGTTTTCTGCTCGTCCTCAACCACAAGGATACGCATGGGGGGATTACCTTTTTTTACGAGAGGGGAGGTCCATGTCCTTATGGAATGACGTGTTCGGGGTAGGGGGAAATTCTCAACCGTGAAGTCGCTTCAGGGTCAACTGCGACCATCAGCCGCATAAGGGCGTGCGCAAAAAAAACGCCCCGACCGGGGCGTTAAAAATCCATCTCTTTCCAAAGGAGCTACACAAAAGCTTCAGAGATGAATGTGCTCGGTGTATGACGCGTTGAGTCCACTATAAGAAGTTCAACTTAACGGGAAGGTGGGCCCAATATTACAGTTCTGATACCTGGCTATTTGTGAACAGATGTTAGTTAACCGCGAACGACTGTAACGACTCACAGCGCCACCAGCGGGTATTCGGCAATCAGGCGAACTTCCTCCAGGTCGGATTCGAACGCACTGGAGCGCACCGTGGCCTGGCGCAGGCGCAGCGACAAGTCCTTCAGCGTGCCACTTTGCACCACGTACTTGGCCTCGACATCCCGCTCCCAGCGACGCTGGTCGGTGAGTGGATTGCCGGCCGCGTCGCGGCGCATATACACCGCGTTGGCGTCGCTGTAGTCGGCGCCGGTGCCCTTGCCGTAGCGGGTCATGAACGACAGGCCGGGAATGCCGAAGGGCTGCATGTCCAGGTCGTAGCGCAGCATCCACGAGCGCTCCTTGGGGGAGTTGAAGTCGCTGTACTGGATCGAGTTGTTGAGGAAGATCGAATCCGACTGGCGCAGGTAATCGAAGTCGTCATCACCGTTGTTGCGCTGGTGCGACACGGCCAGGCTGTGGGCGCCGACCTTGACGCCGAGCCTGGCGCTCCAGATGGTGTTGTCGAATTCGCCGAGCAGTTTTTTGCCTTCATCCACCGCCTTGTAAAGGTTGACGTCGCCGAACAGCGAGACCTCGTCGGTCAGTGGGTAGCTGGCGGCGCTGCCCGCGTAATACTGGTCCCAGGCGTCTTTCAGGCGGCTGCTGTAGAGGCTGAAGCTGAGGTGCTGGTTGAGGCTGTAGTCGCCGCCGAAATAGCTGATCCAGGGCGAGTCGACCTTGCCTGCATAAAACGTTGCGAAGCCTTTATCCATGCCGCTTTCGCTGGGCTGGCTCATGCCGCTCAAACGCCCGCCCTGCAGGCTCAGGCCTTCCAGGCTGGTGTTTTGCACGGTCACGCCACGAAAGCTTTCCGGCAGCAGGCGCGAATCGCCATAGGCCACCACCGGGTTCAGCGGGAATACGTCGCCGGCCTTGATTACCGTGTCCAGCACGCGCAATTTCGCCGCGCCGCCGACCTTGCTGTAGCTGTCTTCGGGATGGTTGTCGCTGTCCACCGGCAGCACGCCGAACGAACCTTTGCCACCGCTGCGGCCGGTGCCCGAGTCGAGTTTCAGGCCGACCATGGCAAACGCATCCAGGCCAAACCCCACCGTGCCTTGGGTGAACCCGGATTCGAATTTACCGATGAACCCCTGGGCCCAGGCTTCTGAGTAGCCGTTGCCGGTGGGGCTGGACTGGCCCTTGCGGTCATCGCGATTGAAATAGAAATTGCGCGCCAGCACGTTCACGCTGCTGCCTTCGATAAACCCTTCGGGTTTTTCTTCTACTGCCACGGCGGCCAGCGGCAACGTGGCGACCAGTGACAGGGGAAGGGTGTAATAACGGATCCGCATGTTTCGCTCCTCGGTATTGGCAGTGATCAGCTTCTTATGGAGGCGGGCGTTCTTATTGATCTGGCCCGGGCTGATAGTTGCAAACCGTGGATAACGACTGGGTGGCGGCAACATTACAATTCTGGAAACTGGTGGCCACCTAACAAATAAGTAATGTTCTGGTGAACATCGCGTCAGGGTTCGCTGGTTAGTCTCGGCACTGAACTTTCAGTCGAGGAACCTGTGATGAACTTTTATGCAATCGCCCTGGGTGTATTTACCGCAAGCCTGTCATTGGGCGCATTGGCCGAAGGCGGCGGTGACCGCACTTTTGCGTTGATGATGGAGCGCAATGAAAAAGCCATGGCCGACTACGCGGTGAAAAACGGCAAGCCGGCGCCCGAGGTGCAGGCGTATCGCTACGGCATGAAACTGGACATTGCCAAGGTGATCAACGTGACGCCGCCGATCCGCGCGTGCAATCCCGTGCCCTCGCGCATGACCTATGAAGACTCCCGCGGCAATCTCAATACCCTGGAATATCAAGTGATGGGTGTGTGCCGAAATAACGGCAGTTGATGGATCCAAAAAAACAGTGGGGCCCACGCAAAAAAGCGCTTCAGAAAACGCCGCCAGCGCCGATGCAGGTCAGATCACTCTCCCCAAATGACCATCGGTGCCCCATGTTCAACACCCGTTTGAAGCAGGAGCTGTCGGCTCTTCGCGAAGAATTGTCCAGCTTGCAACAGGTCAAGGAGAGCCTGGAAAGCGAAATGCTGTGCCTGACGCTGGACGCCGAAGGCCGGGTGGAGTGGGCCAACGCCAACTTCCTGCAGGAACTGGTGTACGCGTCGAGCAACATTCTCGGTCGTCCGATCGAAGACCTGGTGCCCGATCACGTGCGCAATGATGAATTCCATCGCCGCTTCAAGAACGCCCTGGTGCGCGGTGAGCATTTCGCCGGCACCGTGCGCCTGATGCGCGGCAATGGCCAGGAGGCGTGGCTGCGCTCGATCTTGCAGCCGGTGCGCAGTTCGGAAGGGCGCATCAAGCATTTTTCCATCTACTCCAGCGACCTCACCCGCACGATCGAGGCCTCTCGCGAGCATGAAAACCTGATCACCGCGTTGGTGCGGTCCACCGCCGTGATCGAGTTCGATCTGGGCGGGCACGTGCTCACTGCCAACGATCGTTTTCTCGCCGGCATGGGTTACAGCCTCGCGCAGATCCAGGGCAAACATCACCGTATGTTCTGCGCGCCGGAAGAGTACAACAGCGCCGAATATCAACACTTCTGGAAGCGCTTGAACGCCGGCGAGTTCGTCGCGGCGCGCTTCAAGCGTGTGGACAGCCATGGCCGCACGGTTTGGCTGGAAGCCACCTACAACCCGGTGCTGGATGCCAACGACCGGCTGTACAAAGTGGTCAAGTTCGCCACGGTGATCACCGACCAGGTCAATCAGGAGCAGGCCGTCGCTGAGGCAGCGAACATTGCCTACAGCACGTCGTTGCACACCGACAGCAGTGCCCAGCGCGGTACTACGGTGGTGACCCAGGCGGTGGACGTGATGCGCGATCTGGCCAAGCACATGCAACAGGCCGGCGAGGGCATCGAGGCGCTCAACGCCCAGTCCCAAGTGATCGGCACCATCGTCAAGACCATCAGCGGCATCGCCGAGCAGACCAACTTGCTGGCGCTCAACGCCGCCATTGAAGCAGCGCGTGCCGGTGAACAAGGGCGGGGTTTCGCGGTGGTGGCCGATGAGGTGCGCCAGCTGGCGTCACGTACCAGCAAAGCCACCGAGGAGATTGTCGGCGTGGTGCGCCAGAACCAGGACATGGCCCGCGATGCGGTAACCCTGATGACTGATGGCCGTCTGCAAGCCGAGCAGGGCCTGGCCCTCGCGGCGGAGGCGGGCACGGTCATCGTCGAAATCCAGGACGGTGCGCAAAAAGTGGTCAGTGCAGTGGGACAATTCGCAAACCAGTTGTCGAGCTGAGCCGTGGGGCTTGTGCTTGAGGTATCGTAGGTTTTTTCCGCTTGAAGAGCCGATCCTCCATGAGCCCTACTCACCGCCGCCCCGTTCCGCTGTCCAAGGCCTACCGCCTGCTCAACCATGGGCCTACCGTGCTGGTCAGCGCGGCCCACAACGGCCAGCGCAACATCATGGCCGCCGCCTGGGCGATGCCGCTGGATTTCGAGCCGCCGAAAGTCGCGGTTGTATTGGACAAAGCCACCTGGACCCGCCAACTGCTGGAAAGCGCCGGCACCTTCGTGCTGCAGGTGCCTTGCGTGGCCCAGGTCGATCTGGTCCAGACCGTCGGCAACACCACCGGCTCTGAGACGGACAAATTTGCCGCCTACGGCCTGCACACCTTCAGCGGTGAACACACAGAAGCGCCATTGCTGGAAGGCTGTGTGGCCTGGCTGGAATGCCGCCTGCTGCCCGAACCGCACAACCAGCAGGCCTACGACCTGTTCCTGGGTGAAGTGGTGGCGGCTTATGCCGACGAGCGCGTGTTCAGCGACGGCCGCTGGCACTTCGACGGGCATGATCCGCTGCGCACCTTGCACCATGTGGCGGGTGGGCATTTCCTCACCATCGGCGCGCCGATTGACGGTAAAACCTTGCCTTGAGACAGCCCCCGCAGGCGCCGGCGTGCCTGCGCCTGCGGGGTTACCATTGGGCCTGGCCGAGGGCTTCGGCAAACGCCATCAGTTTTGGCGAGTACTGTCGGGACGGCGGGTAAACCAGCGAGATCGCCCGGCGGCGGCCCGCGAAGTTTTCCAGCAGCGGCACCAGGCGCCCGGCGGCCAAGTCGTCGCGCACGGCAAAGTCCATGACCTGGGCGATGCCGAAGCCACCGACGGCGCCGTCGACCAGTGCATCACCGATATCAAAGATCAGCCGCCCTTCGACACTCACGTCCTGCACCTTGCCATCGAGCATGAACTGCCAATCGACCATGCGCCCGTTGCGCAGATTGCGCACGGTCAGGCAGTTGTGGTCCTTGAGTTCGTCGACGCTGTGCGGTGTACCGAAGCGCGCCAGGTAAGCCGGCGAGGCGACCGTGATCCAGCGCAACGGCGCCAGCGGGCGGGCGATCAGGCGTTGGTCCTGGATCTCGCCGGTGCGCAGGAGGGCGTCGAAGCCTTCATCGACGATGTCCACCAGGCGGTCGGTCATCACTGCTTCGATGCGCAACGCGGGGTAACGCAAGGTCAGTTCGCCGATCACCGGCATGACCACCTTGCGCCCGAACAGCGAGGGCGTGCTGATCTTCAACAGGCCGGAAGGGGTGCTGCGGCGGTCGAGCATCAGCTTTTCGGCCTCGGCCAATTCTGCCAACAGCGGCGCGCTGCGCTCATAGAGCATCTGCCCGTCGGGCGTCAGGCTGACGCTGCGGGTGTTGCGTTGCAGCAGGCGTACGCCCAGTTCCTGTTCGAGGCGCGAAATGGCGCGAGACAGGCCCGACTGGGTCAGTCCCAGGTCTGCGGCCGCGCGCGTGAAACTGCGGGTTTCGGCCACGCGGACCAACAGGCGAACTGCGTTCAGATCCATGATTAAAGTCATTACTGAAAGAGTGATTGCGCTATTTATCATCTGTTTCGCATAAAAGACACTGGCGGCTTCTCATTTTCGGACAGGACGCTGTGATGTCTCCCTCTCGACCCTCAGGCTGGATGCTGATGCTGCTGGCCACGGCGCAACTGATTATTGCGCTGGATGCGACCATCGTGTTCGTGGCGCTGCCGCAGATTGGCGCGCATCTGAACTTCTCCGCCGCGCAATTGCAGTGGGTGGTGAGTGCCTACAGCGTGGCGTTTGGCGGTTTCCTGCTACTCGGCGGGCGCGCCACGGATTTGCTTGGCAAGCGCCGTCTGTATCGGGTCGGCCAGTCGTTATATGCGCTGGCGTCCCTGGCTGCGGTGCTCGGTGGCAGCGCCGTGTTGCTGGTGCTGGCGCGGGCCGTGCAGGGGGTGGGCGGGGCGTTGTTGTTCCCGGCGACCTTGGCCCTGATCAACACCCACTACGCCGAAGGGCCGGCGCGCAACCGCGCGTTTGCCGTGTGGAGTGCGGCGTCGGCGGCAGGCCTGGCGCTCGGTGCGCTGCTGGGTGGCGTGCTGACCCAGGCCTGGGGGTGGGAGGCGGTATTTTTGGTCAACGTGCCGCTGGCGGGCGGTTGCGCCTGGGCGGCGCGCTACTGGATCCCCGCCGATGGCGAGCGTGCGCGCGGGCGCAACTTTGATGTGAGCGGCGCGTTGACCGTGACCGTTGGCGGCACCTTGCTGGTGTTTTCGCTGGTGCAGGGGCCTGAATGGGGCTGGACGGCACCGTCCACGCTGGGTTGCCTGGGCTTGGCGTTGGCGCTGCTCGGCCTGTTCGCCTGGATTGAACATCGCGGCCGCGACCCACTGATGCCGCTGCGTTTGTTTGCCTATCGCGAGTTGCGCATGGCGATGGTGCTGACGGCGGTGTTCATGAGCAGCTTTGGCGTGCAGTACTACTTTCTCGCGCTGTATTACCAGCAGGTCTACGACTACAGCGTGCTGCAGGCAGGGTTGGCGTTTTTACCCGCGACCCTGGTGTGCACGTTCGGGATCTGGCTGGCGGAGCGTTCGCTCGCCCGGTTGGGGTTACGCAACACGCTGGTCTGCGGGCAACTGGCCGGTGCCGTGGGGATTGCGCTGGTGTGCTGGGCGTTGCCGACAGGGGTAGGGTTCTGGTCGCTGCTGCCGGGGATTTTCATCCTGAGCATCGGCCAGGGCATGACCTGGACCGCGATGTGGGTCGCTGCGGGGCTGGGCATCCGGCCAGGCGAGCAAGGCGTGGCGGCGGGAATGGCATCCACCAGCCAGCAGATCGGTGGGGCGCTGGGCCTGGCGGTGCTGGTGTCGGTGGCAAATGCCGGGTCGAGCCAGGCGGCGGGGATCGAAGCGGCGATGGGCTGGAGTGCGGCGATTGCCTTGGCCGGGGCGCTGCTGGCACTGGGGCTCAGAGCGCGCGCACCGAAGCCGGACGCGTTGCTGGAAACCACGTAGATCAACGGTAGGCGCGGATGTACTCCAGGTCAGGCCTCAGCGCCCGAGCATCTTCACCCAGCGCGAGGGCGGCATGCCGTAGGTGCTGCGAAATTGTCGGGTCATATGGCTCTGGTCGGTGAACCCGGCGGTCAACGCCGCGTCCACCAATGACTGGCCCTGGGCCAACAGGCTGCGCACCAGGTCCAGGCGGCGCATGGTCAGGTAGCGATACGGGCTGGTGGCGAACAACAGGCGAAAATCCCGCGATAACGCCCAGCGGTCGCGACCGGCGTGCTCGGCGATTTCATCCAGGGTGATGCTGCGGCCCAGCGCGCTGTGGATAAATTCCCGCGCGCGCTCGGCGGCCACGTAATCGAACGTCTTGCGACTGGTAATCGCGCCTGAGGCATTGCTCAGGGCCTGCGCCAGGTCGAACATCGCGTCCTGTTCCTGCAGCGGGTCGATCGGGCAATCCAGGCTTTGCAGCAGCACTTCACTGGCACGGTGCAGCCATGGGTCGCTGGACAATCCGCCAGGAATGAACGGCAACGGCTTGCCGCCGATGATCTGCTGGATCAGCGCCGGCTCCACATAGATCATCCGATATTTGAAGCCTTCCTCGCTGCCGGCGCGCCCGTCGTGGGTTTCATCGGGGTGAATCACCATGGTCGTGCCAGGCATGCTGTGGGTCATGCCGCCGCGGTAATGAAAGCTCTGTACACCGAACAGCGTGCGCCCGATGGCGTAGGTGTCATGGCGATGCGGGTCGAAGGCGAAGCCGGCAAAGTACGCCTCGATACGGTCCAGGCCGCTGGCGTGCGGCGCGCGGTGGAGCCAGTCGAGGATAGGAGTCGGTTTGCCCATGGTGGCTTGTCACAAAAAAGGGATGGAAACACGTTAACCCAGTCTGCATTCCTTGTCTGCCGGGGTCTTGTACGATTGTGCAGGTGCCGGGCGAGGCCTATGATCCTGGCTCGTGCCTTGCACCGATGGAGCTGCCCCGATGGATTTTTTCGACCCCGCCTACGTGGCGCCGCTGGTCTCGCTGGCCCTGCTGTGGACCGTGGCGGTGGTGACGCCCGGCCCCAACTTCTTCAACACCGCGCAGCTGGCCGCCAGCTGTTCGCGTCGTCATGGTGTGGTGGCATCGGTGGGCGTGGCCACCGGCACGATCATGTGGGGCCTGGCGGGTGGCCTGGGCATCAAGTCATTGTTCACCGCTGCGCCGATGCTGTACCTGGCGTTCAAGATCATCGGCGGCTGCTACCTGATCTACCTGGGGCTGAAGCTGTTCAAGCGCTCGGCACCGGCCATGGGTCACAACCTGCTGGCAGATGAACCCCGGCGCTCGCTGTTTTCCGCCTGGCGCCTGGGCCTGCTGGGCAACCTGTCCAACCCCAAGGCCGCGCTGTTCGTCGCCACCATCTTTGCGTCGACCATGCCGCCTTCGCCCTCGCCGATGCTGTTGACCCTGGCGGTGATCACCATGGCCACGTTGTCATTCAGCTGGTACAGCAGCGTGGCCCTGGTGTTTTCCAGCGCGCGCATGGCCAACCTCTACAGCCGTTCGCGCAAATGGCTGGATCGTTTTGCCGGCGGTTGCTACGTGGTGTTCGGTGCACATCTGGTAGCGAATCGCTGACCGCCCGTGGTAAGAAGCCTTACTTTCAACAGTGAGGCCGGTTCATGAGCAAGGTGCGCGTAGGTATTATTTTCGGGGGGCGTTCGGCCGAGCACGAGGTCTCGTTGCAGTCGGCGCGCAACATCGTCGATGCGCTCGACCGCACGCGTTTCGAGCCGGTCCTGATCGCCATCGACAAGGCCGGCCACTGGCACCTCAACGACACCTCGAACTTCCTGATCAACCAGGAAAACCCCGCCCTCATCGCGCTCAACCAGTCCAACCGCGAACTGGCGGTGGTGCCCGGCAAGGCCAGCCAGCAAGTGGTGGAAACCTCCGGCAGCGGCCTGCTCGAACACATTGATGTGATCTTCCCCATCGTCCACGGCACCCTCGGCGAAGACGGTTGCCTGCAAGGCTTGCTGCGCATGGCCGACCTGCCTTTTGTTGGGTCCGACGTGCTCGGTTCGGCGGTGTGCATGGACAAGGACATCAGCAAGCGGCTGCTGCGCGACGCCGGCATTGCCGTCACCCCGTTCATTACCCTGACCCGTCGCAACGCCGCGCACACCGCGTTTGATGCCGCCGTGCGCAAGCTCGGCCTGCCGATGTTCGTCAAGCCTGCCAACCAGGGGTCCTCGGTGGGCGTGAGCAAGGTCGGCAATGAAGCCGAGTACCACGCCGCCGTCGAGCTGGCGTTGGGGTTTGACGAGAAAGTCCTGGTGGAGTCGGCCGTCCAGGGGCGCGAGATCGAATGCGCCGTGCTCGGCAACGACAACCCCATCGCCAGCGGCTGCGGCGAGATTGTGGTGAGCAACGGTTTCTATTCCTACGACAGCAAATACATCGACGCCCAGGCCGCCCAAGTGGTGGTGCCGGCGGACATCAGCCACGACGCCAGCGAGCGTATCCGCCGCCTGGCCATCGACGCCTTCGAAGTGTTGGGATGCGCCGGGTTGGCCCGCGTCGACGTGTTCCTCACTGAGGACGGTGAGGTGCTGATCAACGAAATCAACTCGCTGCCGGGTTTCACCCGGATCAGCATGTACCCCAAGCTGTGGCAGGCGGTGGGGATGAGCTACAGCGAGTTGGTGAGCCGCTTGATCGAGCTGGCGCTGGAGCGGCATGCAGCGCGCAAGGGGCTGAAGATCAATCGTTGAGAGCCGCGGGCTATCAGGTGGTCAGGTGGTCAGGGGCGGCGCGCGATCCACGAATAGATCAAGGTCTTCGCCTCCTCCGGGTGATGTGTCCTTCTGCGGTAGCTGGCAAACGTCGGCGACGTGCAGTAAGTGCACACCTCGCTGACCTCGATCTGCTCGCGCTTGACCCCCGCCGCCTGCAGCAACATCAGCGCATACCTGCTCAAGTCAAACCACGCGCTGTCGCTTTGCCTTGCGGCGGGCGGGGCAATTTCGGGTGTCTGCCGCGGTGCCGGTTGCACGCTGCTCCACGGTGCCTGGCGGTGCTGCCACAGGTGCCCTTGCTCCGCCTGGAACTGGGCGATAAACCCTTCGCTCACTTCATAACAACACGGCTTGATCGACGGCCCGATTGCCACCTGCAGTTGATTGGCCGCGATCCCCTCGGCGGCAAAGCGCTGCACCGCGTTGGCGATAATCCCGCGTTGCAGGCCCTTCCAGCCGCCATGCACTGCCGCTACCTGCTGAGCGTCTTTGGAGGCGAACAGAATGGGCAGGCAGTCGGCGGTGATCACTGCGATGGGCTGGTGCGTGTGGGTAAACACAGCGTCAGCCTCGATGGTATTGGCCACCTGGCCCGGCTGCCACTCAATCACCGAGGCGCTGTGCACCTGCTTGCAGATGAACACCTCGTCCGGGCGCCCCGGGTCATTGATCGCACAAAAACCGTGGTCGACGCCGGCAATGGCGCCGAGATTGTTTGCCTGTTGCAAGGGCTGTTCTCCGCTCAATAAATCAGTCGCCGACCGCTTCGCCTTCGCGCCGAGGGTCGGCGCCGCCGCTCAGCGACACCTTACCCTGGGCGTCGCGCGTGCGGACGATGGCCTGGATGCCGCTGGTCATGTCGATCTCGCTCAATGCATGGCCCTTGTCCTTCAGCGCTTGTTTCAACGCGGGGCTGAACAGTCCTTGTTCGAGTTCGGTGGCGCCATTGCGACTGCCGAAATTCGGCAGGCTGATGGCCGCCTGCGGGTCGAGTTTCCAGTCGAGCATCGCCACCAGGGATTTACTCACGTACTCAATGATCTGTGAGCCGCCGGGCGAGCCGACGGCGGCCAGCAGCTCGCCGCTCTTGCGATCAAATACCAGCGTCGGGGCCATGGCCGAGCGTGGGCGTTTGCCCGGCTCGACACGGTTGGCCACCGGCTGGCCGTGTTCTTCGGGGATAAACGAGAAATCGGTCATCTGGTTGTTGAGCAAAAAGCCCTGGACCATCAGATGGGAACCGAACGCCGCCTCCACAGTGGTCGTCATCGACACGGCACCACCCAGGTCATCTACCGCCACCACTTGCGACGTGGAGATGCGCAGCGGCGAGCGGTCCGGCGCGTAGGCGACCTGGATGCCCGCAGGCGTGCCGGGTTTGGCGATGCCCATGCTGCGTTCGCCGATCAATGCTGCGCGTTTGGCCAGGTAGTCCGGTGCGACAAGACCGGCCACCGGCACCGGTACAAAGTCGGCGTCGGCGACGTACAAACCACGGTCTGCGAAGGCCAGGCGACCCGCCTCGGCAATCAGGTGCACGGCTTCGGGCTTTGGCTCGAGGCCTGCGGGCGAGGCGCTTTTCACCGGCGTCATGGGTGCGATGGCCAGGCCCGGATCGCGGGCTTCAAGTGCCTGCAATGTACCGAGAATTTGCGCGATGGCGATCCCGCCCGATGACGGTGGTGGCATGCCACACACGGTCCACTGTTTGTAGTCGCTGCACAGGGGCGTGCGCTCCTTGGCGGTATAGCCCTCAAGGTCTGCCACCGACAGGCTGCCGGCATTGCGATTGCCCTGGACCTTGCGCGCGATCTCGTCGGCAATCGGCCCGTGGTACAGCGCGTCCGGGCCCTCCTTGGCGATGCGCTTGAAGACGTTGGCCAGCGCCGGGTTTTTCAACAGCGTACCGGTGGCCTTGGGCGTGCCATCGGCATTCAGAAAGTACGCGGCCATTTCCGGCGACCGGGGAATATGGCGGTCGGCCGCGATCAACGCGTGCAAGCGCGGGGAAATCGCGAAGCCCTGTTCCGACAAGCGGATCGCCGGCTCGAACAGCTTGGCCCACGGCAGGTGCCCGGTCTTTTTGTGCGCCATCTCCAATGCCCGCAGTACCCCCGGCGTGCCCACCGAACGTCCGCCGATTTGCGCCGCGGTGAAGGTCATCGGCGTACCGTCCGCTTTCAGGAACAGCCGCTCGGTCGCCCCGGCCGGTGCCGTTTCACGACCGTCATACGCGTGCACCTTGTCTCCGTCCCACACCATGATGAACGCCCCGCCGCCAATACCAGAGGACTGCGGCTCCACCAGCGTCAGCACTGCCTGCATCGCAATGGCCGCATCGATGGCCGAACCACCCTGGCGCAACATCTCCCGCCCGGCTTGCGCCGCCAGCGGGTTGGCGGCTGCCGCCATATGGCGTTCGGCGTGTTGGGGGGTGAGGTCGGCGCGGTAGCCTGAGCCCAACTCCGGTGCCGGCGGTTGCTCGCTGACGGGGGTGTGACAGGCCGCCAGGACGAGGGCGGCGGCAATCACTGACAGTTGACGGCGGGAAATCAAAAACACGCGCTGAACTCCGTTCATTTTGAGAATGATCTGGTTTTCCTGTGGGGGGACTTTACCGCAGCGGTGAGTTGGAGGCGTGCTGGATTGACTGAAAATTCTGAAGAGCCCACTCGTTGCCGGTGTGTCACCGGATGTCTTTATCTCGGCCTGCACGGGAGTTGAATCTATTCCTCATGAGGGTGCTGCTGTCGTTGGAACCAATGGTTGAAGGTGTTCACTAGGTAGTTTTCACTCATCCGCTTGAGGCGCTCGTTATGCATCGTGGGTTAGACGGTCTGCTCAGGCTGCACCAGAGCGTTGTCGAGCGCTCAGTAAGGTCGATTGGAGAAGCGCCGCCAGGCCCGAGCCCGACCTCACTGCTGGAAATGCAGGGGGCTCATTATCAAACGCTGAACCCGGCCTCGATGGTGTTCGACGTCAGCATCAAAGGCGGGCAACTCCAGGCTGATAGTACAGCCACAGGCCGCGATGTCGCCCGTCATCTCAACGCGCCAGGCAAACGCTATACCGCCGATGGCTACTCTGCTGAGCGCGGCAATACGGTGCGTTTCAAAGATGAGCGACAGTACCTGTTTCATATTCAGTCCACGCCAGCTGTCGCGGCGGTATTCAAGAGCAGTCTTGCCGATCCGGCCGGCGGTGCAGGCTCGGTAGCGTCCTTGAGTAACCCCGGCCGCGCGCACCTGGCAAGCGTCAGCGGGATCCACACGACTGTCGAGGGCAAGCAGTTTCGCCTGGATAACGAGCGTCTTTATCGCTTTGAACCGATCACGCTGTCCTGGCTGCCCGACGCCGATGCACGTGCATACAGCCGCATTGGTTTGACCCGGGAAGGGCAGTTGCTGAAGACGCCCCAGGGATCTCTGGACAGCAGTGCGCAGCGCCAGGGTTCGGTGGTATTGAGCCAGGTCCAGGGCGTCTCTGCCCTGCACATTCAGGGCACCGGCGCGCCGGCTGTGCGTCCGTTCGATGAGGCCGGCGTGCCTGTGCCGCTCGCGCGAATCGGGCTGGCCGGTAGTACCCTGTATGGCGCGACGACTGACGGCGAACTGCTGCGCGCAGATATGCGTCAGGCCAGGGGCGGCGTGCTGCCGATGGCGCGTCAATCGGTCGAAGCACTGGAGCAGGCGCTGAAGGGCAGCGTCAGAGTCGAAGGTTTCTTTCATGATGATGCAGGGCAACTCAATGCCCTGGTTCGCGATGCGCGCGAGCAACTGCATAGTTCGTCCTTGAATGAATCAAGCGTATTGCGCCCGCACTGGAACCTCAGTGACGTGTTGGTCAAGGGTATCGAGAAAGGTCTGCCCTTGCCCAGCCAGCAGGCACTCGCGGCCTCGATCGATCTCGGGCTGCGGGGCAAGGTCGCGCTTGATTCAGGCCGGCTGTTGAGCTGGAACGCGGGTGCACAGCAATGGGATAACGCCCGGCAGCCGGGCGTCGAGCGTCTGGAGCGTGGCCTGGATGGCCGTGCCTATGTGCTGCAAGAAGGGCAACTGAAAGCGGTGGCGATCCAGAAAGTGCGTGATCCGGTTTTCGAGGGCGCCAGCCATGACTTGGCCGCTCTTCCCAAGCCCCGTCCTCACGTGTCACTTGATGAGGTACTCGCTGGAAAAAGTCAGAGATCCATCGCCCACTTTGCAGTCGCTGATGGCCGTCATTTCGTAACGGCCAATCAAGACAACGAACTCCAGGTCCATCAGGAGGGTGTCGTCACCCCATTACGGCTGTCACCGCCGCTTGCGATAAAGGCACTGGCGCTGGATCACGAAGGGCATCTCTACGCGCACAGCCAGGCTGACGAGTTGTTCAGGGTTGATCGCGAGGTTTGGCAAGGCAGCGCCAGGGGGGCGCATCGCTGGGCCAGGGTTGAACTACCCGAGGGTCGCCCCTTGGAATCCTTGCGGATGGGGGCTGACAAACACTTGGTTGCCTGCTGGGATAAGCAGTTCCATCGATTGGATCGCTCGGGCCCAGAGTCAATGAAGGGGGGGCCGTTGCTACCGGTGGCAGCGGTACCGTTGCTGGGCGATACATTGGCGAGTGCTCAAATGCGCGCGCAGTTTCCAGGCGGGGCATTGACGGCCAGCAGTCATGTGATGGGGCAAACCCGTGAGGGGATTCCGCACAAGCGCAGTTTTTTTCAAGGGATCAAGGCGCACTTTCACCCTTTGGAGTCCCTCAGCCAGACAGGCAAGGACATTCAGCACCGTGTCAGCGGCCGTCGCGGGCTGGAGGCCGTCTACGCTGACGATAAGCAACTGCACGAGCGGCTCAAGCCCCTGTCGAAGAGCAAGCCGGTTGCGGCTGACCTGAGCGCGCGCCTCGTTGCGCTCAGCGTACCCGGCCCGCGCCAGGCGTTGGCCAACCAGATCAGCCAGGCGTTGGCTCGTGTGGACGCGAGCAGCCAGGCCCGCGCACGCCTTTTAGGCGATGTGCATGGGCTGGCGTTTGACTCGCGGCCCACACTGAGCCGGACAGTGGTCAACCCGGAATCGACGCTGCATCAACTGCATCAGGCGTTCATACGGGTCTCACCCTCATCGGAAAAAACCACCGCTGCGCTACTGGCCAATCTCGAGGGGCAAGACTTGACGTTGCCCCAATGGAAACCGGAGCGTAAGCGAGACCTCACTCACCCTGGCGCCCTCGTCGAAGGCGACCTGATTCATCACGCCAACACGCTGAGGAAACTGACTGATCTGGCGGAGGAACTCGACAGCGTTTCCGGATACAGCCCAAGCGCCCTGAAGCGCATAGAAGGCTCCGTGAGCGCGGTCATCAAGGATTTTGACCAGAGCCCGTTGCATCAATTGTCACGTCAGAACGTCGTCAGTTACGCGCAGGCAGAGACCCTCTACGACAACTTCAAATTATTGGCCAAGGACCTGGGTACACCGGGATCCGCCTTGCATTGGCACCTCTCGACGCTGCTCGGATTGCCCGTCGATGCTTCCCTCAAGGACGCACTGACGCAGCAAGTGCAGCAACTGGAGAGTGGTCAAACCCTTGGCTCCAGCCGCACTCAGGGCAAAAGCCTGGGCTTGATGGTGACGGGGATAAAACCCGTCGCCCCCGTGGAGTTTTTCCTGGGCGCCTCCAAGTCCCATACCAACGGCGTCAGCATCAGTCGCACGGATAAAGGCGCCAGGGTCGAGATCTCGATGGACGACACACGGCGGTTGGCCGCTTCGGTGGCTTCAGGGGTGACGGTGGGGCGGGGCACCCAAGCGTACGGGCCGGGTTTGAGAGTCGCGGGGGAATTGACGGCAGCGGTTGCGAAAAACACCGGTTCGAGCATCAGTTTTGACGTGAAGGAGGCGGACTTCGGCACGTTGATGTCGATCCTCACCCACCCATCGGGTGGTCTCCAAGATTTGCTGGCGCTGGGAGAGCAGCACGCTGCCGGGCACAGCTCCAAGCTGAGTGGTGACGTTAACCTGGATGGACTCGCGCAGCTGCGTGTGCTCTACAACCCCCAGGAGAATATTGCCGAGCTGGACTCAGTGATACGCGCAGGTATCGGCGGGTTGGCGAACCTCAATCTTGCGCATGCGGACAAGAGTCAGTCCACGATGCGCACGGCGGCGGGCACCAGTCACGCCGAGGGACGCAGCGCACAATGGCTGAGGCAGGGTGGCGTGGGTGCCAACGTTGCGCCTTTGAATGCGCAGGCGTTGGGCAGGGTTGAAACTGGCGGGCCAGCTGCTGCCGTTTTTGCATTGCCGGAAATATCGGTCATGGTGAAATTTGATCGGAGCCAATCACAGGCATTCAGTTTCTCTTTCAAGCCGCCACACGCGGTGACTCAATCGCAGATCAATGACCTGCGACGCAGCCTTTCGCTGTATTCGCCGCAATTCAGACAGGACTTGGCCGCTACGGAACGGCCGGGGGCCACGACGGATGAACAGTTGGCCAGCTTGCAGGGGTTTCTGGCGACTCATCCGCCCCTGGCGACCAAGGCGGACGCCTACCACGCGATTGGCCAGTCGTTGGATAAATTAATGACCCAACGGGACCTGATGAAAAGCGGGCTGCGCCAGCTGGCATCGGTGGAGTCTTCCGTCACACGTGTGGGCCTGCGGGACAACGGGCAGCATGCCTGGTTGGATGATGTCGCGCCGGCCAACAAAACGGCCATCGAACAGTGGGCCAGGGACGACCCGCACTTTGCCCAGGTGCTCGATCAGCTGCAGCATGGGGAGGGCACTTCAGTGCGACTCGGCATGGAGCTGAAGCCGCAGGTGCTGCGCGCGATCGAGCACAGCCACCTTGCGGGTAAAGGCACCGAGGCGTTGATCAAGCGCGCACTCAATGACCGCAACAACCTACGCGTAAAAAGTATGAGCATGAGCTACACCGCCACCCAGTCCCATAGCATGTCGCTACCGGCGATGACGAACCTCAGCTTTTCCAGCAGCGCTGCGCTCAGCCACACGCAAAAACACGTCAACGTCGATCTGGAGTACGGCGTGAATCCGGATAAACCCTTGAAGATGAACCTCAACGATACGTTGAGCCGTTTGCCCCGACACGATCTGACCCTTGATTTGGCCAGCCAGCGCATCAGGACGCCGCAGGCCGTGAGGTAAACGAGGCGCAAGCCCTCAAGCAATGCCGGCTTGCGCCATGCCCTGTGCTTTTCTACAGGTAAAGAGTGCCCTGCATATACAGCGCGGCCTTGCCGGAAATAATCACCCGGTCGCCCTTGAGCTCGCAACGCAATTGGCCGCGACGCTTGCCACCCTGTTCGGCGGTGAGTTGCTGTTTGCCCAGGCGCTCGGCCCAGAGTGGCGCCAGCGAGGTGTGCGCGGAGCCGGTAACCGGGTCTTCATTGATGCCCACGTTCGGGCCGAACCAGCGCGAGACAAAGTCAAACCGGGTGCTTCGGGCCGTCACCGCGATGCCGCGTTTGGGCAGGCCCTTGAGGCGTGCGAAGTCTGGCGTGAGCGCGGCGACCTGGGCCTCATCGTCGACCACGACGAGGTAGTCATCGGTGCCGAATACGTGCGCGTTCTCGATCCCCAATGCACTCAACATCCCGCTGGGCGGTTCGCAGCGCTGCGGCTGCTTGGCCGGGAAGTCCATCGCCAGTTCGTCGCCATTGCGCGTTACCCGAAGCTCGCCGCTGCGGGTGGCAAAGCGCAGCACGTCAGGCGCATTCCCCAATTGATGGATCAGCACCCACGCCGCCGCCAGCGTGGCATGACCGCAGAGGTCGACTTCGACTTCCGGGGTCAGCCAGCGCAACTCGTAGAACTCGCCACGGGGCACGAAGAACGCCGTCTCGGACAGGTTGTTTTCGGCGGCGATGTTGTGCAGTTGCTCATCGGGCAGCCATTCGGTGAGCGGGCAGACGGCCGCCGGGTTGCCGCCGAAGACGTGCTGGCTGAAGGCGTCGACTTGGTAGATATCCAGTTTCATCCGGGGCACTCCGTGTGTGGGGAGGCTGGACACTAACAGTGGCTCAGGAGAGCGTCAAAATACAGATGCGCAGTTTTTTTGCGCGCATGCACCCGTTCAGCCCAGGCGCAAGACCATTGCGCCGGCGGCAATGATGCACGCGGCGACGATGCGCACTCGCGTGAGATGCTCCTTGAGCACCCACGCCGAGATCACCACGCCAAACAGGATCGAGGTTTCCCGCAGCGCCGATACAGTGGCGATGGGGGCTTGCGTCATCGCCCACAGGGCCAGCCCGTAGGACGCCAGCGTGCCGGCTCCGCCGACAAGGCCGAGTCGTCCATTGCGCAGGACGTAGCGGCAAAACTCCGCCCGCCGGGTGACTAACGCCCAGGTGGCAAGCGGGAGGCCGGTGAGCAGGAAAATCCACAGTGTGTAGGCCGCTGGCGCGCCGGACTGACGCACACCCCAGCCATCGATGAGCGTGTAGCCGGCGATCACGCCGGCGTTGATCAGTGCCAGGATCAGCCCTTTTCTCTGCCCGGCCGAAGGGCCGGCCGCCATGCTCAAGATGCCGAGGGAAATCACCGCAATCCCGAGCCAGGCAGACGCCGATAATGGCTCGGCCAACACCAACACGCTGACCACGGCCACCAGCAACGGCGCGGTGCCACGCATGATCGGGTAGGTCTGGCTCATGTCGGCGATGCGATAAGTCGAGGCGACCAGTACGAAATACACCACCTGCAAAACCACCGAGGCACCAATGAACGGCCAACTCTCCTTCGCCGGCAGCGCCAGGAAGGGGACGACAGCCAACGCAATCAACGACGCGACGGACGCGATCATGCAGGTGGTCATCAGTTTGTCTGTGCCGCCTTTGACCACGGCATTCCAGGTAGCGTGGAGCGCCGCGCCGAGCATGATGATCGCGAAGACGTCGAGGCTCATGAGTTGCGGCTTGCGTTATCAAGCATTGCCATCGCCATGTGGGCTCTCCCGTTTGCTTGTCAGTAGGCTTTTTTCTAGCGTTCGGCGCCTGGTGGGTGACCAAAGTAGGCCTTGTATGCATGGTTGAAGTTTGCGGGATTGGCATAGCCCAGACGGTAGGCAATTTGCGCCACCTGCCACCTGCGCTGGCGAAGCAAGTCGCGAGCAAGTTCCATGCGTTGCTGGCGCACATAATCCAGCATCGACTGGCCGTAGATTTGACTGAACGCTCGACGCAACGTGGTTTCTCCCACCCCCAGGCTTCGGGCCAGCGCTTGAGTACCGGGAGGGTCAATGAGGTTTGCATCAAGTTGAAAACGCGCTTCATGGGCCAAGTCTGACTGACCGCGCACGGCAGGCAGCGGCTTGGTCGAATGGGGAGCAAGGTGCGTGGCCAACTCTATCAGTGCTGCCAGACTCAGGCTTTCCTGATTGAGGCGCTCCAGAGCCCCGCGGTACGGAGAGTAGTAAATGCGCTCCAGCAAACGCCCCAACGCAGGACAGCCGCGAAGCGTCGAAAACTGAATGCCGTCGTTAAGCAGACTGAGTAAGGGCTGGAGTGATGAGTCTTCCTCGGACAGCTCGCGCAAATAATCGCCGGCGATACGCAGTCCGGCCATACGCGCATGACTGCCGGCGGGCAGTTGATCGACGGTCTCCATACTTTCACTCAGCCCCAGCGCATGGACTGCACCAGTGGCGTATTCATTGAGCACACCGTCGACCCGATGCTGCCACTGTCCGCCGAGCACATGCACGATGCACACACTGTCGGGCAATATCTTGTGGATAGTAAGCGGCTCGGGGAACTGCAAATCACAGTCGAAATACTGCAGATCTGCCCGCACTGTTCGTGCCCGGTAGTGGCCGACGGCTGAGCCAACAACCTGACGAGCGCTGTCGTCGAATACGCCGGCTTGATCTAGAGCGCCCGGGTGATCGAAAGAAAAGTGCGTATCAAGATAAGGATTCTGGCGTTTCATCGAGAAGGGCTTGATCACTTCCTTGCATGTCCGCCGCATTGTACCCCGTCAGGTGTCGTTGTGAACCGCAGCCTTATAGTTGTGCGCAACGGCCTGCACGGTTGGCAGATCGCTGAGGGTGAATTTCAATGGTTGGCCATGAAATTCAAGGAATCTGAGTATGCTGATTTTTCGCAAATGGGCTGCCGTGCTAAGCATGGTGTTGGCCGTCATGACGGGCAATACCTTCGCTCAAGATCGCCCAGACGTAGCAGATAAGGTCGCTGCGTATTCGGGTGAGGCCGGTGTGAAAGTCTGGACGCTGCGTATCGGGGCGCGTGAAGAAAATCAGGCACTGGTGCAAGTGGAAGGGGCTGACCACGACTGGAATCTGAAAATTCAAAAGATGTCTGTCGAGAAGACCAGCAAGGACACGCGCTATTACACCACGGTAGACGGTCAGAAGTTCGTCGTACTGATTCTGCAAAATGGCTGGGGAGAACTGTACTTGCCAGGCGAAGCAAAAGCGCTGGCCGTCGCCTATAACGAAGCCCTGGCGAGTCAGGGCAATGCGCAAGCGTTTCTCACTGACTATCTCCAGGCGAACTGAGCCATGAGTCTGTTGAGACGATGGTCATGGGGCCTGGCGATGTTGTTGCTGCCGCTGGTACTGATGGGTTGGAGCAGCATTCAAAGCTGGCGGGCCGACAGCACGCTGGAAGAAGCGCAAGTGATGCGCCAATGGCTCGCCAGCCCGAGCGATGAATTGAGGCAGAAACTGCCGCAACAATGGCGCACAACGCCGGCGCTCTCGGACGACAGTCTGCGCGGCTACCTGCAGCGTGAGGTCGCTCGGGCCGATGCTGACCAGGGTTCGGTGCACATGCGTCAGGTCTTGGCGTTTCTTGGCTACTGGCTGGCAGTCGCGGCCGTGCTGGCAGGCTCCGCTACCTGGGTAAAACTGCGCCTGGATGCCTGGCGCGCACTGCGCTCGCGGGACTTTCTTTATGATCGCCTGGTCCTGAGTTGGCGTGCGCTGGGACGGTGGCTGGTGGTCTACACCGGGTTGATTGTGGGGTCGTTGGCAATGGCCCTGCTGTATGAAGTCAGCTGGGGCTGGAGCAACCGCCAGAACAGCGGCATGGTGATACTGCTGGTCGTTGTGCCCTTGCTGGTGATGCTGTACCTGGGCGTGCTATTGATCGGGCGCCTGCGTCGGCAATGGCAGGATATGGAAACGCCGCAATCCGGGTTTCTGGGGCGTTCAATCAGCCGGGCCAGCGCCCCGGCCTTATGGGCATGGATCGAAAAACTGGCAGCCGTCACCCGCGCGCCTGTGCCAGACCACATCGTGATTGGGGTCGACCAATCGTTTTTCGTCACCAGCGTCCAGGTGGCCCTGCAACCGTCGGGACAACTGTTGACGGGCCGTACGATGTACCTGCCACTGACTTTCCTGTCGACCTTGAGCCAGGAAGAAGCAGCCTCGATTATCGGCCATGAGCTTGGCCACTTCAGCAGCCGCGACACTGAGCGTGGCAGTGAAGCTGGGGCGCGGTTCAGCCTGATGTACATGCATTTCCTGAACATCAGTGCGGTGGATGACATGCCGTCCTGGATCGAACGTCCGGCGATCTGGATGACGTGGCGCTTTTTGCATCACTTCCAGATTGCCGTGCACCACTGGAGCCGTGCGCAAGAACTGGTGGCGGATAAGGTCGGCGCGCAAATTGCCGGTGAGCGACTCTTTTGCCAGGCGCTGCTGCGCGTCATCGCCCTTGATGCCGAAGTCAACAAACTGCTTGGCCAGCGTACCCACAGCAACTTGATCCAGGCGTTAGCAGAACACCTTCGCCAGGCTCCGGTGATCTTGAACGAGGCGGTGATGGATCACGCGATCGCTCATCCGTTCGATACCCATCCCCCCACTGCCGTGCGCCTGCAGCAACTGGGTGTGGTTCTCGACGACCAGTTGCTGGCCCAGGCAACACGGACGCCCACCGCGCACGACCGGCAGTGGTTCAGTCAACTCACTCATGATCCG
>Ga0153921_1000267_pt1 | contig 33165 bp, 29 predicted proteins | sample TSNJ005MetaG_FD_104691 | JGI IMG/M metagenome (GOLD analysis project Ga0153921, IMG submission 104691) | Attine ant fungus gardens microbial communities from New Jersey, USA - TSNJ005 MetaG | ecosystem: Host-associated > Fungi > Mycelium > Unclassified | place: USA: New Jersey, Brendon T. Byrne... | reverse complement strand
TGTTGCCGGTGGAGACCTGGTTGGAGCTGATGCTCGACTGCGCCACTGCGGTGGTCGCGACCGAGGCCGCGAGCGCGTTCTTCTGCTCGTTGTTGTTGCCCGAGGCGATGTTGACGCCGATGTTGCCGGACGCACCGCCGAAGGCATTGCCACTGAGACCCGCGGCATTGGTGACGCCGGAGTTCATGGTGGCGTTGCCGAAGCCGGCCTGGTTGACGAACACCTCGGCGTCGGCCATGCCGAAGCTGAAGGACGCATCGGCAGCGGACAGCGACGCGGCATTGTCCTGGGCATTGTTGTCGCCGGATACCACGTTGAAGCCGAGGTTGCCCGATGCACCTGCGCCCACGCTGTCACCGATGGACGCACTGTTGGTGACCAGGCTGTTGCTGGTGGCGTTGTTGCTGATAGACTGGCGGTTGTCGATCACGGCGATGGCCGCGGAATCGAGGTCGATGTCGCCGGTGATGTTCGGGTCACCGGAGAAATTGATGTCGGTACCCAGCCGCAGGTCCTTCTCCAGGTTCACGTCGACGCCGTGGTTGTTCTTCTCCTTGCGCTCGTCGGCCTGGATGGTGCTGTGCTTCTGCACGTTGACGTTGACGGTGCGGTTGCGCACGTCGTTGTCAGTGTGGTTGTGGGTGTCGTTGCGGGTTTCGCTGACGGTATGGTTGTGGTTGATGTTCGCGTTGGCGTTCTGGTTGTCCCAGCCATTGGCCGCAGCGGCGGTCGAGGCAGTGGCAATCGCCATGGCGAGCATGGTCCGTTTGACGGTCGCTTTCATGGTGCCCTCTCTCTCATCAGTGGTGCATCGGTTGGGTGGTTGTCACGGGCGGTCCTGCACGACCAGGCCCAGCACATTGGCCGTGTCGTTGCCGCTGCCCGCGATCTGATTGAGTTGCAGGACCCCGTCGAATCCCCGCAGCGCGGTGCTGGTGACACCGGCGCTGCGGGTGCCCGTCGCGACGCCGCGACTGGCGTCGCCCCGCCCCCCTGCCAACGCGGAACCCTCGGCGGCCAAGGCCGTATCGTCGGTTTCGCGTATGCCCTGTCGGGCCAGCGTCGCGCTGACGACGTTGAGCGTCGTGTTGGCGATGCCGCTGGCCTGGTTGATGGATGCGATGCCGCTGGCACCGGCCAGCGCCTTGCCATCGATGACGGCGGTGGCGTGCAGCGGTGCACCCAGCACGCGGTTGCCACCGCGCAGTTGTCGGTTGCTGATCGATACGTCGGCATGTTCGCCAGTGGCGATGCCGCGCAGGTTGGCCTGCAGGTTGAGGTCGCCGGCCGCCTGGTTCACCGCGATGGCACCGTTCGTGCCGGCCAGTGCATGGCCGTCGATGCGGGCAACGTCGAGGTAGGCGAGCATGCCGCTGTAGTCATCGGCCTGCGCGATCAGCGGCGTGGCAGACAGGATCAGCAGCAGCCAGTGCGCCCGCCTCACTTGCCACCTGCCGGGGCCATGCCCTGCAGCGGGAACTGGCCGAGGGCGCCGCGTACGGTATCGCCGATGCCGCGGGTACTGTTACCGACCGCGCCGAGCGGCCCACTCATGGCGCCACCGAGACTGCTGCCGACCATGCCCTCACCGCTGCGGCCGAGCGTGCCGCCCAATGCCTGCTGCGTCACACGTTCGACCGTGGTGCCTGCGGGTGCGGTGGCTGTGGCTGCGTGACCTGCCCCCATGCCTGCGTAGTCCTCATCGCTCAGCTCGTCCATCCCGTTTGCCGGGGCACCGGCACCGAGGGCCGCCGCGATCTCGCGCTGCGGTTTCGGGTCGGCGATCAGCGCCATGCCGGGCGGCGCCATGCGATAGGCCGGCCGCGCGGACACATCGCGCAACAGGACGATTTCGCCCGGTTGAGCCTTCACGCCCTGGCGGGCACCGGAGGCAGAGGCGCTCGCGCCAACCGACAGCAGGGCCACGGCCAGCGTTGCCAGCAGGCCGCGAATGGGGGTGATGCCGTCCATGCCGATCTCCCGTGGTGGGTGCGGCGGAACCTCGCATCAACCGTGCCAACCCTGGAAGGCTTGGCGGCCATGGCGCCAGGCGCTGGCAGGCGTGGGGCGCTGCTGCCGCGCCGTTACAGCGGCGTGGGAAAAATGTTGGGATTGCGCAGCGCCAAGCGCCGCAGGGCAAGGCGGGCGCCCGACTGTCGCACGGGTGTTACAGGTGCCGCCGCGGACTGTAACGATGCCGCTTCAGCCGGTGCTTTCTTGACGCGGCGCTCATTGCGCCGCCGTTTAGCGCGGCGCTAGGATCCGCCCATCAAAGGCCGCTGCCGTGGCCGTAGAGGTCCCGGCGGGGGGCGGCACGCCGGTGATTGCCTGACAGTCCGCCGACGGTGTCCGGATGCTGGGGGAAGCATGGCGGCGGTCCCGGAGGCTTCTACATCACGTTGCGTGCTCTGGTTCGGCGAGCCGCTGGCGAACGAGCGCAGCGCGCTGGCGGCCGCAGGCTGGTACGTGCGTCGCATCCATCCTGACCCGGCGATGGCGATCGGGCTGCGCGGGCGTGATCGGCTGCTCGCTGTGCTGGATCTTCGCCATCTGGATATGCCCGCGCTGCAGTTGCTGGCGCCATGGATCGAACAGCACGCGCATCTGCCCTGGCTCGCGGTGCTGCCGCCCGGCGCGGGGCCCATGCCTGCAGCGTGGCTGCCCCTGCTGCAGCGTTGCATCTCGCGGTTCACGCTGCCTTTCGGCCTGCAGGACCTGGTGGTTGCGATGCGCCAGCAGTTCGAAGCGGATGATCCGCCAGCAAATGAGGTGTGCGGCGGGCAGGGGCCGCGCACATTGATCGGCGAGAGTCCTGCGCTGCACGCGGTGCGCACGGTGCTGCACAAGTTCGCGCCGGTTGAACTGCCGGTCCTGGTGACCGGTGAAACCGGCACCGGCAAGGAGTTGGCGGCACATGCACTGCATGCGTTGTCCGGCCGTGCAGGCAAGCCGTTCATCGCGGTCAATTGCGGTGCCATCCCCGCGAACCTGGTGCAGTCGGAGCTGTTCGGCCACGAGCGCGGCTCGTTCACCGGCGCCGACAAGCGCCAGATCGGCGTATTCGAAGCCGCACACGGCGGTACGGTATTCCTCGACGAGGTGGGCGACCTGCCGCCCGAGGCGCAGACCAGCCTGCTGCGCGTGCTGCAGGAAGGCACGTTCGAGCGCGTGGGCAGCAGCCAGCCGCTGCGGGCGGACGTGCGGGTACTCGCGGCGACCCACGTCGAACTGGAACACGCGGTGGCGCAGGGGCGGTTCCGCAGTGATCTCTACTATCGGCTCAATGTGCTGCGCCTGCTGATGCCGCCATTGCGCGAGCGTGGCACCGATGTGCAGCTGCTGGCCGAGCACTTCCTGCGCTGCTTCCGCCTGCGCCACAGCGTGCGTGCACGTGGCTTTGCGCCCGCTGCGCTGCAGGCGATGCGACGTTTCGCCTGGCCCGGCAACGTGCGTGAACTGCTCAACCGGGTGCAGCGGGCGGCAATCATGGCCGAGGGTGAGCTGATCAGTGAGCGTGATCTCGAACTGGCTGGACCGGTGCATGCGCCGCCGGGGGCGATGCTGCACGATGCCCGCGGCCAGGCCGAACGCGATGTACTGCTGCAGACCCTGCGCCAGACCGGCTACAACGTCTCCGAATGCGCACGGCAGATGCAGATCTCGCGGGTGACCGTATATCGGTTGTGCCGCAAGCACCGGCTGGAGCTGCCGGCGCAGCGCTGATCAGCCGGCCGCGACGTGCTTGAACAGGCGTAGCGGCGTGCCTGGAATGCGCTCGATCACCCCCTTGGCCTCCAGGTCCAGCTGCACGGCCTTCAACCACCAACCCGCCGTGGCTCCTTCCGGGAACAGCGACGCGGGCAGGTGCGGCAACAGCGCTTGCTTCGCCTGCGCCACCGTCATCCCGGGAGGTTGCCTGGGCAAGGCACGCAGCAGGGCCGTGCGCATGGCCATGTACTTGCCACGATCGACGCGCTGGATGTGACCTGGGGTAGTGATGCTCTCGATCTCGATCCGCTCGGGTTCAGACATGGGTATCACCCGCGACCTCGATGCGTGGGCTGCGGAAACCCATGGCGATCCACGCCTTCATCAGCCGGGCATAGAACTGAAGCGACCGGGTCTTCAGGTTGGGCACGTCGTCGGGAAGGACAGACGCGTCTGGAAGATCACTGACCATCGTCCGCATTTCGACGGCGGGGCGTATCGAGGCCGGCCACAACAGGCCATACAGGCTCAACCAATGGCCACCGCTGAACTCCAGGAAGAGCGGTGTATTGCAGCAGCTCGCCAGGACGCGGCGGCTGCCGCCCGTGCTGGACAGCCGCAACGCGTACAGCAGGGAATGCCCGGCGTCGATGCGGACGCGATCCTTGCGCTGCATTACGAAATGCGTCTGTCCCTGTGGCCCCAGCACCTGCGGTGCTCCGGGCATCGACTGCAGCTGGGCGCCAGCCCTGCGGCAGCTGTCGCAGCAGCATTCGACGGTGGCGATGGGACTGCCGGTGGTGGTCAGGCGGACCTGGCCACAGGCGCAGGCAAGGGACTGTTGGGAGGGCATCTGCATTTTCTCCTGGGGTATTCATCCTCTCGACGAACTGGCGCGCTGGAAATCGACACCACCTGCCTTCAGGGTCGCGACATCCGGTAGCGGATGCGGTACAGGTCCAACCCTGCACCGTCCGCGCGCCGCGCCGAATAGGTCAAGGTGCCGGGTTGCGAGCCATCCAGCATCGCGCCGTAGCTGTCGCCGGAGGCCTCGTTCAAGGGCGAGGGCAATGCAAGGCCTGCGTCATAACGGCCTTCATGCGCGTAGGCAATGAACTGGCGCACCGGTGCACTGCCGAAGTCCAGGGCGCGAGCAAACACCACCGTTCGGCCGTCGCCCAGGAACGTGGCATCGAACTCCTGCGCTGCGGTATTGAGGTCTCCCGCCAGCGGCCGTGCCGGCTGCGCGACGCCGCCGATCATCGCCGCGCTGTAGAGGTCATGGCCGCCGGCACCGCCCGCACGATCGCTGGAGAACAATAGCGTACGACCGTCCGGCGAGAGCATCGGCGCGAACTCGTCGGCCGCACTGTTCACCGCAGGCCCCAGATTCTCCGGTTCCCCGAAGCGACCGTGGCGTTCCACGCTCACTCGATACAGATCGTCGCCGCCATGGCCGCCTGCTCGATCCGAACAGAAATACACCACACGGCCATCGGCGGAAAAGGCGGGATCAAAGTCACGGCCCGGCGTATTGAACGAGACCGGCGTCGCCGGCCGCCAGCGCTGCCCATCGTGGTGGGAGACCCAGATGTCATACCCGCCCGGACCGCCGGGCCGGTTGCGGCTGAACCACAGTGCGGTTTTTCCGTCCGGGCTCAAGGTCAGTCGAATCTCGTCATGCTGCGTGGATGCAACGCCCGGGGCAAAGCGTTCGGCGGCGCCGACGATCTGCAGCAGCCTAGATGGAGACGCGGGAGGTGACGCAGCAACCAGCAGCACCACGGCCAACAGCGCCTTCATGCCTGTCGCTCGAAGTCGCTGACCCAGTTGGTTTCCCAGCTGCGTCCACCATCGGCCGAGGCCGCCTGTTCCCAGCGCGCCGAATGCGGGGTAATGCGTGACCAGATCACCCGCGTCTGGATCGCCCGTCCGTCGTGCTGGTCCTCGCCGAAGAAGCGGCCGACACCAGCCTCGAAACCACCGCGCAGCGGCGCGCCGATCCGGGTCGGCTCCCGGCCATCCAGCCACCAGCTCAGCCAGTGCTGCTCCGCCACATTCCAGGCGCGGATGCCCATGCCGCGCAGCGGTGCTCCCGGCACGTCCATCAGGTTGTCACCCACGTTACCGAATCCCCCCAGCACCGGCCAGTTGTGCAGGGTGCCGTTGAACGCGTCCCACGCATCACTGCCTGCCAGCCGAGCGCGCAGGCGGCGATGGCGCACGTTCCAGCGACCGACCAGGAAATCAAAATCACCCGGTGCATCCGGCCGCTTCGGAAGCGGAGAGGGGGCCGCCGCAGTGCGCCGGAACCAGTTGCGCCAGTTCACTTCCCAGTGCGCACCGGCATCGTCGGAGAACGCCTGTTCCCACCACGGCTCATCGCCATGGATGTCATGCCAGCGGAACCAGACCTCGATGGGGCGCCCTTTGAAGTCATCGCGACCGCGGAAGCTGCCGCCATCGCCTTCGAAGATGCCGCGCACGGGCGCTTCGATATGGGCAGGGTTGCGTCCATCGATCCACCAGATCGCCCACGTGGAAGACACTGGATCAAAGGCACGCACGCCCAGGCCCCTGTAGGGGCCCGAAGGCAGCGCCATGACGTTGTCATCGATGGTGCCGAGCCCGCCCAGGGTGAGCCAGACCGCGCTGGCGCCGGTGAAGGCTTCCCAACGGGTATCGCCCACGAGGCGGTCCTTCAGCCGTTGGTGCCGGACCTGCCAGTTGCCCTGCAACCATTTCCAGTCTGCGCTGTGGCTGGCCAGGGCCCACCCGGAGGGCAGGGCGGTGAACGCTGCCGTGGCGGCCAGGGTGGCCAGGAATTGCCGTCGATCCATGTGCATGATTCCTTGCCGGAGGTGCCTCCATCGTTGCGGGTACGAGGGGGATTGACCACGCGGATATCGGGGCTCAGGCTAAGCCACACTTATGGTGACCCAACGCCAGCTGCCATCCCTTGTCGCCATCCGCGCCTTCGAGGCGGCGGCACGGCTGGGCAGTTTCGCCCGTGCCGCCGAGGAGCTCGACACCAGTGCGGCATCGGTGAGTTACCACGTGCGCCGGCTGGAGGCCCAGACCGGGACCTGCCTGTTCCTGCGCCACGCCCAGCATGTGGAACTGACGGTGGCAGGTGCCAGCGTCGCGCAGGAGGCCACCCGGGCCTTCGACGCGCTTCGTGCCAGTTTCATGCGAGCCGCTGACATGGATGCGACGCGGTTGCGCCTGTCCGTATTGCCGACGCTGGGCACCAGCTGGTTGACGCCTCGCCTGGGCAGCTTCCGCGCCCGCCATCGGAACCTCGTGCTGGAACTGGACCTGTCGGCAGAGCCGCAGGACCTGGCCGCCGGGCGTTTCGATGCCGCCATCCGCAATGGGCATGGCGAGTGGCCCGGACTGCAGGCCACGCCTCTGTTTCCCAGTATTTTCACCCCGTTGTGCGCGCCAGCACTGCTGCCGGCGGCAGACGGGCTCGGTCGCCGGGCGTTGGAGGTTCCGCTGCTTGGCCGGCCCGACTGGTGGGCATTGTGGTTTTCCGCACATGCTGCTGTTCCGCCGCCGCCCAGGGAAAGCTTCGTCACCCCCTTTGCGATGGAGCATCTGGACGTCGGCGCTGCCATTGCCGGGCAGGGCATCGCCATCGGCTCGCCGATCCTGTTCCAGGCCGAACTGGACAGCGGGCGCCTTGTGCAGGCACATCCCGGTGTGGCCAGCGACGGGCGTGGGTTCTGGTTCGTGGCACCGACGGCGCGCAGCCGCAGCGCCAAGGTCGTCGCATTCGGTGGCTGGCTGGGCGAGCAGGCCGCGCAGGCCAGGCATGCGGCGCGACATCATCTGGCGCACGCGGTGACGCCATGAACCAGAGCCCCGAACTGCTGCGGCGCCTGCTGCGCGCCAAGGACCGGATGGACCACGCCAGCCACGAGGACTGGCCGGTGGCCCGCCTGGCTGAGGTGAGTGCCGTATCACCTGCGCATTTCGCGCGTTCGTTCAAGCAGGCATTCGGGCTGCCACCGCACCGCTACCTGCTCAGCCGGCGCATCGAACGGGCCGTGGCGATGTTGCGTGACACCGATCTGCCGGTCACCGAGATCGCCGCGCAGACCGGCTGGAGCAGCCTGGGCACCTTCGGGCGCATCTTCCGTGACATCACCGGCGACAGCCCGGGCAATGTGCGCGAGCGCGAACGCGCAGGTCAGGCGACGCCGGCAAGCGTGCCGGAATGCCACGCGCGTGCCGCACAGCGACCGGACCTGAACATCGCAGTTTTGGAGAAGCGTCGGCGCGAGGCGGTTGCTAACGTGGATTCCACCTGAGGGAGGTCCCATGACAAACACTGTGAACACGGTCGGCCTGTATGTGCGCGACCAGGATGAAGCACTCGCGTTCTACGTCGGCACGCTCGGTTTCGAAGTGCACACCGACGTGCGCAATGGCAGCTACCGTTGGCTGACAGTACGCAGCCCGGGCCAGGACGGATTCCAGCTGGGCCTGTTCGTGCCCGGTCCGCCCACCCACGACGCGGCCACCGCACAGGCGCTGCAGCAGCTGGTGGCCAAGGGCGCAATGCCGCCGCTGGTACTGGCCGTGGACGACTGCCAGGCGTGCTACACGCAATGGCTGGCGCAGGGCGTGGAGTTCACCCAGGAGCCGGTCGAACGCTACGGCGCCGTCGATGCCGGATTCCGTGACCCATCCGGCAATGGCTGGAAGATGATCGAAGCCCGCTCCGAAGCGAGGCGCCGTCAATGAGCCGGGGTGGCTGGGCGCGGCCCGTGCATCGCTGGACCTCGATCGTCTTCACCCTGGCGGTGATTGCCAACTTCGCCGTTCGCGGGCTGGGACAGGGCGAGCCTGCAGCGTGGATCACCTATTCGCCGCTGCCGCCACTGTTCCTGCAGCTGTTCACCGGCCTGTACCTGTTCGTGCTGCATTACGCCGGGAAGCGCCGCAACGCCGCACTGGGCGCTGCGGGATGAGGCCGCCTCAGGCGGCAGCGTCGGCGGCGTAGGCCGCAAGCAATGCAGGCAGCTGGTCCATGCGCTGGAAGATCACCTTCGCACCCGCAGCACGCAGGGCTTCCGGCGTGCTGTGGTGCGGGCCGCCCTCGCTGAAACCAAACACGGTCGCACCGGCCGCGACGCCGGCGGTCGCACCGGTCACGGTATCTTCGATCACCGCGCAGCGCTGCGCGTCCACGCCCAGTGCAGCGGCGGCGGCCAGATACACGTCCGGGTGGGGTTTGGTCCGCGGCATGTCCTGGCCGCTGAAGACGTGGTCGCCGAAGGCATCGAGGATGCCGACCTTGCCCAGCTGCAGCTTCACCTTGAACAGGTCGGCACCGGACGCGCAGGCAATCCGCCCGCCGGTGGCCGCGGCAATCGCACGCACGGCCTCGGGTGCCCCCTGGATCGCCTCAAGGTCCTGCTCCAGCGCACGGTTGCGCTGCTGGCGGAATTCCTCCAGCCATTCCTCCGTGAACGGCTTGCCGGTGCGCTCTGCGATCAGCCCGGCCAGATGAGCCACGGATTGGCCGAGGAAGACCTCGCCCGCCTGCGCCGGGGTCAGCGGCCAACCGCGTGCGGTCAGCATTTCCGAGAGCACACGGGCCACCAGCGGCTCGGAATCGACCAGTACGCCGTCGCAGTCGAACAGCACGGCATCGAAGGGGAAACGGGACATCTACTACTCCGGGAACAGCCAAAGGGGCGACGTAGCCGCTATTTTCCCATAGCGGGACGGGCAGGGCACGCGGGCAACAGGAACGCTAGACTGCCGGGCCACCCCGCCCAGCGCCTGCACGGGAATACGCCTTGAACCGATTGCGATCATTCTTCAGTGCGTACCCCATCCAGTTCGCGATGGCCGCCAAGCTCTACGTGCTCTGCCTGTATCTGCCCGTAGCCCTTCGCCTGGTCGAATTCGGGCACCGCCTGGGGCCGCCCGAGGCCTCACGTGAAATCGGCTACGCGCTGGCGGACCTCAGTTTCAGGCTGAGTCTCTTCGCCGGCGCGGCGGTACTGGTGTCGATGCTGCTGTTCGGGCGTCGCGGCGCGCTACGGATCCGGCACCCGGTGATCGCTGCGGTCGCCTTTTTCGGGTTGCTCGTCGTGCTGGATCGCGCCATGCGCATTCCGATGGCGCAGTTGCCGTTTCCCGTCTACAGCGTTGCAGCCATCAGTCTGGTTCCGCTTGCGCATGCACTGGTCCTCACGCTGCTGGCCTTGGTGCCGGCGCTGCTGTTGCAGCGGCGCATCCGTGCCGAGGGCGTGCACCATCACCTCATCAGTGCCAGCATCGCCGGTGCGGTGACGCTGGTGGCCGGTAGCTGCCTGCTTCCCATCCTGGCGTTGCACTTGCCTGCGGCAATCTCGCCTGGCGAGTTCATCATGCCGGTTTTCGATGGGCCCGCGCAGTTGCAGATTGCCAGCCTGATCCTGCTGGTGTCCTGCGCACTGGCCACGTTTGCCGGCCTTTGGGCCAGCGAGCTGTCACCGCGACCCGCATCGATGGTGCGCACGATGGTGGTGTCGCTGGTCCTGCTTGCCACGTCCCTGCTGATCAGCCTGGCCAGCGTGGCGTACCTGCTGCGAATGCTGTCCGCTGGGGTACCGACGATAGGTCGCGGGCTTGCCTTTGCCGTGCTCATCGGCGCCGCAGTGCAGTTCCTGTTTGCCAGAGTGCTGGCGTCACGATGGCTGCGCGTACAGGCATCGTGACGTTCCTCTGCCCGCCGATCAGCTCAGGTCACACCCGGCCGGCTGCGGCCAGGTGGTGGCCGGCAGCATGTTCTTCAGCGAGGCCGGTGCGTTGATCGCCACGTAGCTGGCGCCCAGCAGTTCTTCCAGATCGGCAATCGTCACCAGATAGTTGTCCAGGCTGCCCAGGTTGGCCTCGTTGGGGATGATCCAGCTGATCGCCTTGGCCGTCCCGGTGTTCGGGTCGCGGGTGATGATCGTCTTCCAGAAGAACTCCGGCGTCGGGATGCCGTGGCTGGCCAGGAAATAATCGTTGGCGGCATCGCCGTAGACCACGCCACCGTAGACGTCCACCGGCGCGATGTCGCGGTAGCACTCGGCCACGTTCTCGGCCTTCACCCAGATGCCCTGGTTGAAGCTGGACACCTGCGGAACGATGTTGGTCATGTAGTTGGCGCGGCGGATGTAGGTCGTGTCGTAATCCATGTGGTTGGACGTGACCAGATGGCCACGGTCATAACCCGACTTGATGCTGGCATACGACGCCGTGCTGGCCTGGCCCAGGCAACCGGCCGGCAGGTCCGGGTCCTTGTAGAAGCTGGACGGCCGTGCGGCGGAACCGGTATCGGCGGTGAGCGTGTACTCGTAACGGGTGGCGCTGTGGATGCTGCAGTCGTAGGTGAGCACGAAGCCGCCCTTGTTGAGGGTGACCACCTGGGCCTGGGCTGCGCCGGCAAAGGCGCTGAGGACGAAGGCAAAGACGAAGCTTGCAAGGCGCATTGCGATTCTCCAGCAAAGAGTTCAGGACGCAGCTGCCCGCCACGACCAGGCCAGGCCTGTGTCATGTGAAGGCGTTGCGGATACGGGTGTTGCGGAGTGCGATGGAGCGAGGCCGCGATGAGGAGGACCCGGAAGGCCGCGCGGTGTCGCAAGCGTCACAAGCTGTCGTCTTTTGGTCAACGACGAGAGCGCGAAGCTGTGACCGGGTGCAAGCACTGGTGATGTGTCAGATCACGCGGTCCGTGGCTGACATGCGTACGTGCTAAGCACCCGACAGGTGTGAAGTGCATGCTGGACCGCGCATCCAGCGCGGCCCGCTTCTGCAGCGACGGGCTCTACGAAGATGCCTCTTGCCCAGCGTCCGGCGCCAGGCAGCCGGCCCTGCTTTGTGCGCTCGAGTCCGCAATGGACGCCTCGCTGAAACCACTGCGGCTCAGGAACAGGCGATTCCACCGGTCGAGGGCATCGCGGTCGCGCGCCCAGCAGCCATAGCGGGTAATGGCCTCCAGGTTGTCGAGGGTTGGGTAACGCTGCGCGATTTCGTCCAGGCCCTGGCGCATCAGCGGCCAATCGGGCGTCGCCGCGCGGAAGCGATCGACCGAGTTCGCGGTGGCTGACCAATACAGCCGTGCGTAACGCATGGCCCGCTTCTTCTTCGGGATACTGGCCATCGAGCGTCGCGCGAAGGCTTCCATCTTCTGTGCGCTGCCGCCCCAGGCCGGCGTGAAGTGCTGCATGGCAATGAAGTGCAGTGGTTCGTAGTCGGGGAAGGCCTTCGCTGCGCGGTCGACGATCGCCAATATTTCTTCGTCATCCGCGCTTTCGCGCTGCGCGATGAGGACGGTCATCTCGTGCCAGAACGGGTCGCCGCCGGCAATGCCCTCATGCGATTGCAGGTAGGCCTGCGAAACAGCGTTGTACTCATGGAACTGAGCCCAGTCTTCGGCCTTGACGGTATTGGAGTATCCGTTGCCACGGTAGCTCCAGCCCAGGTTGAGCGGAATCCGTGCGGTCACCAGGTGGGCCGCCGGAGACTTTGGAGCCTGCTGAACCCAGCGCGCCGCCCAGGCCGACCAGTGGTTCCAGGCCTCCACCTCCTGCCGCGCCGTGCCGATTGCACGCGACATGCAGATGTAGAAGCGGCCCAGCCGGGATTCGCCGGCGGCGTTGAGCTCGCCCGTGCGGAAGCGCGCGGCCATCGCGTCCAGTGCCGCAAAGTCGTCGTTGGACATCAACTGCGCGATTTCGCTGCAGTCATCCGTGACGTCGGGGTCCTGGGCCGCCACGGCTGAAGGGGCTAACAGACTGGCCACGCTCAAGAGCGTGCCGACGAAGAGCGTCCTGCGCATCGGGGGCATCCTTGCATTGATGGGAGCCTGCGGAGGACCGCAGTGCCGCGAAGCATAGCAAGGTGCGCTTTGCGCCATGCTGCGTCGCAAGGTGCCAGCCACCATTCGCACTGGTACGGTCCGACCCGTTGCACCACCACCGACGGGGAGAGACGACGATGCGCAAGGTTTTGCTGCTGTTGATCCTGCTGACCGGGCTGGCGCCCACCGCCTGGGCGGCCACGGTCAAGACCACCCATCGCACCATCCCGAGCTGGGATGGCACGCCTCTCGGGGCTTTCGTCATCGAACCCCAGGATGCCGGCAGTGGCCGCTACCCGCTGCTGGTGATGCCCAGCAGCTGGGCGGTGCCCAGCGTGGAGTACGTGGGGGTGGCACAGACGCTGGCGCAGCGCGGCTATGTGGTCATCAGCTACAGTTCGCGCGGCTTCTGGGAGTCGGGCGGCAGCATCGACATCGCCGGACCCGCCACGGTCGAGGATGTCAGCGCCCTGATCGACTGGGCGCTGGACAACACCCGCGCCGATCCGGAAAGGATTGGTGTCTCGGGCATCTCCTACGGCGCCGGCACCAGCCTGCTGGCGGCGGCGCGCGACCCGCGCATCAAGGCCGTTGCCGCACTGAGTGGCTGGGCCGACCTGCAGGCGTCGCTCTACAGCCATGACACGCCCAGCGCCCAGGGCATCGCCTTGCTGGTGGCGGCGGGCCTGGCCACCGGCCGCCCCGGGGCGGAGCTGGCCACCATCAACCGCAATGTGCTGGTCGGCAACTACCAGGCGGCGGTGGACTCGCTGCTGCCGGTGGCGGCACAGCGCAGCCCGGCCAGCAGCGTTGACGAGATCAATGCCAACCAACCGGCGGTATTCCTCGCCAACGCCTTCAACGACAGCCTGTTTCCGCCGGGCCAGCTGGTCGACTTCTTCAACCGCCTGAAGGGACCCAAGCAGTTGCAGCTGCGCCATGGCGACCACGCCCTCAACGAAGCCTTCGGTGCGCTCGGCATTCCCAATGAGGTCTATGCCGCCGTGGGCGACTGGTTTGACCACTACCTGAAGGGCGTGGCCAATGGCATCGATCGCCAGGCGGCGGTGCAGCTGAAGTCGCAGAAGGGCAGCTGGAGCCGCTATCCGGACTGGCGGGCCACCAATACGGGCGCCGTCAGCTATGGGTTGACCGCGCCGACCGGGCTGCTGCTGCCCACCGGCGGGCTGGCGGAGAACGGTGGCGGCACCGGCTGGAACTACCGGATCGGCAGCGGCCTGCTGACTGCCGCCAATTCCGGCGTGGCGATGGCGTCTGGCGCGCTGCAGATGTTCAACCTACCGCCCGGCGCCTATGTGCCGTTCGTTGGCCGCAACGCCGCAGGCGTCTGGCAGGGGCCGATCCAGTGGAGCGCCAAACGCCTGGACGGTGCGCCGGAAGTGCGCCTGACGGTCACGCCCAGTCGCGCCAACACCACACTGTATGCTTACCTGTATGCCGAGGATGTGCTGGGCAACGGCCAGCTGATCAGCCACAAGCCGTATACCTTGCGTGGTGCCACGCCCGGCCAGCCGAAAACAATCGATCTTCGCCTGGAAGCCAGCAGCTGGAACCTTCCGGCCGGCAGTCGCCTGACCCTGGTGGTCGATACCGTGGACCTGCGCTATGCAGGCATCAGCCAGCTGGGCGGTGCGGTGACCTTCAGCTCGCCGGCCAACGCGCCTTCAGTGCTGAAGGTGCCGCTGCATTGATGTAACGCCGCGCCTGCTATGGCGGGCGCGGCAGGGCAGAGCGGAACGTTGTGGGACGTTGGGGCAATCCCGGAGAGAGGAAATCCATGGCCATCACATGGCTGCTTGCCGGCGTGGTGTTTGCAGCGGCAGCTACGCAGGACCCGGCTGGAAACTGGTCCAGCACGCTGTTGACGGATCTGGAGGCTGCCGATGCAGCCCTGCGCGACAGCCATCCCGGCGTGGTTGACTTGCACAATCCCGGCTTCGTCGCCCAGATGGACGGCGCCTTGTCGGTTGCATGGTCGCGCGCACCCAAGGTCGACAGCTTTGCCGGCTACTGGTGGGCGATGAAGGGCTACGCGGCCGCGTTCAACGACGGCCACGTGAGTCTCAATCCATTGACCGGCGCCCCCATGCTGCCGGCCCGATGGCCCGGGTTCCTGACGGGCTTCGACGGCGATGCGCAAGTGGTCATGGTCGTGGATGGGCGCCCCGGACGGCCACCCTTGGGCGCGCGATTGCTGTCCTGCGATGGCATCGAAGCACAGGCACTGGCCGCGCGCCGCGTGGGCGACTTCAGCGGGCGCTGGAACCTGCAGGCCAGCCGGATCCACAGTGGCGGCGAGGTGATGCTGGAACAGGGCAACCCGTTCGTCCCGGTGCTGCGCACCTGTCTCTTCCGGGTGGAGGGGCGCCAGAGCGCCTACACGCTGCAATGGCTTCCGATTGACACGACAACACGCGAAGCGCGACTGGCCGATACCCGTCGCAGCTTCCGGCCGGCAAATGGCTGGCGCACGATGCCCGGTGGCGGCTACTGGATCACGACCAGCAGCTTCAACGCCGATCCGGCCACGCGCAATTCCCAGCAGCTGACCGAGCTTTTGCAGCAACTCACCCCGGTGGCCGACGCACTGCAGCAGGCACCGCTGGTGGTGCTGGACGTACGCGGCAATACCGGAGGTGCTTCGCACTGGAGCATCGCACTGGCCCGTTTGATCTGGGGGCGTGCAGCTGTGGATGCGTTGCGTGACGAGAGTTGGGCCGAGTGGCGGACCTCGGATGCCAATATCGCGCAGCTGCGCGGCTTCCTGCAGAAGCTGAGGGCGGCACGCGACGCATCGCCCGAACTGCTGCACATGCTGGAAACCGTCACTGCAGGGATGGCCCGCGCCGGTGCGAACGGCGAGGCGCTGTGGCGCGAACCGTCGGACCCGCCGGTTGGGCCGATGCGTTCGCCTGCTCCCGCCGCTCCGGACCGCAGTGGCAGGGTAGTGATCGTGGCGGACGCTTCCTGTGGCTCGGCCTGCCTGGATGCACTGGATCTCTGGAAGCGGCTGGGCGCCCTGCAGGTGGGGGTCGAGACCTCGGCCGACAGTGTCTACATGGATATCAGGCCTCAGCCATTGCCCAGTGGGCTGAGCCGGATATCGGTGCCAATGAAGGTCTACCGAGGTCGCGGGCGAGGTTCGAACGAGCCCTATGTGCCGGATCGCCGCTACGAGGGGGACATGCGGGACACGCAGGCGCTGGAAGCATGGGTCTGCGAGGCCAGGGGCTGACCGGGCCCGATCGAAGTCTGCGTCCCGCGCAGCGGTAGCTGAGGATCACTCCCCCTGCGGCAGCAGCACCCGGATCATTTCGTGCTGCCTGGTCAGATTCGCCCGTTGCACGAAACCCTGGATGATCGAGGCCGCCACCTTGCGCTGGTTGTCCATGTCCAGCAACGGTGCGATGGCCTGCCCGGAACCCTCGGGGCTGTCACGGAACGGGCAACCGACTGGGCCAGCAGTGGTGAACGTCAGGATCGCCTTGGCCACGCGCGCCGACGGCGAACGCGGCGCGTCGAAGATCACCAGTGTTCGCTCGTAACTGATACCCGTCGCACGTACGGTCGAGTGCAGGGAATCCTCGACGGTCATGTCCGCGCCGAGGTCCTGGGCAAGCGCAATGATGCAGTTGGCCGCCGTCGCCCTGCGCAGCGTTGCAAGGTCGGTGCGGATGATCATCGCGCAGTCGACGCCGGAGATCGGCACCTGGGTGACATCCAGGTACGGGTTCTGTGCCAGCGTCCCGATCAATGCGAGATCGTCGCTGTAGCCACAGGATGCGGTAGATGTACCGAGGCGTTGCAGCAGCGTTGCGGCCCGCTGCGCACCCCACTGCCGCCCGTGCAGCAGGCGCTGCGCGTGGTTGGCCGACAGGGCGCCGTGATCGAATCCGGAGGATGACGCCTGCATGCGCGCTTTGACCTCACGCATGCAGGCATCGACCTGCTGCATGCAGTCCGTGTCATCGGCGAACACCGGCGCCGCCGAGATGCCATCGATCACCCGGCCGAACGTCGCCAGGTCGCCCTGCTGGTCGCGGTACCAGTCGTGGATGCGCTTTACATTGCGACGGCGTTTCTCCAGCTTGTCCGCACCCGGCCAGCCGGGATAGGCAGCGATCTCGCACAGCATGGTCAGGCCTTCCCACAGGTGGTACTCCATGCTGGGCAGCGGCAGCCGCCAGCGCTCCTCCGCGCCGGCATCCTCGGCAATCACCAGATGGTTGCGGATGATGTCCGACCACACTGTCACGGCCTCCACGGTATCGCGGCGTGGCGTGGTCACATCGATCAGCTCCATCAGGATCGGCCGCGGCGTCACCGGGTCATCGCCGGCAGGCGCCTTCGGGTCCTTCACCCATCGCGCATGCCAGGTGTAGCCCATGCGATACAGCACGAACGGTTTGATGCCGTCGTTGAGGATGATGCCGGGTGGCGGTGGAGGGGTGGGAGGCGGCTGCACGGGCAGCGGCGGCTGCGGCGGGGGCAGCACGGACGGGCTCGCCACGGCCGTGGAGGTGCCGATGCCCTTCAGCGGTTCGCTGGTGAACAGATGCAGGCCCGCGCGGTCGCGCTCGTACACCTTCCGGAACGTCTGCGGAGAGTCACATGTCACCAGGCACTGCTGGCCGGGCGGCACATGGATGTCCACCGATGCAAGGTCCACCACCTGGCCTGCCAGGGGGCTCTGATCGGGCGGGCAGACGCTGATTTCCAGCGCGATGTTGAGGCCGGCACCGAGCATCACCTCGATCACGATGTCCTCCACGCCGCCGTGCAGGGCGTCCTGTGCCGGGATCGGGATCCAGGGGTTGATCACCACCTGCGTATCCCAGTCGGACCGGCCGAAATCGAACAGCGTCGGTGGCGGCTGGGCCGGGCGTTCAAGCAGTGCATCCAGTGCGTTGCCGCCCTTGACGTAGAAGAACATCAACGGCTCATCGGGCTTCAGGCTGTAGTCGCGCCGCACCTTGCTGGACAGGCTGCGCAGCTGGTCCTTGATGTCCGACAGTGCCTTGACCACGACCGAGCGGACTTCGGGGAACGCCTGCGCGTTGTTGATCTGCGCGGTGAGCTGCTTGCTGATGTAGCGCCGGGCCTCGCGCTCGGGCGTGCTCTCTTTCATGGTGGGGCCTCACTGGGGTTGCAGGGGCAGGCAGAAGGGCGAAGGCCCCGCTCAGCTGGAAGACAGGGCTCTGGCCATCGAGGCATACCAGTCGATCGACTGGCTGTAGGGCCTGGACATCTGCTGCAGCATGGTGGCGAAATCCTGGGTGCTTGGCGGCGTGATCACTGCACGTGTACCCAGGTAGTTGCCAAGCTCCGCGATCGACACGATCTGTGCATGGTCGATCTCCCAATCGGTCACCCAGCTGGCGGCTGGGCGCGCCGCTCCAGTCCGGGCCCGCACGTTGGTGCAGACCGCATCGGCGATGGCCTGCAGATCCTGGGTTGCGGTCCGGAAGCGGACCAATGCGTAGGATCGATTCGAAGCCATCAGATCCCGTGGGAAATTGCCGGAGTCGAGGAGGACGCCGGTTTCCTCCATGAACTCCCGGCGGGCAGCATCTTCTTCGGTCTCGTTGTCATGCCTGCGACCGCCAGGGAGTGTCCATTGCCCAGCCTGGTTGACGACAACCATGGGGACCTCGGCTGCCCATGCCCGCGTGTCGCGCGCCAGGTTCTGTGCCGTCAGCAGCGCGGCCCCCCATGAATCCGGCGAAAACACCGGCAAGGTGTTTGCCAGGTTCCTGATGCGCTCTGGCAGCGTCGATTGACGGAACAATCTCCGGGTGAGGTGGGTGACAGCGGATCCAACCTGGTCCGGATTCGGCGGCGTCGCCTGCATTGCCTGGACGGCGTTGCTGAAATTGACCTGGATACCCTGGCCATCGGGCGTGTCCGCGTAGCCGGCGGATGCAGCGGCAAGCTGGGCGCTGCGCAGCAGAATGAGTGCCGGTTGCCAGTCCTTGGCTGGCGGCAATTCGGGTGATTCTGCGGTGGCCAGGGTGGCTTCCAGTGCTTCTGCAGTCAGCACCATCACCGAATTGGAGGCCCACCAGTTGTTGATGATCCGCTTTCGGGTGATCAGGTAATGGGTTCCGTTCCAGAGCGCGGCATAGACCTGGGGCATGATTCAGTCCTCCATCCAGCGCGGGGTGGGCGCGGTGGATCCACTGTAGGAGCGGGGGAAGAAGGAGAATCGGCGGTAGCGATGATGTATGCGGTGGAACCGACGGAGCAGGAGGGCAGGGGGCGTTGATTTCCCCGAATTGGCGCGAAGCCCGTGGCCGCCCAGGCGTCAGCGGCTGCCGGCGCTTGCCTCCGGGTCGTGCAGGCCCCGCAGCTTCTTCTTGTTGATCTTGCCCACGCTGGTGCGCTCGATCACGTCGACGAAGCGGACGCGTTCCGGAATCGCATAGCGTGAGATATCCCCTGAGCGGCTGCGCGCCGCCACCAACGCGATGATCTCCTCCTCGGTCACGTCACTGCCGGGCTGCCTGACCACCAGCGGCAGTGGCCGCTCGCCCCATTTTGCATCGGCGATGCCGATCACCGCGACTTCGTTCACGGCAGGATGCAGGGCGATGATGTCTTCCAGCGCCAGCGAGGAGATCCATTCGCCACCGGTCTTGATCACGTCCTTGATGCGGTCGGTCACCCGCAGGTAGCCGTCTGCATCGATGTTGCCGATGTCCCCGGTGTGCAGGTAGCCGCCCGCCCACAGCGTCGCAGAGGCGTCGGGATCATGCAGGTAGCCCTGGGTGAGCCACGGTGCGCGCACCACCACCTCGCCGGTGGCGACCCCGTCGTGGGCAACATCCTCCATCGCCGGGTCGACGATGCGCAGGTCCACCAGCGGCACCGGAATGCCGGCCTTGGTCCGCAGTGACAGCGCCTCATCCGACCCGGCCAATGTCTCGGCATCGATCTGTGCCAGGGTGAGCAGCGGGCAGGTCTCGGACATGCCGTAGCCACCGAAGATGTCGATGCCGCGCGCAAGGGCCCGTTGCGCCAGCGCTCGTGGCAGCGCAGCACCGCCGATGATCACTTTCCAGCTGCGCAGGTCGGTCCGCGCGGCGTCAGGGTGGTCGAGCAGCATGTGCAGGATGGTCGGCACGCAGTGCGAGAAGGTCACCTTCTCGCGGGCGATCAGTGCCAGCAGGTTTCCCGGCAGGTAGCGGCCGGGATAGACCTGCTTGATGCCGAGCAGCGTGGCCACGTAGGGCACGCCCCAGGCGTGCACATGGAACATCGGCGTGATCGGCATGTAGACATCGCCGCGGTGCAGACGCCCTTGGCTCGGTGCGCTGCCCAGGGCGGCCATCGCCGCCAGCGAGTGCAGCACCAGCTGCCGGTGGCTGAAGTACACCCCTTTGGGCAGGCCGGTGGTGCCGGTCGTATAGAACACCGTGGCACGGGTGTTCTCATCGAAGTCCGGGAAGTCGTCGATCGGCGTTGCCGTGCGCAGTCCTGTTTCATATTCCGTCACGAAGCCCGATGGCAGCGGCCCTTCTGCGTCGTCCAGCAGCACCCGCGTGTGCAGGTCGGGCAGTTGCGCGTCCAGGCCCTCCAGCATCGGCAGGAACTCGCGGTTGGCCAGGATCACCCGCGCGCCGCTGTGGTTCAGCGTGTAGGCAATCTGCTCCGGCGCCAGGCGGATGTTCACCATCATCAATACCGCACCGATCATCGGCACGGCGAAGTAGGTCTCCAGGTAGCGGTTGCTGTCCCAGTCCATCACCGCCACGGTATCGCCGTGGCGGACGCCCAGCGATGCCAGCAGTCCGGCCAGCTGGCCGATGCGTGCCTGCAGCGTGCGGTAGTCGAAGCGGACCTTGTCGCCGTACACGATCTCCTGCCCGGGATGTGTCGCCAGCGGCGTGAGCAACAGCTGCTTGATCAGCAGCGGGCAGGTATCGGCAGCGGGAGGGAATGGCATGGGGGTTCCTCGTGGGTGGCGTATCGGTCGCCGGTCGTCCCCACCCACACTAGCCATCCACGCGCACCGCGCCAGCGTACCTAGGTCCCCTGTCCACGCCCGCGTGATTTGCTAATCTCGCCTTGACATGCCAAGCCTGCTTATCGCCGATGACCACCCCTTGTTCCGCGCCGCGCTGCATCGCGCGGCCGAAGAGGCCGTCACCGACCTTCAGATCAGCGAGGCCGATTCGCTGGACAGCGTGCTGGAGGCACTCGAACGCCAACCGGTCGACCTGATGCTGCTGGACCTGCACATGCCCGGCAATCACGGGCTTGCCGGATTGGCGACCTTGCGCGCACTGCAGCCAGGCCTGGCAATCATCATCGTCTCGGCCAATGAAGAGCCGCAGGTGATCCGGCGTGCCATCGATCTGGGCGCCGCCGGCTATCTGCCCAAGAGTTCGGGATTGAGCGAGCTGCAGTCCGCGCTGCATTCCGTGCTGGAGGGCGAGCGCTGGATTCCGGCGCTGCTGCGCGAGCCGGTGGCAAGGGCGGCCCCTTTCAGCAGGGATGCGGATCTCGCCGCGCGGCTGGCAAGCCTGTCCGCGCACCAGTACAAGGTGCTGAGCCTGGTGGCCGAAGGCCTGCTCAACAAGCAGATCGCCGACCGTCTGGGCGTGCAGCTGCGCACGGTCAAAGCGCACATGACGCGCATCATGGAACGGCTGGGGGTGCGCAATCGTGCGCAGGCCATCCGCGTACTGCACGAGATGGGGTTGGCCGATCCATCCCGGCAGCTCGAAGGATCCCAGGACGCCTGAATGTTCAGGTCGCGGCCGCACCCTTCGTCGCCAACAGATGGTTGATCGCCCAACGCAACGCCAGCGGCCTGAAGGGCTTGTTCAGCAGCGAAAGACCGGCACCGCGCACCGCTTCACGCGTGTCGCTGCCGATATCGGCGCTGAGGATCACCGTTGGCCGCGCACCATGCACGGCTCCCAGCCGCATCCATACCGCCACGCCCGTATCACCGTCATCGAGGTGATAGTCGAACAGCCAGAGTGCCGCCTCACCCGCTGACGGCCCGATCGATGCAGCATCGCCCACTGCGGTGACATCGCAGCCCCAGGACGTCAGCAGTTGCTGCATCGCCGCCAGCGCGTCCAGGTCGTTGTCGACCACCAGCACGCGGACGCCCTTCAGCGTGCTGCTCCCCGCGACCGCCGGCAGGGCGCACGGTGCGGCTGGCGGAGCAGCCCGTAGCACCTGGATGGAGAATGCCGAGCCGCAGCCAGGGATACTCTGCAGGTTCAGCGGCGCATCCAGCAGGGCGGCGATGCGGTGCGCGATGGCCAGGCCCAGGCCGAGCCCTTGGCCATTGCTGCGGTCGCCGCGATGGAATTCCTCAAACACGATCGCCTGCTGCTCCGGCACGATGCCGGGGCCGCTGTCATACACGCCGATCAGCAGTGCGTTGCCCCGCCGCCGCACGCCCAGCAGTACGCCGCCACGGCGGGTGTAGCGGATGGCATTGGCCAGGAAGTTCTGCAGTACCCGGCGCAGCAGCAGCGGGTCGCTGTGCACCCAGGCCCGGGTCGGCACATAGCCGAACTGCAGGCCACGTGCGGCCGCCAGTACGGCGAACTCCTGCGCAAGCGGGTCCAGCACGGTGGACAGCGCGAACGGGCGTGGGTCGGCCACCCAGCCTCCAGCGTCCAGCCGCGAAATATCGAGCAGGCCCGACAGCAGGTCATCGGTGGAATCCAGCGCGCCGCGGATCTGGCGCAGGAAGCTGCCCAGGAACTCGGACTCGATGTGCTGGGACATCGCATCAGCCAGCAACTGGGCCGCATGCAGTGGCTGGATCAGGTCGTGGCCGACCGCGGTCAGGAACCGCGTCTTGGCCACGTTGGCCCGCTCGGCCTCGTGCACCGCCTGTTCCAGCCGGGCGGTGCGGTCCTGCACGCGAAGCTCCAGCGTCTCGTTGCTGCGCTTGAGTGCATCTTCCGCCCGGCGGAACGCGGTGACGTCGGTGAAGGTGGCCACATAGCCGCCGCCTGGCATCGGATTGCCGCGGATTTCCACGATGGTGTCGTCCGGGAAGATGCGCTCGGACAGATGTGGCGTGCCGCGCCGCATGTGGGCGACGCGGCGCTGCAGTGCCTTTTCAGGCGAGTCGCCAACGGCAACGCCGATGCCCAGTTGCGCCAGCGCCCACGCAGTCAGGTGGACCACCGGTTGGCCCACCTGCAGCAGCTCCGGCGGGAACTTGAACAAGGCGGCATAGCGGCTGTTCCAGGCCACCAGCTGCAACTGCGCATCCACCACGCTGATGCCCTGGCTCATGTTCTCCAGTGCGGCTTCCAGCAGGCGCTGGTTGAAGCGCAGCACCTGGGTGGCTTCGCCCACGGCACGGGTAACCGCATCCAATGGCGCCGCGCCACCATCGCGCGCGGCTTCCACCAGCAGCCGGGCCATGCCTGCGCCAACCACGGCCGTCAGCTCGCGTTCCACCGCGATGACCCGGTCGTCATCCAGCATCTTTCCTGCATGCCCGTCGAGCAGCTGCCGGGCCCGTTCCTGGCCGAGGAAGCGCCCGGCAGTCTTGCGCAGCGATGCCGTGGCCACCGCATCGCGCTGGCGTGGCAGCGACGGGCGGACCGCGCGTGACACCAGCACCACGGTCATCAGGTTCGCCGCCAGGCTGGCGCCCATGCTGATGGCGATATGCCCCGGTTGCAGGCGCATCGACAGCAGCGACAACCAGTGCAGCCCGTCGGAATGGGCCGAGGGCGCAGCAGCGGGCACGATCATGGGCAGCAGCACCAGCCACAGCCAGACCAGCGAGCCCACCACGATGCCGGCGATGATCGCTGGTGAGGACGTGCGCGGCTGGTACACCGCCAGCAGCACGGCCGGCGCCAGCTGCGAGAGGGCGGTGAAGGACATCAGGCCGAAGTCGCTGAGCGCCTCGGTATCACTCATCACCCTGCTGTACAGCCATGCCATCAGGAACACGGCGAGGATGCCGGCGCGGCGCAGGGCCAGCACGCGCGGGCGCAGGTCGCCGGCGGCGCGGCCACCATCAATGCCCCCCAGCAGGCGCGTGCCCACGCCGTGGTTGCCAAGCATGATCGACAGTGTCAGCCCGGACAGGATCATCATGCCGGTGGCTGCGCTCAGGCTGCCCAGGTACGCCACCAGCGCCAGCAGGTGATGGCCGCCAGCCTGCGGCAGGGCCAGCACATACAGATCCGGCGATACCGACGCCGGCAGCTGCGCGGCACCGTACAGCGCCATCGGCACCGACGGCAGCCCGATCAGCAGCAGATACACCGGGAACAGCCAGCGTGCCGTCTTCAGGTCCGAGGACTCGCGCAGCTCGACCACGCCCACGTGGAACTGGTGGGGCAGGGTAAAGGCGGAAATCGCGCCCAGCGCCACCATGGTCAGGTAGTCCGGGATGACCGCGGGCGGTGGCAGCTGCGCCATTTTCTCCAGCAGCGGTGTGCCGGCCCGATGCACCGACAGCCCGGCATACAGGCCGATCGCCAGCAGCGCCACCAGCTTCAGTACCGATTCCAGGCCCAGTGCCACCACGATGCCGCGGTTGTGTTCGGTGGCCGATGCCTTGCGTGCGCCGAACAGCAGGGTAAACGCCGCCATCGTCAGCGCGAACCAGAATGACATGTCCAGTTGCCAGCCGGCAGGTGCGAAGCGATCGCCCAGCAGGGCACCCAGGCCCTGGCTGACTGCTTTGAGCTGCAGTGCGATGTAGGGAATGATGCCGAACAGCGCGACCAGGGTGATGGTGATGCCCAGGCCCTGGTCCGCACGCAGTCGCGCGACCACCAGGTCGGCGATGGTGGCGCTGTTGTGCTGCTTGGCCAACCGCCCCAGCCGCGTCAGGAACGGCAGGCCGAACGCAAAGATCAACGCCATGCCGACCAGCGTCGGTGGAATCGGGAAACCCCATTGCACACCCTGCGAGGCGGCCCCGTAATAGGTCCAGGCCGTGCAGTGCACGGCCAGTGACAGCGCATAGATGACCGACCAGATCCGTGCGAGGCGATGTCCCCGGCGCTCACCCCACAGGGCCACGCCAAACAACAGAACGGTCCACGCAATACAGGCGAACAGGACGATGGAGGGCGTCAACATCGCTCCAGTGTAGAGAGAAGCGGGGCAGGGCAGCGCTAGGCGGATACCACGATCAGTGACAACTGCTCGGCAACCACTGCAACCTCGCCATCGTCAGCGAGCTCCACGGTCTTGCGCTGGGTCAGCAGCCACTGCCCCGGCTGGCGCGGCTGCAGGGAGAACAGCTGCGAACGCACCCGCAGGTCCGAGCCGCTGGGTACCGGCGCCAGGAAGCGCACCTTGTTCAGGCCGTAATTGAGCACATGCGCGATACCCGGGAAACCGGCCAACGCGGCCACATCCTCTTCCACCGTCAATGACAGCAGCAGGAAGCCGTGGGCGATGGTCCGGCCACCCGGCAGCTGCGCCCGTGCGCGCACCGGGTCGACGTGGATCCAGTTGTGGTCGCCGGTGGCGTCGGCGAAGGCATCGATCCGCGCCTGCGAAACGTGGGTGATGCCGCCCAACCGCTCGCCGGCCGCCCATTGCTGGAGAGGACGCAGGGCGGCCGGCAATGCCTCGGTGGATGCGGCGGTGCTCACCGCACTTCGTCCAGCAGGGCCAGGATGGCATCGCGTGCCTCCGGCTCGTTCAACATCGGCGCATGGCCCACGTCCGGCACTTCCACCAGGCGTGCGCGGGGCGATGTCGCGGCCATCTGCCGGGCAACATCGGCCGGCAGGATGTCGGACAAGGCGCCGCGCACCACCAGCACCGGCACGCGTGCGGTCAACCCGCGAACCGCACGCCACAGCACGGGGCGCAGCAGCCACAGCACCCACGGTCGGGTGGTGCGGATCACCGCCGGGTCGTAGTCCAGTTCCAGCATGCCGTCTTCGCGCTGGCGGAACGTGCGCAGCGCCATGGCCCGCCAGTCCTCCACCGTATAGCGCGGGAATGCGGCCTTGCCGATAGTGCCCATGTAGGCAGCGGCCTGCGGCAGATCCATCGGCGGCACGGGCTTGCCAGCGTACTTGCCGATCCGCGCCAGCGCCTCGCGCGGCACCTTGGGGCCGGCATCGTTCAGGACCGCTGCGGCAATGGTCTGCGGGGCACGCGAGGCCAGGGTGATGGTGACCAGCACCCCCAGCGACGTGCCGATGAAAACCGCCGAGTCGATGTTCTGCGAGCGCAGCAGCGCCACCATGTCATCGGCATAGGCGCGCGGGTTGTAGCTGGACGGATCCTGCGCGCGTTCTGAGCCGGCACGGCCGCGCAGGTCGACGGCGATCACACGCCAGCCCACGCCGGTAAGCACGTCGGCCAGCGCATCGAAATCAGCGCCATTGCGGGTCAGGCCGGGAATGCACACCACGGTGCCGCGCGGCGTCTGTCCTGCTCCGGGTGCATGGTCGCGCGCGTGCAGGCGCAGGCCATCAGTGCTGTTCCAGTACAGATCTTGGTAAGGCTGCGTCATGCAGGGGCTTCCTGGAAATCGTAACGGGCGCGCTAGAAATCGTAACGGACGCTGAGGCTATATTGGCGCGGCGGTCCATAGAAGCCAATCAACGTACCAACCGCCGGAATGTTGTAACCGGTGGTGCGGTATTCCTTGTCGGCCAGGTTGGTGCCCTGCAACGAGAACGTCCAGGCATCATCCAGCCGCCAGATCACGCCAGCATTGACCAGCCCATAGCCCTCCTGGCGGATCACCGGGCTCAGGTCAGTGGTCGGCCACACCTCGCTCTGGTAGCTGTAGCTCACCCGCGCCGACAGGTTGCTGCCGTTGGCCAGGTCGGTGCGGTATTCCACGTTCAGTGCCCCTGAGAATTCCGGCGCATTGGTGAACTTCATCTGCCGGGCCACGTTGATGCCGCGGTCCATGTACTCGTCGTACTGTGTATCCAGCCAGGCCAGGTTGCCGGAAATCAGCCAGTGCTGGCTGGGCAGGTATTGGTACTCGACCTCCAGGCCCTTGATGGTGCCAGCGCCGGCATTGGTGAAATCACCGAAGAAGGAATCATCGATGCCGTCGCCATTGGTATCCAGGCCGGTGAACACCGACAGCTGGATGTCCTTGTACTTGTTGTAGAAGGCCGAAACGTTCAGGAACAGCCGCTGGTCGAGGAAGGCCATCTTGCTGCCGACCTCGTAGCTGTCCACGGTCTCGTCATCGAACGGCTCGGCCGAGCGGGGCACCGCCACCGCGTTGGCGCGGATGTTGTAGCCGCCGGACTTGAAGCCGCGCGTCGCCAGCCCGTAAACCATGATGTCCGGCGTGATCTGGTAGTCCAGCGAGACCTTCGGTGAGACGTTCTTGAAGTTGGTCTTCTTGTCGAAATCGGCAGTGACCGCCACCGGCCGGCTGAAACCCGGATCGGCGTAGAGGCGATTCAGCACGATCGCGCGCTTGTCTTCATCGGTGTAGCGGGCGCCGACATCAAGCTTCAGTTTGCTGGTCAGGTCGAAGGTCCAATCCGCATACAACGCGATGCTGTCGGTCAGTACCTTGCCCTGGTTGTCGGCGAACTGGGCACTGAAGTAGTTGTTCTGGATCTGCCCACCGGCCTCGCCACTGAACTGGTACAGGCCCACCACGCCGCGCACCCGGCCACCGGCATCGTAGTTCAGCTGCACCTCGTTGCTGACCTGGTCGTCGTGATAGGTGCCACCCACATCGGCCAGCTTGACCGGCGTGGTATCGAAGTCGATGTTGGCTTCACTGTCCGATTCACGCTTGGCCACCACGTACTTCACCGCGATGTCTTCGTTCGGCCGCCAGTTCACCGTGGCCGAGGCGCCCTTGGTCTCCACGTTGTTGAGGTTGCGCATGCCCGAACGGATGTCATAACGACTGTCCATCGGCGGATAGGCGCGCAGGAACGGGTTGGGCGCCAGCATCTTCGAGCCGCGCATGCCCGACTGGTCATCGATCCAGTCCAGTGCGAACTGCACATCGAAGTCGTCGCCCGCGTACGCCCCGAGGTTCAGGCGCGCCGCGTTGATCTGCTTGTCACTGACCGGCTGGCCGTTGAAGGTGTTCTCGCCGAAGCCGTCGTGGTTCATGCTGGCCACCGCCACGCGTGCTCGCAGGCCACTGTCGGCGCCGCCGATCGGGCCGCCGATCGCCGCCTTCGCGTCCAGCTGGCTGTAGTTGCCCACGGTGATCTGGGCGAAACCCTCGGTCTGGGTGGGCAGGCCGCGCGAGATGTACTTGATCGCACCGCCAATGGTGTTCTTGCCATACAGCGTGCCCTGCGGGCCGCGCAGCACCTCGATGCGCGAAACATCGAACACGTCCAGCAGCGCGCCCTGCGGGCGGGCGATATAGACGTCATCCAGGTAGATGCCCACCCCCGGATCGGCACCCCAGGTCGGGTCGGACTGGCCGACGCCGCGGATGTAGGCGGTGACCGTGCTGCTGGCGCCGCGCGCCGCATAGATGGTCAGGTTGGGCACCTGCCCATCCAGGTCGCTGATGTCCTGGACATTCATCCGGTCCAGCGCCTCGGAGGTGAACGCGGTGACCGCCACCGGCACTTCCTGCAGGGTTTCCTCGCGCTTGCGTGCGGTGACCTTGATGCTGTCCAGGTTGGTGGGTGACGCGCTCCTGCCTGCGGTCGCCGCGTCCTGTGCCAGTACCGGGCCGGACGCCAGCAGCGCAGTAATCATCAGGCTCAGACAATTCCGTTTCATTCGATCCTCCCCCAAGGCATGTCCATTGCAGATGGCCCGATGCCACCTCTGCAGCCAAGGCTAGCGGTGTCATCGGGCAGCGGCGAGTGGACCTAGGTCCAGTCGGCAGCCGCCGCCGGATGCGGATACTGGGCGGGCCCCCAGCCGGGCGCGTTCCCCGGTACCCCTTCATCCACGACTCGCGCATGAGGATCTGGTCATGAAATCCGGAATCGATTCGATCAAGGCAACAATGCTGGTGCTGTGCACCTGGCTGGCAACGGCGGGCAGTGCGCTCGCCGCAGGCCCTGCCGGACATTGGGACATCGGCCTGTACGGCAATCTGTTCGGCGCCCGCGAATACCAGGTCTGGGTGCCGGCCGGCTACGACGCGGCCCAGCCACTGCCGCTGCTACTGGTGCTGCACGGCTGCGTGACCGGCCCGAACCTGATGGGCGAGGCCTCCGGCTTCAATGATGTGGCCGATACCGAGGGCTTCATCGTGGTGTATCCGCGCCAGAACGTCACCTCCAATCCTGCGCGTTGCTGGAACTGGCAGCTGCCGATCAACCAGGCCCGCGACAGTGGCGAGCCCTCACTTCTGGCAGGCATCGTGGACAAGGTAAAAGCCGGCTACAGCGTCGATCCACATCGGGTCTATGTAACCGGCATTTCTGCTGGCGGTGCGATGACCTCGATCATGCTGGCCTGCTACTCGGATGTGTTCGCCGCCGGCGCCATCCATTCCGGTGGCATGTACAAGGGCGCGACCACGATTTCCGGCAGCGCCTACGCACTGTTGGCCGGCAGCATCTACTCACCGGACAGCAACGGACGATTGGCCTGGCAGTGCTCGGGCTCGCCATCGCCGCGGCCGCTGCCGGTGCTGGTGTTCCATGGCAGCGCCGACCTCACCGTCAACCCGGTGAACGGGCAGCAGGCGGTGCGCCAGTTCCTGCAGACCAATGATCTGGCCGATGACGGCCTGGACAACGACTCGGTGAAGTACGTGCCGACCAGCACCTACCACGGACAGGTGCCGGGCGGGCGCGCCTACACGGTCGATACCTATGCCTACGGCGGCAGGACGCTGGTGCAGCACTATGTGGTGCAGGGGATGGGGCATGCCTGGAGTGGCAGCCAGTCGGGCCTGCCGTTCACCGATCCCAAGGGGCCGGATGCCACGCTGATCACCTGGTTGTTCCTGAAGGACTATCAGCGCTGAGCCTGGACGCCTGTATCCGTTCAGTGGGCGGATGCAGGCGCAGGTCAGTTGCGCAGAACCATGCACGCCACCGCCCCATGAACCGCCTCGCAGGGCGGTCGTAGGGCTCAAGAAGTAGTGGCGATGGTCGCTAATGCGCAGGGGTGGGCATGGTGCCCGCTCGATTGGGCACTTCTGGCCCAGATATAAGGATGTAGATCTGTGAGAGTTATTGTTGTTCTGGCGCTGGCGTTGTCCATCAGTGGGTGCGGGATGCTTCCGAAGAAGGAGACGCCCGAGCAGGCGGTGGCGGCATCCCGCTTCTATCCCGGGAAATCGATCGACCAGGTCAGGGCTGCTTCAATCGAGGTCTTGAACCTGCTGGCGCCCGGAAAGATGGAATTCGATGCTGGCGCGCCCGGTATCGCAGCGAAGCGCACCTATGGGTACGTCGAACGGCGCATGGGCTACCAGGGCACCATGACGACGTTCTACAACGTCAACATGGCGGCGGTCAGCTGGTACACCGTTGCGTTTTCTGAAGAGGCCGGTGGTACGCGGGCCCGGTTTACGCTGCAGACGCGTGCCGACGATCAGGCTTCGTACTGGGCCAACCCTGCTATCCCGGCCATTTACACCAGCTTCCGCCACGATCTTCCGCTTGACGGACGCCAGGGCACGGCCGATCTGAATCTGTTCCATGATCGCGTCGAGCATGTGCTGGGGCTGCGTCCGAACTGGGTGTCATGCGGCGAAGTGAAGGAGCCGGGCAAGGTTCTTGAGCTCTGCGATCGAAACGTCAGTGACGTCGGTCCGATCCGATCCTGAACGCTCCCGGGCCGCTCCTGGGTTGATACGCAGGGCGGCTCGTGCAGTAACGTGGGTTTCATGTCCCGATTCTGCCTCTTCATCGACCCGTGCCAGGGTCTGGTCGTACGACATCCCCATGCTGGGGGTGTTCGGCTAGGCTGGTCCGATCGAAACCAAGGATGAAGGCAATCATGAGCCGCTGGATTCTCCTGGCATTGGCCACGCTCCCGTTCGCTGCCGGTGCCGTAGTCATCCGCGATGATGTTGACGATGCCAGGTACCAGATCGACGCATCGGTGTTCCCGGCACTGGCGGACATGCCAGGCGAGGGGCACGGCGTCCTGATCGCACCGCGCTGGGTGCTGACCGCAGCGCATGCCGCACCGATGGAGGGGATGGGCGCCACCATCACCATCGATGGGAAGGGCTACGGCGTCGAGCGTGTCTTCCTGCATCCCGGCTACCGCAGGATGCCCGAGGCGCTGGGCAAGGAAGCCATGGCAACGGGGAGTGCGTCGAAAATCCACGCGTTTCTGGCGGCGTCCGATGACATCGCATTGATCAAACTTGCCGCACCGGTGAGCGATGTTCCGCCGGTCGCACTCTACCGTGGCGCCGACGAGGTCACGCAGGTCGCCGCCCTGATAGGGAAGGGCGCCACCGGCAACGGTGCGACTGGACTGGTACCCGGCGGGTCACATCGTACGACCCTGCGTCGGGCCTGCAACGCGATCACCGGCGGCAACGCGCGCTATCTCTGGTACCGGTTCGATCCGCCTCCGCAGGGTCTTCCCCTTGAAGGCGTGCTTGGCAACGGCGACAGCGGCGGCCCGCTGGTGATCAGGAAGGATGGAGCCTGGCAACTGGTGGGCCTTGGTTCCTGGATCACCGCCGTACCCGAGCATGCGCTGGAAGCGGGCTTCTACGGGCAGGTGGTCTACAACGTGCGCGTGTCCCGCTACCTCGATTGGATCGAGCGCCTGGTTGGCCGTGACGCGTCACATTAATTACTATTTTCAAAGGTAGCCAGCACGCGTGCAATGTCGATCGCATGCGGCTTTCTTGAACAATTCATCTCCCCGCGAGGGAGTGCGATTGCATTCTCATCCCCTGCGACGGCCGATCGTATGCTTCCGGCCATGCATTCCTCCTTCGATCTTCCCGCGTACATAACGGTCACCCGGCCCTCCGGCTGGGTGCAGAGCGGCGAGCGCTGGGACCTGTGGTGGAATGGGCGTTCCGTGGCCAACATCGTGCCGCATGCCGTGCTCGGCTTCCGGGTGTACCTGGACGCTCGCAAGATGTCCCAGACCAAGGTGGTGGCCGCCACGAATGTGCGGCAGGCCAGGCGCTACGCCGAGCGCTGGTGTGCCGCGCGGCTCTGCCCGCAGCTGCGGCTGCGCGAGGCAGTGGCACGCCTGGTGGACGTGGCGCCGGAAACAAACGCTGCACCGTCGCCCGCACTTTCGCGCGAACAACGGCAGCAGGCCCGCCGCCTGGCCGAGGCCGGGGCGGGGGAGGTGGTACGGATCAAGCAGGCACTGGCGCCGCGACAGCCCGCGATGAAGACCCGGCCGGAGCTGCAGGGGCGAGGTGGAGCCTGGTCGATACCCGGGCAGGCTCCGTCAAGCCGGCATTCGAACGGCAATGCCTCCCCAGCCAGGCTTATGCCGAGAGTTCCTCGCGCACGATCCTCGCCCCCGCGCTGAGCGCGCGCAGCTTGCCCCTGGCCACGTCTCGCGCCAGCGGCGCCATGCCGCAGTTGGTGCTCGGGTAGAGCTTGTCGGCGTCCACGAACTGCAGCGCCTTGCGCAGGGTGCTGGCTACTTCATCGGCGGTCTCCACCGCGCTGGAGGCCACGTCGATGGCACCGACCATCACCTTCTTGCCGCGCACCAGCTCGATCAGGTCGATCGGCACGTGGGAGTTGTGGCATTCCAGCGAGATGATGTCGATGTTGGAGGCCTTCAGCTTCGGGAACGACTCCTCGTACTGGCGCCATTCCGACCCCAGCGTCTGCTTCCAGTCAGTGTTGGCCTTGATGCCGTAGCCGTAGCAGATGTGCACGGCGGTCTCGCACTTCAGCCCTTCGATCGCGCGCTCCAGTGCGGCTACGCCCCAATCATTCACTTCGTCGAAGAACACATTGAAGGCGGGCTCGTCGAACTGGATGATGTCCACGCCTGCGGCTTCCAGCTCCCTCGCTTCCTCGTTGAGGATCTTCGCGAATTCCCAGGCCAGCTTTTCGCGGCTCTTGTAGTGCGCGTCGTACAGCGTGTCGATCATCGTCATCGGGCCAGGCAGCGCCCACTTGATCGGCTGCGTGGTCTGGCGGCGCAGGAACTTCGCATCCTCCACGAACACCGGCTTCGGGCGGCTCACGGCGCCGACCACGGTCGGTACGCTGGCATCGTAGCGGTTGCGGATGCGCACGGTTTCGCGTTTCTCGAAGTCGACGCCGCTGAGATGCTCGATGAAGGTGGTGACGAAATGCTGCCGGGTCTGCTCGCCGTCGCTGACGATGTCGATGCCGGCATGCTGCTGTTCCTGCAGGGACAGGCGCAGGGCATCCTGCTTGCCTTCAATCAGGCCTTCGTCCTGTAGTTTCCAGGGTGACCAGAGCTTCTCGGGCTCTGCCAGCCAGGAGGGCTTGGGCAGGCTGCCTGCGGTGGAGGTGGGGAGCAGCGTCTTCGTCGGCATTGTGTCGTGTGTCCTGGGGGCGAATGGAAAATCGATGGATCAGCGGGCGGCCCACTGCTCAAGCACGGCGCGGTACGGCTTGATGAAGTGTTCCTCGGTGAACCGGCCTTGCTTGACCGCCAGCTGGCTGCGCTCCTCGCGGTCGTAGACGATGCGGGTGGAGGAATAGTCCTGGTGCTTCAGGCTGGGCTGG
>Ga0153921_1000266_pt1 | contig 33219 bp, 30 predicted proteins | sample TSNJ005MetaG_FD_104691 | JGI IMG/M metagenome (GOLD analysis project Ga0153921, IMG submission 104691) | Attine ant fungus gardens microbial communities from New Jersey, USA - TSNJ005 MetaG | ecosystem: Host-associated > Fungi > Mycelium > Unclassified | place: USA: New Jersey, Brendon T. Byrne... | reverse complement strand
GCATAGCCGCCTGCGGCCGCTCGGGATGCAACTCCGGAGAGGCTCCACCGGAGGGGTCCGTGGCCATGGGCGTCGCCTTCCTCGTCCTGCTGGACGCGCCGCGCGGGCCGGGTGTCGGAAATTCGTGCTTGACCGCGGTGACAGCGTAGGACAAAATCTACCAGTGACAGCGCTGTCACATGCGGGGTCACCAGAGTTCGATCTTTCCTTCACCAGCCAGGAGTCCAGCCAGAATGCTCCGCATTTCGCACAACCGGTCTGCGCATCGCGCCCGCCGCTCCCTCCTCCGCACCGCCGCCGTCGCGGCCGCCGTCGCCCTCGTGGGCTCCGGCGCCGGCCTTGCGGCACTGCCCGCCGCGGCCGCTTCGACGCCGTTCCTGTCGTCGTTCGAGACGGCGGACCCGCAGCCGCTCGCGAGCACGCCGTACGGCACGCAGACCAACGTGTCGGGCAAGGTGCCGCCGGGCAGCCTGTCGGCCTACATCGGCAACGTCACGGCTTCGGCCGAGAACGCGCCGGGGGAGACCGCGGTCAAGCTGACCGACAACAACTCCAACACCAAGTGGCTCGCGAAGGCCGCGACCGGCTGGGTGGTCTACACGTTCGCGAAGCCGACGCTCGTCACCGATTACGCGCTGACCTCCGGCAACGACTCCGCCGGCCGCGACCCCAAGGACTTCACCATCGAGGGGTCGAACGACGGCACCGTCTGGAGCCCGGTCGACGCCCAGACCGGCCAGACCTTCAGCAACCGCCAGGCGACGAACGAGTACCACCTGGCGACGCCGGTCACCTTCTCGCAGTACCGGTTCACGGTGACCCAGAACAGCGGGGATGCGTACCTCCAGCTGGCCGACTGGGACCTCCACGACGCCACCCCGGGCGCGACCCCGATGCTCTCGGTCGTCGGCGCCGGGCCGACCAACGGCTACAACGCCAAGGCGGGCGCCGGCTTCAGCGGCACCCACGCGCTCCGCTACGGCGGCAAGCACATCGCCGACGGCGCCGCCGCAGCGACGAACCTGCTCTACGACGGCGTCGGCGCGACCATCGGCACCGCGACCGAGCTCTCCTACAAGGTCTTCCCCGACCGCGGCACCGACCTCGCCGTGCCGTCCTCCTGGGTCGCCGTCGACCTCGTGCTCGACGACGGCACCACCCTGTCGAGCAAGCAGAACCTCACCGACGCCAACGGCTTCGGCGTGACCGCCCGCGCGCACGGCGAGCAGAAGTCGCTCTTCGAGAACGAGTGGAACAACATCCAGATCGACCTCTCGAGCCTGGCCGGCCGTACGGTGCAGAAGGTGCTCCTCAGCTACGACTACCCGACCGGCAGCGCGAGCACGGTCTTCTCGGGCTGGATCGACGACGTGCGCATCGGCGACGCCGCACCGGCCGCCGACGCGTCCAGCAAGGTGAAGCTCGTCGACACGCGCCGCGGCACGCTCTCGAGCTCGTCCTTCTCGCGCGGCACGAACATCCCGGCGACCGCGTGGCCCAACGGCTTCAACTTCTTCACGCCGTTCACCAACGGCGGCAGCCAGGGGACGCTGTACGAGTACCAGCGCGCCAACAACGCCGACAACCTGCCCACGCTGCAGGCGATCGGCATCTCGCACGAGCCGAGCATCTGGATGGGCGACCGCGACCAGCTGGGCATCATGCCGTCGACCTCGGGCACCCCGAACGGCGACCTGACGACGCGCGCCCTGGCCTTCAGCCACTCCGACGAGATCGCGCGCCCGGACCTCTACAGCGTCAAGTTCCAGAACAACCTCGTCACCGAGGTCACGCCGACCGACCACGGCGGCATCTTCCGCTTCCAGTTCCCGGGCACGACCGGCAGCGTGATCGTCGACCGCGTCGGCGGCACCTCCTCGCTCAGCGTCGCGGCCGACGGCACCGTCTCGGGCTGGACCGACGGCGGCAGCGGCAGCGGCGTGAGCCGGATGTTCATCTCCGGTGCGTTCGACAAGACCCCGAGCGCGGTCGGCACCGCCGCGGGCAGCCGCACCGGCGCCCGCTACGCGGCCTTCTCGACCACCGCGGGCGAGACGGTGCAGCTGCGGCTCGCGACCTCCTTCATCTCCGCCGCGCAGGCCAAGAAGAACCTCGACCTGGAGGTCACCGGCAAGAGCTTCGACGACGTCAACACGGCGGCGGCGAACGCCTGGAACGACCGTCTCGGCGTGATCGACGTGGAGGGTGCCACGGCCAACCAGCTGACCACCCTGTACTCGAACCTCTACCGCATGAACCTCTACCCGAACTCGCAGTTCGAGAACACGGGCACCGCGGGCGCGCCGGTCTACAAGCACGCCAGCCCGGTCGCCCCGCAGACGGGCGCCGCGACGGACACGGCGACGAACGCCAAGGTCGTCGACGGCAAGATCTACGTCAACAACGGGTTCTGGGACACGTACCGCACCGTCTGGCCGCTGTACTCCCTGCTGTACCCGAAGCTCACCGACGAGCTCGTCGACGGCTTCGTGCAGCAGTACCGCGAGGGCGGCTGGGTCTCCCGCTGGTCGTCGCCGGGCTACTCCGACATCATGACCGGCACGAGCTCCGACGTCGCGTTCGCCGACGCCTACATCAACGGCTCGGTGTCCACGGCGGCCGCGCTCGACGCGTACGACGCGGCGCTCAAGAACGCGACCGTGCTGGCGCCGTCGAACAACGTCGGCCGCAAGTCGCTCGACACGTCGATCTTCCTCGGCTACACGCCCGACTCGCAGGGCGAGAGCGTCTCGTGGGGGCTCGAGGGCTACATCAACGACCACGGCATCGGCCAGATGGCGGCGAAGCTCGCGGAGGACCCGGCCACGCCGGACGCCCGTCGCGCACAGCTGAAGGAGGAGTCGACGTACTTCCTCGACCGCGCCACCAACTACGTGCAGATGTTCGACCCGGCGACCGGATTCTTCCGGCCGAAGACCGCCTCCGGGGCCGTCTCGGGCGACGCGAGCTTCGACCCGAAGACCTGGTGGGGCCCGTACACCGAGACGAACGCCTGGAACTTCGCGTTCCACGCGCCCTTCGACGTCGACGGCCTGGCCTCCCTCTACGGCGGCTCGCAGGGCCTCGTCGACAAGCTCGACCAGTTCTTCGCGACGCCGGAGGACGGCGGCGGCGGGACGATCCACGAGATGATCGAGGCGCGCGCGGTGCGGATGGGGCAGCTCGGGATGAGCAACCAGCCCTCCCACCACATCCCGTACCTCTACGCCGCAGCCGGTGCGCCGAGCAAGACGCAGGCCGTCGTGCGCGAGGTGCAGAAGCGCCTGTTCGTGGGCAGTGAGATCGGTCAGGGCTACCTGGGCGACGAGGACAACGGCGAGATGTCGTCGTGGTACATCTTCTCGGCGCTCGGCTTCTACCCGCTCCAGCTCGGCAGCGGCGACTACACGATCGGCTCGCCGCTCTTCACGAAGGCGACCGTGCACCTCGCGGGCGGCAAGTCCCTCGTGGTCAACGCGCCCGACAACAGCGACAAGAACGTCTACATCGCGTCGGCGAAGCTGAACGGGCAGGCGCTCGACACGGCATCCCTGCCGCACGACATCCTGAGCACGGGAGGCACGGTCGACTTCACGATGAGCGCCACCCCGACCTCGTGGGGCGCGCACACCAGCACGAAGCCCGTCCCGACCCCGGCGACGGACGTCACGAAGGCCGGCTACGGCACGACGACGGTGTCCGACGGCAGCCAGATCGGCGCGCTGACCGACGACAACTCGCGCAACGTGGCCACCTTCGCGACCGCGACCCCGGCCATCAGCTGGACGTCGTCGAGCGGTTCCGTGTCGGTCAACAGCTATACGCTCACCTCGCCGGCGACGGGCGCCGTCCCGACCGCCTGGCACCTGGAGGGCTCCGCCGACGGCACCAGCTGGATGCCGCTGGACACCCGCACGGATCAGACGTTCACCTGGGCCACCCAGACCAGGCCGTTCGAGCTGGCGCATCCCGGATCGTTCACGCACTACCGGCTGACGATCGACGCGACCACGACCGGCACCCCGGCGTCGCTGGCCGAGCTCGAGCTGCTCGCCACCCCCGGCACCGTCGGCGACCTCGCCATCACCCCGGCCGAGGGCGTGAAGGCCTCCGTGGGCGCCTCGGTCGGCGCGACGCTCGCCACCGTCTCCGGCGGCACGGCGAAGGCCGCGACCGACCTGACGGTGACGGCCGACTTCCACGACGGCGCCGGCCCGAAGCCGGCCGCCGTCTCGAAGACGCCGCTGGGCACCTGGGCGATCACCGCACCGCACGCGTTCGACGCGGTCGGCGAGTACGCCGTGACCATCACGGCGGGCGACGGCACCTCGCAGGTCAGCGCGGACGTGCCCGTCTCGGTCAGCCGCGACAACACGCTCGCCGGATCGTTCGACAGCACCTGCATCGGCGATGCGGGAGTCGGCGCCAACTGCGACGCGAAGGCCTGGGCGTTCAACCGCGCCCTGCTGAAGAACACCGGGTTCGTGCAGGGCACGACGGTCGCGGTGCCCGGCACCGCGCTCACCTTCGACCTGCCCGCAGCGGTGGCCGGCCAGCCGGACAACGCGACCGGCAATGGCCAGACCATCCGGTTCGACGCGGGCCAGGGCGCCACGAAGCTGTCCGTGATCGGCACGGCCACGCAGACCGCGCAGCACGTCACCGCCACGATCACCTTCACGGACGGCAGCACCGCGCCGCTCGCGATCGACTACGGCGACTGGGTGGGCGCGGCGAACAGCCCGATCAACGGGGGCATCTCGGTCGGCAAGTCCGCGGGACGCCTGAGCGGATCGAGCGCTGCGGACGGCCAGACCGCCGGCATCTTCTCGACCGCGCCGTACGCGATCCCCGCGGGCAAGACCGTCCAGTCGATCACGCTGCCGGTGCAGACCGGCGACCCGGGATCGGCGGGCCGCATTCACGTGTTCGCCTTCGCCTCCGACGGCGCGCGCACCGCCCTCCCGGCGCTGACGGCCACGGGCACGGCGCTCGACGCGCAGAAGACGGGCATCGAGTTCACGGCGCCGCTGGCCACCGCGACGGGCGGAGCCCCGAGCACGCCGGGCGCCTACACCGCCCGCGTCAACTGGGGCGACGGCTCGCCGGTCGCCGACGCGACGGTCACCCCGGGCACGGGAACGGACCCGGCGACCGTCGCCGGTACCCACACCTACGCGACCGCCGGCGACTTCACGGTCTCGGTCACGGTGGACGACGGGCTGAAGAGCACCGCCGTCACCACTACGGTCCACGTCGACCAGGCCTACCAGCCGAAGCTCGACGCGGTGGCGGGGACGTTCCTGCCCGGCGCGGACGTGACGATCACCGGGCACGGGTTCGCCGCGGGCGAGCCGGTGGCCGTCACCCTGGGCACCACGCCGGCCACGCCGGTCTCGACGACGGCCGACGGCTCCGGTGCGATCAGCACCACGGTGACGATCCCGGCCGGCACCGCCGACGCCACCTACACGGTGACGGCGCGCGGAGACACGTCGCAGACCGACGCGACGACCTCGGTCGTCGTGAAGGCCCCGGTCGCGCCGGGTGCGGATGCGACGCTGAGCCTCTCCGCCGGGTCCGCCGTGCGCGGCGCGACGGTCGTGGCCTACGGCGACCACTTCCCGGCCGGCCAGACGGTGGCCTTCACCCTCCACTCCGACCCGATCGCGCTCGGGACGGCGACGGTCAACGCGCAGGGCGTCTTCACGGCCCCGCTGGTGGTGCCCGCCGGGGCGGCCACCGGAGCGCACGAGATCGAGGCGACCGCCGGCGGTGTGACCGTGCGGGTGGCGTTCACGGTGCTCGACGCCGCGCCGGTCGACCACGGCACCGCGCCCACGCAGGGCGGCGCCTGGACGGGACTGGCCGACACCGGCTCGAACGCGCAGGGTGCGCAGTCGGCCGCGGCGATGGGCGCCTGGCTCGTCCTCGCGGGCGCACTGCTCGCCGGGGCCGGCTACCTGGTGAGCCGCCGCATCCGCCGCACCCGCGGAGGATCGGCCGAGTGATGGAGGCGACGATCGCGCAGGCGCACGCCGCGGACGAGGAGCAGGAGGAGGGGGAGCGCCCGTACGCCTGGGTGCTCCCCGCCCTCCCGGCCGAGGCCGAGCGCGTCGTCGCCGCCCTCCAGCAGCGGCAGTGGGAGCGCAGCCGGAGCACGTGGTGGCGTCGGGCCGCCCCGCGCCGGTTGACCCCGCTGGACCGCGAGATGGCCGCCGTGCGCGAGCTCCGCGAGCTCGCCACGGCGGTCCTGGACCGCCGCGGCGGCAACCGCTACGGCGCGATCGTCCCGGTCTCGGAGGTCCTGCTCATCCTGTCCGACCCGGTCGCCTGGCGCGAGCTGCTCGCCGTGAGCGGACTCGACCGCTAGCGCGCATCCCCCTCACAGACCCCGACGGGTCGCGGCCCTCAAAACCTCCGGCCGCGGCCCGTCGGCTGCGTTCTGCTCAGTGGGCAGGGCGCGGGTTTATCCGAAGGTGAAGGAGTAGGCGGTCACTCCCTGCGGCACGGTGACCGTCAGGGTCCCGCTCCCCGTGTCCGTGGTCGAGAGCAGCTGTCGGGCGTTCGGGACTCCCGAGACGTGCACGGTCTGCTTCTTGCCGTCGCGCTCGACCGTGACGTCACCGGTGCCGGAGAGCACCATCTGCACCACCTTCGCCGTGTACGAGAGGCGGATGGTCGCCGGGCCGGCCGACGGGGTGATGGACTGGGTGCCCACGTTCCAGCCGCCCTCGAGGGCGAAGGTGTTCGCGGCCTGCTTCGCCGGCAGGCTGAACGTCTGCGTGCCGCTGGTGTACTTCTCGGGGCCGTCGTAGTTGCGGACCTTGGTGTAGCCGAGATAGCTCTCCGGCGTGATCTTGCTGACCTGCGGGGTCGAGTCGGCGACCTCGGTGGGAGCCGGCAGCTTCACCGACGGGTTGGCCTGCTGCAGCAGCTGGCGGATGAGCGACTCGGTCTGGGCGTAGTTGCCCTCGCCGAACTGCACGTTGCGCACCGTGCCCTTCGCGTCGATCAGGTAGTGGGCCGGCCAGTAGCGGTTGCGGTAGTTGGTCCAGGTCGACAGGTTGTTGTCGATCGCGACCGGGTAGGTGATCCCGAAGCCCTTCGCGGCCGACTCGACGTTCGCCGGCACCTTCTCGAACGCGTACTCGGGGGAGTGGACGCCGATGATCTGTAGCCCCGCCGCCTTGTACGCCTTCTCCCACGCGACGACGTGCGGGATGGAGCGCTCGCAGTTGATGCAGGAGTACGCCCAGAAGTCGATGAGGACGACCTTGCCCTTCTCCTGATCGAGCGCGATCGGCTTGTTCCCGGGGGTGTTGAACCACTGCTGGATGCCCGTGATGTCGGGAGCCGTGCCGCACGACTGCAGTTTGTCGGCGTCGTTCGTGCACTTCGAGAGGTTCTTGTTCTGGTCGTTGACCAGGCCGCCGAGGTTGAGCGCCTGGCTCACCTGGTCGGAGGACGAGAAGTTGTCCTGCAGCGCCGACGTGTAGTCGGGGATGAGCCGCTGCAGGGCCTGCGGGATGTTGAAGAACAGGCCGACCGCCAGGGCGACCATCAGCACACCGCCCGTGATGCGGATGCCCTTCTGGTGCTTGCGGAACCCCTTCACCCGCTCGGAGACCCGTCGGCCCGCCAGCGCGAAGATCAGCAGCGGGATGGCCGCGCCGATCGCGAACGACAGCGTCAGCACGATCGTCTCCACGCCGATCTTGCCCGTCGAGCCCGCGACCGTGATCGCCGCGAGCACCGGTCCCGCGCAGGGCACGTACACCGCGCCGAGCGCGATGCCGAGCACGAAGCCGCCGCGGTCGGTGCCCACGTTGCGCTGCGGGATCCACGAGAACGGCTTCTCCAGGATCTCCTCGAACTTCGGCACGATCAGGCCGACGCCGATCAGCACCAGCACGACGATGCCCGCGTATCGGAGCACGTCCTGCGGCAGGTGCAGCAGCGCGAGGAGGAGCGAGCCGAGCAGCGTGAACACGCTGAACGACACCACGAGGCCCAGGATCACCTGGTACGGCCGCCACCGGGAGGCGCCGGAGGCGCGGTCGCTCTGCGCGCCGCCGGAGAAGAAGATCACCGGCAGCACGGGGAGGATGCACGGGGAGATGCCCGTGATGAGGCCGCCGAGGAATCCGATCAGCGCGAGTGTCAGGTACATGCCCTGCGTTCGGCGGCGGCATCCCGATCGGATTGGCCGGAAGACGTTCCAATCCGATCGGGAGCGAGGCTCCGAAGCCCCGTCGTAGCAAGCACGTCGAAGTACGTCACATCACTGCACGAAGGAGTCTCACAATGCGCACTTCCAAGATCTCACTCGCCGTCGCGGGAACGGTCGCGGCCCTCGCCCTCGCCCTCACCGGATGTTCGTCGGGCTCCGGGACGGGCTCGTCGTCCACCTCGTCCTCGGGCTCGGCGATGACGACGCCGTCGGCCTCCGCCACCGCCGACCCGGCCGCCGACCTCGTCGGCACGGGCTGCGCCGCCTACGCCAAGCAGGTCCCGACCGGTGCCGGCTCCGTCGCCGGCATGTCGCAGGACCCGGTGGCCACCGCCGCCTCCAACAACCCGCTGCTGACCACGCTGGTCGCCGCGGTCTCCGGCAAGCTGAACCCCAAGGTGAACCTGGTCGACACCCTCAACGGCGGCGAGTTCACCGTCTTCGCCCCGGTCGACAGCGCCTTCGCGAAGATCGACTCCGCCACCCTCGACACGCTGAAGACCGACGCGGGCGCCGCAACGCTCAGCAAGATCCTCACCTACCACGTGGTCCCCGGTCAGATCTCCCCGTCCGACATCGACGGCACCCACAAGACGGTCGAAGGCGGCGACGTCACGGTGACCGGCTCCGGCGACTCGATCAAGGTCAACGACGCCAACGTCATCTGCGGCGGCGTCCACACCGCCAACGCGACGGTGTACCTCATCGACTCCGTCCTGATGCCGCCGGCGCAGTGACCCTGAGCTGACGAAACGCGACGTAGCGCCCGGTCCCGAACCGGGCGCTTCGTCGTGTGCGGGGGAGGGTGCGTTAGTTCCGGCGTTCGCCCGCTCGCGCACGCACCGCCCCGGTTTGACTGGTGGGGTGATGACCGCGCGAACGATCCCCCTCCCCTCGCCCGACCTCTACTACCCGGCGTCGGGAGTGAGCGTCGTCACCGCCCTGCGCGAGCGCCGGTCGCAGCACGAGTTCGCGGCCGAGCACCTGTCACTCACGGTGCTGGGCACGCTGCTCAACGAGTCCGCCGGCCTCACGGAGGTCTTCGGCCGCGGTACGCCGTCGCCGGGTCGGGCGTACCCCGTGTCGTGCGTCGTCGCCGCGTGCGCCGTCGACGGTCTGCCCGCCGCGTTCTACCGCTACGACCCGCGGGAGCACACGCTGGCCCCGCTGGACACCGAGGTCGCGCCCCGCGAGTGGCTGCAGCGGGTGCTCGCCAACCGCACCATCGCCGACACGGAGGCCGCGCACGTCTTCGCGGTCGGCGACCCTCGGTCCGCGGAGCAGCGCTTCGGGCCGAACGCGGACCGCTTCCTCATGCTCGAGGCGGGCCAGCTCGTCCAGAGCATGCTCCTCGTCGCGCAGCACCAGAAGATCGGCGCGTGCACCATCGGCACGTTCGACCAGGCCGAGGCGCAGGCGCTGCTCGGCCCGGCGACGGGAGGCGGCCCGGTGCTCCACAGCGCCGCCTTCGGCCACTACCCGGAGGCCCGGGTGCAGTCGGCCGCGCACCGCTCGGCGGCCTGACCGCCGCTCCACCGCCTCCCGCACCCGGACGCTCGTGTCCTCAGGCGATCACGCGCAACGGGTGCTCCAGGAGGCTCACCAGCGTCGCGAGGAACTGCGCGGCGAGCGCCCCGTCGATGATGCGGTGGTCGGCGGTGATCGTGAGCCGCATGCGCGTGCGGCTCACGATCTCCCCGTCCAGGAGCGCGAGCTCGTCGCGCGCCGCGCCGACCGCGAGGATGGCTCCCTGCGGCGGGTTGATGATCGCGGTGAAGTGCTCGACGCCGTGCATCCCGAGGTTGCTGACGGTGAAGGTGCCGTCGGCCAGCTCGGCGGCCGAGAGGGTGCGGTCGGCGGCCTTCTCGACCAGTCGCCGCGCGACGGCGGAGATCGTGGACACGGAGGCGCGGTCGGCGTCCGGCACCACGGGGACGACCAGCCCGGCCGGGGACGCCACGGCGATGCCCACGTTCACGCGCCGGTGCAGCAGGGTCGCGCCGCCGTCCGCCGCCGAGTAGGACGCGTTCACGCCCGGGTGCTGCCGGAGTGCGAGGGCGACGGCGCGGACGAGGAGGTCGTTCACGCTGATCCGCGTTCCGTCGCCGGCCGCGGCATTGAGCTCCGCGCGCAGGCCCAGCAGACCGCCGACGTCGGCGGACGCGGTGACCGTGAACGTCGGAACCGTCGTGGCGCTCTCGGTGAGCCGGGATGCGATCGCCCGGCGGATCCCGTCGAAGGGGATCCGGTCGGCCGGGGCCGGGGCCGGGGCCGGGGCCGGGGCGTCGGCGGGAGGCTGCTCCTGCGTCCGGACGGGGTCGACCGCCGGCGCGACCGGCACCGCGTCCAGGTCGGCGCGGACGATCCGGCCGCCCGGCCCGGTGCCCGGGATCGTGGCCAGATCGAGGCCGCGCTCGCGGGCGATCTTGCGGACGAGCGGCGACGCGGGCCGCCGCTCCGGGGACGCGGAGGCGGGAGCGGAGGTGGAGGCGGACGCGGCCTGCGGGGCCGGCGCGGCCGGTGCGGCAGCCGCGACCGGCGCATCCTCCCCGCTCCCGTCGTCGAGCCGCGCGATCGGCGTGCCGATCGCGACGTTCTCGCCCTCGGCGACGAGGATCTCGGCCAGCACCCCCGCCTCGTACGCCTCCTGCTCCATCAGCGCCTTGTCCGTCTCGATCTCGACGAGCACGTCTCCGGGCGCGACGGCGTCTCCCGGCTTCTTGTGCCAGGCGGCGATCGCCCCCTCGGTCATGGTGTCGGACAGGCGGGGCATGAGGATGTCGATCATGGTGCTCTCTTCTCGATACGGGTGCCGGTGGCCGGCTCAGTGGCGGCGCGCGACGGCGTCGAGGGTCTCGCGGATGGCGGTGACCGCGTCGTCCGCCGAGGGCAGCGCGGCCGTCTCCAGCGGTTTGGCGTAGGGCAGCGGCACCTCCGCCATCGCGACGCGGCGCACGGGGGCGTCGAGCCAGTCGAAGGCGCCGTCGGAGATCGTCGCCGCGATCTCCGCGCCGATGCCGTAGGTGAGCCAGTCGTCTTCGAGCACGACCGCGCAGTTCGTCTTCCGCACCGACGCGATCACAGTGTCGCGGTCGAGCGGGCGCAGGCTGCGCAGGTCGACCACCTCCACGTCGATGCCCTCCTCGGCCAGTCGCTCGGCGACCTCCAGGGCGACCGTCGCCATCCGGGAGTAGGCGACGACGGTGATGTCCGTGCCCGCGCGGGTCACCGCGGCCCGGCCGATCTCGGCGGGCTCATCGTCGTCCGGTACCTCGCCGACCGTGTTGTAGAGGGCGAGGTTCTCCAGCACGAGCACCGGGTCGTCGTCGCGGATCGCGGCGAGCATGAGCGCCTTCGCGTCGGCCGGGGTGGAGGGGGCGACCACCTTCATCCCGGGCACGAACGCGTAGTAGAGCTCGATGTTCTGGGAATGGGTGGCGCCGAGCTGCTGGCCGCCGCCTCCGGGAGTCCGGATGACGAGCGGCACGCGTGTCTGCCCGCCGAACATCCCGTAGATCTTCGCCGCGTGGTTGACGATCTGGTCGAGCGCCAGCAGCGAGAAGTTGATCGTCATGATCTCGACCACCGGGCGCAGGCCGAGCATGGCCGCCCCGATCGCCGCGCCGGTGAAGCCCTCCTCGGCGATCGGGGTGTCGCGCACGCGCTTCGGCCCGAACTCGTCGAGCATCCCGGCGGTGATCTTGTACGAGCCCTCGAACAGCCCGATCTCCTCGCCGATGAGGAAGACGTCGTCGTCGCGGAGCATCTCGCTGCGCAGGGCGTCCTGCAGCGCCTGGCGGTAGCTGATCCGGCTCATGCGGGCACCCCCGCTCGCGACGGCGCGACGGGACGCGGCGGTTGCGGGAACAGCGCCTCGCCCGGCAGGCGGCGCGAATCGTTCGGGACGGGCGTCGCGTACGTGTAGTCGAACAGCGTCGAGACATCGGGATGCGGACTCGCCTCGGCGAACGCGGCGGCGTCGGTGACCTGCGCCACGACCTCCGCCTCCACCTCGGCGAGGAGCTCGTCGGTCGCGGCGCCGTCGGCCAGGAGCCGTGCGGCGAGCCCGGCGACCGGGTCCGCGGCGCGCAGCGCATCGACCTCGTCGCCCGCGCGATACCGGGCCGGGTCGACCACCGAGTGACCCTTCAGCCGCCCGGAGGTCGCCTCCAGCAGGAACGGCCGCCCGGCGCGTGCACCGGCGATCGCCTCCTGCGCCGCTGCGAACACGGCCGCAGGATCGTTGCCGTCGACGCGCGCGGAGTCCATCCGGTACGCCGCCGCCCGCTTGTAGAGCTCCGGCTCGGCCGACGACTGGTCCACGGTGGTGCCCATCCCGAGCCCGTTGTTGACGACCACGTAGACGATCGGCAGTCCCCACAGGGCGGCGAGGTTCAGCGACTCGTGGAAGGCGCCGATGTTCGTCGTGCCGTCGCCCATCAGGCAGAGCACCACCTCGCTGCCGCCGCGGTAGTCGATCGCCAGCGCGGCGCCGGTGGCGAGGGGGAGCTGGCCGCCGACGATCCCGTAGCCGCCCATGAAGCGGGCGGCGACGTCGAACATGTGCATGGAGCCGCCCCAGCCGCGCGAGACACCGTCGGTGCGGCCGTAGAGCTCGGCCATCACGCGTCGCGGCTCGATGCCGCGGGCGATGGCGTAGCCGTGCTCGCGGTAGTTCGTGAAGACGTAGTCGGTGGGCTCGAGGGCAGACATCAGGCCGACGACGGTCGCCTCCTCGCCGAGATTGAGGTGGCAGTAGCCGCCGATCCTGGCCTCGGTGTAGGCGCGGGCGGTGCGCTCCTCGAAGCGCCGGATCAGCAGCATCCGGCGGTAGAAGGTCAGCAGCCGGGCGGCGTCGGCGGCCGGGCGCGCGGGGGTGGTGCGCGTGGCGGGCCGCTTGCGGGTGGATGCGGTGGATGGGGGCATGCGGGTTCTCCTCGTCGTCCCATAATGATACGAAACTCGTTTCATTGTAGAATGGGAGCCGGACCCGCGACGACCACGAAGGAGGCGCGATGGCCTCCCGAGACGCGCCGGCGACCGCGGCAGCACCGCGCAAGCGGGGCCGCCCCACGGAGCAGGAGCGCGCCCAGCGTCGCGACGACATCCTCGACGCGGCCGTGCGCCTCCTCCTCGCCGGCGGCTTCCACCAGGTGACCCTCGACACCATCGCCGCCGAGGCCCACGTCACCAAGCGCACCATCTACAGCTACTTCGGCGACCGCACCGACATCGGCATCGCCGCCGTCGACCGGTTGCGCGAGCGCGCGCTCGGCGAACCCGACGACGCGCACGGCCTCGCCGAGCTCGCGGCGGCCATCGTCTTCACCCTCCACTCCGACGAGGCGGTCGGCCTGCACCGGCTCATGATCGCGGAGGCGGGCACCCTCCCCGGTCTGGCCGAGCGCTTCTACGCCGACGGCCCGCGGTCGTACATCGCCGCCCTCGACCGGAGGCTGCCGCATCCCGACCCGGAACGCGCGACCGCGCTCTTCGCGCTCCTGCTGGGGGAGCCGCACCGCCAGCGCCTGCTCGGCCTGCGGGCGGCGCCGACCCGGCGGGAGGCCGCCGAGCACGCGAGCGCCGCCCTGCGCCTGCTCGGCCTGGGCTGAGCCGCACGGTCCTTGGAGGATTCTTGGGGCGCCGCGGCTTGACTTGACCGCATGACCCACACCGGACTCCTCGCCACCGGACTCATCGACCCCCAGGGCATCATCCAGGCCGCCGGGCCCTGGGCCCTCCTCGGCGTCTGCGCGATGGTGTTCGTCGAGACCGGCCTGCTCGTCGGGTTCTTCCTCCCCGGCGACACCCTCCTTTTCTTCACCGGGGTGCTCACCCTCACCGGGCACTTCACCGAGCCGCTGTGGGTGATCATCGTCGCGGTGATCGTCGCGGCGGTGCTCGGCGATCAGGTCGGCTACCTGATCGGCCGCCGCACCGGTCCGGCGGTCTTCGAGCGCAGGGAGTCCGGCTTCTTCAGCAGGGCGAGCGTGGACCGCACGCAGCACTTCTTCGACCGGTTCGGCGGCGCCGCCGTCACGGTGGCGCGGTTCGTGCCCGTGGTGCGCACCTTCGCGCCCGTCGCCGCCGGTGTCGGGCGCATGCACTGGACGCTGTTCACCGTCTACAACGTCGTCGGCGCGGCGATCTGGGCGACGGCCGTCATCCTCCTCGGCTACGGCCTCGGCCACATCCCGGGCGTCGCGGACTTCGTCGCGCAGTACCTCGACCTGGTGCTGATCGGCATCGTCGTGATCTCGGTCGTGCCGGTGCTCGTGCGCGCCCTCACGCTGCGCCGGCGGTCGCGCGCGGATTCTTAGCCGCCGGGACCCGCATCGCCAGCACCGTGCCGGACGGTCCGGTCGTCTCGACCGCGACGCCGCCGCCGTGCCGGGCGGCGATCTCGCGCACGAGGGCGAGGCCGATGCCGAAGCCCGCGCCGGCTCGCCGGGGCACGCTCGGCTGGGCCCGGGCGAACCGGTCGAAGATGCGGGAGGGGTCGATCCCCGAGATCCCCGGACCCTCGTCCGCGACGCGCAGCACCGCGTCCGCCCCGTCGCGGAGGACGCCGATCGTCACCCGAGTGCCGGACGGCGAGTGGGCGAGAGCGTTGTCCACGAGGGCGGTCGCGCAGCGCTGCAGGCTGGCCGGCGGGATCGTGGTCAGCACCTGCGGGTCGGCGTCGAGCAGCAGCTCCACCTCGGCGTCGCGCGCGAGCACCTGCAGGGCCTCGACCGCGCGCGCGACGGGCACGGCCATCGGCGCCGGCTCGACCGCCGCCTCCCGCTCCGGGTCGGCGGCGAGCAGCAGGTCGTTGACCACGTCGATCAGCGTCCGCGCGTCGTCCCGCAGCTCGGCGACCGTCGCCGCGGAGGGGTCGCCGTCCGGCAGACCGCGCTGCAGCACCTGGAGGCGCGCGTCGAGCACGGCGAGCGGCGTGCGCAGCTCGTGGCTCGCGTCCGCGACGAACTCGCGCTGGAGCGTGAGGGCGCGGCCGAGCGGGCGCACGGCGCGGCGGGTGACGATCATGCTGAGGACGCCCGCGATCGCCACCGCCAGCACTCCGACGACGACGAAGGCGATCATCGCCTCGGTCGTGTCGATGTAGATCTTGTGCTCGCCCGGCTTCGGCGGCTCCTGCAGCTCCGACGGCCGCAGCTGGTCGAGCACGAAGAAGAACGCGACGCCGATGGCCGCGACGACGAGCGCGCCCGAGGCGATCGCCAGCTGCAGCCCGACCGTGCGGGAGGCGGCCCGCACCTCCCGCAGGTCGGCATCCTCCTGCGCGCCGTTCACAGCTGCCCCAGCCGGTAGCCCTGACCGCGGACGGTCGAGATGATGTCGGGATCCGTCTTGCGCCGCACGTAGTGCACGTAGGTGTCGACGGTGCCGTCCTGTTCGTCGGCCTCGAAGACCGCCTCGAGGATCTGCCGTCGCGAGAAGGTGCGCAGCGGGTTCTCGGCGAGCAGGCGCAGGAGCGCGCTCTCCCGGTCGGTCAGCAGGATGCGCCCTTCGTACGGGGAGTAGATCGCCCGGCTCTCGGGGTGGAACCGCCAGCCGCCGACCGCGATCTCCTTGCCCTCGCCCGTGAAGGTGCGCGTCAGCGCGCGCAGGCGGGCGAGGAGCTCGTCGAACTCGAACGGCTTCACCAGGTAGTCGTTCGCGCCGGCGTCGAGGCCGTCCACGCGGTCGCGCACGGTGCCGAGCGCGGTGAGCATCAGGATGGGCGCCACGACCCGCCGTTCGCGCAGCGCGGTCACGACCTCCGCGCCGTCGAGCCCCGGCAGTCGCCGGTCGACGACCAGCGCGTCGAAATCGCCGGCCAGCCCCGCGGCGAGTCCGGCCTCCCCGTCCTCGACCCGCGTCACCTCGTACACCTCGGTCAGCACCTGCTCGATGAGCGGCCCGAGCCGCGGGTCGTCCTCGATCAGGAGCACGCGCAGTCTCTCCGTCGCCACTCGCCACCTCCACTCGCCGGCCCCAGCATGACGGACCGGCTCCCAGACGGCACTAAGGAGCGCGCCGTCTCAGAGATTTCTGGGAGCCGGTCGCCGATGCTGTCAGCATGCTGCGCAACAAGGTACCCGAGGTGACCGCCCTCTTCTGGGCGACCAAGCTGCTCACCACCGCGATGGGCGAGACCGCCTCCGACTTCCTGGTGAAGACCGTCGACCCGTACCTCGCGGTCGGGGTCACCTTCGTCGTGTTCGCCGGTGCGCTCGCGCTGCAGCTGGCGGTGCGCCGCTACGTCCCCTGGGTCTACTGGCTGGCCGTCCTCATGGTCGCGGTGTTCGGCACGATGGTCGCCGACGTGCTGCACGTGCAGTTCGGCGTGCCCTATCTCGTCTCGACCATCGGGTTCGCCGTCGTGCTCGCCGCGTTGTTCTCGCTGTGGTGGGGAACGCAGCGCACCCTCTCGGTGCACCGCATCGACACGCGGGCGCGCGAGCTCTTCTACTGGTGCGCGGTGCTCGCCACCTTCGCGCTCGGCACGGCCGTCGGCGACCTCACCGCTGTCACGTTCGGCCTAGGCTACCTCGCGGCCGGTCTCCTGTTCGGCGTGCTGTTCGCCATCCCCGGCGCCGCCTACCGGTGGTGGGGGATGGGTGCCACCGCCGCCTTCTGGACCTCGTACGTGCTCACCCGCCCGTTCGGCGCCTCCTTCGCCGACTGGTTCTCGCGCTCCCACGCGCTCGGCGGCCTCGGGCTCGGCACCGGACCGGTCAGCCTCGCGCTGTTCGCCGCGATCGTCGTCTGCGTGGTCGTGCTGTCGGCGCGCCCTCGCGGATCCTCAGGGTCCGGCGCGGCGTCCTTAGAGGTTCCTCAGCAGCGCTCCGCTTGACTGTCCTGGTCGACAGAAACCGAAGGGACCCTCTGACGTGAACTCCGCCCTCCTGCGCATCCCCCGCCATTGGATCGTCTGGACCGTCGTGCTCTTCGCCCTGACGTTCGTGCTCGGCTTCGCGGCCAAGGCCGTCCCGGCGCTGCGGCTCGCCGGCCTCGACGACGGGATCAACCGGGCGCACTCGCCGTTCGCCGACGGGGTCGCGCTGGTGCTCGACGAGCTCGACCGGCCGGTCGTCGTGGCCGGAATCCTCGTCGTCGTGTTCGTCGTGCTGCTCTTCGTCCGCGGCTGGAAAGCGGCCCTCGGCGCCTGCGCCGTCACCGGTCTCGGCTGGATCACCACCCTCGTCGTCAAGACGATCGTCGCCCAGCCGCGCCCGACCACCGGCGGCCTCGTGCACACCCTGCACGTGAGCCCCGCGACCCTGAGCTACCCGAGCGGCCACGTCGTCTTCGCGACCGCACTGGTGACCGCCCTGGTGATGGTCTGCCGCGGCCCCGTGTCGCGCGCGGTCGTCGTCGTGCTCGGCGTCGTCTTCGTGGTGGTGGTCGCCTGGTCGCGCCTCTACCTCGGCGTCCACTTCCCGACCGACGTCGTCGGCGGTGTGCTCAACGGCGTCGCGGGCGTGCTGCTCTTCGCCGGCCTGTGGAACCTCGCCGCCGCGCGCGTGTTCGCCGAGCGGCGGGAGCCGGCGCGCGTCACCGTCTGACGCCGACCTCTGCCTGCAACCGCCGGATGACCGATCCCAGCACGCCCCGCGCGAGGAGGCCGGAGCCGAGCGGACCCGCGGGGTCCTCGCCGAGCGCGGGCAGCTGCGCAAGAGCCGCCCGCGCCTCCGGGCTCAGGTGGTCGAGCTGCCAGCGGATCTCCTCGTCCATCGCGTCGGGCCGGTCGGGGGCGGCGAGTCCTGCGGCTCTGGCTGCGTAGGCGGCGGCTCCGAGCGCGTGCGCTCCCATGTGGGCAACACCCGCGGCTTGGGCGGCGGCGCGGGCGGCGGCGATCGCGGCCGGTCCGGTCACGGCTCCCGCCGCGCGGCCGGCGACGAAGCGGCGACGGATCTCCCCGGCGGCGTCGAGCTCGCCGCGGGCGAAGGCGCGGGTGCGCGCGATCGCGTCGCGGGGACGGTCCTCGTCCGGCGCCTCCGCCTCGAACAGGCTCAGAACCCGCTCGGCGCAGTCCGCCGCCCAGACCGCGACGACGCGTCGATCCCGGTCGCTCAACGACTGCGAAGAACCCACCCGAGCACACTCTCATACCGCGGCCGCAGCGTGCACTGCGATCCGCAGCAGACCGCCCGATTCGCGGCGTAAGGTGCAGGGGAGGAGGCACATGATCGTCGACAACGCCGTGTACGTGAACGGTGAACGCACCCCCACGGTGTCGCTGGAGGACACCTGCGAGACCGTCCGCGACCGCGGAGGATTCGCCTGGATCGGCCTCTACCGGCCCACCGAGCAGGAGCTCGGCGCCGTCGCCACCGAGTTCGGCCTCCCGGCGCTCGCCGTCGAGGACGCCCTCGCTGGACACCAGCGCGCCAAGATCGAGAAGTACAGCAGCACCACCTTCGTCGTGCTGCGCCCCGCGAACTACGTGGACGAGACCGAGAAGGTGGAGTTCGGCGAGGTCCACGTGTTCCTCGGCTCCGACTTCCTGATCACCGTCCGCCACTTCGACTCCCCCGATCTGGGAGCCGTCCGCCGCCGGCTGGAGGCTGAGCCTGAGCTGCTGGAGCACGGGCCGATGTCCGCCCTCTACGGCATCCTCGACCAGGTCGTCGACGAGTACGGCCCGGTCATGGCCGGCCTCGAGAACGACATCGACGAGATCGAGGACCAGCTCTTCAACGGCGACCGCGGCGTCTCCCGCCGCATCTACGAGCTCTCCACCGAGGTGATGATGTTCCAGCGGGCCGTCAACCCGCTCCGGGATGTGCTGCAGTCGCTGCGCGAGACCCTCGCCGCCGGCGGGGTGGACGACGTTCTCCTCGACGGGATCCGGGATGTGCAGGACCACGCCATCCGCGTCATCGAGCGCGCCGACGGGTTCCGGCAGATCCTGCAGAACGCCCTCACGGTCCACACCACCCTCGTCGGCCAGGCGCAGAACGACGAGGTCAAGAAGGTCTCCGGCTGGGCGGCCATCCTGTTCACGCCCACCCTGGTCGCCTCGGTCTACGGCATGAACTTCCGCATCATGCCCGAGCTGCACTGGGCGCTCGGCTACCCGTTCGCCATCCTGCTGATGCTCGTCATGGGCTTCGGCCTCTACACCGTCTTCAAGCGCAAGAACTGGATCTGACCGACGGTGCTGCGGGCCGATCCCCCGGATCGGCCCGCAGCCACTCGGCGATGCCCGGGCCTTCCGGCCCGACCCCCCCGGTGCGGGCGTCGCGGGTGAGATCGGCGTCCCCCTGAACGTTTCGCTCTCATAGGGGAATGTCCGGATGGCGGCAGAGGTTCCGCCCCGCTGCATCCCGGGCGTGTCGCGCGCGCTCGCCACGGCGAGAGCGGGAGTAGCGTCCTGACCATGAGCGCCCCCTCCGACGGCGAGATCGTCGTCACCGACGGCCCGTCTTCCCGCTACTCGCGGCTGTATCACTGGGTGCTGGACCACCTCGCGAAGTTCCCCGGGCGGGTTACGGTCGTGACGTTCCTCGCCGGGGTCGTCGTGACGATCGTCGTCGTGCTGATCGGCGGCGACGGGAGTCCGTCGTCCGTCGTCGGGCTGGTGGCGACGCTGTGGGCCCTCTTCTTCGCGGTGATGATCTACCTGCTCACCGCGCGCGACACCGACACCGTGCTGGAGCAGATCGCCGACCTGCACGAGCAGCTCGCCACGGCGCTGGCATCGCCGGACGACGGGGGCGAGGATGCCGGAGATAGTTCGGAGGAGGGCGACGGTGAGGACGAGCCGTCGGCGACAGAGGCTCCGCAGGCTCCCGAGCCCTCTGCTCCCGAACCCGAGACTTCGACGCCCGCGACACCAGCGACGCCCGCACCTCCCGCCCCGACGCATCCAGCACCCGGCACCCCCGCCCGCACGCGCCAGCAAGGCGGCCCGCGCGGCGAGACCCGCGTCCTGACCGGTGCGGCCGACATCGCCGCCGGCGTGCCGCCCGAGCTCCTCGCCGCGTGGACGTCGGCGACGGGCGGCTCCGCCGACGATCTCGTGCGGGCGTGGACGCGCGACCCCCGGTCGGACCGGCAGTGGGTGTTCGAGACGACCCCGGGTGAGCGCTGGGTCGTCTTCAACCGCGGGCCACACGGGACGGGCGTCATCTCGCTGACGAACCCGCCCGGCGGCGGACGCCTCCGCCGGCCGGCGCGACCGCAGCGGGGGACCCGCTAGACCCGGTGCCCGAGCGACCAGATCCGGTCGCCGCGGCCCGACAGTGCATCCGAGAGGTCGGCCGCCTGGGCGTCGGAGAGTGAGGCGACGTAGTCGATCACGCCGCGGCCGCGGGCGAGGTCGTCGACGGGGCGCCAGGCGGCGATCGCGCGGTAGCGCGCCTGGTCCATCGCGGCGTAGTCCTCGTGGGCGAGCTCGATCAGCTCGCGGAGGCGGCGCGGCACCCGCTGCCGGTCGTGCTCGTCCTCCATCCACTCGATCAGGGCGCGGACGGTGCGGGAGATGACGGTGCTGAGCCCGCGCTGCTGGATGGCGAGGTCCGGGCGGCTGAGCACGAACTGCCGGTGCAGGAACTTGAGGATCTCGACCCGGTGCCAGGCGGCGGTGCCGAGGCTGATCGGGCCGGTTCGGAGCGACTCCACCTGGGTGATGCCCACCGAGTCCACGAAGCCGCGGATCCAGCGGCCGGTGAAGGCGGCCAGCTCGCGTTCCAGCCCGAGCGAGCCGTCGAAGGGGCGGATGAGGAGGGCGTCGACGAGTTCGGCGTTGACCGCCCAGACCGCGTCGTAGAAGGCGTCGTCCGTCGCGATCCACGGGTCGTCGCGGTCGATCTTGCGGCGCAGACGCTCCAGGGCGGCGCCGGGCGCGGTGCTCGCGACGAGGTCGCGGGCGTCGGCGATCGCCCAGGTCGGCACGGCGTCGAGCCAGCCGTGGAACTCGGCGGTGACCGACGCGTGGTCGAGGATCCCGGCCCGGTAGAAGTCGTCGATGTCGTGCACCGAGTAGGCGATGTCGTCGGCGATGTCCATGACGGCGCCCTCGACCGTCTGCCGCAGCGGCCGCGCCTCCACCTCCCGCCGCGCCTCGTCGAGGTCGGCCTCGTCGACGAAGTAGGTGGAGTACTTGAACACGTCGTAGTCGGCGCCGGCCCGGTGGATGCCGCGCGGCACCCCCTCGGCGTGGTGCAGCTCGCGCGCATCCACCCGCGGCGACCACGGGTACTTCGCGATGGCCGCGCGCGTGGCGGCCGTCAGGTCGAGTCCGCTCGGGGCGTGCTCCACCACGTCCAGGGAGGCGATGATCCGGTAGGTCTGCGCGTTGCCCTCGAAGCCGTCCGTCAGCCCGAGCTCGTCGCGCGCGATGCGGTTCAGCACGGACTCGCCGAGGTGCCCGAACGGTGGATGCCCGAGATCGTGGGCGTTCGCGGCCGCCTCCACGACGGTCGGGTCGCACGGTCCGGCGGCGCTCGTCCCGATGCCGTCGGCGATGGAGCGCGCGACCGACGCGACCTTCAGCGTGTGGGTGAGCCGGTTGTGCACCGGCGCCCCGGCCGTCGACGGCGACACCACCTGCGTGACGGCCGACAGCCGCGAGAAGTAGGGCGAGAACTGCACCCGCTCGAGGTCGACGATGAAGGGGTTCTGCTCGGGTTCGGCATCGCGCTCGGCGAACCGGCGGGTCTCTCTGGGCACGGCGTATCCGATCTGTGGTCCTCCCGTAGATGTACCACGATCCGCCGCCGGCCGCACCGGGAGCCGTCCGTCGGCACGCGACAGCCGCGCGGCTCCGCGCTAGCCTGAGGGCACGCTCAGGGTCGGGAGGATCCCATGGAACAGGCGCGACGGCGTTCGCTGCTCGTCCGCATCGGACGGGCGATCGGAGCCGTGATCGGCCGCATCGTCGGAGCGCTCATGATCGTGGGCAGCTCGCTCGGCGATGCCCGCGGCGCCGGCGACCCGCAGGCCAGGAAGGGCTACGAGCCGCCTCCGCCCGAGTACCGTCCCTGAGCGACGGAGCGCGGCGCGACGCCGCGGTCGTGCGCGGTCAGCGCGCCGTCCAGCCTCCATCGATCGCGAGGGTCTGCCCGGTGACGAGGGAGGCCGCCGGCGAGGCCAGGAACGCGACAGCACCAGACACCTCGGCGGGAACCCCGATGCGGTGGAGGGCGGCGATCCGGTCGATGGTGTCGGCGCGGAAGGCGTCGTCGGAGAGGGCAGCGGCCGTCCCGTCCGTCTCGATGAAGGTCGGCGCGACGGCGTTGACGCGGATGCCGTACTCGCCCCACTCGACCGCCAGGCAGCGGGTGAGGTGCACGACGGCGGCCTTGGCGGCGCAGTAGGACGCTTCGCCCGGAAGCGCGATCAGCCCGGCCTGCGAGGCGACGTTCACGATCGCGCCGCCGCCGTGCGCCAGCATGCTCTTCGCCACGTGCTGGGAGAGGAAGAACGTCGAGCGGGTGTTGAGCTGCCAGACCCGGTCGAAGTCCTCCTCCGTGACCTCGAGCGCGGGCGCATCGACGCCGCCGCCGGCGTTGTTGACCAGGATGTCGAACGGACCGGCCTCCGCGGTGGCCGCATCGATGGCGGCGCGGCTCGCGGCGAGGTCGAGCACGTCCATCCGGATCGCCGCCGCACGGACGCCGAAGGCGGCGAGCTCGTCGACCAGCCCGGCGGAGCCGTCGGGATCCCGCACGCCGATCACGACATCCGCCCCCTGCCCGGCGAGCTCGAGCGCGATCTCCCGGCCCAGGCCGCGGCTCGCCGCCGTGACGAGGGCGCGCGAGCCGGTCAGGTCGAAGGGGGTGCGGGTCGGGGAGGTCGTAGCGGAGCTCATGCTGCGACGATACTTCCCGGCGTGCCGGTCGCGCGCGGTGGCCGCCTATCGCGAGAGCCCGAGGATGCGCTCGGCGCGGGCGCGCACGCGCAGGTCGACCGGGCGATCGAACTCGTCGACCGCGGTGACCAGGGTCCGGTACGCCAGCTCCCCGGTCGTGGTCCGCAGGGCCAGGGTGGTGCACGTCACGAGCCCGAAGCCCGGTACCAGCAGGGTGTGCGTCGTCGTCGACTCCGCCATGACCGCACCGTACGCTCGTGCGCTCGGCCGTTCACCTCCGGGGGCGGCCGCTACGACCGTGGCCGTCCCCGCCGCCGACGGGTCCGCGATTCTGAGGTCGTGGACACGGGAACGGCGCACGAACTTGACGATTGCAGAGCGGACCGGCACGCTCGACTCATGAGCCCGGAGCAGCGATGCCGTTGACCGACACCGACTTCGGTGAGGTGGCGCGCATGCAGCCCTTCCCGCGAGCCCTGATCGACAGGGACCACGTCGTGCTGGACGCCAATCTGGCGCTGGAGGTGTGGGCAGCGCGACCCGCCGGGGAGCTGGTCGACCTGCCGCTCGCGACCGTCCTCGGCGTCGACGACGACGAGCTCTCCGCCGCTCTGGCGACGGGCAACCCCGGGGGGATCCGGCTCGGCACCACCGCCCACGGGTACCAGGGAACGCGGAGCTCGGTGGTGATCCGTGCGGTGCGCATCTCGGGCGGTCGCACGATCGTCGCCTTCGACCCCGAGCTGGCCGCCGTCGGCGAGAGCACGCAGGCCCTCGGCCGACGCGAGAGCGACCGACTGCAGTTGCTGCTCTCCGCCTCCGTCGCCTTCGCCAAGACCCGTTCGGAGCCCGAGCTCGGCGAGCTCCTCTCGGAGACCGCGCGCCGCGCGTTCAACGCGACCGCGTGCAGCGTGCACACCGGGGCGCCCGGCCGCTACGAACTCGTCGCGGGGGAGAACCTGCTCGCGTCGGTGTGGCCCGCCGACGCTCCACCCCGGGCGGGGATGACGGTCGAGCTCGGACGGGTGGTGACGATCGAGTCGCCCGACGACGCCGATCAGGTCGCGCCCGACATCGGACTCAGCGACATCTTCCGCCGGGCCGGAGTGTTCTCCGTCATCGGCGCCCCGATCATCGAGGACGGCACTCCGTTCGGCGCCTTCGCGTGCTACTTCGATCAGCCGCGAACGTTCGACGACCAGGCTGTGCCGCTGGCGGAGGCGCTGGCCGAGCTCGCCGGGCAGGTCCTGGTGCGGTTGCGGCTGGAGGAGCGCTTGCGCCGTGCCGCGATGCTCGACGACGTCACCGGCCTGTCGAACCGGCGGCTCTTCGATCAGAACCTGCAGCGCAGGGAGCGTGCGCAGACCGGCCAGGTCGCCGTGCTCTTCGTCGACCTCGACGGGTTCAAGGCGGTCAACGACTCGCTGGGCCATGCCGCCGGCGACGAGGTCCTCCGTGTCGTGGCGGAGCGCTTGACGCGGATCTTCCGCGCGGAGGACGAGATCGCCCGCTACGGCGGCGACGAGTTCGTCGTCGCCCTCCAGGTCGCCGACACCTCCGACGCCCTCGAGCTCGCCGACCGCGCCCGAGCCGCCATCGCCGAGCCGATCGAGGGCATCCCCGCCGGGCTCACGATCACGGCGAGCGTCGGCATCGCCATCACCGACGGTCCCGCCGCCGACCAGCCGGTCGACTACCTCATCCGCCTGGCGGACCAGGCCATGTACGCCGCGAAGCGCAGCGGCGGCGACCAGGCGGTCGTCCACCGCGGCCACCTGCATTCGCAGGACCTCCAGGTGCGCGACCCGGCGCCGGTTGCCGCGCGCGAGCGGGTTTCGGGGGCGTGAGAGCGGCGGAGGTCGCGGCCCCGTTCTCCGCGCGGTCGTCGTCGCTGCCGGTTTCGGTGACCATCACCGCGTCGGCCCCGGCGGCCACGGTCGTCGGATGAGTGACTTCTTCGTGGCCGGCAGCTGGCGCAATCGTGACGCGGTCGAGGAGGTGCTCGCTGCGCTCGATGCGGCCGGCGCGAGCACGTACTGCTTCGTGCGTGCCGGCTATTCGGCGGCCGGGGCTGCGCTCGCGGCGCCGGGCGGGGCGGATGCGGCGGATCTCGGCAGTGCGGCCGTGCAGGATGTCTTCGAGCAGGATCTGCAGGCGTTGCGTGCCGCAGAACGATTCCTGCTCGTGCTCCCGGCCGGGCAGGCGGCGCACATCGAGGCAGGGATCGCGTACGGCCTGGGCACGCCGTGCTACGCCGTCGGTCCGGTGGAGCGCTCCGAGACGCTCTACCGCATCTTCGATCGGATGTTCCGGGACGCGGGCGAACTTCAGCGCTGGTCCGCCTCGACACGGACCGACCAGCCGGGAGGCTGAGCTGTCCACGCGTTTCCCGCCGGGCCGCCGTTAGGGTGAGGGAGTGGAGAAGCACGCTTTCGACGAACGGTATGAGCTGCGCGAGTTCGCGCCCGGCACGGACGACGACGGGGCACCGGACGCCGACACCGAGGCGTGGATGCAGGCGGTCGGGTTCGGCTTTCACGAGCCGCGGCCGGACGACGTCACGGCGGCGCGCATGGTCTCGAACTTCATCGCGGACGGGGAGACCTACCTCGGCGTGTACGTCCGCCGTCCGCTTCCGGGGTCGGTGGATGCGACCTGGCCGGTCGGCACGTTCGCCTGGCTTCGCAAGGCGCTGAGCTGGGGCGACGGGTCGTCCATCGACACCCAGGCGATCGCCGCCGTCACCGTCCGCGCGACGGAACGGCGACGCGGGATCCTGCGCCGGATGATGACCCACGCGCTCGAGCGCGGCGTCGCCGAGGGATACGCCGTCGCCTCCCTGACGGCGTCGGAGGGCACGATCTACCGCCGGTTCGGTTTCGGCAGCGCCATCCGGGAGCGGGCCGTCAGCGTCCGCCGGGACCGCGCCCTCCCGTTCCTCGCCCCGACGTCGGGCACGGTCGCCGTGGTCACCCCTGAGTGGCTCGCCGACGGGCCGGGCCGCGCCGTCTTCGACCGGTTCAACGCGCGCACCCCCGGTTCGATGGTCCGGAACGCCGCCAGCTGGCCGGTGATGTTCGGGCTCCGGAACGGCGACGGCGGCGCGGCGAACGACGTCCGCGCCGCGGTCCACCGCCCCGACGACTCGGACGAGGTCGACGGCTACGTGACCTGGCGCGTCAAGGCGGTGAGCGATGCGGAGGGGCGGCTGGAGATCGTCGATTTCGTCTACGCCACCGACGAGGCCTACCTGTCGCTGTGGGAGTTCCTGCTCTCGATCGACTTGAACCACGTCGTGAAGTACGGTCGGTCGCGCCTGGACGACCCGATCGTGGCGGCCCTCGGCGACAATCGCGCCTACGAGGTCGACCACGAGGAGGACCACGTCTGGTTGCGGATCCTCGATGTGCCGGCGGTGCTGACCTCCCGCCCGTACGCCGTCGACGGTTCCGTGACCCTCGCCGTGACCGACTCGCTCGGATTCGCGGCCGGCACGTACCGGCTCGACGTCGTGGCGACGCGGGGCACCGTCACGAGGGTCGACGCGGCCGCGGCGGACCTGGAGCTCGACGTCGCCGACCTCAGTGCGCTGCTCATCGGTTCGGTGTCACCGGCGACGTTGGCGGCGGCGGGACTCGTCCGCGCCGTCGACCCGGCGGCACCGGCCCTGCTGGGCGCGATGCTGACCCCGCCGCGGACGCCGCACGGGATCACCTACTTCTGATCGGTCGGCGGCCTGCGGGCCGGGCCGCCGGCGGTCGGGGACTGTGCCCGAGCGCCTGCTCTCAGCGTGCGCGCTCGAGCGGTGCCCGGAAGAACGCGTCCTCGAGCTCCGCGGACGCCCGGAACGCGTCCCAGGCGCGGGAGCGGGTGGTCGCGTCCGCCGCGTTCCACGCCGAGGTCACGTAGCCGATCGCGCGACGGGTGCTCTCGTGGAACGCCTCGGCGGCGTACGCCTCCAGCCACTCCCGGTACGGGTGGTCCGTCGTCGCAGGGGTTCGCCCCGCCCCGACGTCCGCGTAGATCCAGAAGCAGGGCAGCACGGCGGCGATCAGCACCGCGTGCTCGGCGTGCGACGCGGCCGCCCGCATCTGACCGAGGTAGGCCGCGGTGACGGGCGAGAGGGCGTGCACCTCGTCGCCGAGTTCGTCGCGATGCAGGCGCAGCTCCTCCTCCCGGCAGGCGCGGGCCGCGTCCGCCCAGAAGGTCGACTCGTCCGCCGTCGGGGCGGAGGCGGAGGCGCGATCGAGCAGGTCGGCGTACCCGGCCAGGTAGAGCGCGTCCTGCCCGAGGTACCAGCGGTAGGCGGGCCGCTCGAGCTGCCCGTCGATCAGCCCGCGGACGAACGGGGAGGAGTGGATGCGGTCGCGCACGTCCGCGATGCCCGACCACCACGATTCCGGCAGCGGCGGCGCCAGCGGCGCGGAACCGGGCATCGCCCGACTCCACAGACCCGCGAGGTGATGGATGGGGCCGGCCCCGCCTCCGACCTCCAGCTCGTCCGCGGCGGCGAGGCTCTCGGTCAGCCACGCCTTCGCGTCCGCGATCGGCTGCTCCCAGTCGTCGGCGCCCGCGAGCCGGGTGGACAGCGCGGAGGAGAGGGAGCATCCGGTCCCATGGGTGTTGGCGGTCATCACCCGGGCGGTCCGGAACTCCCGGACGGCCGGGCGATCGGGTTCGGCGGCCACGGCGTCGACCAGTGCGTCCGGGGCGTCGGCGTCGCGCAGATGGCCGCCCTTCGCCAGCACCCGGACGCCCAGTTCGCGGGAGACGCGTTCGGCCTGGGCGAGCGCCTCCGGCCAGTCGCGGGCGATCGGAGCGCCCGCGAGGATGGCCAGCTCCGGGATGTTCGGCGTGATCAGATCCGCCCGGCGGGCCAGGCGTCGCACCGCGTCGACCGCGTCCTGCTCCAGCAGCCGGTCGCCGCTGGTCGCGACCATCACCGGGTCGAGGACCGTCAACGGCGGGCGGACGCGGCCGAGCCATTCGTCGACGACACCCGCGATCTCGGCCGTGGCGAGCATGCCGATCTTGACGGCGTCGATCGTCACGTCGTCCGACACGGCATCCAGCTGCTCCCGGAGGAAGGATGCCGGCGGCACGTGGACGGACCGCACGCCACGCGTGTTCTGGGCGACCAGGGCGGTGACGACGGCCATCCCGTAGCCGCCGTTCGCCGCGATCGACTTCAGATCGGCCTGGATGCCCGCGCCCCCGGTCGGGTCGGTGCCCGCGATGGCGAGCACGCGCGGTGGACGCGGCGAGAACGGCGTCCGGTCCACGCGGGCGCCGCCGGAACGGGGCGCTCGGTCCGCTCCCGCCCACGCCGCCGCCAGCTCGGCGGCCGCCTCCCGCGGGTCGGACGCGGCGCACACCGCGGAGACGACGGCTGCTCCCGCTGCCCCGGCCGTGCGGAGTCGTGGCAGGTCCGCCGCGGTCACGCCGCCGATAGCCACGGCGGGGAGGGGGCTCAGCGCGCACAGCTCCGCGAAGCGCTCGATCCCGAGCGGTTCCGGCGCGTCCTTCTTCGTCGCCGTCGGATGCAGCGCGCCGATTCCGACGTACGCGACGCCGGCCGGGTCGGCCGCGGCGGCCGCGAGCTGCGATGGTGTCGACGCGCTCAGTCCGATCACGGCCTCCGGCCCCGCGATGGCGCGCACCGTCGACACGGGGAGGTCGGACTGGCCGACATGGATGCCGGTGACGCGCACCCCGCGCGCCCGGGCCGCCGCGTACACGTCGACGCGATCGTTCACGAACAGGGCCACATGTTCCGGCAGGACCGCCGACACCGCCGTCACGAGCTGCAGGAACGCGCGCGGCGAGCAGTCCTTCTCGCGCAGCTGCACGGTGGTCGCGCCGCCGGCGACAGCGGCGGCGACCGTCTCGACCACGGTGCGTCCGGCCCGCAGGCAGGTGTCGGTGTCCGTCACGAGATAGACGGAGAGGTCGGGGGTCATCGTCCCGCCTCCGCCAGCTCGTCGACGAAACGGGCCGCGAAGGTTCCGGGCCCGCTCGCAGCGGCGGCGGCCCGCTCGGCCGCAGCCGAGTACACGGCGTGGGCGGCGGCCACCGCGTCGATGTCGTCCGTCCCCTGCGCACGGCCCGCCGCGACGAACGCGCCGACGACCGCTCCGAGGGCGCATCCGCCTCCCGTCACACGGGTGAGGATCTCGTCCCCTCCGGGCACCCGGATCGTCGAGGCGCCGTCAGTGACGAGGTCGACGGCCCCGGAGACCGCGACGACGCCTCCCGTGCGCCGGGCGAGGGCGGCAGCGGCCTCGCCGGCCGACTCCACGTCGTCCACGGCGTCCACACCGCGACCGCCGGTCCCCGCACCCGCGAGCGCCCGGATCTCGCTCGCGTTGCCGCGGATCACGGTCGGCCGCAGCGCGAGCAGCTCGTCGGCGAGGGCGGTCCGCACGCTCAGCAGCCCGACCGCGACCGGGTCGAGCACCCAGGGAGCGCCGGTGGAGGAGGCGGCTCCCGCGGCCTCCCGCATCGCGATGCGCTGCTCCTCGCGCGGCGTGCCGAGGTTGATCAGCACGGCCCCGGCGACCCGGGCGAACGGCCCGGCTTCGCCCGGGATGTCGACCATCGCCGGGGCCGCCCCGACGGCGAGCAGGACGTTGGCGGTGAAGTTGGAGACCACCGCATTGGTGAGGCACTGCACGAGCGGAGTGCTCTCGCGGAGCGCCGCGTGCAGGCGTGGAGGTTCGACAATGGTGCGCGACATGGCGCGACATCCCTTCGCTAGTCCGAACTAGATCAGGTTCGACGGGTGTGATCTCAGCCCTTTCGGGCACCCCGTGTCACGTGTTGAGGTCAGCGTAGCAGCCGTCGGAGCGACGACGAGATGGGTAGTTGTGTAGTACACTTATCCGATGTCGCCGATCGTCTGGGCGCGGAGCGCTGACAAGCACGGCGTCGCGCATGCGGATGCAGTGCATGCGATCGTGAATGCTCTGTACGTCGTTCCGGCGTTCGACGAGGGCCGTACTGGAGGATCCGCGCCGGACCTGTACATCGGCCCGGACCGCGACGGACGCCTGCTGGAGGTCTTGCTGGAGCGGGTGTCTCGAACGGAGGCGACGGTCTGACCGATTCTGACGAGGAGCGCTACGCGCGAGCCGCCGCCAGGGCGGAGCGCAACGATGAGCTCCCCGCCGATGCGACGGTGGTCGATGCGACCATCAACCAGGACGGTCGCGCGTTGATGGAAGAGCTGCTCGGCTCGCCGGAAGCGGTGGAGCGGGCGATGGGGCGGCCGAGTGTGGACGGCACCATGAGGGCGGGGCATTCACCGGTGCGTCAGGTGCGGCTGCCCCGAGAGCTCGACGACAGGCTTAAGGCGCGCGCGGCGGCCGAGCATCGCAAGCCGTCCGAACTGATGCGGGAGGCGCTCGTCGCCTACCTCGAAGCCTCCTGATCGCACGGACGAACGCTCTCCCTGCCCCTACCGCCCCCTGACCGCCTCCAGATCCCGGCGGAACGCCTCCGGCTCCTGGTCGAGGGGGAGGACGGATGCGTCCTCCGCTCCGTCGAGGGAGCCGGGTGCATCGTGCTGCAGGGCGGCGAAGAGCGGGGTGAGGTCGTCCTGCTCCTGGCCCTTCTCGGCGACGAGCTCGAAGGTGGTGTGGTCGGCCGCGTCGATGCGGAGGGCGTCGATGAGCACGCGGGCGATCTCGTCGCGGGCGATCACGCCGTCGCGGGGCGTGCCGGACTGACGGGTGTCGCCCTGCAGCAGGTGGATGGTGCGCTGGTCGTCGTCGTTGTAGTCGAACCACCCGGGCCGGACGATCGTGTACGCGTTGCCGCTGGCGCGGACGAGGCGCTCGCCGCGGAGCTTCCACTGGGCGTAGGCGGCGCCGGGGCGGGTGACGCCGATCGCGGTCATCAGGGCGATGCGCACGCGGCGGCCGCCGAGGGCGTCGAGGATGTTGGCGACGCCGGCGTAGTCGATGGCGCGCACGTCGCGCTCGTCGGTGGTGGAGCCGTGGACGAAGACGACGGCGTCGACACCCTCCACGGCGGGCGGCAGGGTGGCGGGCTGCGTCAGGTCGCCGATCACGACCTCCACCTCGTCGGGCAGACGGCGGGCACGGCCGGCGTCACGGGCCAGGGCGCGCACGTGATAGCCCTGGCGGAGGGCTTCGGCGACGGCGTGGGTGCCGATGCTGCCGGTGGCGCCGACGATGAGGACGGTGGTGGGACGGTCGGTCATTGCTTCTCCACGGTGGTCGGGTCGGTGTCCTGCGCAGCCTGGTGCGGTGCAGCCTGCTGCGGTGCCGCCTGCTCCTGCGTCGCCTGCTCCTGGGTCGCCGCCCAGCTGGCGAGGACCTTCAGCGCGTCCTCGGAGGGGGTGCCGGGGTCGGCGGTGTAGACGTTGACGCGCAGGCCGGGGTCGCCGGGCAGCTCGAACGCCTCGAAGGCGAGGTCGAGGTCGCCGACGATGGGGTGGTGGACGCGTTTGCGCCCGGTCCGGTGGTGGTGCACGTCGTGGCGGGCCCAGCGGATGCGGAACTCCTCGCTGCGGGTGCTCAGCTCGCCGATCAGGTCGGTGAGGTCTTTGTCGAACGGATTGCGGCCGGCGGTCGAGCGCAGGATGGCGACGATGTCGTCGGCCGCCTGCTCCCAGTTGACGTAGAACTCGCGGGCCTTCGGGTTGAGGAAGGTGAAGCGGGAGTTGTTGGGCGGCTGCACGGTCTCGGCCAGCAGGTCGACGTAGAGGGCGCGGCCGAGCTGGTTGGCGGCGAGCACGTCGCCGCGGTCGTTGCGGATCCACGCGGGAGCGGACTCGATCGCGTCGATGACGCGCTGCAGGCCGGGCCGGACGGTCTGCGGGCTGCGCTTGCGGCGCACCCGCGGGGCGACGGAGGCGGCGCGCGCGAGGTCGTAGAGGTGCGCGGTCTCGGCGTCGTTCAGCTGCAGGGCGCGGGCGAGCGCCTCGAGCACGCTATCGGAGGCGCCGGAGAGGTTCCCGCGCTCGATGCGGGTGTAGTAGTCGACGCTCATCCCGGCGAGCATCGCGACCTCCTCCCGGCGCAGTCCCGCGACGCGGCGGTTGCCGCCGTACGCGGGCAGTCCGGCCTGGTCGGGGGTGATCTTCGCGCGACGGGAGGTGAGGAACTCCCGCACGTCGTCGGTGTGGGTCATGGCCCCGACCCTACGCCGCGGGCCGCCGGGCAGGGAGGCACTGACAGCCCCTCCCACCGGACCCGGCGGGCTCCTAGCGTGAGAGGACGGAGAGCCCGCCCAGAGAGAAGGAACCACCATGCAGTACCGCACCCTCGGCCGCACCGGCGTGCAGGTCAGCCCGCTCTGCCTCGGCGCGATGATGTTCGGCCCGTGGGGCAACGACGATCGCGCCGACGCGATCCGCATCATCCACCGGGCGCTGGATGCCGGCATCAACTTCGTCGACACCGCCGACGTCTACTCGGGCGGGGTGTCGGAGGAGATCGTCGGCGAGGCCATCGCCGGCCGCCGCGACGACGTGTTCCTCGCCACCAAGTTCTTCATGCCGATGGACGCCGACGACCCCAACCAGCGCGGCGGCTCCCGCCGGTGGATCATGCGCGAGGTCGAGAACTCGCTGCGACGCCTGAACACCGACCACATCGACCTCTACCAGGTGCACCGGCCCAGCCCCGACACGGATGTGGAGGAGACGCTCGGCGCCCTGACCGACCTCGTGCGCCAGGGCAAGGTGCGCTACCTCGGCTCGTCGTCGTACTCCGGGTCGCAGATCGTGGAGGCGCAGTGGGCGTCGCGTTCGCGCAACCTCGAGCGGTTCGTCACCGAGCAGCCGCCGTACTCGATCCTCGTGCGCGGCATCGAGGAGGACGTACTGCCGACCCTCCAGCGGCACGGGATGGGCTCCCTCACCTACAGCCCGCTCTCCGGCGGCTGGCTCTCGGGACGCTGGCGCAAGGATGCGGCGGCCGCGCCGACCTCCTCCGCCCGACCGCGCGCGCGGTTCGACATGAGCAGCCCGGCCAACCAGCGCAAGCTCGACATCGTCGAGGAGCTCGCCGTGCTCGCCGAACAGTCGGGCCTCACGCTCATCGAGCTGGCGATCGCCTTCGTCATCCGCCATCCCGGCGTCACGTCCGCGATCGTCGGGCCGCGCACGATGGAGCAGCTGGAGTCGTACCTCCCGGCCGCGGACGTGGTGCTG
>Ga0153921_1000263_pt1 | contig 33738 bp, 26 predicted proteins | sample TSNJ005MetaG_FD_104691 | JGI IMG/M metagenome (GOLD analysis project Ga0153921, IMG submission 104691) | Attine ant fungus gardens microbial communities from New Jersey, USA - TSNJ005 MetaG | ecosystem: Host-associated > Fungi > Mycelium > Unclassified | place: USA: New Jersey, Brendon T. Byrne... | reverse complement strand
TTCAGGCCCACGCCGTGGATCAAAACCACAGGCTGGCCTTGGCCGGTCGCCAGATAACTGGTGCCAGCCGGGGTGCGTTCAGCGGTGAGCCGAATCATGGAGCGCTCCTGCATACCTTTTTATTAGGGTGTTAGCCGCCGGGATTACTGGGCCTTTTCGGCGGCCAGTTCTTCCAGGTCGATATAACGGTTGCCGATCCGTGGGTGCAGGCGGCCGCCATCGGCGCAGCCCAGCACCACGACGATTTCGTCGGCACGCGGGGCGTCTTCGATCTGCATTTCCAAGGTGATGTAGTGCGAGCGCAGGCCTTCGTCGTCCTTGTGCATCATCGGGATCTGGATCGAGGTGCCAGGGCCGCCGCGCTTGTTGGTGAAGCTCAGGTAGCTCTTGGCCTTGACCGCTTCACGGTAGTGATTGCCGAAACGCAGGGTATGGATGATTGCGCTCGCGTGTTCGATCTCGCCATCGGCGCCTACGACGGCGGCCTTGCCATACGCTTCGATCTTCTCGGCGCCGCCGATGATGCCCACCAGGCGCTCGACCATCAGTGCACCGAGGTCGGAGCAATTGGCGCGGATCTCCGGCTTGAGGTCTTCGACGAAACCGCGGCCCAGCCACGGGTTTTTCAACACGACGGCCAGGCCGACCATGGTCACCGGCGTGTCCGAGGCCTTGCCGCCTTCAATGAAGGTTTCTTCTACGTAACTGACGATCTTGCGAATTTCGAAACTCATGGGCTGCTCCGTCTGAGGTAAGTGGATCTGTGTATGATGGTATACCATAATATGACAAGTGCAAGCGCCACAAGATCGGGTCGGCAAACGGTACAGCTGGGTGATGCGTTTTTTTGATCTCGATCAATCGTTGCGAGATGCTCATCTGGTAAAAACGCCCCCTTTTTTAAACTTGGCGCCGCTTCTAGCCTGGCAAGGCGAACTTGCCGTGTTACGCCATACTCACCTCCAGCTGTGGCATACAGCGCCTGGCTCTATGCCGCTACCACCGTGCCGTCTTACGAGACCGGACTTTGAACCTATGCCCGAACGCAACTACAGCTTGATTCGCAAGCTCGCCAGCACGTCCCTGCGCCTGAATACCGTGCTGATCTGCGCGCTTTTTCTTAACCTGTTAATGCTGGCCGCCTGCTATTGGGCGTTGAGCAAGGTGGTTGCCGAAGAGCGCAACAAGGTGATGCTGCATTTCAACCGATTGGTGGGTGATATCCATCAGCACGAAAAATTCATCGACAGGATTGCGCAACACGGCAACCAGGCCTCGCAGAACCAACCGACGTCGGGTCTGACGGTACAGAGCCAAATGCGTGTCGACACGCCAGGCGTGCGGATCTTTGAGGCGGCGCAATATACGTTTTCGATGCCGTTTACCCTGGCGCAGCAGCACGTAACGTCCGGCCCGCATCCGGGCAATTTCGCCTTGGGGGTGATGCTGGCGAATTTTTACAGCCGTTTCTGGAGTACCTCGGTGTACCCGGCACCGCAGGTGTTCGTCATCGGCGCGCTGGGCAACACCAGCATGGCTGTGCCTGCCATCGACCGGTTTCCGGGGCGTGCGCTGCTGACAACGGAGAACTACCTGGCGGCAGTCGAGCGGATTTACACCGCGCTGCCAGTCGGTAAAGACTCGACAGGGGGAGTCCACGTGCGCTGGGCGCCAGCGCAGCATTTCATTGCCGGCGAGTCCCGTGAGCTGTTGGGTTATCTGGATTTCAGGCTGCCCGATGCGCTCTGGTGGACACCTGAGGTCAAGCGTCGGATCTTCATCGTGACCCTGTTGGATCTGGAGCGCATCAATGATCCCGAGCAATTGTTCGAGCGGCCGATCTACGACCGCTTGCAACTGTTGTCTCCCCAGGGCGACTCGTTGATAGATGCAGTCGGTGTAGCGCAGAGCTATCGGCAGGGCCTGAATTTCACTGCGCAAGGCCTGCTGTTCAAGATGGGCGGCCCCAGTGCCGGTGGTTGGGTCGCGTTGTACGAACTGAATTATCAAAGCTTTTTCGGCTACGCCAAGTGGCAGTTGCTTGGCGGCATTGGGCTGCTGCTGGCCAGTGTGTTGAGCAGTTGGGTGGCGATTCGCTGGTACGCGCGCAAGGTGGTTTCGCCCGCGCGCCAGGCCCATTTTGAGATCGTCGAAAGCGACACTTTCAGCCGTACGGTAATCCAGACTGCCCCTGTGGCACTGTGTGTGCTCAGGCGCGCGGATCGGCACCTGATCATGCAAAACCCACTGGCCGAACGAATGCTGGGGGATGCCCAGGCGGTGACGCAGTTGAGTGAGCATTGGGGGCTCAATCCTGCCCCGGCGCAACCCGACGGCGATGTGATTTTCCACAGCCGCCACGGCCACACATTGCACGGCAGTTTCGCCTCAGCCCGCTATCGCGGCGAGGCGGTGGTGCTCTGCGCGTTCAGCGACATCAGCGCACACAAGGCGGTGGAGCAGAAGCTCGCCGAGGCCAGCGCCGCCAAGTCGCGGTTCCTGGCGACCATCAGCCATGAGATCCGCACGCCACTCTATGGCGCGTTGGGTACCCTGGAGTTGCTGGGGCTCACACAGTTGACCGAGCAACAAAGCAACTATCTGCACATTATCGAGCGCTCCTCTTCAATGCTTCTGCAACTGGTCAGCGATGTGCTGGACATGTCCAAGATCGAAGCGGGGGAGATGGCGCTGGAGTCGGCGGATTTCAGCCCCCTCGCATTGGCCGAGGAGGTCGTCGCCGAATACAGCGGCACCGCACAGGGCAAGGGCGTGCAGTTGCGCTTGAATGTCGATGCCGGTGTACCGGTTGGGGTGCATGGGGATGCGCGGCGTATCCGGCAGGTGCTCACCAATCTGCTCAGCAATGCCCTCAAGTTCACCGAGCACGGCGGTGTAACGCTGCAGTTGAGCGCCGCGATTAGCGACGACAGGGCTACGCTGACGTGGCAAGTCACCGACACCGGCGTGGGTATTGCGGCCGAGCAGCAGGTTCATCTGTTCGAGCCGTTCTACCAGGCGCACCGACATGCGCATACCGTTGCTGGCACCGGGCTTGGCCTGTCCATCTGCGCGCAACTGGCCCAACTGATGGGCGGTCGATTGAGCGTGGCCAGCGAACCCGGGGTGGGTAGCTGCTTCAGTTTCAGTGCCAGCTTTGCCTTGGGGCAGCAGGCACCGCCGACCGCCGTGCGGGCCTGCTTGTCTCGGCATCCCGGTAAGTTGGGCCTGAACCTGCTGGTCGCCGACGACAACCCGATGAACCAGGCATTGATCAAGGAGCAACTCGAGCAGCTCGGCTGTCGCGTCACCCTGGCAAGTCACGGTCTTGACGCATTGGCGCGCTGGTCGCCGGATTTCGATGCGCTACTGACCGACATCAACATGCCGCAGATGGATGGGTTCGAGTTATTGAGTGCGCTGCGTCAGCAGGGCGTAACGCTTCCGATCATCGCCATCACCGCCAGCGCCCTGCAGGAAGAAACCCGACGCTTCGTCGCAGCCGGCATGGATGCCTGGCTGGTAAAGCCCGTGAGCCTGAGTGATTTGTACGCAGTGTTGCGACGCTGCTGCCCGCCCGCGCAAATACTTGAGCCGCAGGAGGAAGAACTGCCGGCGTTTGTGGCGCTCTCACCGCGACTGCATGAACTGTTTGTGAATACCACGCGCGCAGACCTGAAAATCCTGCGCGACGCCAGCCAGCAACACAACGTAGCTGCCATGGTGCCGCAGTTGCATCGGCTGCGCGGCTCGCTGGCGGCGGTGCAGGCGAAGCAGCTGGCAGACGCGTGCAAAGCGCTGGAGCAGCAACTGATCGCCACGCACAAAATTCCCAAGGGCGTTATTGAACTCATGGACGGTATAGAGCGACTACTGGCGGGCCTCGCGCCGAATACGGACGGCGAGCCCCCTACATCCAACGACTGAGACTGGAATACAAACCATGAAAAAGACCACTGTGTTGATAGCCGACGACCATCCGATTGTGGCGATGGCGGTGCAGGAAATAGTCGAGCGCGATGACCGCTTTGAAGTGGTGGGTATCGCCAAGGGGCCTACTGAATTGGTGCAGATGCACCAGCAGTTTTCGCCCGATGTCGTGATTGCCGACTACAGCATGCCCGGCGACGGAATTCATGGCGATGGATTGCAGATGATCGAGTTGCTGTGCCGGCGCTTTGGTGACACCCGCATCCTGGTATTCACCATGCTGTCCAATCCCCTGATTCTCAGCGGTCTCTATCACCTGGGTGTGTGGGGCGTAATATTGAAAAGTGGTGATTTCAATGAGATTGCGGTAGCACTGCAGGCGTTGTCGCAGGGACGCAAATACCAGCCACCAGTGCAAGCGCTGTCGAACAGCGACAGCCAGATGCAAGCCAGGGCCGCTCGGCTGACGATGCGCGAATACGAAGTGCTGCGGCATTTTGTATCGGGCTTGAGTGGTCGTGAAATCGCGGCACTTTTGCATAGAAGCACCAAGACAGTGAGCGCACAAAAGGTCTCGGCGATGCGCAAGTTGGGCGTCGAAAATGATCAAGCGTTGTTGGCCTTCTGTGCGGACGCGCAGCTTTTCCTGTAAGTCGTGCCAGCGGTTTACGTGGGCTGAACCGAAAGACAGTTCTCGCCCTGGGCCTATTTTCAGTTTGATCTTAAAGACAGCCACCGAGTCGGCTCGCATAATGGCGCCCACAGCGTCAGCCCGCACCTCAATAGACTAAGTCACGTCACCTACCTGTAGCCGTGCTGGTTGAGTTGCACTAGAAAAGAACCGTTTCTTATTGCAGTTGTGCGCAACAGTGCACTTCAAGGCAGCGGGTCACTGTGCGCCCGAAAAAGGATTAATTACGAAGTCAGGAGGTAGATACCCAGCAACTCGTGAAGTGAAGTGCGGCCCTGTGATGCGTTATTAAAGTAACGCCAATGAATATAAACTTGAGAGATGATGAAGTATGAAGAAGCAACGTTTACTGCCTGTGCAGGCGGCGCTCCTGAGTGTGTGTGGTGGCCTGATGTTGTCCACTACTGTCAGCGCCGCGGAAGCCGGTACTATTACTTTTAACGGTAAAGTTACGGATGAAACTTGCCAGGTGACCACCGGCTCGTCGGGCGATTTTACCGTGGACCTGGCGACCGCCAAAGTGGCTGACCTGGCCCAGGCCGGTGCTACCGCGATGCCGTCCAACTTCCGTATTGCGGTCAATCAATGCTCGCCGACCGTGACCAATGTACGCGCGCAGTTTCTCTACGATGCCAACCTGGTCGACGTCAGTTCGGGCGTGCTGAAAAACCAGTTGAGCGGCGATACCTCCGCCACCAATGTGGGCCTGCAGCTTTACAACTACGCCGACAACTCCGTGATCAAGCCAGGCGACGCTGGCGCTGCCAAGAGCTTCACCGTGCAAGACGGTGCGGCTGAAATGATCTACGGCGTGCAGTATTACGCGACCGGCAAGTCCACGGCGGGCCTGGTGAAGAGCCAGGTCAAATACCAATTGAGCTATAACTGAGAACGTCCCTCTGCGCGGACATCGCGCAGAGGGGACTACCCTGACTATGCGGATATATCGTCTATTAACAGGTTGCCTGCTCATTTATTTAATGAGCTTCGATGCTCGCGCCAATATCGTTTTGGGCGGCACTCGGTTGATCTATCCAGGCGGCGAACGTGAAGTCACGCTGCCCCTGTCGAACAAGGGCGCGACCCCGGCACTGGTGCAATCGTGGATGGATGACGGCGCCACCGACTCTACGCCGGAGAACAGCTCCGCGCCGTTCCTGATCATGCCGCCGCTGACCCGTATCGAAGGCCAGGCCTCGCAGACCCTGCGGATCCTGTTCAATGGAACAGCATTGCCGCCAGACCGTGAATCGCTGTTCTGGCTGAATGTACTTGAAGTACCACCGGTGCCGGAAAAGTCGAGAAACAAGAATAACTTGTTATTGGCTGTTCAAAGTCGAATTAAAGTGTTCTATCGACCCGCGACACTCCGCAGCTCCTTGCATGACGCCGCGAAGCATTTGACGTGGCAGGTGTTCGGCGACGGCGCACAGTTGAAGTTGCGCTGCACGAATACTTCGCCATTGCATGTCTCGTTTGCCGATATACAGGTGAAGTGGGCGGGCAAGACACTCAGTAATACTGACGGTAATCATATGGTTGCCCCGGGCGGCGAAGCCGTGTTTGAACTGCACCCGCAGACCGCGCGCCTGCCTGAACTAAAAGCCCAGGGCATACAGTTTAATTATATTAACGACTATGGCGCCTTGAAAACCGTGAACGCGCAGTTCGACTAAGTTCAATTACCCTTTCGTTAAAAGTCTATGAACCGTTTTGATCGATCGATATTACGCAGAAAAGTGTTTCTGGCGGCACCGTCATGCTCAATCGTTCGTTTCTGGGCGGTCGCGTGCCTCGTGTTCAGCACGGCAGATGACAACGTGATGGCGGATGAGCCGGTGCTGCCGGCGGCCGCTGCACAGGTGGACTTCCAGGATGCCGAGTTCACCAGTTCGTTTCTGGTGGGCAATGCCAAGCGTACGGATATGTCGCGTTACCAGAAGGGCAACCCGGTATTGCCAGGAAATTACGATTTGGACGTTTACATCAATGGCAAGCAGGTGACGCGCGCCAAGGTCGAGTTTGCAGATGAGGCCAACAGCAATATCGCGCAAGCCTGTTTCACGCTCGCAGCGCTGAAACGGCTGGGCATCGATACACAGCCATTGGTGCCGTTCAACGGTTGTCGCAAGCTCAAGGCGGTGCTGCCCAACACGGTCTCCTATGCCGACATCGGTGAGCAGAAGCTCTACCTGCAAATCCCCCAGGCCAACTTGCGGCGTACCCCGCGTGGTTATGTAGAGCCCGAGTACTGGGACGCGGGCATTACCGCGGCGAAACTTGATTACAATCTGAACTATTTCAGCACACAGAACGACCACTACGGCAGCACCGACTCTGCCTACCTGGGCTTGCGTGGCGGGTTCAATTTTGGCCTTTGGCAGTTCCGACATAACGCAAATGTGAACTGGACCCAGGGGGGCAAAGCCGAATGGACCCGCATGTCCACCTACCTTCAGCGGCCAGTGGCGCAGCTCAAGAGCCAGGTGACCCTGGGCGAGATCAATACCAAAGGCGTGGGGTTCGACAGCATCGCTGTGCGCGGTGTCAGCCTGGCCTCGGACGAGCGCATGTTTCCCGATTCACAGATCGGTTTCGCGCCGGTGATCCGCAGTTTCGCGCGCAGCAATGCGCGAGTGGAGGTGTGGCAGAACGATATAAAGCTCTATCAGACCACGGTCACGCCCGGCAACTTCGTGATCGACGATCTGTACCCCACAGGCTATGGCGGCAACCTGAATGTCGTGGTTACCGAGGCCGACGGAAGTGAGCGGCGCTTCGATGTGCCTTATTCGTCGATCACCAACCTGATGCGTCCGGGGCGCGCCAAATACGACTTGGTGGCTGGCCGGCTGTATAACCAGAACCTGGCCAGCGATGCCCATCTGTTCCAGGGCACGTTGTTCTATGGTCTGAACAACAGCCTGACCGGCTACGGCGGGTTCCAGGTCAGCGAAGGCTTTCACGCGGGGCTCGCGGGTGTCGGACTGAACACCTCGCTGGGGGCGTTTTCGGTCGACCTGACCCAGGAGACCACCCAACTGGGCGCTCGTAGCGGTTCGGCTTCGGGGCACAGCGTCAAGGTGGCGTACAGCAAGTTGCTGAGCGAAACCCGCACTAACTTTACCCTCGCTGCCTACCGCTACTCGTCGTCCAAATACATGACGCTTTCCCAGGCGGTCGATGCGCGTGAGCGGGTCAAGACCCCGGGCTATCAGGATGAATGGCTGTGGTATGGCAATGAGCGTGACCGCTTCGATATCAGCATCGATCAGCCGGTAAGCACTTATGGCTCGCTGTTCCTGACCGGTAGCACCAGCAAGACCTGGGGGGGCTCGGGATCCTCGAGCCGGCAGTTTGAAGTGGGCTTCAACGGCAGCGTCGGAGATGTCAGCTACAGCCTTTCCGCCAGTCGCAATAACGATGAGTTCGTCGGCGCCCAGACCCAGTACTTCCTGAGCCTGAATATTCCATTGGGCAGCGGCGCCAAGTCACCGACGCTGAGCACGCAGTACACCGGCGGGCGCGGGCAAGGCAGCACGCTGCGCAACTACTTGAGCGGGGTGGCCGATGACGAGGGGCGCCTGAGCTACGGGGTCGCCCACGCGGCGGACACCAACACCTCAAGCTCGGGCAGCGTCAATGCTCAATACCGCGGCGACCGCAGCACCGTTCGCGCGTCGTACGAACAGGGTGGGGACTACAAATCCACCTCGCTGGGCAGCGATGGCAGCCTGGTGGTGCACAGCGGCGGGGTGACGCTATCGCCGAATACCGGCGACACCATTGCACTGGTCTCCGCACCGGGCGGCGAGGGCGCGAGCATTGGTGGATTGTCCGGCCTGGTCATCGATAAAAACGGCTATGGCGTGATGCCGTATTTATCGCCCTATCGCATGAACAATATCAACTTGGACCCCAAGGGCAGCTCGATGGATGTCACGTTCCAGAACACCACGCAACAGGTCGCACCCTTTGCCGGCGCAATTGTCCGCGTCGATTTCCAGACCCGGGTCGGGTGGTCGGCGGTGATCCATATCACCAATGGCAGCAACCTCAAGTTGCCGTTCGGCGCGGATGTACGCGACGAGCGTGGCAATGTGGTCGGTGTGGTCGGCCAGGGCAACAACCTGTTTGTCCAGGGCGTTGAAAACAACGGCGCACTGAGCGTGAACCTGCCGGACGAATCAACCTGTCAGGTTGCATATCGATTCGGCGAGAAAACGGCGAGCGGCACCAAGGGGCTGCTACAAACGCAAGCGCCGTGCCTGCTGCGCGAAGGTACCCGTCTGAGCAGTCGATGAAAATGACCAGACTTATTTATGCAGTGTTTCAGGTGTGTGCCTGGCTAATGGTTTCAACGTCGGCTTATGCGGTGTGCGGGATGATGCCCAACTATCAGGAAGGCGCGGTAGTCGATATAACCATGGGCCGCATATCGGTACCTTCGGGGGTTGCCGTGGGTGACGTGTTTTACAGTAAGGAGTTTCCTATTGTTGGCAGTTTTTTCGCCATTGTTTCTTGCAAGCCGGGTGATACAACGCAATGGCGAGTCGTACAAGGCACTGCCACTACTATCACTAACGTCTACACAACTAACATTGCCGGTGTCGGCATGCGTACCAGTTGGATACCCGCACAATCGGCTTCACCGTTTTATGCTGGAGAACAGACCACCTGGAAACTTGGGATGCCCGGTGTCAGTGGCTCGGCGGCGCAAAACACCTTGGTCTTCAATGTCGGCGGAACAGTTGTCGTTGAATTGATCAAGCTGAGCGACACCGTCGGTTCCGGTGCATTGGCGGGTGGTACCTACACCAACAACACGGCGCAGAGTGTTTACCCGTTCAACAGTGGTGTGTTCCTGACCACGCGCATCACCGGTGGCGGCAGTGAAATCGTGCCGGAAACGGGTACCTGCTCGATCGGCGACCTGAGTGTGGATCTGGCTCCGGCGCCATTCGGCCGCTTCACCGGGCAGGGCTCCACCACGGGCGACACACCTTTCAACGTGCCGTTTACCTGTTCCGGAGCCAACGGCGCAGTCACCCTGACCCTGGACGCAGACAAGTTCATGCCCGACGGCAGCCTGGGCCTGATCAAACCGCAGGCCGGCGTGAACAATGCCTCTTGCGTGGCGCTGCAAGTACTCGATGCCTCCAGCGGGCTGCCCGCGATACTCGGGGCGACTCAAGTCGTGGGCACGGTGTTTAACAATTCGACAAGTTTCAACTTGCCCTATTTAGTGCGTTATTACCAAAGTTCTGGCGGCACTAATTGCGTCACACCCGGGCTTGTAAAAGGTACCGCAACGGTCATTGTGAAGTATCAATAAAAGGCGCTTTAAAGGGTTTGCTACGCCCTCTCTGACTGGGGGCATGGCGGGCATTCTGTTGCCGAGCGCTTTTGTTGGATGACAACTAACGTCAAGGATTGGATTAATGAACTCTGCGAAGAAACCCCTCAGTTTTGCAATCAGTTATGCCCTCTTCGTTGCACTGGCGCCGGTGCAGGCGGCCACTATCGGGCCTGTTGACGTATCGTCCGAGGCGGGTGACCTGCTGGTACTGGATAATGACCAGGTTTCGTTCACCGGCAAAGGTGCGGCCGTTCGCGTTGTGGGGGGGCAAAATGAATTCATCGGCACGACCATGGATATCCACGCGACCGCCGGCGGGCCTAACGATGCCGTGACGGGGCTGCAAGCGCAGGGCGGTGGGCGGGGCACACTGCAGGGCTCAACCATCAAGGCCAGCGGCTATTTCGGCGACGGTGCCAGCGCCAGCGGTGCAGGCTCGCATGTGCAACTGGGGCAGACCGACATCACCACCGACGGCGCCCGTGGCCGTGGGGTCATGGTCAATCAGGGCTCCAGCGCGCAGATCATCGGCGGCACGGTCACCACTACAGGGCTTATGGCCGACGGACTCTCTGCCATGGGCGCCGGTTCGACCATCAGCGCCAGTGGCACGAGCGTATCGACCGCCGGCAATGCGGCCTACGCAGTGCGGGCGCAACAGGGGGCGCGCATCAAGTTGAACAACGTCAGCGCCACCGCCCATGGCCAGACTGCCGCGATCGCCATCACCGGTACGGACAGCGTGGTCACCGCCGACGGCGTGACCGCACAATCCGACGGCGCCCAGGGCGTGGAGATGCAAGAAGGACGTCTGGAGTTCAGCAATGGCAGCATCCAGGCCAAGACTGACGGCATCCTGATCCGGCCGAGTTCTCCCAACGGTGGGGGGACGGCGGTAGTACGCAATTCCCAGGTCCTCTCTCAAACCGGCAACGGCATCAACCTTGATGCCAAAGGTGCGTCCCTGGAACTGTACGAGTCCCAGATCAGCGCCAAAGGGGATAATGGTTCGGCGATCTGGATGCCCGGCAGCGACAGCCACGCCGACGTGCACGACAGTCAGCTGGAAACATGGGGCACACAGGCGGCCGCGGTGGACAATCGCGCCGGTATTTTCCAGATGGACGGCGGCCGCGTGGTCACCCACGGTGACTCGTCCCACGGGCTCTATGCATCAACCGACGTGATCGGTGGCCAGTCGGGGGCGCCCGGGGCGACGTTCGATGTGATGAACGTGGTGATCGAGACCTTTGGCGTCGGGTCGGTCGGCGCCTTAGCCCGGCTGGGCGGGACACGGATGGTGTTGTCCGACAGCCAGCTGTTGACCCACGGTGATCTCAGTCATGGCCTACTGGTTTCAGGCGATGATGCCAGCTTGCAGACGACTCGCACGAATGTGGTCACCGAAGGTAACTCGGCGTATGGCCTGTCGGTCAGCAACAATGCCACGGCAGACCTGACCGACACCCACATCGAGACCGCTGGAGAGAAAGCCTACGGGCTGGTGAGCCAGGCAACCATCGCGGGTATCACCAACCAACTCGATCTCACTGACAGTACGGTACTGGCCCACGACAGCAGTGCCTTGCGCGTCTCCGGCGGCAGCTTGCTCAGTCATCTGACCCACAGCAGCCTGGTGGGGCGCAGCGCCGATCAGCCCGCGACGGCAGTATGGATTACCGACGGTGCCAATGGGCTGGCCGCCGACCTCGTCCGGCTGGACAGCGATCACTCGTTCATCGATGGCGATGTCCTGGTCGAGGGTGGCGCGCTGCAGTTGAGCCTGAACAATCAGTCACGCCTCGAAGGTGCGGTGAACGATACCCCTGGCCATTCCAGCCTCAGTCTGGACGACAGCAGCACCTGGCTGATGCGGGGCGACTCCAGTGTCGGCCAACTGACAAATAAGGGCAGCGTGGAATTCGCCACGCCGGCAGCGAGCGATTTCATGCGCCTGAAAGTCGTCGGCGACCTTCAGGGCGACGGGCAGTACATCATGAATACTGATCTGGGCGCGCTGCGCGGCGACCGGCTTGAGGTGGGCGGCCAGGTGACCGGTAATAACCAGTTGCTGGTGCGCAACAGCGGCACCGAGCCGTCGGGCGGCGGGCAGAAATTGCTGTTGATCGACAGCCAGGGGGGCGTCGGCGACTTCACGCTGGCCAACCGTGGCCAGGAGGTGGATGTAGGCACCTACCGCTACACCTTGCAACGTGACGACAGTGCGAGCGGCCAATCGCAGTGGAGCCTGGTCAACATCACCGAGCAACTGTCCACTGCCGCCAGCGCGGCGATCAACAGCAGCGCGTTGGCGACCCTGCGTGACACCTGGGATGCTGAGCGCGGCAGCCTGATCCAGCGCCTGGGCGATGTGCGCGGCGATGGCCACGACGAAGGGGTGTGGATGCGCAGCTATGGTCAGGAGCAGCAACTGGATAACGGCGCAGGGCGGCACTTCACGCAGAACCTCAACGGCGTCCAGGTGGGTGTGGATGGCCGGATGGCGCGCAGCAACGGTTCGCTGATCCTCGGCGGCCTTGCCGGTTACAGTCACGCCAATCGCAGCTTCAATGGCGAGGGCAGCGGTAAGCTCGAAAGTTACTACATCGGTGCCTACGCCACTTACCTGGACGATTCGGGTTGGTACACCGACAGCCTGCTGACACTCAATCGCTGGTCCACTCGGTTCGACGTGGACGCTACCGACGGCAAACGCGTCAGCGGTAAAACCCACAGCAACGGCGCTGGCCTCTCGGTGGAAACCGGCAAGCGCCTGGATTTCTCCCATGGCTGGTTTGTTGAGCCCCAAGCGCAGTTGTCGGCGTTGTACGGTGGCGGTGATCGTTACCGGTTGAGCAACGACATGCGCGTCGACGCCGACGATGGCATTTCAACCCAGTTGCGCGGCGGCGCGCTGGTTGGGCGCCAGATGCGGTTGGAGGGTGATTTTGCGATCCAGCCGTACCTCAAGGCTGGCTGGATCCAGGACCTGTCAGCGCGCAACCAGGTCAAGACCAACGACGTCAGCAGCCACCCCGACGGCAATGGCGGTGGCTGGTATGCCGGGGCAGGTATTACTGCGGCCATGGGCAGGAGCCAGCATCTATATGCCGATGTCGAGACCAGTGACAGTTCTACCCAAAAGCGCCCGTGGGCTTTGAACATTGGTTACCGGCTGGCGTGGTAAATCGGCGGCGACCAATGTTAACAAATGTTAAATCGAAAAATAACTTCACATAATCCGTTCATTGGTGGATGATCGACTGCAATTCCAATGCGGCTCGCCGGTGTAGCGCGAGCTGCCGTTTTCCCCTGGAGTACCCCATGAATAATAAGAATGTCGGTGTGATCGGTCTGGGCGCGATGGGGCTGGGCATTGCCCGTTCGCTGTTGCGCGCAGGCTTTAATGTGCATGCCTGTGATGTGCGCGACGCGGTGACCCAGCAGTTCGCCAGCGAAGGCGGGGTGGCGTGCGCGTCGCCGGCGCTGATGGCGGATGCCTGTGATGTGATCATCACCGTGGTGGTCAACGCCGAGCAGACCGAAACCGTCCTGTTCGGTGAAGGCGGCGCGGTGGCGGCGTTGCGCCCGGCGAGCCTGGTGATCGGCTGCGCCACCGTGGCCCCGACCTACGCCGTCGAGCTTGGCCAGCGCCTGGCGGACCAGGGCCTGCTGTACCTGGATGCGCCGATCTCCGGTGGCGCGGCCAAGGCGGCGGCCGGCGAAATGACCATGATGACCTCCGGCCCGCAAGCGGCCTACGCCAAGGCCGAAGCTGTGCTGGCTGGCATGGCGGGCAAGGTCTACCGCTTGGGCGATGTGCATGGCCTGGGCTCCAAGGTGAAAATCATCAACCAGTTGCTTGCCGGGGTGCACATTGCCGCCTCTGCCGAAGCCATGGCCCTGGGCCTGCGCGAAGGGGTGGATGCGGACGCCTTGTACGAGGTGATCACCCACAGCGCCGGCAATTCCTGGATGTTCGAAAACCGCGTGCCGCACATTCTCAAGGCCGATTACACGCCGCTGTCGGCGGTGGATATTTTCGTCAAGGACCTCGGCCTGGTGCTGGATACTGCCCGCGCGAGCAAGTTTCCGCTGCCGCTCTCGGCGACCGCGCACCAGATGTTCATGCAGGCCTCCAGCGCCGGTTTTGGCCGTGAGGACGACTCGGCGGTGATCAAGATTTTCCCCGGCATCGACCTGCCGACTGCCAAGCCTGAGCCTGTGTGAGGAATGCCGCATGACTAACCCAACGGCACGCCCCTTGCTGGGCTGCATCGCCGACGACTTCACCGGCGCCACCGACCTCGCCAACATGCTCGTGCGTGGCGGCATGCGTACGGTGCAAAGCATCGGCATCCCCAGCCGTGAAGTCGCGGCCGGGCTGGATGCGGACGCGATTGTGATCGCGCTCAAGTCGCGCACGACACCGGTCGCCGAGGCGGTCGAGGAGTCCCTGGCCGCACTGGCCTGGCTGCGCGAGCAGGGCTGCGAGCAGATTTTCTTCAAGTACTGCTCGACCTTCGACTCTACCGCCGCCGGCAATATCGGCCAGGTCAGCGAAGCTTTGCTAAAGGCGCTGGGCAGTGATTTCACCTTGGCTTGCCCGGCGTTCCCGGAAAACGGCCGCACGATTTTTCGCGGGCATCTGTTTGTGCAGGACCAACTGCTCAACGAGTCGGGCATGCAGCATCACCCGCTGACGCCGATGGGCGACGCGAATCTGGTGCGCGTGCTGCAAAGCCAGACCCAACTGCCGGTCGGGCTGCTGCGCTATGACAGCATCGCTGCCGGCGTCGAGGCCACGCGCAACAAGATTGCCGAACTGCGCGCGCAAGGCGTGGGCATTGCCATCGCCGACGCGCTGTCGGACCAGGATCTCTACACCCTCGGCAGCGCCTGCGCCGACTTTCCATTGCTCACCGGCGGCTCGGGCCTGGCGTTGGGCCTGCCGGGCAATTTCCGTCGCGCCGGCAAACTGCGTGACTTCGACGCGGCGGCGTTGCCAAGTATCAGCGGCGGCGAGGTTGTGCTGGCTGGCAGTGCATCGGTGGCGACCCTCGGCCAGGTCGCCGCCTGGTGCGAAGCGGGGCGCCCGGCGCTGCGCATCGACCCGCTGGCGCTGGCCGCCGGTGAGCCGGTGGCGGCCCAGGCGCTGGCGTTTGCCCAGGGCAGTGCACACACCGTATTGATCTACGCCAGCAGCACCCCGGACGAGGTCAAGGCGGTGCAACAGCAGCTCGGCGTCGAACGCGCCGGCGCGCTGGTGGAGAATGCCTTGGGGGCGATTGCGGCGGGCTTGCGCGAGCAAGGCGTGCGACGCTTTGTGATTGCCGGCGGCGAAACCTCCGGCGCGGTAGTCAAGGCGCTCGGGGTCAACCTGTTGCAGATCGGCGCGCAGATTGATCCGGGCGTGCCGGCCACCGTCAGCAGTTCTGCCGAGCCGCTGGCACTCGCGCTGAAATCCGGCAACTTCGGTGGCCGCGACTTCTTCACCAAAGCCCTCGCGCAATTGGCCGGAGGTGCGCAATGAGCGGCACCGACGAGCAGGCCCTGCGCGAAGAAATCTGCGACGTTGGCCATAGCCTGTACCAGCGCGGCTACACCGTGGGCAGTGCCGGCAATATCAGCGCGCGCCTCGACGATGGCTGGCTGATCACGCCGACGGATGTGTGCCTCGGTCGCCTGGCGCCTGGCGCCATTGCCAAGGTCAACCTGAAGGGCGAGTGGGTGTCCGGGGACAAGCCGTCCAAGACCCTGGCCCTGCATCGCCAGGTCTACGACCGCAACCCGAGTGTCGGCGGCGTGGTGCATACCCACTCCACTCACCTAGTGGCGTTGACCCTGGCCGGGGTGTGGCGCGCGGACGATATCTTGCCGCCGCTCACGCCTTATCAGGTGATGAAAGTCGGGCACATTCCACTGATCGGCTATCAGCGCCCGGGTTCGCCCAAGGTCGCCGAGCAAGTCGCGCAACTGGCCAACCGCGTGCGCGGGGTGATGCTTGAACGCCTCGGTCCGGTGGTCTGGGAAAGCTCGGTGGCCAAGGCCAGCTACGCACTGGAAGAGTTGGAAGAAACCGCACGGCTGTGGTTGATGAGCAACCCTCGGCCGGCGCCGCTGGATCAGGCGGCACTGGATGAATTGCGCGAGACGTTCGGCGCGCACTGGTAACCCGCAAGACACACCGCAAGTGCTGCCCGAGCGCCTGGTTTGACGCTCGACGGACCCGGCTTGCTAAAAAAAACAATAACAACAGGACTTACCCGCATGAGCCCATTGATTCTGATGTTAACCGCCGGCGCGGGCATCGCGCTGCTGCTGTTTTTGGTACTCAAATACAAATTCCAGCCGTTTGTGGCGCTGATGCTGGTCAGTATCGTGGTCGCGCTGGTGGCCGGGGTGAAACCGGCTGACCTGGTCGCGACTATCGAAGGCGGCATGGGCAAGACCCTGGGGCATATCGCGATCATCATTGCCTTGGGCGCGATGATCGGGCGGATCATCGAGCTGTCCGGCGGCGCCGAGGCCCTGGCCAAGTCGCTGATCGAGCGTTTCGGCAATAGCCGCACGCCGCTGGCCTTGACCATCGCCGGGTTCATTATTGGGGTGCCGGTGTTCTTCGAGGTCGGGGTGATTATCCTGATGCCGCTGGCCTATGGCGTGGCCCGCCGCGCGCGTAAGCCGCTGCTGGTGTTCGCCCTGCCGATGTGTGCGGCGCTGCTGACCGTGCATGCCTTCCTGCCGCCCCATCCCGGTGCCGTGGCTGCCGCCAGCCAACTGGGTGCCGACCTGGGCCGCGTGCTGATGTTCGGCCTGCCGATCACCGCGTTGCTGTGCTACATCGGCTACCGCGTGGCGGGGCGCATGACCCGCCGTTTCTACCCGATGACCGACGATATCCGCGCCGAAGTGTACGGCCCGCACGTGACCAATGAAGACTTGCGCGCCTGGACCAACGGCAACTCACAAGCGGTGCAACAGAGTGCCGTGGCCGAGTCGCACATGGGCCTGGAGGAATCCACCAGCGCCATCGCCGCCAAGCTGCCGGCGGCGCCTGCACCGGGTTTCGGCTTGATCGTCGGCCTGATTTTGCTGCCGATCGTGCTGATTCTGCTGGGCACCCTGGCGACCTCGTTGCTGCCGATCGAGTCGACCCTGCGTGGGGTCATGACCGTACTCGGCGCGCCGCTGGTGGCGCTGCTGATCGATACGTTGCTGTGCGCCTGGCTGCTCGGTTCGCGCCGGGGCTGGAGCCGCAGCCAGGTGTCCGACGTGATCGGCTCGGCCTTGCCCGGTGTGGCCATGGTGATCCTGATTGCCGGTGCCGGCGGCGTGTTCGGCAAGGTGCTGGTGGACACCGGCATCGGCGCGGTAGTCTCCGACATGCTGCGCACCACTGGCCTGCCGGTGCTGGCGCTGGGCTTCTTGTTGACCATGTTGCTGCGCGCGGTGCAGGGTTCGACTACCGTGGCCCTGGTGACCACGGCGGGGATCATCAGCCCGCTGATCGTGACGCTCAACCTCACCCCCAACCACATGGCGCTGCTGTGCCTGGCCATGGGCGGTGGCGGGCTGGCGATGTCGCATATCAACGACGCCGGCTACTGGATCTTCACCAAGCTTGCCGGGCTCAACGTCGGGGACGGTTTGCGCACGTGGACGGTGATCACCACGTTGCTCGGTACTTTGGGTTTCCTGATAACCCTGCTGATCTGGCCTTTTGTCTGAATCCTGGGAGCTTTTATGCCTCGTTTTGCTGCCAACCTGAGCATGCTGTACCCGCAACATGATTTCCTCGAGCGCTTCGCTGCGGCGAAGGCCGATGGTTTTGACGCGGTGGAATATCTGTTTCCCTACGACTACAGCGCCGAGGCACTCAGGCAGCGCCTGAGCGACAACGGCCTGGAGCAGGCGCTGTTCAACGCGCCGCCAGGCGACTGGGCCGCCGGGGAGCGCGGTATCGCCACGCTGCCGGGGCGTGAGGCCGAGTTTCGCAGCGGCTTCGACCGGGCGCTGGACTATGCCGCGGTGCTGGGCAATTCCCGTGTGCACGTGATGGCCGGGCTGTTGCCGTCGGAGTCCTTGCGCGAGCGTCATCACGCCGTGTACCTGGAGAACCTGGCCTACGCCAGCGCGGCGGCGGCCAAGGTCGGCGTCACGGTGCTGCTGGAGCCGATCAACACCCGCGACATGCCGGGGTTTTTCCTTAATCGCCAGGACCAGGCGCACGCCATCTGCCGTGAAGTTGGCGCGAGCAACCTCAAGGTGCAGTTCGACTGCTATCACTGCCAGATTGTCGAGGGTGACCTGGCCACCAAGTTGCGCCGCGACTTCGACGGCATCGGCCACATCCAGATTGCCGGCGTGCCGGACCGCCATGAGCCGGACCTGGGTGAGGTGAACTACGCGTATCTGTTCGAGCTGATGGATCAACTGGGGTATGACGGTTGGGTCGGCTGTGAGTACCGGCCGCGGGGCGATACGTCGGCGGGGCTGCAGTGGTTGCGGGACTGGAAGGTGCGTTGAGCTGGGGGGACTGGCGAGGGTGGGGGGGAGGTAGATCTCTAGCGCCCATGCTGCCGTCTTCGCGGCCTCGCTGGGGCTCGACGGCTCCCACAAGGGGGGCGGCGGGGGCCCTGGGGATTTTTGTTTGGCAATAGGGATCACCAGGTAGGCGCTGGGTTGCCGGCGAGGGGGGGCAGGTAGATCTCTGGTGCCCATGCCGGCGTCTTCGCGGCCTCGCTGGGGCTCGACGGCTCCCACAAGGGGGGGCGGGGTGGCCCTGGGGATTTTTGTTTGGCGATAGAGATCACCAAGTAGGGGCTGGGTTGCTGGCGAGAGGGGTGGGTCAGGCGGGCGGTGGGTCGCTGGGTAGCATCAGTTCGATGCCACGCTTGCGGATGCCATCGGCGGCAGCCGGGGCGAGGGCGTCGTCGCTGATGATGATGTCGAACGGCTCCAGCCCGGTGATGCGGTACATGCTGAAGGTGCCGTATTTGGAACTGCTCGCCACCAGCACGACCTGGGACGCAGACTGCATCGCCACTTGCTTGACCTCGACCTTCAACGCCGAGGGCGTGGTGATGCCGCGGTGCAGGTCCCATGAGCTGGTCGACACAAACGCGATGTCCGTGACCACCTGGCGCAGGGTGGCCACCGCCAGGCCGCCGACCGAAGAATGGTTGTCATGGTCGAGTTGCCCGCCGGTGTGGATCACCGTCACCTGCGGCGCGTCCATCAAGGCCTGCACGATCCCGAAATCGTTGGTCACCACGGTCATCCCCGAGAGCGCCTTGATATAGGGCACGATCTCCAGCGTGCTGGTGCCGGCATCCAGGTACACCGTCATGTCCGCGCGCAGCAGCCGCGCGGCCAGTCGCGCCATCGCCTGCTTCTGCGGCAATTCGATGACGGCCTTGGATTGATGGCTGGGCTCGCTGTGCAGCTGGCTGGCAATACGCACCCCACCGGTCACCGAATACGCGCGGCCGTCCTGTTCCAACAGGGCGATGTCACGGCGCACGGTCATGTGCGAACAGTCGAACATCTCCATCAACTGATGCACGCTGAGCACTTGATGCTTGCGCAACTGGCGCAGGATCAACTCACGCCGCTGCTCGGGAATCATCGGGGCGCTGCTGTCGGGGGCAGTGTCCTTGGGGTTGGGCATTGAGGCTCCGGATCGATCTGACTATGGGCGGGCAACTGCTGCACATAGTAGCGAATACGCGCGGCGTTCGCCTGCTCCCTGCAGGCGATTGCCGCGCATGGCCGGTCAGAACTTGAAGCGTCCCACCAGGCCCTTGAGCTGGCCGGAAATATCGGTCAAACGACCCGAACCGGTCTGCGCCGAATGCGCGAAGCCTTCGACCAACTGCGCATCGGCGTGGATCTGCGCGATGTGCCGGTTGATCTCCTCCGCGACCTGGTGCTGTTCCTCGGCGGCGGTGGCGATCTGGGTGTTCTGGTCGCGGATCGAATCCACGGAACCACGGATCTTGTCGAAGCTGTCGCGCGCCTGCTGGATGCGCTCTACGCTTGTGTGCGACACCAGCAGGCTGCCTTGCATCTGCTGGGTGACTTCCTGGGTGCGGCGGGCAAGGTTGCCCAACAGGCTGTCGATCTCGCCGGTGGAGTCGGCGGTGCGCCGTGCCAGGGCCCGCACTTCGTCGGCAACCACCGCGAAACCACGGCCCTGGTCACCGGCGCGCGCGGCTTCAATCGCGGCGTTCAGCGCCAGCAGGTTGGTCTGTTCGGCAATCGAGCGAATGGTGTCGAGGATGGTGTTGATGTTTTTGCTGTCCTGCTCCAGCTGCTGCATGGTCTGGGTCGAGCGCTGCAGGTCTTCGCTGAGCTTGAGCACGCTGCCGGTCGCTTCGCCGATATGCTGCTGGCCGTCGTGCACGTCGCGATAGCCCTCATCGGCGCTGGTGGCGGCGGCGCTGCAGGAGCGGGCGACTTCGTTGGCGGTGGCCACCATCTCGTTGAAGGCGGTGCTGACCAGTTCCACCGCTTCGCGTTGACGGCCGGCGGCCTGGTTCATGTTGTGCGCGACTTCGCTGGTGTCGGCGGCGGCGGTCTGCAGGTCGGAGGAGGCATTGCCGATACGCTGCACCAACTGCGCGATCATGCCCAGGAACTGGTTGAACCAGCCCGCCAGGGTGGCGGTTTCGTCCTTGCCCTGCACCGTGAGCTGGCGTGTCAGGTCGCCTTCACCTTCGGCGATCTCCTGCAGGCCGTTGGCGACCCCGCGAATCGGGCGCACGATCACGCTGGCAAAGCTGGCGCCGACAATCGCGAAGACCACGGCGAGTGCTGCCGCAATCGCAGCGATCAACCACGTGAGGCTCGTCGCACCGGCCATCACTTCGTCGCGCTTGATCAGGCCAATGAAGCGCCAGCCCAGGTCCTTGGAGCTGACCACGTTGGCCATGTAGGCCACGCCGTCGATGTCGACCTGGGTCACGCCGTCGCCGCGCTTGGCCAGTTCGGCGTAGTTGGCGCCGAGATCGGCGAGGGGCTTGAAGTTATGCTTGGCGTCGCTGGGGTCCACCAGCACGTTGCCGTTGGCTTCCACCAGCATCAGATAGCCGCTGTCGCCCAGCTTGATGTTGCGCACCAGTTCGGTGAGCTGCTTGAGCGACACGTCCAGGCCGACCACGCCGAGGATGTTGCCGGTGGCATCGGCCACGGTGTGCACGGTGCCGATCAATACCACGTCGTCCGGCGCCCAGTAATACGCACCGGTGCGCACGGTTTTGCCCGGCGCGGCGATGGCCGCCTTGTACCAGGGGCGCACGCGTGGGTCGTAGTTGTTCAGTTTGGTGTCGTCCGGCCAGCTGGCGTAGCCACCGTCGCTCAGGCCCAGGGACAGGTAGGCGGTGCTGGGATGGCTTTTGGCGAACTGGTCGAAAATATCCAGCAGGTCTTTGTTCGTGGGGGTGAGGGGGATTTGCGCGGCGTCGGCGCCGGCGTAGTTCTTGAGGTCCTTGGCCGCGACAACGCGCGGGTCCTTGGCCACATAATCGACGTTCTGGCTGATGCCATCGAAGAACTGCTGCATGCCATTGTCGATCTGGCGGATCTCGCGGCCGCTGCTGTCGAGGAAGTTGGCCAGGGCCCCCTCGCGCACATTCAGCACCACCAGGACGGCCACCAGGATGACCGGCAGGCACGCGATGGCCGCAAAGGCCCAGGTCAGCTTCTGCTTGATATTCATGACTTCACCCGCGGGTATTTATAGTTTTGGCAAGGGAAAACAGTAGCGTCGAGCGTCGCATGTGTTGTTATCGGGGAGGTGCTGCCCATGCGTACCCCCTGTATATCGACTGCGCGGGCACGCACTTGAGGCCGAAGTGGGCGGTCAACCGATCCGGTCGCCACCCAGCGCATCACGCTGCATGGACTGCAGGTTTTTCTCGATGGTTTCGCAGATGGTTTCCATCTGGATCTGGTGCTCGCTGGAGTTGAACGGGCTTTGCAGGTCGGTGCCGATGCGCTCGATGGCCAGCAGCATGAAGCCCACCACCGTGGAGGCCAGCGGTGTGAACCAGCCCAGGGATTCGACCAGGCCCACCGGCACGATCAGGCAGAACAGCGAGATAAACAGGCGCGGAAAATACACGTAGGGGTAGGGCAGCGGCGTGTTGGCGATCCGCTCCATGCCGCCCTGGGCGTTGGACAAGTCCACCAGGGTCGATTCCAGCCGCGCCAGGCGGATGCTGTCCAGGTGTCCGGCCTTGTATTCCCTGGCCAGCAGCGCCGCCGAGCCGGTCAGGATGTCATTGGCAAAATTGTTGGTGGCGCCGTTGCGCGCGAACTCTTCGGACGGGATAAACGCGCGTACTTCTTCAGGGCACGGCTCGCCCTTGAGGTGCGCGGCCAGGCAGTTCACGTAAGCCACATGGCGACGCAACAGCGTGGCCTTGACCGGATTCACTTCGCCGTCGGGGTCGTCCAGCAGGGTCAGCACCTGGCGGGCGAAACTGCGCGAATTGTTGACCATCGCCCCCCACAACGTGCGGGCTTCCCACCAGCGGTTGTAGGCGCTGCTGTTACGAAAACTGATCAGCACCACCAGCGCCGAACCCAGCAGTGTCAGCGGCATCAGCGGCAGGTTGATCTTGGTGGTCAGGAACAGCATGAAGTCCACGGTGACGGCGACGTCCCACAGCAACAGCCAGAACAGGGCCCAGCCCACGTAGCCCATGGTCTTGATGATCAGGCGGTACTTTTTGATGATGGCGGCTTTCAAACGGGAACCTCGCGGCGAACGGTAGGCAACAGTGCCTTAGCTCGGACGCCGGCTGGGGGGTAAGGTTCGCGCGGGGACTGAAACGTTTAAGTCGGCTCGGGCTGATTGGGCGTGCCTGGCCGCGGTTTTCGAGCGTGCTATCGCCTTTTGGGTAAATGTCACAAGAGTTGTCCACCCCATCCAGCGGTTGGAACAATTTTGGTAGGAATGCGGTCCGGTACTTCATTCAGGATAAATTGCGACCGAGGCAAAACGCCATTACTGGTATCTATTCTGTCGTGAGTTGTTGTGAGACCTGGTTGCAGAAAGTCTGCAATTGAAATCAGTGAATTCAGGTTGTTTGATCAGGGCTCTTTCTCATGTGCAGTCGTTCGTTGAAGTTGGCGCTGGATGATTCGGCGCGCGTGGTTGAAAGTCATGTTGAGTTTGAGGTGTGCATTCGCACGCATTACGCCTTGTTGCTCGAACCCTATTCAAGGCGACCGTTTTTTTACAAGACGGCGTTGAAGTTCAACCGCTTGATGGTGTCTTTTGCGCTACTGAGCGCCTATTTTTCCCAGGCGGTGCCGTTACTCTCCAAAGTCAAGGCGCTGTGCGTGGCGCGCGGGTTTTGTTCGCGCAATGGCTTGGAATCAATATTCCTGCTGTTCAGGGCGCTGGGGTTCATGAAGGTGGCGGGGCATCCGGACGACAGCCGTCTGCGGGTCTTCAGCCCGTCGTCCCAGGCATGCCGGGAGGTCAGGTCGATGCTCGCGTGCGTCGTCGAGCCATTGGCCATGCTGTACCCGCAAAACAGCCTGATTCGGCAACTGGGCGAGTTGGATGACCGCGCGTTCCTGGCGGTTTATTTCAAGGGATTTGCGAGAATGTTCGAGGCTAACGTGACCCTCGATCAACTCCTGCCTGAATGTTATTGGTTGGTTAATCGGGATGCCGGGCACCTGTTGATGTTGGCTATCTATAACGACGCGTGTGCGCTGGACAAGACCGGGGCCGGTTTTCGCTCTTCTTCCTACCTTTCATTGGCCGAGCAATTGTCGGTGTCCAAGACGCATGTCATTCGTTTGGTTCGTGAAGGGGCGGACAGGGGCTACTTTAAGATTCATTCCAAGACCCAGCTTGAAGTGCTGCCGCCGTTTGTCGTGTTGGTCCGACGTTTTATGGCTTATTCATTCGCGATCAGCCTGCACAGCCTGCAATCGGACCAGGCTGTTGGCCTATAGGCAATTCATGCACAGGGAATGAAAGGGATGCCGGCTAATTTGAAGCTGCGGCCACGGATGCAAAGGCTACTGTCACCGGCGATCTCACAGGCCGAAGTCATCGGCGTTATCGCCTGGTTGGGCGTGTTGATGGCTGACCCACTGGTGACGTTCGGCCTGGATAAACTGCTGATCACGCTGTGCCTGCTGGTGGTCTGCAGGCTTCACAGCGTGGTGTCCAATTTTTACTTGTGGCGACTGCTCGGCGTTGCCTACATGGTGTTGCTGAGCGTTGGCTTTGCCTATGTGATGCGCGCCAACCTTGAGCTGCGAGTGTTTGCCTTGCCGCTGGCACTGACCCTGGTGCTCAGCAGCGCCATACTGTTTATCACGGCCCAGGACTTTCTGACGTGCGCAGCCTTGGTCTGGATGGTGATCTGGCCCACTGTGCCCGTGGGGTTGTACGCGGGCATCGAGATTTACCTGTTGATTTTTTGCCTGTCATCCGTGTCTGTTGGCTTCATCCTGAGCTACTCATACTTGAATAATCTGCGTTCGGTGCTGCTGGTCGAGAGTGAGTTTCGCGAACTCGCACACACCGATTACCTGACGTCTCTGTTGAACCGACGCGCCTTTATGGAGAGCTTCGCCAAAGTGCTGGCAGCCGGTGAGACCGGTTACTTCATGATGTTGGATATCGACAGTTTCAAGTTGAAGAATGACCAGTTCGGCCATGACGTGGGCGACCGGATCCTCTGCGCGATGGCCACCTGCCTGAAATCCACCCGTGGCAGCCACAGTTTTGGCAGGATTGGCGGCGAGGAGTTTGGCGTCTTGCTGGTTGGCGATGATCCTTATATCGCCACTGAATATGCCCTGCGCCTGCTGCAGGCCATTCGCGAAAGTGTCGCGCCGCCCCATGACTACACGTGCAGTGCGGGCATGACGCGCTTTACCGCCGGTGCCGATCTGTCGGCGGTGCTCAAGTGCGCCGACCACAATCTGTATGCCTCCAAGCGCAATGGCAAAGACTGCGTGCACCTGGATGGCATGCCTGTTTGCCGCGCATCATGGCTGTCCAACCCCCAGGAGGTTCCATGAAAGTTGGCGTGATTTCCGATACCCACGGCCTGTTGCGCCCTGAAGCCATGGCGGCGTTGCAGGGATGCGGGCAGATCCTCCATGCCGGTGATATCGGCAGCCCCGAGATTCTCGCGCAACTGGCGCGCATCGCGCCGGTTCATGGGGTGCGCGGCAACAATGACCAGGACGCAGCGTGGGCGGCGCAGGTGCCCGACCATCTGGTTATCGACTTGCTGGGTTGGCAGACGCTGGTGGTGCATGACATCGCCGACGTCCCCGCGTTGCTCGAGGCCCGCACGCGGCTGGTGATCACCGGCCACTCGCACAAACCGTTGATCGAATGGCGTGGCACAACGCTGTATGTGAATCCGGGCAGTGCCGGGCGACGGCGGTTCAAGTTGCCGGTGACGGTGGCGGTGCTGGAGATCGGGGCGGCGGCCATCGAGCCGCGGTTGATCGCGTTGCTGGAGTGACCGGTGCTTAACGCTGCGCGAGGATGCACTCAAGCAGGCCGGGGAAGCGGCTTTCCAGCACATCCCCGCGCAGTGAGTTCATGTGGGTGGTGCCGACGCTGCGGGTCTGCACCAGGCCGGCGTCGCGCAATACGCGAAAGTGATGGGACATGCTCGACTTCGGCCGCCCGCCGTCCAATTCACCGCAGGTAGCCTCCGGCACACTGGCCAGGCACCGCACGATTTCCAGGCGCACCGGATCACTCAGCGCGTAGAGCAGGCGCTCGAGTGTCAGGTCTTCAAGGGTGGGGTGTTTAAAGGCTCGCATGAAACGAAGCATAACAGGGGGGTATCATCGAATACCATAGTTCGATTACCATCGAACTATCGAATCACTCACTCGCTCCTGGAGTCCCCCATGTCCGCCTTGTTCGAACCCTACACCCTCAAAGACGTCACCCTGCGCAATCGCATCGCCATTCCACCGATGTGCCAGTACATGGCCGAAGACGGCATCGTCAATGACTGGCACCACGTGCACCTGGCCAGTATGGCCCGTGGCGGTGCCGGCCTGTTGGTGGTCGAAGCCACGGCAGTCGCGCCGGAAGGCCGCATCACCCCCGGCTGCGCCGGCCTGTGGAGCGACGCCCACGCCGAGGCTTTCGTGCCGATGGTCAAGGCCATCAAGGCCGCCGGTTCCGTGCCGGGCATCCAGATCGGCCACGCCGGCCGCAAGGCCAGCGCCAACCGCCCATGGGAAGGCGATGACCACATCCCGGCTTCCGATGCCCGCAGCTGGGAAACCATCGCGCCGTCGGCCATCGCGTTCGGTGCCAACCTGCCCCAAGTCCCACGCGCCATGACCCTGGACGACATCGCCCGGGTACGCCAGGACTTCGTCGACGCCGCGCGCCGTGCCCGTGACGCCGGCTTTGAATGGATCGAACTGCACTTCGCCCATGGCTACCTGGGCCAGAGCTTCTTCTCCGAGCACTCCAACCAGCGTACCGACGCCTACGGTGGCAGCTTCGACAACCGCAGCCGTTTCCTCCTGGAAACCCTCGCGGCGGTGCGTGAAGTCTGGCCGGAAAACCTGCCGCTGACCGCGCGTTTCGGCGTGATCGAATACGACGGGCGCGACGAACAGACCCTTACCGAGTCCATCGAACTGGCCCGTCGTTTCAAGGCCGGTGGCCTGGACCTGCTGAGCGTCAGCGTGGGCTTCTCGACCCCCGACGCCAACATCCCGTGGGGGCCTGCGTTCATGGGCCCGATCGCCGAGCGCGTCCGCCGCGAAGCCGGTATCCCGGTGACCTCGGCCTGGGGCTTTGGCACCCCGCAACTGGCAGACGGCGCATTGCAGGCCGGCCAGCTGGACCTGGTGTCGGTCGGCCGAGCACACCTGGCTGATCCCCATTGGGCCTACTTTGCCGCCAAGGAACTGGGCGTAGAGAAGTCGTCCTGGACCTTGCCTGCGCCTTACGCGCATTGGCTGGAACGCTATCGCTGAGGCGAACCGCCTAGCCGGCGACGGGCTCAATCAAGCCGGGCCCGTCGTTGCGTGTATTGCCCACCGCAGTGCCGACCTTGAACCATTCAAACACTTCGCTGGGTTCGCCCTGGAACAACAGCAACTGCTCGGCACGCGCTCGCGGCGTTGCCGGGTCGAGCCATTCACGCGCCAGCGCCGGATTGAGCACCACCGGCCGCCGGTCGTGAATGTCGACCATGCCGCCGGCGCTGTCAGCGGTGATGATCACAAACCCGTCGTGCTCGCCCGCGCCTTCATCGGCGTCGGGCAGTTGGCCGATGGCGGCGCACAATACCGGCGCGCCGTCCCGGCGACGGATCAGGTAGGGTTGCTTTTTCGGGCCGCCTTCGTCCACCCATTCAAACCAGTTGTCTACCGGCGCAATCGCGCGGTGCGGCCAGATCGCGCGGAAGAAAGCCCCCTGGGCGACTTTTTCCACGCGGGCATTGATGGGCGCCGCACGGTCCCTGGCCCAATGCGGGCGCCAGCCCCAGCGCACCCGATCGGCGTGCAGCACATCCTGCTCCAGGTGCAACAGCGCAACCGGCGTCGACGGCGCGACGTTGTAGCGCGCCTGGTCGCCTGCGTTATCGACCCAGGCATTGGGCATGCTCAAGGCCGCGACAAAGTCATGAATGCCCCGGTACTGCGTCAATCGTCCGCACATGGCTGAACCCTCCGGCTAAGCCTTGAGCGTAGACGCTGACGGTGTAACGGCCCAACGGGTGTCAGGCCTCGAACACCGGCCGCGAGGAGCGCTCGATTGCGGCCATGGCCTCGGCCTGGCTCATCAGCCCGGACGCTTCCAGGATCGACAGCAGTGAACGCCCCTGTGCCACCGATTGGCGTGCCAGCTGGCTGACGCGGGCGTAGCCCAGCTGCGGCACCAAGGCGGTGGCGACGGCCATCGATGCGGTCAGGTGCTGCTCGTTGCGCGACGTATCGGCGGTGATCCCGTTGATGCACTTTTCGCGAAACCGCTGGATGCCCTGGGTCAGCAGCGCAATGCTGTCGAACACGCGGGACGCCACCAGCGGCTCATAGTGGTTGATCTCCAGCTGGCCTGCCTGCACCGCCTGCGCCACTGCCGCATCGTTGCCGATCACTGCAAAGCTCAGTTGGATCATCGCCATCGGCAGTACCGGGTTGACCTTGCCGGGCATGATCGAGGAGCCGGCCTGGGCCTCGGGCAGTTTCAATTCGCCGATCCCGCCCACCGGCCCGGACGACAGCAGGGTCAGGTCCGAAGCGATCTTGGCCAGGGATGCCGAACACGTGCGCAGTTCGGCGGAGACCCGCGAAAACACATCCATGTTCTGCATGGCGTCGAAGGCATTCTCCGGGGCCTGGTACTCGATGCCCGTGATCTGCACCAGATGCTGATAGACCGACGCGCGATACGCCGCCGGCGCGCCGAACCCGGTGCCAATGGCGGTGCCGCCCAGAGGCAGGGTCCGCAGTTTTTCGCGCACGCCCGCCAGCTCCGCACCGACGCGATGGGTGAGGGCGGCATACCCGGAAAACAGCTGGCCGAGGCGCATCGGCTGGGCGTCCTGCAGGCAGGTGCGGCCCAGGTGCAGGACATCGGCAAATTGCTCGGCTTTCTGGTCGAAGCGGGCGGCCAACTGGGCCACTTCATCGATCAGCGGCCCGAGCATCGCGTGGGTGGCGATCTTCAGGGCCGCCGGGTAGACATCATTGGTCGATTGCGAGGCATTGACGTGGTCGTTGGGGTGCACCACCTCGTATGAGCCCGCCGCGTGCCCCAGCAACTGCTGCGCGCGGTTGGCGATGACTTCGTTGAAGTTCATGTTGGTGGAGGTGCCGCCGGAGCCTTCCAGCAGATCGACGATCAGCGAGTCATCGCAGCGGCCGGCGATCACTTCGCCACAGGCCTGCACAATCGCCTCGCACTGCGGTTGGGCGATAACGCCGCAGCCGCGATTGGCCAGGGCGGCTGCCCACTTGCACTGGGCAAAGGCGTCGCGAAACGCCGTGTAGTGGGCGATGGTCAACGGTGACACGCTGAGGTTGTCGAACCCGCGTACCGAGTTGACCCCATACAACTTGCCGGCGGGAATGTGCACCTCACCGACGTAATCGGTTTCCAGTCGTGCAGCGGCAGCATCAAAAGTACTCACGAGCATCACCCTCTTCTATTTGAATTAATGCCTCCACCCCTGTGCCCAGGGCCTTGAGCCTGGGCAGGAAGGAATGGAGGATCACATTGCGCGCCGTTTCGCAGGCATCGGCGAAAAAGGCGCTGTATTCATCACGTCGCGCCACCAGGTACAGCGAGCGCTCCAGGTGCAGGTCCGGGGTGAGGTGCGCGGTCACTTTGTCCACCCACGAAGCGGCCTGCAGAAAACACATCGGGCTGGTGACCGCCCAGCCGATGCCCTCGGCGACCATCGAGGTCAACGCATCGGCGTTATCCAGTTCCAGGCGGTTGGGCACCCGCACATTCAGGCTGCGCAGGTGCCGCTCGATCTGCAGGCCCACCTGGGACATGCGGTTGAAGCGCACCACCGGCAGTACGTTGGCCAGCGCGCGCACATCCTCGATCGAGTTGATCTCGCTGCGCAGCTGGTTGGGCGTGATCACAAAGTACTTCTCTGAAAACAGCCGGTAGCGAATCACGTCGTTGGCGTCCATCAGCGGGTCGCTGGTGACGATCAGGTCGAGGTCGCGGCGCAGCAGGGACTCGCCTTGTTGCGGGCTGAGCCCGGTGCGAATCGACAGCTGCGCCACCTTGCCCAGCAATTGCCGAGTGAACACCGAACCGCAGGTGGCGGCGAAGGAGTCCACCAGGCCGATGCGCAGGTCCGGATTGACGCCGCGCCCGGCGTCGATCACCTGGGCCTTGAGGTGGGACAACTCCTCGCTCAACACCGAGCCGCGATTGCGCAAGGCCACGCCGAACGCGGTCAGGGCCAGCGGGCGGGTGGTGCGGTCGACCAGCACCACACCGAGTTCGTCTTCCAGCTGGCGCACCATCTGCGACACCCCGGACTGGGAAATGCCCATGCGCGTTGCAGCGCCCGACATGCTGCCTTCCTCGGCCACCGCGATGAACACCTGGACCGCATACATGTCGATAAGCCTGTTCGCTGACATCTTCATCCTCGCTCGCTGACGCGCTTCAACGGTTACTTCGGCGTACGCCCCACGGGTGTGGACAGCGCCGGCGATAACCCTGGGTCGGTATCGGGCGTGACGCCCGACAAGTCTTCCTTGCTGGTTTCCGGTGCAAACAAATGGCAGAACACGCCGCCGACGACCAGCACGCCGACGCACACGCCCAGCGCCGCGTGCACCCCGACTTGCTGCACCGCGACGGGCAGCAGGAAGGTCGCCACCGCCGAGCCGAAGCGGCTGGCGGCCACGGCCAGGCCGATCCCCGAGGCGCGCAGGTGGGTGGGGAACAATTCCGGCGGGTAGACAAATTCCAGGTTCACCGCGGCCGCCATCACGCAGGCAAAAAAGCCGAAGGCGAGGATGGTGCCCAGTGGGCCGAAGCCGGCGTAGGCAAGCACCGCCAGGCCGGCTGCGCTGAGGTAGAAGGTGCCGACCAGGAAGACCCGGCGCGACAGGCGGTCGATCACCAGCAGGCCGAGCAGGGCACCGACCAGCAACAGCACGTTGTAGACCAGGCCGCCGGCAAATTTGTCCTGCACATTCAGTGCTTCGAGCACCTTGGGGGCGAAGGTGCCCAGGGCGAAGAACGGAATCACCTGGCAGGTGTAGAACACGCAACCGACCAGGATGTTCTTGCGCCAGCGTCGGCTGAACAACTCGCCCCAGCGGCTTTGTTGTCCGGGCGTGTTGGCCTGGGCAGCCGGAGCGGGCAGGTAGACGTGCGGCCCGAACTTGCTGCGCACTATCGCCAGGGCTTCCTCGCTGCGCCCACGCGCCATCAGCCAGATGGGCGATTCCGGCACGCCCAGGCGCAGCGGGAGGATCAGCAACGCGGGGACACCACTGAGGGCGAGCATCAGGCGCCAGGCATCCGGGCCGATATCGCGGATCGCAAACCCGACCAGGTAGGCCGCCACATAACCCGCCGCCCAGGCCGCCGCCAGGACGCTGAGCAAGCGCCCACGGTAGCGGCGGGGGGCGAACTCGGTCACCAGGGACTTGCTCACTACATAGTCGAACCCCAGCACCAGGCCGAGTAACAGGCGCAGCGCGAGCAATTGCTCGGGGGACGTGACGAAGAACTGCGAAGCGGAAATCACCGCGAACAGCAGCATGTCCCAGGCGAAAATCGTGCGTCGGCCAAACCTGTCAGCAATCGGCCCGGCGCACAGGCTGCCCAGGAACAGCCCCGCCAGCGAGGCGGCGCCGAGCAAGCCCATCCAGAGCGCCGTCAACTGCAGCGGCCCCGCCGCCATGCTCACGGCGATGCCGATGATACCCAGCACGAACCCGTCACTGAACTGACCGCCTGTGCCGCTGAACACCGTTCGGATGTGGAAGCGGCTCAGCGGAAGGTCTTCGAACGCTACTTGACCACTCATTCGTCTCTCCCCTTGCATTTTTATAGGTGTGGGATCCGGTGCCTGGGCATCGGTTGAGCAGGAGTCTAGGGCGGTCACTTCACGAAATCAGCAGACGCTTGATGAGTATCAAGATAGCTGATACTGGGCGCCGGGATTCTTGAAACTCTGGCCTGCGCGGCGTTGGCGGCGCGGTCGAGCGGGGAGCTTTTGGCCAGGTAAAAAGGGCGCAGATCGCCCGCGCCCTCGTTGGGGCGCGCGCGGTATCCGGAGAGGGGGTTTAAAGCGGGGTCAGCACATTCATGACCGTGTCCAACGCCACCCGCGTGTCATCCAGTTGCACCAGCGAGGCATGCCGCGCGCCAAGTGCGTCGCGGTTCTGGATCGCGGTGAGAATCGCCTTGTGCCGGGGCAGGCTCAGGCCCTGGATATCCGGGCGGCGGTTGGTGATGTTGATCGACTCGCGCAGCGGCAACGAGAGCATGTTGCACATGTAGGCAAGCAGATCGTTGCGGGTGGCGTCGGCGATGGCGCGGTGGAAGTCCAGGTCAGCCTGCAGCAGCTGTTCGTGGGTCTGCGCGGTTTCCATGCCCCGGTAGGCTTTTTCGATGGTGGCGATGTCTTCAGCGGTGGCGGTGGTCGCGGCCATGGCGGCGATTTCCGGTTCGAGAATGCGCCGCACGCCCGCCAGGGTGTTGAAGAACTCACTGTGTGGCGTGGTCTGCATCAGCCAGGACAGCACGTCCGGGTCGAGGAGGTGCCATTTCAGCCGCGGCCGCACCACTGCGCCGACCCGTGGCTTGGAGTACACCAGGCCCTTGGCGCTGAGCACGCGGGTCGCCTCACGCAAGACCGACCGGCTGACCTTGTATTCCTCGCAGAGCGTGGCCTCCATGGGCAGCCGTTCTTCGGGCTTGAAGCGACCGGAAACGATGTGCATGCCCAAGTCCTGGACGATCTGGGCATGCATGCTCTTGCGCGGCTTGGACGGCTGGTGATCCATAACTGGGAAGATGCTCTGGCTAAATAGGCGGCATCATAGCATCCCAATTAGTGGGAATGCCGGGGGACTTCCGCACCTCGGCAGCCCACCAGGAAGTCAAAGTCGCAACCCTGGTCAGCCTGCAGCACATGGTCGATGTACAGCTGGCGATAGCCGCCGACGATCAGCTTCTGCGGCGGCGCCAGGTCCGCCATGCGCGCCGCCAGCTCGGCATCGGGGATGTCCAGGTGCAGGCGGCCGTTGGCGCAGTCGAGTTCGATCCAGTCACCTTCCTGCACCGTGGCCAGCGGCCCGCCGGCAGCGGCTTCCGGCGCAACGTGCAACACCACCGTGCCGTAGGCGGTGCCGCTCATGCGCGCATCGGAAATCCGCACCATGTCGGTCACGCCCTGGGCCAGCAGCTTGGCCGGCAGGCCCATGTTGCCGACCTCGGCCATGCCCGGATAACCCTTGGGCCCGCAGTTTTTCATGACCAGGATCGAGTTGGCATCCACCTCCAGCTCTGGATCGTTGATGCGCGCCTTGTACATGTCGAAGTTCTCGAACACCACCGCGCGACCCCGGTGCTGCATCAGCTCGGGGCTCGCCGCCGACGGCTTGAGCACCGCACCGAGGGGCGCCAGGTTGCCGCGCAGCACGCAGATGCCGCCGTCCGCGCGGATCGGGTTGTCGAGGGTGCGGATCACTTCGTCCTGGCCGTAGATCGGCGAGTCCTTGGTGTTTTCACCGAGGGACTTGCCGTTGACGGTCAGCGCGTTCGGGTGCGGGATCAGGTTGGCTTCGCCCAGGCGGCGCAGCACCGCGGGCAGGCCGCCGGCGTAGTAGAACTCCTCCATCAGGAACCGCCCGGACGGCTGCAGGTCGACGATGGTCGGCACGCCCCGGCCCATGCGGGTCCAGTCATCCAGGTCAAGCTCGACGCCGATGCGCCCGGCGATGGCCTTGAGGTGGATCACCGCGTTGGTCGAGCCGCCGATGGCCGCGTTGACGCGAATGGCGTTTTCAAACGCTGCCTTGGTGAGGATCTTCGACAGCTTCAAGTCTTCGCGCACCATCTCCACCGCGCGCATGCCGGACATATGCGCCAGCACATAGCGGCGCGCATCCACCGCCGGAATCGCCGCGTTGTGCGGCAGCGACGTGCCCAGCGCCTCGGCCATGCAGGCCATGGTCGACGCGGTGCCCATGGTGTTGCAGGTGCCCGCCGACCGCGACATGCCGCCCTCGGCCG
>Ga0153921_1000260_pt1 | contig 34289 bp, 25 predicted proteins | sample TSNJ005MetaG_FD_104691 | JGI IMG/M metagenome (GOLD analysis project Ga0153921, IMG submission 104691) | Attine ant fungus gardens microbial communities from New Jersey, USA - TSNJ005 MetaG | ecosystem: Host-associated > Fungi > Mycelium > Unclassified | place: USA: New Jersey, Brendon T. Byrne... | reverse complement strand
GGCAGGAACACCCCGCTGATATCCAGATCACCGATCATAAAGGCGCTCCATCAGGCAGCGGCGCTTCCATCTCCGTGCCACCAATAAATTCCACCCCCGGCAGCAGCGACAGGCGCAGGCCGGCCAGCGCATGCAGCAGGTGCAGGCGGGTGTCGTCTTCGTCTTGCAGGCCCTGGCCGTTGAGCGCGCGCCGGGTGCGGTCGAGGGTCATCAGCAGACCGCTGGGCGCGGGCAAGCGTTCACCCGCCTTGAGGCAGGCCTTGAAGTAACCGCCCACGCCTTCCACCACCTGGTTGAGCAGCACGCGCGGCACACCGTAGATGCGCGGCGAGTACGCCAGCAGATCGAGCAGGTTGAGCGCCACGCGCAAATCGCGCAGGGCGGTGCCGGTGTCCTGGTTGATCAGGGCCAGGCGCGGCAGGTGCTGCATCAGGCGGTCGAGCATCTGCACGGCCATGTGCCGGTGTTCGGCCAGGGTCGCAGGCTCGGTGAGGCTGACGATGTCGCGCCAGCTGAAACGGGTCAGGCGCTTGGCCGCCAGCTCGGCACCGAAGGGCCGCGCGATCAGCGTCCACACAAACGCGAACAGCAGGCCCACGGGCCCGGCCAGGTTGACGTTGGCGAAATTGAGGAAGTCCGCGTCGTAGGCGCCCTGGATGCTGATGAACGACGAGGTATTGACCAGCGTCAGCAGCATGCCGAGGTAAAAACGCGGCTGCACCGTGAGCGTGCCGATGCAGATAAACGGCACCGCGAACGCCAGTACCAGCATCGGGAAATCATGCAGGTTGGGCAGCACCAGGAACAGGTACAGGCTGGCGAACAGCACCGACATGGCAGTCCAGAAAAAGAACCGGTAGATCTGCGGCGCCGGGTCGTCCATCGAGGCGAAAAAGCTGCAGGCCACCGCCGCCAGGATCACTGCACTGCCGCCGTCGGTCCAGCCGAGCAGGATCCACAGCACCGAGGCGACGATGATCGCGGTGACCGTGGAAAACGCCGAGTAGAACATCAGGCCACGGTCCAGAAACGGCGTGAGCCGGCCCAGGCGCCAGTGGCGGTAGACCGCGCGCCAGGTGTCCTGGCTTTCGCACTGGATGGCGGCTTGCAGGCTGCGGCAGTCCTGCCACAGGTCGATCCATTCGCCAAGGCGATACAGCGCATTGGAAAACAGCAGCGTGTGGCGGTCGTCCAGGGCTTCGCTTTCGGGTTGCAGGGCGTCGAGTTGGTCACGCAGGGCACGCCAGGCTTCGAGCGGCGCAGCGTGCGTGGTGCTTTCCAGCCATTGCCGGGAGGCTTCCAGTATCGGCGTGATGCGCTCGAGAAACTCCGGCGCGCGATGCTCCAGGGCATACAGGGCATCGTCGAGGGCATCCACCACCGGCAACAGGTGGATCATGCGCCCGCGCAATTCCTTGGTGTTGCGCACCGTCTGCGGCCGCGCGCCTTCGTGAGGCAACTGGCCGATCATCAATTCCAGGGTGTTGAAGGTGGCGACCATGCCGCCACGCAAGGTGCTGACCTCTTGCGGCTCCACATTGCGGCTGAGGAAACGCAGGCTGTAGACCTGCGCATCGGCAAACCACTTGGCCACCGAGCCGTCGAACACCGGCATCAGGCGACGCGGCCAGAACATCGCACCGACCACCGCCGCGACCGCGATGCCCAGGAAGATTTCTTCCGTGCGCGCCTCGGCCACATCCCACACGGCCAGCGGATTATCCACCACCGGCAGGGCGATCAGCGGCAAGGTGTAGCCAGCCAGCATCAAGGCGTAGTTGTTGGCGGTGCGCAGGTGCATGGAGAGGAACAGCAGAATCCCGGTCCACAGCGCGATCACCACCACCAGCACGTAGGGCGACTGCACGAACATCGGCACAAAAACCACCGCCGCCGCCGCGCCCATGAACGTGCCGATGGCGCGGTACAGGGCCTTGGAGCTGGTGGGCCCGACAAACGGGCTGGAGACGATATACACCGTGGCCATCGCCCAATACGGGCGCGGCATCTGCATGAGCATGGCGATATACAGGGCGATCATCGACGCCGCAAAGGTGCGCACGCCGTAGAACCAGTCGCGGGCCGGTGGAAAACCGGTAAAAAATCCGTTCAAAGTGTCGCCGCCTCAAAGGCACGCAATACCCGCAGGGCCGCTTCCAGGTCGTTCGCAGCGATGTCCGCCAGCACGTCCTTGCGCAGGCGCACCAGTTGTTCTTCAACCGCTTGCACCAGCTCGCGCCCACGCTCGGTGAGGCTCAAGGCCTTGGCCCGGCGGTCGTGGACATCTTCGGTGCGGCACACGTAGCCGCCGCTGCACAACTGGTCGAGCAGGCGCACCAGCGACGGGCTTTCCATACCGGAGGCCTGGGCCACCTTGACCTGATGCACACCGTCGCCCAAGCGGCCGATCATCAACAACGGCACGGCGCAAGCTTCGGAAATGCCATAGCTCACCAGCGTGGTCTGGCAGATTTTGCGCCAGTTGCGGGCGCCCACCACCATGCTGCTGCTGAGGTTCATCTGGAGTTGTTCGAGGGTCTGGGACACTGAATAATTCGCATACAGTTAGTTTGCTAACTATCAATATGGTGGATGGATCCAGAGCCGTCAAGTTTTGAAACAATTTGCCGGATGGGTGGTGGACACGCTGGGGTAAGTAAAGCGGGATTCGGCGCGGGCGCTGGATTTTTCAGCGGGGAATGCTACTTGGCAGCACCTCTGTGGGAGAGGGCTTGCTCCCACGTGCAGATCAGTGATGGATTCAAAGCGACTGAGGCACAGGGCGCCTAGCTCCCTCGCCCACCGCGCAACATCAGGTTCAACTCATCCACCACTTCAGCCCAATCCGCATCCTCCAGAATCTCCTCGCGCAGAAACGCGCGCTGACTCTCTGACCAGAAAAACGCCTCCGCCAGGTTCAAATCCGGCTTGAGCGGCGAATGCACCGCCACAAACTGCTCGATACTCACCGGGTCATCCGGCAACCCCAGTTGTTTGAACAGTGACGGCAAGCTGTGCACGGGCGATTCCATGATGGGCTCCTGCTGGAAGGGGTTTAACCGAGTCTAGCGGCAGCCCTCGGGTTGCGCCGACGGCACGTTGCACAACACAAACAGACGCGCCCTCGCGCCGCCGCCGTCCTGACGACTCAGCTCGCGCCAACCCTCGGGCAGCGGGGCGAAGTCATCCGGCGCCTCGTTGCTGCTGATCAGCCACACGCGACGGCTTTCGACAGGCAGCGCCGATAGACGGTCGAGGTAGATGCGCCCGCCGTCCTGGTCCACCAGGGTGCCGAAGCCGTAGGCGTTCGGCCGGGTGGGCGTGCCGTCGGGCTTGGGCGGGGTGTAGAGCTGCAATTGCGCGTCGGTCTGGTCGTAATACACGTAGCTGAGGTACCACAGCATGTCGCTGAGGACGATGCGGTCACCTTCCTGGTAGTTGCGGTTGACGAACTCCACCGGCACGTTGAATTGGTCGTGCTCATCCACCGTGAAGTTGTTTTTGAGGCCCACTAATTCCACGCCGACAAACAGCACGAACAGCGCCGCCCCCAGCAGTGAAAAACGTGCCGGCAGGCGGTCGATGGCCAGCGCCACGAGCATCGGCAAGGCCAGGGCATAGGCGGTGAGATAGCGCTCGATAAACACCGGGGAGATGAACGACACCCCATACACCAGCAACAGCGGCAGCAGCAGAAACAGCGCCAGCAGGCAGGCCGGGCGGTAACGTTCACGGTCACGCACGGCGGTGATCACCACCACGGCAACCAGCAGCAGCGGGTACAGCCAGAACAGCAGGGGCCAGAAACCGACGCCTTCATCCTGAAGCACGAACTGCCAGATCATCGACGGCAGGGAGAACAGGTTGACCGGATCTTCCCAGCCAATATCACCGCCGACTTTGAGCTGGTCGACGTGCTGGACCAAATCCCACAGGTTCGGCAACCACGGCAGGTACAGCAACACAATCACGGCGTTGGTCACCCACCAGGCCGGGCGAGCGAGCAGGCGCTGGCCGCGCGGTTGCGTGCGCCACAGCACACCGAGGTAGGCCCAATGCACCAGCACGCACAGTGCAGTGAAGTAATGGGTGTAGAAGCCGGCAGTCATCAACAGCACATACACCGCCAGGTAACGCGTGCGCTCGGGTTGGCGCACCCAGTACACCAGCGCCAGCGTGGCAGCCAGCAGCCACACACCCAGCAACGAATACATGCGCACTTCCTGGCTGTAGCGCACTGCCGTGGGCAGCAGCGCCAGCAGGATCCCCGCCAGCACCGCGGCACGCCGGGTGGACAGTTGCCGCGTCAGCCAGATCCCCAGGCCCACGGCGATCACGCCGGGGATCGCACTCATGCCGCGAATCGACAGGATGCTGTCACCGAACAGTTCGATCCAGCCGCGCAGCAGGAAAAAGTACAGCGGCGGGTGCACATCGTGGGCCGCGTGAAACCACAGGTCGGCCGCCGCGTACTCGCTGAGCAGCAGGCTGGAACCTTCATCGCCCCAGATCGCCGCCGAGGTCAGGCCATAAAAACGCAGGCCCATGGCCAGGGCCAGGATCGGCACCCACCACAATCGGCTGAGCCAACCGGCACCTTCCCACGTGAGTCGATTGAATGCGGGCAACGTCCCGACCTTTTCGTTTTGCTCTACCACAGACCGACGCACCTCGATTTCCCTACTACTGCCCTGATTGCCTCAGTGCGAACACCGCCACTCTAGGACAAAAGCCCCCGGTTCGCTTCTGGAATCGGACAAATCAGCAATTTGTGTAGGGCTTCACCGAAGCACCCGCAGGAACAGGCTATTATTGGCGCCCTCCAAGGACTCAGGATCAAGGACACGTCATGCGCATCGGTTTTCTGTCACCCCTGGCACTGGCACTGCTCGCCGGTATTTCCCAGCCGGCACTCGCCAGCTCCGACGACTCGTGCTACCCCGACTGGCGGGTCTCGCATGACAGCCTCGATGCGTGCAGCAACCAGCCCTTTCTCAGCCCCGGCAACGACAGTCGCGTGAACCTGCGCTTGCTGCTGGCCGACAAAAAGGCCGCGCCCCTGGCGCCGAATGCCCTGAGCGAGGACGACCTGTCCCAAGGATTCGGCCCGGTGCCGTTCCCGGCATACCGCCTCGTACCGATTCCCGCTGCGAACGAAGCGTCCGACAACCCGCCGGGCAACTCGCGTACAGCCGAACTCGAGACGTTGCTGCAACCCCTGGGCATCCCGCGCGGCGACGTCACGCCCGCCGGTGACGCCTTCCTCAACGGCGAAGGCAGCCGTTGCCGCAGCAACAACGAGGACAGCGCCACCGCGTTTATCAGCCAGGTGATCAATGCCGACATGCCGCCGGCCGAGCGCGACCTGCTGATCAAGGCGCGCCTGCAGTTGCTCGGCACCTGCACCTGGGAGGGCCAGGTGCTCGACGCGCAGCAGACCTCGTCACCCAATGCACAGCTGCTGCGCACTTACCTGCAGGCCGCCGCCGACTTCTACAGCGGACGCTTCAGCGATGCCGAACGGGGCTTTGCCGCCGCCAGCAGCAGCGAGCTGCCATGGCTCAAGGAAACCGCGCTGTACATGACCGCGCGCGCGTCGCTCAATCAGGCGCAGGCCGAGGCGTTCGACCAATACGACATGCCGCAGCTCGACCATGTGGATAAGTCCGCGCTGGGCGATGCCGAAGCGGGCTTCCTCGGCTACCTGAAAACTTATCCACAGGGCGCTTATGTGGCCTCTGCCCATGGCCTGCTGCGCCGGGTGCATTGGCTGGCGAACGATGACGACAAGCTCGCCGCCGACTTTGCCTGGCAACTCACCGACGCCAGCGACGCCCAGCGCAATGTGTCGGTGGACGAACTGGTGGAGGAAGCCGACCTCAAGTTGCTGATAGGCAGCAGTCGCCTCGGCGACCCGATGCTGCAGGCGGTCAGGGACCTGATGCTGATGCGCACCCAAAACCCGCCGCGCTTGAGCCGCGAAGATCTCGACAAGCAGAAAGCCACATTTGCCAACGAGCCGGCCCTGTTCGACTACCTGCAGGCGGTGTACGCCTTGTACGTGGAACATCAACCCGAAAATGCCTTGAAGCACCTGCCCCGGGACGTGCCGTCAAACCTGGATTACTTTGCCTTCAGCCAGCAGACCCTGCGCGCCCTGGCGCTGGAAGCCCAGCAAGACTGGAAAGGCGCCGAGGCGCTCTGGCTGCAACTGCTGCCGCTGGCCAAGCAACCACTGCAACGCGATCAGCTGGAGCTGGCCCTGGCCATGAACTACGAGCGCAGCGGCCAGTTGGCCAAGGTGTTTGCGGCCGACTCGCCGATCAGCGCCAAGCAGGTGCGCTACATCCTGCTGCGCAACGTCGCCGGGCCTGAGTTGCTGCGTCAGCAAATTGCCCAGGCCAGCGACCCGCTGGAGCGCCAGACCGCGCAATTCGTGCTGCTCTACAAAGACCTGCTGCACGGCCAGTTCGCGACCTTCGCCGAGGACTTCAAGCAACTGCCCGCCCAGGCGCCGGAAGACAAACTGGGCACCAGCCTGGGCTACGTCTACAGCGCCAGCCAGAGCTTGAAACTGTTCCAATGGAACGGCGACAAAGCCGAATCCGGCTATGCCTGCCCGAGCATTTTGCACACCGCCGGGATGCTTCAAGCCGATGCGAAAAACCCACAGGGCCTGAACTGCTTTGGTGAGTTCATCCTGCGCAACGGCCTCGACGGCATGCCGCTTGAGCAAGCGCGCGCCGCCGGTAGCCTGGGCAGCACTGCATCGGACTTCAAGGGTGAAACCTTCTCGCGGCTGGACGGTTACAAGCTCGTCATCGGCAATCCCAAGGCGCCGAAGAATGACAAGGCCTATGCACTGTTCCGCGCCATCAACTGCTACGCGCCCGCCGGCTACAACAGCTGCGGCGGCCAGGACGTCGAGCCGGCCGTGCGCAAGGCCTGGTTCCGCCAGCTCAAGAGCGGGTTTGCCGACACCCAGTGGGGCAAGTCGCTGCAGTACTACTGGTGAAGCACCTGTGGCTCGGCTTGCTGTTGCTGGCAAGCCCGGCCTTCGGCACCGTCGACGCGGGTGACTATGACGCCTTCTGGCTGTGGAGCGGCGTCGCACCGCAGCCGGTGCTCAAGCAGGCCAAGACCCTGTACATCCTCCAGGGCCAGATCAACGCTACACGCCGCGCCCCGCAGCGCGGTGTGCAACTGATCGCCCAGGGCATCAGCGTGCCGCGCCTGAGCCGCGGTGAAGTCTGGGTGGTGTATCGCGCCCATACCCTGCACTGGCCGGAGCGCGTCTACACCCAACTGCTGGGCCAGGTGCAACGTTGGCGCGACGCGGGCAACCCGGTGGTCGGCATCCAGATCGACTTCGACGCCCGCACCCAATACCTGCACGAATACGCCGACTTCCTGCGCGACCTGCGCCAACGCCTGCCGGCCGACCTGCGCCTGAGCATCACCGGCCTGATGGACTGGAGCAGCAACGCCGACCCCGCCGCCATCGCCCAGCTCAAGGGCGTGGTGGACGAGGTCGTGGTGCAGACCTATCAAGGGCGCCAGAGCATCCCGGACTACGCGGCATACCTGCCCCGCATGAATCGGCTGGGGCTGCCGTTCAAGATCGGGCTGATCCAGGGTGGGGAGTGGGATGAGCCTGGGTATTTGCAGGGGAGTGAGTGGTTCAGAGGGTATGTGGTGTTTCTACGGAACCCGTGAAAGGCACAAAACTGTAGGAGCCCGGCTTGCCGGCGATGGCGGCCTGAAGAGCTGAGGTGCTTTCAGACCTTATCGCCGGCAAGCCGGGCTCCTAAAGGTTCAGGGGTCACCAGTCATACGTCAGGCTTGAGACCACCGTGCGCCCTGCTCCGTAGTAGCAATCCAGGTCGCTGGTGCACTGCGACACATACGTCTTGTTGGTGAGGTTCTGCACGTTCATCGCCAGTTTCACGCCCTTGAGCTTGAGCGGTGAGGCGCCCAGGTCGTAACTCAGGCTCGCGTCGTAGACGCTGTACGACGGCACGCTGAACGCGCCTTCGAAGTAGTCGCCCAGGCTTTGGCGCGCATAGCGAACGCCCAGTCCGGCGCCGACGCCGGCCAGCGGCGTATCGCCCAGCACGGTGTAGTTGACCCACATCGAGGCAGTGAGCGGCGAGATCCCGGCAGGATGGCGGCCTTCACGGCCTTCTTCATCCTTGGTGTACTTGATGTCGTTGCGCGAGGCCGAGGCGATGACCTCCCAGGCATCGCTGAGGGCCGCCTTGGCTTCCAGCTCCACACCGCGCGAGCGCATGGCGCCGCTCTGGGTGCTGAAGGTCTCGGTGGGGTTGGTGGTGATCACGTTTTCCTGGTCCAGCTGATACACCGACACCTGCACAAAACTCTTCTGGCCCGGCGGCTGGTACTTCATGCCGACTTCATATTGCTTGCCGGTGGAGGGGTCGAACGGTTTGCGCTGGGCGTCGGTACCAGTCAGCGGCAGGAACGACTCCGAGTAGCTGACAAAAGGCGCCAAGCCGTTATCGAACAGATACACCAGGCCCGCGCGGCCGGTGAAGGCTTCGTCCTTACTGGCAAAACGTGTGCCTTGCAGCGGCTCCTTGTTCACCACGCTGGCCCAGTCATAGCGACCGCCGAGCACCACGGCCCACTTATCCAGTTTGATCTGGTCCTGCACGTACAGCCCGGTCTGGCTCAAGGTGCGGTCCCAACGATACGGCTGGCCGAAATCCAGGCGTTGGCCGTAGACCGGCTTGAACAGGTCGATCACCGGCGGATTGCGGTCATAGCGGCCATGGAACAGGGAACCGGAGTGGTAGTAATCCAGGCCGATGATCAGGGTGTGAGCCAACGCCCCCGTGTCGAATTCGGCCTGGGCAATGCTGTCCACGCCAAACACTTTGTTGTTCTGCGCCCAGTCCACGCCGAAGCGTTGCAGGTAGCGTTGGTCCTGCACGCCGGTGGCCGGATTGGCGACGAAACGGTAGCCGTGCAACGGCGCGGTGTAGCGGTCATCCACCTCGGCGTAGCGCGCGTTTTGCTTGAGGGTCCAGGTGTCGTTGAGGCGATGGGAAATCTCGTAGCCCAGCGCGTACTGCTCGCGGTTGTACTGGTTGACGCCCGGCTCGCCGAGGAACAGGTCGCGCTTGATCTTGCCATTGGGGTTCGCCCACAAGGTGCCGGACGCCGGCAGGCCTTGGGCTTCGGGCACGCCTTTGTCTTTCTGATACTGGGCGAACAGCGTCACGCGGGTGTCGTCGCTGGGCTGCCAGGTGAGGCTGGGCGCGATGAACTGGCGCTTGTTTTCGACGTAATTGATCTCGTCCTGCGCGTCGTTGGCCAGGCCGGTGAGGCGGTAGAGGAATTGCCCCTGCTCATCCAGCGGGCCGCTGAGGTCGATGGCCGCGCTCTTGTGCTCATAGGTGCCGGCTTGCAGCTCCACCTGGTGCACCGGGGTTTCGCTGGGGCGCTTGCTGACCATGTTAACGATACCGCCAGGCTGGTTCTGCCCATACAGCACCGAGGCCGGGCCCTTGAGCACTTCGATGCGCTCCAGGGAGTAGGGCTCGATCTGCAACGCGCCACCCGTGCTGCCGCCGCCGTAGGGCAGGTGCAAACCGTCGAGGTACAAGGGCGTTGGCGTGAAGCCGCGCGAGGTCGGCTCGTCGAACAACTTGACCCGGTCAGCAAAGCCGCCGGCGGTCATGCCTGGGGTGTAGAGCAACGCCTGGGTGACACTCTGGGCACCGCGCGCCTTGATCTCGGCGGCGGTGATCACGTTGATGGTCTGGGGAATTTCCACCAGTGCCGAATCAGTCTTGCTGCCGGACGCGCTGCGCGTGGCAACGATGCCGTCCACCGGTCCCCAGGCGCTTTCCTGGGCCTGCTGGCCGCTGATCTGGGTGGCACCGAGCTGCAACGGCCCGCCACCGGAAATCGCCTGCAACGACCACCCGCCCTGGGCCTGCACCGCCACCAGGCCGCTGCCTGCGAGCAACCGCTCCAGGCCCGACCCGACGCCGTAACGCCCCTGCAGGCCGCCACTGCGTTTGCCCTCGGTCAATGTGGCGTCGACCGATAACAAAATGCCCGAGGCACTCGCGAAATGGTTCAAGGCCTGATCGAGACTGCCCGCCGGGATGTTGTAGGCGCGCGTTGCCTCAGTGGTGTCTTCGGCGTGAACCTGGATCGGCAGCATCGGCACCGTCGCCAGCAGGCTGACAAACAAGCCACGGCGCAGGGCGCGGGCCAAGGGTTGGATTGGGTGGTGCGGCATTGCAGGACTCCCCGTGAGAACGCTTCTTGATTGGCTTTCAAGAGGTATCCCGAACGGATCGCGCAAACCGACAAGAGCTGAAGAAAAAATATTCAGGCCCGCGCCTTGATGGTCACCCAGTAGCGCGTCACCGACTGTACCTGCACCGGCAGCGAACGCTCCAGGGCCGCGAGGATTGCGTCGGTATCGTTCAGGGGGAAAACACCAGTGAGCAGCAGGCCCGACACCGCCTGGTCACAACGCAACAGGCCGGGGCGGTAACGGCTCAGTTGCGCGACGAACTCGCCCAACGGCTGGCGCTCGGCGATCAGCCGATGCTCGGTCCAACTGCTGGCTGCGGCGCTCACTGGCGGCAGCGCCGAGCTGTGCCGCGCATCGAACCACAGGCTGTCGCCGGCATTCATCTGCACCGCCGGGCCATGTCGCGGGGTCACGCGCACGCGGCCTTCGTACAGGTCGACGCGGCTCCCCTCGGGCAGTTCACGCACGGCGAAACGAGTGCCCAGCGCCTGCACATCACCGGCAGGCGTTTCGACGATCAGCGGGCGCACCGGGTCGTGGCCGCTGGTCAGCAGGACCTCGCCACGGATCAAGCGAATGCGCCGCTCGCTGGCGCTGAAACGCAGGTCCACCGCGCTGTCGCTGTTCAGGTCCAGGCGCGTGCCGTCGCTGAGGGTGACGTGGCGAATCTCGCCGGTGGGGGTGCGGTAGTCGGCGAAGGTGGCCTGCCAGGGTTCGCTGCGTTGCACCAGGTAGCCGCTGCCGCCGGCCACCAGCAGCAGGCCGAGCAGCTTGAGCGCGGCGCGGCGCTGGATGTCCGGGGTGTCGCGCAACACCGCGCGGGCGCTGTCGACCGGCACGCCGCCGAGGGTTTGCTGCAGGTGCTGCAAGCGTTGCCAGGCGCGGCGATGCTCCGGATCGGCGGCCTGCCACTGGGCAAACGCTTCGTGCTGCTGGCCCTGCAGCTCACCGCCCCACTGCAGCATCAGCCATTCGCTGGCCTGCTCGACAATGGCCGGGGCGATGGGCGCGTCATGCCTCATTCTGCGTACGCCACCTGGTAGCAGGCGACGATGGCGCGGGTCATGTACTTTTGCACCGAACTGACGGTCACGCCCAGGCGCTCGGCGATCTGCGCATAACTCAAGCCTTCGAACTGCGACAACAGGAATGCACGGCGCACATTATCGGGCATGCGGTCGAGCATGGCGTCGATCTGCATCAGCGTTTCGAGGATCAGCGCGCGGGTCTCCAACGACGGCGACTCAGGCTCAGGCAAGTGCGCAATGCTTTCCAGGTAGGCGCGCTCGATGCGCAGGCGACGCCATTGGTCGATCACCAGGTTGCGCGCGATCTGTGCCAGGTAGCTGCGGCTTTCCTTGTCACCGGGGAAGCGCCCGGAGACCAGCAGGCGCAGGAAGGTGTCCTGCGCCACGTCAGCGGCATGTTCACGATCGCCCAGGCGCTTGCGCAGCCAGCCTTGCAGCCAGCCGTGATGATCGCGGTACAGGAGGTGAAGCTGTTGCTGGCCGTTGGTCGCGGTGTCCATGAAAAGCTCAGATACACGATTGAGAGCAATTATCATTACACCTTGTTTCGCGGCTGGCAAAAACTCTTTGCGGTCTAGCGCCCGGCAGTTTGCAGCGGATACACCGATTCCCAGCCGCCGCCCAACGCTTTGTACAAGCCGACCATGGCCAGCGACACCCCGGTAGAACTCTCCACCCACTGCTCCTGAGTCGCCAGCAGCGCGCTCTGGACGGTGAGTACGTTGACGAAATCCACCACGCCTTCGACGTACTGCTGTTGTGCCGTGCTCAGGGCGATCTGGTTTTGGCGCACCGCTTCGGCAAGGCTGTCGCGGCGCAGTTGGCTGGCGTTGTAGCGGGTCAGTTGGTCGTCGATTTCATGCCACGCGCGCAGCACCGTCTGCTGGTACGCGAGGGCTGCTTCCTGCTGCTGGGCTTCGCGCAGGTCCAGCATGCCTTGCAGGCGCCCGCCGTTGAACAACGGCAGGCTCAATTGCGGGCCGAAGGCAAATGCGCGCGAACCCCACGAGCCAAAATCCGACAGCTGCATGGCCTGCGAGCCGAGGCTGCCGGACAAGGTGATGCGCGGGTAAAAATCGCCCTTGGCCACGCCAATACTGGCGGTGGCGGCGTGCAGGCGCGCCTCGGCCTGGCGGATATCCGGACGACGCTCGGCCAGTTCCGACGGCAAGCCGATGGCGACCTGGCGCTGGGTCTGCGGCACGCCAGCGTCCTTGGACAGTTGCGCGTGCAAGGCTTGGGGCGGTTCGCCCATCAACAGGCTCAGGGCGTTGATCAATTGGTCCTGGCGTTGCTGCAGATCCGGCAGGCGCGCTTCGATGGCGGCGACCTGGGCGGCGGCTTCGGCCACGTCCAGGTCGGTGGCCACGCCGTCGGCCAGGCGCAGTTGCGACAGCTTGAGGCTATGACGCGCGACGTCGAGGTTCTGCTCGGTGACGGCGCGGGTGTTCTGCACGCCGCGCAGTTGAATGTAGTCCTGGGCAGTCTCGGCAAGCACCGACAACAGCACGGCGCGGCGGTCGTTTTCGGCCACTTGCAGGGTGGCGTCGGCGGCTTCGGTTTCGCGTTTGACGCGGCCCCAGAAATCCAACTCCCACGACGCGGTGAACCCCATGTCCCACTGGTTGAAGGCCGACCGGCCATTTTCGCCGGACGGGTCGCTCAAGCCTTTGCCGCTGTTGCGCTGGCGCAGGTAATCGCCGGTGGCGTTGACGTTGGGATAGCGCTCGGCGGTGGTCACCTGGCGCACCGCACGGCTTTGTTGCAGGCGGCTGCTGGCGAGCTTCAAGTCGAGGTTATCGGTCAGCGCACGGCGTGTGAGCGCCGACAGTTGCGCATCGTGGAACACATCCCACCAGCGCTCCTGCAGCGGGTCGCTGACCGCGCGACTGGCGGCCTGACGGCCCTGCAGCTCGGTCCATTGCGTCACCTGCGGGCTCTGGGGCCGCTGGAAATCCGGGCCGACGGTGCACGCGCTCAGGCTGATCAGGCTCACGGTGAGCCAGGCAAGGTGTCTCATTGCTGGGCCACCTCACGCTGCTGTGCGACAGGCCGGGTGTCGACACTGGCTTCCACCGACATCCCCACGCGCAGGCGCTCGGTGTGGGCCTGGTTGGGCTCGAGCACGATCTTCACCGGAATGCGCTGCACCACCTTGGTGAAGTTGCCGGTGGCGTTGTCCGGCTTGACCGAAGCGAAGGTCACCCCGGTCGCCGGCGCAAGGCTTTCCAGGTGGCCGTTGAGCAACTCGCCGTCGAGGCTGTCGACGCGCACCTGCACGGCCTGGCCGGCGTGCATGTGCGAGAGCTGGGTTTCCTGGAAGTTGGCCACCACGTAGGCCTCGGCCAGCGGCACCACCGCGAGGATCTTGCTGCCCGGCGTCACGTAGGCGCCGACCCGCACCGCACGCTCGCCGACCATGCCATCCACTGGCGCGACGATGCGCGTGTAGGACAGCTGATAACTGGCCATTTCCAGCGCCGCCTGGGCGCGCTTGAGCCCACCTTCGGCGGCATCGCGCTGAGCCGTGAGGATTTCCACCTGCTTGCGCTCGGCCGCCAGCACCGCCGTGGCATTGGCCAGGCGTGCGGTGGCCTGGTCGATACGGGTCTTGGCTTGCTGAGCGTTTTGCACGGTGCCTGCGCCGACGCCGGCTAGATGGTTGTAGCGATTCAGTTCGTGCTCGGCGAAGGCCACTTCAGCGCGGTCTGCCGCCACAGTGGCCTGGGCCTGGGCGATCACCGAGCTTTGGCGCTCCAGGGTCGCGCTGGCGTTTTTCAGCTGGGCCTGGGCGACCAGGGTGTCCGCATCGGCCGCTTGGGCGGCGGCGCGAAAATCACGGTCGTCGATCAGCGCCAGCAGTTGGCCGGCCTTGACGCGCTGGTTGTCTTCCACCAGCACTTCCTTGATAAAACCGGCCACGCGCGGCGCGACCAGGGTGAAGTCGGCGGCGACGAAGGCATCGTTGGTGGTCTGGCGCTTGCTGCCCAACACACCGGGCGCCACCAGGTACACCAGCACGCCGACGGCGAACACGGCGATAACGGAGACGGCAATTTTGTCTTTGCGTTTCATGAAAATTCCTTGTGGCTAGGTCGGTGCGCGAGGCGGGAAAATCCGCGTGGGCATCCAGAAAATCAGCAGGATCAACGCCACCGCGACGGCGGCCATGACGTAGTAGAGATCCGAAGAAGTAAGCACCACGGCCTGCTCGTGCAGGCGGTGGGCAACGCCCGGCGCATCACCCTCGGCCAGCGGCGAGTTGCCCAGGCCGTCGACCAGCATGGTCGAGTGAAAATGCAGGCGCTGGGTCGTCAGCGCATCCAGCACGCCGGTGGCGATCACGGCGGCCAGGCCTTTGACGGTGTTGAACCAGGCCGAGGCGAACGGCCCGTCCGCCGGCTGGATACTGCCGGTGGAGAGCATCAGCAGCGGCAGCACGGCCATGGGTTGCCCGAAAATCTGCAGCAGGTACAAGCCGTAGAAATCGTCGCGAATCCATTCCGACGTGAGGTGCGCACTGCCGACGCAGCACAGCACCAGCATGCCCAGCCCGGTGCCCAGTACCCAGCGGCAATCGATCCAGCGCAGGTTGCACAAGGCGGCTACCAGCGGCAGCGCGATCAATTGCGGCAGCGCCATCAACAACATCACCGGCGCGGTTTGCAACGGGCGATAACCCTGGACCTGGGCAAGGAAACTCGACGGGATGATGATCACCGAGGTCAGCACCATCAGCACGCCGGCCAGCACGATCAAGGCAAACGACAGGTTGCGCAGGCCGAGCATCTGCAGCTTGAAAAATGGCATCGGGTGCGACCATTCGTTGAGCATGAACAGCACCAGTAACACGGTGCCGCCGCTCAGCAGGAAGGTGATCAGGCCCGACTCGAACCAGTCCAGGCGGTTGCCCTGCAGGATGCCGATCACCAGCATGCAAATCGCCGGAAACCCCAACAGCAGGCCGCGCCAGTTGAACTGCTTGAATCGCTCCAGACGCACGGGGTCCTGCGGCAAGCCGTAGGCCACGGCGGCCATCGCCACAAGGCAGGGGCCGACGATCTGCCAGAACGCCCACTGCCAGCCGACATATTCGGTCCACAGCGCCGCCAGCGGCGTGCCGAGGCTCGGGCCGAAGGTGGCAGTGAGCGCATAACCGGCCAGGCCATACAGCTTGACGTTGGCGGGCAGGAAACGCAGCGCCACGGTCATCAGCATCGGCGGCAACGCCCCGCCGGCCAGGCCTTGCACGGTGCGCAGCACCAGCAGGCTTTCGTAGTTCGGCGCAAACGGGCACAGGATGCCGAGCACGGTGAACAGGCCGATGGCGCACAGGGTGAAACGGCGCAGGGAGAAGGTCACCGAGCACCAGGGCGCAAAGGCCATGGCCGACACCGAGGTGGCGGTGTAGGCGGCAACCAGCCAGGTGCCTTCGTCGAAACCGATGTAGAGCGCGCCGCGAATATCCGCGAGGGCCACTTTGGTGACCATCTCGTTGAGACCGGAGACCAGCACGGCCAGCAACACGCCGACCAGGCCGATGATGATGCGCGGGCCGAATACAGGCGGGGTGATAGCGGTGGGCTTGGCTGCGGCCTGGAGTGCGGGAGCAGCGAGGGAAGTCATGAACAGGCAACTCGGAATGGTAAATACCCGAGCAGTTTAATCAGGCGTACACATGACAAAAAGTTACTTGTCGGCAGGTTATAACTGCACCAGACGCAATCCTTAACTCACTATGAACTCGTGCTTGGGGCGATTGCGGCCTGGTTCACGTCGAGGTATTCGCCGAGCCTGCGCTATCGCCGGCAAGCCGGCTCCTACAGGGGCTATGGGGTGTCAGGTGGGTTGCGCTTCGAGCCAGGTGGCGTGGCAACTCTCGCGCATGGTTTCGCGCAGCCATTTGTGGGCCGGGTCTTTGTCGAAACGCGGGTGCCAGGATTGGGCCAATACCAGCGTCGGCAGCGAGATCGGCAAGGCAAACGCGCGCAGTGGCAGCTTCAGGCGATTGGCGCTGAGCAGCGCTTCCTTGGGCACCGGCAGCAACAGGTCGGAATCGGGCAGCATGAACATCGCGCCGTGAAAGCCCGGGGCGATCATCGCCACGCGGCGCTCCAGGCCCTGGGCGTTCAACGCGGTGTCGATCGGGCCGCGGGCGATGCCGCGCCGCGAGATGCTGATGTGGGAATAGCTGGCGAAGCGCGCTGCGGTGATCTCTTCGTCGAACAACGGGTGATCTTCCCGCGCCAGGCCGACGAAAGTGGTGGAAAACAGATTCTGTACTTTCACTTCGGGACTGACCGGCATGGTATTGCTCACGCGCAAATCCAGGCGCCCTTCACGCAGCGCCTCGTCGTCGGTGTCCCCTTCGGGCACGAAGCACAGCTCGCACAGCGGCGCCATGCGCTCCATGGTGTCGAACAGACGACCGCCATACACGCCGATAAAAAAGTCGTTGGCGCGCACGCTGAAGCGCCGGCGCAAGGTGCTCAGGTCGACCTGGTCCGCCGAACGAAACAGCAATGCAGCCTGCTCCACCACGTTGCGCACCTGGCCTTGCAACTGCAGGGCCTTGGGCGTCGGCACCAGGCCGCGACCGGCGCGCACCAGGATCGGGTCGCCTACCGCTTCGCGAATACGCGTAAGGGTGCGGCTCATGGCCGCCGGGCTGAGGTTCATCCGTCGCGCGGCACCGACCACGCTGCCCTCGTCGAGTAATGCGTCGAGGGCGACCAGCAGGTTCATGTCCGGTAGTTGCATGCCAAGCACTCGTAAGCAGTGGGGAGTGAGCGGAATGCAATCCTAGCAGGACGGGCGAATCAGCGCTGCATACCCCAGCGCTTTACCGTCAGACGCTCGAAGGTGTCGAACACCAGGTTTTCCACGAGCAGGCCGATCAGGATCACCACCGCGAGCCCGGCAAACACCTTGTCGGTGTAAAGCTCGTTGCGGTTCTGGAAGATGTACCAACCCAGGCCGCCCTTGCCGCTGGTAGCCCCGAACACCAACTCGGCGGCGATCAGCGTGCGCCAGGCAAAGGCCCAGCCGATCTTGAGGCCGGCGAGGATCGACGGCAGCGCCGCCGGGATCAGGATGAACAGCACAAAACGCATGCCCTTGAGCCCATAGTTGCGGCCGGCCATGCGCAGGGTTTCGGACACGCCGAGAAATCCCGAATAGGTGTTGAGCGCCAGCGCCCACAGCACCGAATGCACCAGCACGAAGATCAGGCTGTTCTGCCCCAGGCCAAACCACAGCAGCGCCAGCGGCAGCAAGGCGATGGCCGGCAACGGGTTGAACATCGAGGTCAGGGTGCTGAGCAGGTCGCGGCCCAGTTGCGTCGACACCGCCAGGGTGGTCAGCGCGAACGCCAGCACGATACCAATCAGGTAGCCCTTGATCAGCACCACCAGCGAAATGCTCACCTTGCTCAGCAATTCACCGCTGAGCAAGCCGTCGTACAGCGCGTGAGCGGTCTGCAGGAAACTGGGCAGCAACAGGTCGTTGTTCTGATAACGCGCGACCGCTTCCCAGAGGATCGCGAGCACGATCAGGATCAGGCCTTTGCGCAGCCAGCCTTGTTGCCACAGGCGTTGGCGCAGGGGCAACTCGCGTTCCACGGGAACGCTGAGCAGCGGCTCGAGGGTAATTTCGTATTCCTGGCGCATGGGTTGTCCCTTCAGTAAGCGATGCGGATATCGGCGAAACCCAACTCACGTTCGGCCTCGGGCGCTTCATCGAACAACAGCCGATGAATGCGTCGCGCCGACGCCTGGAACTCCACGCCGCCGAGGCTGTGCAGGTCGTATTGATGGCTGTGGATTTCCGCACGCACCCGCCCCGGATGCGGCGACAGCAACAGGATGCGATTGCCAACCACCAGCGCTTCTTCGATGGAGTGAGTGACAAACAACAGGGTGAAGCGCACCTCCTCCCAGAGCAGCAGCAGCTCTTCCTGCATCTTGCGCCGGGTCAGGGCGTCGAGGGCGGCGAAGGGTTCGTCCATCAGCAGAATTTTCGGCTGCATCGCCAAGGCGCGGGCGATCGCCACGCGGGCTTTCATGCCGCCGGAAAGGGTGTGCGGGTAAGCGTCGGCAAAGGCGCTGAGGCCGACCTTGTCGAGGTAATGCAACGCGCGCTCTTCGGCCTCAGCACGCTTGAGGGTTTTCGACGCCAGCAACGGAAACATCACGTTCTGCTTGACGGTTTTCCAGGGTGGCAGTTGGTCGAATTCCTGGAACACCACGATGCGGTCCGGGCCCGGGTGTTCGACCTTTTGCCCCAGCAAACGGATCTCGCCTTCGCAGGGTCTGATAAACCCGGCGATGGATTTGAGCAAGGTGGATTTGCCGCAGCCCGACGGGCCCAGCAACACGTAGCGATCGGCCGGATCGATTTCGAAACTGACCTGGTGCGTGGCCCGCACCACGCGCTCGGGGGTGCGGTATTCCAGGCTGACTTTATCCACCGCCAGCAGCGGGGCGGTGGTGTGCAGGTTGCTGGCCGTGTGGCCTTGCAAGGGCGCGTTCATCTCAACTTCCTTGCAGGGGCTTGGCGTCCTGGAAGAAGTAGTCCTTCCACGATTCCGGCTTGTTCTTGATGGCGCCGACGCGGTAGAGGAATTCCGCCAGCGGGTAGGTGTTTTTCGGCGTGACGCTGAACTCGAACTGCGGGTTCTCGATGATTTTCAGCAGCTCGGCGCGGTCGATCTTGGCCTTGGTCACGCGGATGTAAGTGTCGGCGGCGGCACCTTTGTCGTTCTGGGCGAACTGCGCCGCTTCGGTCAACGCTTCCACGAATGCCTTGTAGGTCTTCGGGTTGTCGTTGCGGAATTTTTCGGTGGCGAACAGTACCGTCGGCGAGTTCGGGCCGAGCAGGTCGTAGGTGTTCAGCACCACATGCACGTTAGGATTGGTGAGGGCCTGCTCCTGGAATGGCGGGTTGGAGAAGTGCCCGGTCAGTTCGGTACCGCCGGCGATCAGTGCCGCCGTGGCGTCCGGGTGCGGGACGGCGACGGTGTACTTGTCGAGGCGATTGAATTCCTTGTCGCCCCACTGCTTGGCGGCGGCATATTGCAGGAAGCGCGACTGCACCGAAACACCCACGGCCGGCACCGCGATGCGGTCCTTTTCAGTGAAATCGGCGATGGTCTTGACCTTCGGATTGTTGCTCACCAGGTAGTACGGGAAGTTACCCAGGGACGCCACGGCCTTGACGTTCTGCTTGCCGTGGGTGCGATCCCAGATGGTCAGCAGCGGGCCGACACCGGCCCCGGCAATGTCGATGGAACCGGAGAGCAACGCGTCGTTGACCGCCGCGCCACCGGACAGCTGGGTCCAGTCGACCTTGATGTCGATGCCTTCCTGCTTGCCGTATTTCTCGATCAGGTTCTGGTCGCGTACGACGTTGAGCAACAGGTAGACGATGCCGAACTGCTCGGCAATGCGGATCTCACCTTCGGCGTGCGCAGCCGCCGGAGCTACCAGGCTGCCAGCCAACAGGCTGACACCCAGGCCAACCGTCGCGGCCAATCGTGCAAATGGGATTTTCCTGGACATGGTCATGCTCCGAATCAGAAAGGCGCGTCGCCCTGGATGGTGGTGCGATAGAGCTTGCGGCGCAGATTGCTCGGGCAACCGGCGGCCAGGTGGATCAACGAGCGGTTATCCCAGAACACCAGGTCATGGGGCTGCCATTGATGGCGGTAGATGTTGTGTGGCAACACGCTGTGGGCGTAGAGCTGGGCGAGCAGGTCACGGCTTTCGTCTTCCGGCAGGCCAACAATGCGGGTGGTGAAGCCTTCACTGACAAACAGCGCCTTGCGCCCGTTTTCCGGGTGGGTGCGCACGATGGGGTGCACGACCTCGGCCACCTGGGCGAGCTGCTCGGGGGTCAGCGTCGGGCGCCAGTTACCTTCGAATTTGGTTTCGCTGTAGCGCGCGGTATAAGAGTGCGCGGCGCTGCGGCCTTCAACGGCTTTGCGCAGGTGCTCGGGCAATTGGTCCCAGGCCTTGTGCATGTCGGCGAACAACGTGTCGCCGCCTTCGGAGGGCAGCTCCTGGGCGTGGAGCATCGAGCCCAGGCTCGGCAGCTCTTTATAAGACAGGTCCGAATGCCAGAACTTGCCCGCATCCCCCAGGCCGATGGATTGGCCATTTTCGATGATGTTGGAAACGATGAGGATTTCCGGGTGATTGGCCAGCAGGAACTGCTTGAGCACGTGGATCTGCAGCACACCGAAGCGGCGACTGAAGACGATCTGCTGCTCGGGGGTGATGCGCTGGTCGCGAAAGACCACCACGTGGTGGTCCAGGTGTGCGCGGTGAATGCGCGCGAACTCCTCGTCGCTGACCGGGCGGGACAAGTCCAGGCCGATGATCTCGGCACCAACGCTGCCGGGCAGTGGACGAATCTCGAATGTTTGGGCGGTGGTCGCTGTTGGAACAGTAGAGGTGGCGGACATTAGGTCACTCCCGGTCAGACAGGAGAGTGACTTTATAGATATAAGAACAGCAGTTTAAATACCGTTAGTGAATATCGATATGCGGGAATGTAGCGGCGCAACCGCGTCCGGCGCGTTATTGACGCAATAAACAGCGGGGGTAATAGAGCGTTGAGTCCAGTGCAACACCTGCGGCGAATGCCGACTCGGCAGGCGGCTCTTGAAACCGGGTCGCGTAAGACGCCATAAAGGCTGGATGTGGGCGCCGGGAGCGCTGTGTTGAACCGCTTACAAGCCGAAACCGTGCCCGTTTGACAAGCCTATAAGCAGTCTCTAGTGTGCATTGGATCCAATTAGCCACCCCTATTCTAATAAGGAGGATAGCGTAACCGTGACGCAGAAGCCGAACCCATTGAACAGCATCAAGATCAGCGGTCCTATTCCCGCCCATCTCGCTCGCTCCGTGATTGAAGAAACCTTGCGCAATGCCATCCTGGATGGGCGATTGCCTTGCGGTACTGCCATGCGCCAACAGGAGCTGGCCAGCCTGTTCGGGGTCAGCCGCATGCCCGTGCGTGAAGCCCTGCGCCAGCTCGAAGCCCAGTCACTGCTGCATGTGGTGACACACAAGGGCGCCGTGGTCGCACCGTTGATCGAAGATAACTCGGCGGAAACCTATGCACTGCGAATGTTGCTGGAGTCTGAAGCCCTGCGCTTGTCGATCCCCTTGCTCACCGAGGCCGATATCGCCGAAGCCGACGCCTTGATCTGCGCGCTGGAGCAAGAAAAAGACTACGCCGAGATTGGCCGCCTCAACCGCCTGTTCCACATGGCACTTTATGGCAAGGCACCCAACCAGCGGTTGCTCAAGTTGGTGGAGCACGGGTTGAATGAGGAGGAACGCTTCTTGCGTTTCAACCTGGAAGCGATGGGGCTGGGCGAAACCTCCCAGGAAGACCACCGTGAGCTGCTGCAACTGGTGGCCCAGAAGAAAATCGATGAAAGCATCCTGACCCTGCGCAATCACCTGATGCGTGGCATGGAAGTGATTACGACCTACCTCAATGGCCTGGACAAAGGCGACAACTAAGCCGCGCACCTCTGTTTACCCCTATCGCCCCTCAAGCGCTACGCCCCACCGTCGGACAGGGGCGTAGCACCGAAGATATCTCCTACTTGCAATAGAGCAACTTACTGACAGCACATATTATTTAGAAAAACTTCTAACACATTTATATGCTCGCCAAACTGTTTAACCCGATTATTATCTTTTATCACTAAACCAGCCGCCCTATTCAACAGTGCCACACCGCCTGTGGGCGGCCGTGCGCATCACGCCTGGTTTACATCCGCTTTTCTTTATTGCCGATCACAATAGCCCCTCGCTGTTCCTACAGCAGACGCAACAACTTATAGGCATCAACCATGTATCAACCGTTACTTGAACAGACCAAATTGCAGTTATGCAATCACCCGTTATTTGCAGAAATAACTTCGCGCCACAAGTTACAACTTTTTATGGAAAGTCATGTATTTGCGGTATGGGATTTCATGACCCTGACCAAACGCCTGCAACAGGACCTGGCCGGTACTCGCCTGCCCTGGCTGCCACCTGCCGACCCGCACGCTGCGCGCCTGATCAATGAAATTGTACTGGGCGAAGAATCGGACCCGCATCCCCGACAAGGCTATTGCAGCCACTTCGAACTGTACCTGGAGGCCATGGCCGAGGTTGGCGCCAGCACTTCGGCGATCGAGCATTTTATCGTGCTGCTGCGCCAGGGTCTGGAGGCCGACTCGGCGTTGCAGGCGGTCGATGTGCCTGCCGGTGTTGCCCGCTTTGTCAGTGCCACGCTGCACATTGCATTGAACGCGCCCACTCATTGTGTCGCGGCGGCATTTCTTCACGGCCGTGAACGGGTCATCCCGACGATGTTCGAGCACCTCCTGCAAGCCGATGAACTCATTCATGACCCGGCGCCTACCTTGCAGGGCTATCTCAAGCGCCATATCGAAGTGGACTCCCAGGAGCACGGGCCGGCGGCCGAGCGGTTGCTGGAGCGCCTGGTCAGCGCGGATCCGGATTACCCGCGCCAAGCCTGCGACACAGCCCTTGCGGCGGTGCAGAGCCGCCTTGCCTTCTGGGATGAGGTGCGGGCCTCGCTGCACAGGGTGCGCCCATGAACAGCACCGACTACCCCTCCATTGCCGACGACTGGGAGCGCCGCGCAACCATTCGCACCCGCCCTCGTCGCTGGCTCGAAAACGATGACAAATTGATCTATCCCCTGAGCCGCCAACCCCTGGTTCTCAGCGCGACCTTTCTCGAACACTGTGCGCATTGGCGCGACTTCGTGCTGGTGCAGAGCTTCTACAAATTCATTAACGACGTGGTGATTTTCGAAACCGAGATCGTCGACAAGACCGCGCGCAGCATTGCCAAGAATCGCTTCTCGCTGCCCTTCCCGCTGGCCTGCCGCGTAGACGCGATGACGGTCGTGGTCGACGAGGATTATCACGCGCTGGTCGCGCTGGATTTCCTGCAACAAACCGTGGCCATGACCGGCATCCAACCGCTGGACCTGCCAGGCCAGATCGAATTGAGTCACGCCCTGCCGGCGGCACAGGCGCAGGTACCCGCTCACCTTCGCGATGCCGTGGAACTGATCGGGGTGGCCATCGCCGAAAATACCGTCACCCAGGAGGTGGCGGCGTTCTCCAAGGACAGCAGCGTCAAGGCCTCTGTCCGCGGATTGATGGCCGACCACCTGTTTGACGAAGGTCGTCATGCGCAATTCTGGACGCGGCTGGTGCGTCTGTATTGGCAATCCGCGAGCGCGGCCGACCGCGACAGCATCGCTCAGGTGCTGCCGACGTTCCTCGCCCACTACCTGACCAATGACTTGCAGAAAAACTTCGACCTGCACCTGATTGACCACCTCGACATCAGCCACAGCTTGCGCAATGCACTGCGCGATGAAGTCGCCGCGCTGGCGTTCCCCATCCACCGCCAGCATCCCTTGCTGGGAAATATCATGGGCTTCCTGCAGCACAGCGGCTTGCTGCAGACACCCAGTGTGGCGCTGGCGTTGAAGGACTATCTGCCGGTGCCCGGGAGGCCGATATGAGGCGCCTGGAGATCGGCTGGAGCGGCACCAGCAGCGCCCTCGGTGCTATCCGGCAAGAGCTGGAACGGTATGGGCATATCGCGGGCGACGAGGCTATCGACCTGTTGATTGAAGACGGTAGCCAGGCATTGCCGACACACGCGGACCACCACCCGATGCTAGGCCTGCGCGCCGGCATGGGGCCGTTGAACGAGCACGGCCTGCCCGCCCTGCAACTGCGGGCCTACGGGCATGAGCGGCGACTGCTGGCGGTGCTGGACATCGCCGATGAGCCCAGTGGCAACGGCCAGCGCCTGCGCCAACAAGTGACCGGTGCGCTGGTTGAATGGATCGCGCTGCACGTCAGCAGTTTCTCGCGGGACCGTGGGTACTTCTGTTCGAGTGCGGTAGCCAATGACTGGCCGGAGCACGACTTGCGAGCGCTTGAGGCGCTGGCGTTCATACACCGATTCAATCAAACCGCAGACCCTGCATTGCTGCAGGAGGCCCGGGGCCCCGTGATCGAACGGCTGCAGGCCAGCCTTCATACGTTCGCCGACAGGCCTGCGTTGAATATCGCCGGACGCCAGGTGACCTACCGCCAGTTGCAGGTCCTGGCGTTGGCGATCCAGCGCCGGTTGCGCCCTCTGCTGGAAGCAGTCGAGACGCCGGCGGTGGTCGGCGTATACCTGGAGAAATCCATCGAGCTGTACGCCAGCATTCTTGCAGTGTTGGGCTGTGGGGCGGTGTACCTGCCACTCGGACTGGAACAGCCTCCCCACCGCCATCAGGGTATGCTCGACAGCGCGGGAGCACGGGTGTTGCTGGACGCCGGTCAACACCCCTTGCGGGGGCACTTCAGTGCTTTGGATGTGAGTACGGTGAGCCCGCACGATGCCGACACCAACGCGGCACTGATGCACCCTCGCCCCTGTCCCGATGCGCCTTGCATGGCGCTCTTCACCTCGGGCACCACCGGCCAGCCCAAGGGCGTGCTGCTCAGCCAGGGCAACCTGGCGCATTTCACGGCCTGGTTCAGGTCCTGCATGGACATGGGAGAACACAGCCGTGTGTTGCAATTTTCGCCGTTGAGCTTCGATTCGTCGCTGATCGATATCTTTCCCGCGCTGATAGCAGGCGCCGAGCTGATCGTCCCCAGTGAAGCGCAACGACGCGATCCCCGGCAACTGCTCGACCTGCTGCGCCGGCAACACGTCACTCACGCCTTTCTACCCCCGGCCCTTCTCAACATTCTGCCGCTTGATCAACCACTGGGCCTGACGCAGCTGCTGACCGGAGGCGATGTCTGCGAGCCCCATGTGATCGAGCAGTTGGCGGGACAATGCCAGTTTCACAACCTCTATGGCCCCACCGAGGCCACTGTGTTGGTCTGCCATCGCACCTTGCGCCCCGGCGACAGCAATCGCAGCCTTGGCCAGCCTATCGCCAACAGCCAGGTGCTGATCCTCGACGACCAGCTGCAACCGGTGGATGAACAGGTGATGGGCGAGGTGTATATCGTCGGCCCCGGTGTGAGCCTGGGGTATGTGAACGTGCCCCAAGCGGCCGCCAACCCTTTTGTGACGCTGGCGGTGCCTGGCGGCCAGACCCTGCCGGCCTACCGCAGCGGTGACCTGGCCAAGTGGACTGCCGACGGCATTGTGTTTGGAGGGCGGCGCGATGATCAGGTGAAGATCCGTGGTTTTCGGGTCGAGCCCCAGGACATTGAACATTGCCTGCGCAACAGTCAGCTGTATCGCCAGGTGGCGGTGGTAATCGACCGAGACGGCAGCATCCGGGCGTTCGTCGCCCAACCCCGACCGGGCGCCACAATCGCGGCCCTGCAACAGCATGCGCGGCAACAACTACCCGATTACATGCAGCCCGGTTGCTGGAGCGAGTTGCCCTGTATGCCGCCCACCAGCAACGGCAAGGTCGACCGCCAAGCTCTGCGGGCCCTGCCGATGCCAGCGCCGACGCAGCCCAGCCAACGCACTGCACGCACCCCGTTGCAGGTGCGATTGACCCACCTGTGGAGCGAACTGTTGGCAGTACCCGCCGGCGGGTTGTCTATCGATGAGGGGTTCTTCGACCTCGGTGGCCACTCCATTTTGCTGTCGACCTTGTTGCTGCGCACTCGCGAGCTATTCGGACGCAGTTTCGCCTTGAGCCATTTCATTGAAGTCCCGACGATTCGTACGCTCGCGACCTTGCTGGAAGATGGTCAACGACCCGACTCTCCGTCTGGCCAGGCGGTGAAGGATGCTCAACGGCAGCGGGTGATCCACACACTGCCCGAGGACCGCGCAGGCGACGCGCACAAAGTGATCGTGACAGGCGCCAACAGCTTCGTCGGCGTGCATATCGTCGAAGCGCTATTGGCCGGTGGCGCAACCGAGGTGGCGTGCCTGGTAAGGGAAGAACCGGGGCACACAGCGATGGCGCGCTTCCAGCATGCGTTGCGTGAATACCACCTGGAAGGTCTCGACCTGAGCCGAGTACGGGTGTTCGCGGCCGACATCAGCCTGCCGCTGTTGGGCCTGGCCAATGAGGTATATGACGCGCTTGCCGAAGACTACGGCGTGTTGGTGCACAACGCCGCGCGCGTCAACCACGTGATGGAATACGCCACGCTGGCCAGGGACAACGTCGAGCCTATCTTCGAGTGCTTGCGCCTGTGCGAGACCCGCCGCAAGAAAGTCTTCAATTTTATCTCGACGCTGTCGGCCTGCAGCAGCATCGAGGCCTCTGGGCACGTGCTCGAAGCGCCGGCATCAGACACGTTGCCGCTGTATCTCAAGAACGGCTACAACCTCTCCAAATGGGTTGCCGAACGGCAGTTGGGGCACGCGGTAAGCCAAGGTGCCTGGGTGAATATCCATCGCCCCGGAAACATCAGTTTCAACAGCCGCAACGGTGCCTGCCAGCCGCAGAAAAATCGCCTGATGCTGATGCTCAAAGGCTCGCTCCAGTTGGGCCTGCTACCGCGTCTGGAACTCAATTTCGACCTGATGCCGGTGGACTTCCTGGCCCGATTCATTGCGTTCCACTGCGCCAACTTTCAAGCAGGCGCAAGCGTGTTCAACCTGCACAACCCACAGCCTTTGAGTTGGGCGCACTACCTGGATGCCTTCAGCCAGGCGGGCCACAGGTTCGAACGGGTGAGCATCGCGCACTGGCAGCAGGCGCTGCGCACGGTCAACCAGGACAACGCATTGTTTGGCGTCCTCGGCTTTTACCTCGACCGCCTGGACGAAGACATCGGCGACACCTCAATGATTCGTCATGACAACGCGCGGCAAGGCGTCCGGCAGATGGGGGAGCAGTACCCGGAAAAAGACGCGGCACTGCTGAGCAAAGGCTGCAACTACCTCAAGGCCATCGGCTTTCTTTGAAACGCCTCAGGACACCCTCATGAAACCACTGCAACCCGATACATTAATCCGCAACCCGAGCGCCCCGCCGATCGTGGCCTCTGTCGTGGTCGACTGCCCTGCCACCCGCCTGTGGAGCATGGTGGGACAGTTTGCCGGCTTCAACGTGTTCATCCCCGCGCTCACGCATATCGAAATGATCGGCACCGGCGTGGGCGCTTTACGTCGTAAGTTTTTCCGCGACGGCCACTGTGTCGTGGAGCAACTCAACAGCCGCGACGAACACGCCATGCACATGACCTGGACCACCCTCTACAACACGCTGGGCGTGGCCAGGTTGTGGGCGGCCATCCAGGTGGAAGCCATGGGTACGGAGTGTTCCAGGGTGACCTGGACCCTCGTTGCCGAGCCCATGGATGCAGCACAGGCTGGATTCGAGCAGTTCTTGCAGGGGTTCGCCGACAGTGCGCTGGAGAATGTGCGGCGGTTGCTGGGTTGAGCGGCAGGAGCAGAGTGCTCCGCGCCTGCCAGGTTGATCAGCGGTTCAAATCTTGAAGCTGTCGACCAGTTGCTTCAACCGATTGGCCTGCTGCGACAGCGCATCGCAGTCCTTCAAGGTTTCATTCAGGTTGGCCACACCCTGCTGGTTCAGCAGGTTGATCTGGTTGATGTCGACGTTGAGCGTTTCCACTACCGCGGTCTGCTCCTCGGTGGCCGCGGCGACGGATTGGTTCATGCCATCGATCTCGACGATCCGCTGCGTCACGCTGACCAGGCGCTCACCGGCCTGGTTGGCGACTTCTACGCTCTCTTCGCTGGATGCCTGGCTGGCATTCATGGTGGTCACCGCTTCACGCGAGCCCACTTGCAGCGAGGTGATCATCTTGTGGATCTCTTCGGCTGACTCCTGGGTACGGTGAGCCAGGTTGCGGACCTCATCGGCGACCACCGCAAAACCACGCCCGGCCTCGCCAGCGCGCGCTGCCTCGATGGCGGCGTTGAGCGCGAGCAAGTTGGTTTGCTGGGAGATGCCTTTGATCACATCAAGGATGTGGCCAATATTGTCGGTGCTGGCATTCAGGGTTTCGATCTGCGTGCAGGACAGGCTGATCTTCTGCGACAGCGCAGACATCGCCAGGATGGTCTGCTCCACCACTTTGCGGCCATCGTCGGCCTGCTCACTGGCACCGCTGGCATGCTGGGAAGCGTCGGCGGCGTTACGTGCGATTTCCTGGGTGGCCGCCCCCAACTCATTGATCGCGGCGGCCACGCTATTGGTGCGGGCGCTTTGTTCGTCGGAGCCGACAATCGAGGCGTTCGAAGACGCCATCACGCGCTGCGACAAGTCATGCACCTGGCGAGTGGCCGAAGACACTTCGGAAATCGAGGCGTGAATGCGCTCCACGAACTGATTGAACGCACTGCCGACTTCGCCGAACTCATCCTTGCTGGTGACAGCCAGGCGGCGGGTCAAATCGCCCTCGCCCTGGGCAATGTCCTGCATGGCCACACCCATGGTGGTCAGAGGGCGCAGCAGTACCTGGATCAGCAAGCTCAGCAGCACAGCAATCACGACCACGGCGATCAGCATGGCGATCAGTGCGGAAGTACGGAATTTACCCAGCGGTGCGTAGGCTTTGTCTTTGTCGATCGACAGGCCGATGTACCAATCTGCACCCGGCAACCCGCTGATAGGGGTGAATGACAAGATTCGGTCCTGACCATTGAGGACCACATCCTGGCTGACTTTCTCGATACGGACGTGTGTGCCTGGGTAGATGTCCTTGAGGTTTTTCATCACCTGGTCCTGATCCGGACTGACGATGACCTGGCCGTCACCACTGACCAGAAACGCGTGGCCAATACCGCCGAAATCCACCGAGTTGATGATCTTCACCAAGGTCTGCAGGCTCAGGTCGCCACCGACCACACCGAGCAATTCGCCGTTCTTTTTCACTGGCATGGCGATGGTTACGATCTGCCCACCCACTGCGGCCATGTACGGCGGCGTGAGCATGGGCTTATCGGCGGCTACAGCTTGCTTGTACCAGGGGCGCTGGCGAGGGTCATAGCCGTCGGGCATCTTCGCGTCAGGACGCTGGGTAAACACACCGTTGGTTTGCCCGACATAGGTGAACTGGAAGTTGGAGGTGAAGGCCGCCTGATCGACCAATCCTGGGAGGTCGGCACCACTGCCCTGATGGGCAATGTTTTGCGTCAGGCTTTCGAGCACCAGTATTCGACCACTGAGCCAGTTCTGCACACTGCTGGCAGTGAGTTCACCGGATTGCTGGATAGACGATTCCAGGTTCTGCTTGATGGTGCTGCGTTGCAGGTAGTCGTTATAGAGGGTGAATAACGCGAAGGCCAGAACCACGACGCCTGACGCGGCCAACAGAATTTTATGACTGAATTTGAGATTCATTTCATCGACTTCTTTTGCCAAAGGGGGGTGAGCGTGCCGAGTGGAACATTCCATGTACGGTATAGGCAGCTTCTGGGGCTGCTCTATTTCGGTGCACGCATGGCTCGTCAGGCTTTCGGCCAGGCCCCGGCAAAACTTAGGAAATTGTGAGAAGGATCCTTATTTTGCGTAGGAAACCGACAAGTGGTTGTCATACAAGGATCAGAGTTGCAAAATTTTTCAGCCTCCCAAACAATGCGACTAATTATCATTTGTAACGTTTGGCCAGGTCAGTTTGAATGCCGTCTTCTGAGTACCTCGCGTGTGAAAATGTCGTGCACACGCTTTACAGCACCCATCACCACTGGCTGAAGACCTGGCTGCGCGGGCGCCTGGGGAATGCTGCGGATGCTGCCGACCTGGCTCAAGACACCTTTGTGCGGCTGCTGCAGAAAACCGAACGGTTTGAACTGAGGGCACCTCGGGCTTTCCTGCGCACCATCGCACGCGGCTTGGTGATTGATCACTGGCGTCGCGAGGAAATCGAACGGGCCTACCTTGAGTCCATCGCCCATTTGCCGGAAGCATTGGCCCCGAGTGCCGAAGCGCGGGCATTGGTGCTGGAGTTGTTGGAAGAGGTCGCCCGACTTCTTGAAGGACTGAAGCCAAAGGTGCGTAAGGCTTTTCTATTGGCTCAGTGCGATGGATTGACGTACAAGCAAATCGCACAACAGATGGACGTGTCGCTACGCTCGGTCGAGCGATACGTCGCCGAAGCGCTCTACCACTGTTACGTGCTGCGGTATGAATCATGACGCCGATGGATAACGTCGCGCGTTCCGGGCCGGATCCCCAGGTGGTCAAACAAGCTATCAGCTGGGCACTGCGCCTGCGTAACAACCGCGCCAATGTGCGCCTGCGCGCGCAATGTGAGCATTGGCGCGCCGCTCACCTCGACCACGAACTGGCCTGGCAACGGGTGCAGGCGCTGCAACAGGAATTGAGCAGCCAACTCACGGCGATTCCCGGAGCGCATAGGGCGCTTGAGAACAGTGCGCAGGGGCTGGGACGACGGCAGGCGCTGAAGCTGTTGTCGGGTGTTGTGCTACTCGGATCCGCGGCCTGGATCAGTCGCGACCTCACCGGCTGGCAGCGCTGGACCTCCGACCTCGCTACGGCCACCGGCGAACGGCGCAGCATCCAGTTGCCGGATGGCACCCGCCTGCAACTCAATACTGACAGTGCAGTGGACCTGGACTTCAACCCGCAGCAACGCCTGATCACCCTGCTGCGCGGCGAAATCCTGGTGACCTGCGGCGCGGCCGCATCCACGCCGTTGCTGGTGAAAACACGCCACGGCTTGCTCGAAGGCATCGATGGCCGGTTCGCCGTACGCCAAGACAGCGAATGCACGCGGCTGAGTGTGGTCAGCGGCAATGTCGTCATTCATTCCCCGCACCAGGCAGATGGCCTGTCAACGCAGGTTCACGCGGGCCAAAACTACCTCGTGAGCCAGACCCAGGCCACCCTTGTCCCACCCCTGGATATGGACATCAGCGCCTGGGCTGATGGGCTGATCGTGACGCGTGCCATGCGCCTGGCTGATTTCCTAGCGGAAGTAGGACGTTATCGTCATGGCTATCTGGGTTGCTCGGCAGATGTCGCCGACCTGCGGCTATCGGGGGTTTTCCGCCTGGAAGACACCGACAAGTTGCTGGCGATCTTGCCGCAGACCCTGCCCGTCCAGGTGCGCTATCGCACACGTTGGTGGGTAAGCCTTGAGCGGTCTGTCTGATGTGCTGACTTTTTTTGGCGGCTTTTTCCCGTGAGACCGGCTTAGACAGTAAGCCTTTCAATCTGCCCTCACCGGCCTCTACGGACCTTGATCATGACTGTGCGTTTTCCCCGCAACTCTTCCAACTCTTCCTACCCGTTATTGAGGAAAGCCGTACGCGCGGCAATGCTGTCGACAGCGATGGGCATCAGCGTGGTATCGACCAGCAGCATGGCCGCAGAGGCAGGTGCCGTACAGGTCAGTCAACACTATGAGATTCCCGCAGGGCCGCTGAGCGACGCGCTCAATCAGTTCGCCCGGCAGGCAGGCATCACTCTTTCCGCCACGCCTGCGCAAACTCAGGGCCGAAAATCGACCGGACTGCAGGGCGAGTATTCCGCCGAACAGGGCCTGAATCATTTGCTCAACGGCTCCGGCTTGCAGGCTATTTCGGAAGACGGTGTCAGTTTCGTGCTGCAGGCGACGCCGCAAAGTACTGCGCTCACGTTACCGACCACTGATATCAAGGGATTTGCCTTGGGTAACGCTCTGGGAAGCATGGAAGGCTACAACGCGACTCACAGCCAGATCGCGACCAAGACCAGCACCGCGTTGCTGGAAACCTCGCAAACGGTTTCGGTCGTCACGCGCGAGCAGATGGACGACCAGGGCTCACAGACGGTTGCGCAAGCCATGCGTTACACCCCTGGGGTGTTGACCAACCCATATGGCGCCACTCATCGATATGACTATGTGGCAATGCGCGGCTTCAACGATGGTTCTGTGGATAACATTTACCTCGATGGGCTGAAGTCCATGGGGGACAGCGGTACGTACAGCACGATGCAGGTGGATCCGTACTTTCTGGAACGCGTGGACATTCTCAAGGGCCCCTCTTCAGTGCTGTATGGACGCAGTTCGCCCGGCGGCCTGGTGGCGCTGACCAGCAAGAAGCCATTGTTCGAGCCTTATCACCAGGTGCAGGCAACCGTCGGCAGCAACGGGCAGCGCGGCATGGGCTTTGACTTCAGTGGGCCTGTGGATGATGACAAGCGCATTGCCTATCGACTCACGGGGCTAACGGATAAGTCCGACACCCAGTTTGATCACGCTAAGGAAAAGCGCTTCGCTTTGGCGCCGACGCTGAGCATCGATTTTACCGATGACACTTCGCTGACGCTGCAAGCGTATCTGCAGCACGATCCCGACGGCGGCTACCACGGCGGGATGCCGGCAGATGGGGCATTGCATCAGCGCAATGGTCAACGGATCTCCAGCCACTTCTTTGAGGGTGAGCCGGGGGTTGATGGCTATAAGCGCGATCAGCAGTCGTTTGGCTATCAGTTTGAGCATCGCTTCAATGATGTCTTCACCGCACGCCAGAACTTTCGTTACCTGGACTCCAAGGTGAAGTTGGATCAGGTATACGCCTACGGCTGGACCACACCGACCAGCAATGAACTGAATCGCTACTACTCGGGCGGCGATGAGAAGCTGCATGCGTTCATCATCGATAACATGCTGCAAGCCGAATTCTTTACGGGGGCCACCAAGCACACCGTGCTGATGGGCGCAGATTATCAACGACGTAAAACGGTGGTGGACTGGACGAGCGGGTCACTGCAACCGATCAATGCGTTCAACCCGGTCTATGGCAACTCGGCTATCAGCTACTACAGCCCGACCAGTTATCTGCGACGCCTGGAACAGACCGGCGTTTATTTGCAGGACCTGATCGAAATGGATAAGTGGCGTTTTTCCCTGGGAATGCGCCAGGACTGGGTAGAGACGTCCGATGAAAATCGTATCGCTGAGGCGGGGCGACCACTCGGCACTGAGATCAGTGACAAGCGAACCAAGCTCACCGGCCGCGCGGGCGCGCTGTACTTGTTTGATAGCGGCCTGGCGCCGTATGTCAGCTACTCCGAGTCCTTCAATCCGAACTCTTATTCAGACAGCTCGGGCAACCCTCTCGCGCCTACGGACGGGACGCAGTGGGAGGTGGGGCTGAAGTATCAACCGCCGGGCACTGACAACCTGTTTACAGCCTCATGGTTTCGCATCGACCAGGAGAACCTCGCGACCAAGCTGCCACAGGAGAACTTCTATCGTGCCGTAGGCGCTGTGCGCTCTCAGGGGTTGGAGTTGGAGGCTCATATGCAGCTAACCGATAACCTGAAGGTCTTGGGTAGCTACACCTTCACCGACATCGAGTATTCCAAGTCGATGGTGAGTACCTTGAGTACCGCGGACAACGTGATTGAGAACAAGGGCAACTCGCCGACACAGGCACCTCGTCATATGGCCTCGGTGTGGGCGGACTACAAATTTGATAGTGGCGCCTTGGACGGATTGCGGCTTGGGGGCGGTGTGCGCTATGTCGGGTACAGCTGGGCAGATGCGGAGAACACCATGAAGGTACCGTCCTACACCTTGTTTGATGCTTCGCTGGGTTACGACTTAGGCAAGGTCGGCTTGAAGGGTGTGGATGTGCGGCTGAATGCCAATAACCTGACCAACGAGACGTATGTAGCCTCCTGTGCCAGCCTGAACTTCTGCTATCTGGGGGAAGAACGCAACGTCAGCGCAACGCTGAGTTACCAGTTCTAATCCGATAGCGTTCAAACCCAGCCAGTGCCTGATAGCAGGCACTGGCTTTTTTGTGTCTGCAATATGGGTTGCCCTTTGGATTGCCTCTCTCGAATGCCCAGGGGTTCGAACCACAGAGATTTCCATCTTCCCATAAACGACAAAACCCCTGTCTGCGCTAGCAGACAGGGGTTTCGGAATTCAATCTTGACGATGACCTACTCTCACATGGGGAAACCCCACACTACCATCGGCGATGCATCGTTTCACTGCTGAG
>Ga0153921_1000259_pt1 | contig 34456 bp, 31 predicted proteins | sample TSNJ005MetaG_FD_104691 | JGI IMG/M metagenome (GOLD analysis project Ga0153921, IMG submission 104691) | Attine ant fungus gardens microbial communities from New Jersey, USA - TSNJ005 MetaG | ecosystem: Host-associated > Fungi > Mycelium > Unclassified | place: USA: New Jersey, Brendon T. Byrne... | reverse complement strand
TCCCAGGCCGGCTGCCGCATGGGCTGTACGTTCTGTGCATCCACCCTGGAAGGTCTTGCAAGGAACCTGACACCGTCGGAAATGCTGGATCAGATCTATATGATCAGCAGAATGACAGGGGAGCGCGTATCCAATGTTGTGGTAATGGGATGTGGGGAACCCCTTGATAATTATGATAATCTGCTGCGTTTTATCAGACTTTTGACAGATGAAAACGGATTACACATAAGCCAGCGGAATGTAACAGTATCCACCTGCGGCCTGGTGCCTGAAATGAAGAGGCTGGCCCGGGAGAAGCTGCAGATAACCCTGGCAGTATCACTACATGCGGCAACAGATGAAAAGAGAAGGACCCTTATGCCGATTGCCAGGCGATATTCCATAGCAGAGCTTATGGAAGCCTGCTCCTGTTACTTTGAAAATACGGGAAGACGCATTACATTTGAATACAGTCTTATGGGAGGTCTTAATGATTCGGATGAGGATGCAGAATTGCTGGCAGCGCTGGCTGCGCCCCTGAATTGTCATGTTAATCTGATTCCGGTCAATCCTGTCAAAGAAAGGGATTATGTGCAGTCAGAGGGTAAGCGAATCATATTCTTTAAAAATAAACTTGAAAAAAATAGAATTAATGTTACTATAAGAAGGGAAATGGGCAGAGATATTGACGGCGCCTGCGGACAACTCAGACACCGTCATGCTGCGCCTGAAGAATCTATAGAGATTACAGAACAGGGGATAACAGGAACATCAGATTACGAAACAGGAGGGTTGCAACGTGCTTAAGACTTTTTCCATAACAGACACAGGAAGGAAGAGAAAACTGAATCAGGACTATGTGTATACCTCTGAACAGCCTGTTGGTCTGCTTCCCAATTTGTTTTTAGTGGCAGACGGTATGGGTGGTCACAATGCCGGTGACTATGCATCCAAGTATACGGTAGAGATTATTGTAAGGGAAATAGCGGCATCAGATAAGAAAAGCACTGATGAATTGCTTGGGGAAGCCATTACAAAAGCCAATGAAAGTATCAGAAAGAAGGCAGGGGAAGATTTTTCACTTTCCGGTATGGGTACCACGCTGGTCGCTGCCGCCATAATTGATGATTGTCTTCATGTGGCTAACGTAGGGGACAGCAGACTATATGTGGTAAACGGGGAAATAAAACAGATAACCAGGGACCATTCACTGGTGGAAGAGATGATACTGAAAGGCGGAATTGACAGGGAAAGCGCCAGATACCACCCCAACAAGAATATCATTACCAGAGCGATCGGAGCCAGTGATACAGTGGATGTGGATTTTTTTGCTGTAAATCTGGCTAAGGGAGATATTGTATTGATGTGCTCCGATGGACTGACCAATATGCTGGAAGATGATGAAATACGCATGATTCTTAACAAGCAGTGCGGCATCGATGTGAAGGCACAGGAATTGGTAAATGCAGCCAATTGCAACGGAGGAAAGGATAATATAGCAGTAGTTCTGATTGAACCGTTTGTTTAAAGCTGCGATAGAATGGAGAGGAAGCATGATCAAGATTGGAATGATAATAGGTGAGCGTTATGAGATTATGGAGAAAATAGGAACCGGCGGCATGTCGGATGTCTATAAGGCAAAATGTCATAAACTCAACAGATTTGTTGCGGTCAAAGTATTAAAACAGGAATTCAGCGAAAATGCAAATTTTGTGTCCAAATTCAGGATTGAAGCCCAGGCGGCGGCGGGACTGATGCATCCCAACATTGTAAATGTATATGATGTTGGAGAAGAAAACGGTATCCATTATATTGTAATGGAGCTGGTAGAGGGAATCACCCTTAAGAAGTATATTGAGAAAAAGGCCAGATTATCTTATAAAGAAGCAGTCAGCATTGGCATACAGGTCAGTATGGGTATTGAAGCAGCCCATAACAATCATATTATACATCGTGATATCAAACCTCAAAATATAATTATATCCAAAGACGGAAAAGTTAAGGTTACGGATTTTGGTATTGCCAAGGCGGCAACCAGCAATACGATAACCTCCAATGTCATGGGGTCCGTACATTATACCTCGCCGGAACAGGCCAGAGGCGGATACAGTGATGAGAAAAGCGATATTTATTCTCTGGGAATTTCTTTGTTTGAAATGCTGACAGGACGTGTGCCTTTTAACGGAGAGACCACGGTTGCCATTGCCATCAAACATATACAGGAGGAGCTGCCTTCTCCCAAGGAATATGTACCGGAAATCCCTGTAAGTGTGGAAAGTATCGTTATAAAATGCTGTCAGAAATCTCCTGACCGCAGATACCAGAATATTGCCGAACTGATACAGGATTTAAAACAATCCCTGATCAGTCCGGATGGAGATTTTGTGGTGATGGATACCCCTATAACAGATGGGAGTACCAGAATGGTATCGGATGATGATATGGTACGGATCAAACGCAACTCAGGAAGGAAGGAAGGAAGCGGCAGAACAGCGAAGGATCAGAACCAGGCAGAACGGCATACCGGTGACCTGTATGAAGAAGATGAGGAATACGATGATGATTCCGATGAAATGTACGAGGACGATGAGGAAGAGGACTATGATCCCAAAATGGAAAGGATTTCAACAGTTCTGGCCATTATAGCAGGTGTTATTATACTGTGTATCATTATCTTCCTGGTTGCAAAAGTGTTCAGCGGTTCCGGTTTTGGGAATGATAGCAGCCCTATTTCCACAACTACGGAGGATTCAGAGGAGGAGAGCTCGCAGACGGTGGAAAAAGAACCTGAGGAAGTGTCTATGCCGGATGTAACAGGCTGGAATGTGGAAGACGCAAAAAAAGAGCTGGTTCGGTTAAAGCTGATTCCCGAGACGGTGTATGAGGAATCTGAGGAACATGAGGAAGATACTGTAATTAGTTCTGATATCGATGCAGGAGTCAGGATAAAAGAAGGAACAAAGGTGGTTCTGACAGTAAGCTCAGGCACACAGGCGGTTACCGTCCCCACGGTTACAGGCAAGACTTATGAGGAGGCATATGCGGATCTGATCAATGCAGGTTTTGTGGTAAAACGGGAGGAGGAACCCTCTGCTTCGACAGCAAAAGGCAGAGTAATCAGACAAAGTCCGGGAGGTTCTGAGAAGGTACCGGAGGGAAGTACGATTACTTTAATAGTGAGTCTGGGAGAAGAAGAAAATAAAATTTTGGTTCCTAATCTCATTGGTTTGGCAGAGGATGAGGCCACGATTGCCCTGATTGAGAAAGGATTGGTATTAAAGAGTGTATCCGAAGTATATAATTCTGAAGTGGCGGCAGGCAGAGTCTGCTATCAAAGCTACTCCCAGGGAACTTATGTGGATGCGGGAACACCAATCGAAATCCGTATCAGCATGGGATCAGAAAATATAACTTATAAATACAATGGAAGCATAACGGCACCGACTACGGATGAAGCGCCTGAGTATACCACCGGAACCGCAGTTACACTTAAGCTGGTAACCGATGCCGGACAGACATTACTTGAAACCACAGTAAGCTCCTTCCCTCAGTCGGCAAATTACCATGGAATAAGTTCTTCCGGGGGAACCTTATATTTCAACTATTCGGTTACCACACAATCAACTACCCAGACCAATCCGGATACGGGTGAAACTATAACAGTACCGGGGGAAACACAGGTAAAAAGCTTTACCAGAAAAGTAGAATTCACCAAGGAATAAAACGTGAGAAGAAATTCTAAGATGCCAGAGTACGGCATCTAAGAATTTCTAAATCTCACGTAGGAAGAATATAAAATGAAATCCATTGGAATTTCATTTTATATTCTTCCGGGTTTTCGTGAGGACTGTTTGTGCCGCCAGAGGCGGCATGTTTGGAAGTGTATTAGGAGGCAGGATTAGGATGCAGGGTAAGATTATGAAAGGGATTGCGGGGTTTTATTATGTTTATGTGCCGGGTAGAGGGGTGTATGAATGTAAGGCAAAAGGGGTGTTCAGAAAGGATAATAAGAAGCCTTTGGTGGGTGATGATGTGTTGCTTGATATTTTGAGCGAAGCAGATATGGAGGGGAATATCTGTGATATATTGCCACGGAAAAGTGAACTGGTACGGCCGGCTGTAGCTAATATTGATCAGGCTCTGGTCATATTTTCTATTGTAAAACCACAACCCAATTTTAATCTGCTGGATCGGTTTCTGGTTATGATGCATCAGCAGAATCTTTCCTGTATCGTATGCTTTAATAAGCTTGATATTGATGACAGGAATGAAGGGGAAGCATATGAAAGGATATATGGAGAGTGCGGTTATCAGACAGTTCTGGTCAGTGCGCTGAAGGAAGAGGGTATAGAGGAGCTGAAGAAACTATTGTATCATAAGACAACTACGGTTGCGGGACCCAGCGGTGTGGGGAAATCCTCCATTATTAATTGCCTGCAGTCCGATGTGGTTATGGAAACCGGTCCGATCAGTAAGAAAATCGACAGGGGAAAGCATACCACCAGGCATGCGGAAATGATTGCCGTTCAGGAAGATTCCTATATTCTGGATACACCAGGATTCAGTTCTCTGGGCTTATTCCATATGGAAAAGGAAGACTTGAAAACTTATTATCGTGAATTTGAATATTATAGCCAATACTGTCGTTTTAATGGCTGTCTGCATATTATGGAACCAGACTGTAGTGTAAAAGCAGCTGTGGAAGAAGGAAGGATAAGCAGGCTGCGGTATGAGAATTACTGCCTGTTGTTTGAAGAACTGAAAAACCAGAAAAAATATTAAAGAGGTAGCAAGCAATCGCTTTAACGATACCCGAGGCGGTTCAGTTGAAGGTTTCAATATGGTAGAATTGTTGAATAGCGTTAAACAGATGTCGGAAAAGGAAGACAGAGAGCTTGCCGATTCCGTACTGGAAGTAAGTATGGAAGCCAATAAACAGGTCATAGAAGAATTGATGGGAGATGATAAAATGAATGAAACATTAATGGAAATGATGGAACCCAGGATACGGCAGAGAGTAAATGCACAGATAGAGGAGGAACGAAAAAATAGCATTCAAATAACGATTAATACACTTGTGGATTTTGGTCACGAAAAGGAAGAGATAAAAATGGCAATTATAAAGAACTATGGTTTGTCAGCGGAAGAAGTTGAGGAATATCTATAATGGAGTGAGATCCCCCTCCAAATACAATAAAGGCAGGACACAATAGGTCAAATCATCTAAGAGTAATCCTGCGACTTGATTAACAACATAAAGGAGACTATAAGTTATGAAATTAGGAATCGTAGGCCTGCCCAACGTGGGGAAAAGTACTTTATTTAATTCATTGACAAAGGCAGGAGCGGAATCAGCTAATTATCCCTTCTGTACCATAAATCCCAATGTGGGAATTGTACCGGTGCCTGATGAGCGGCTGAAGCTGCTTGGTGATATGTATCAGTCAAAGAAAGTCACGCCTGCTGTCATTGAATTTGTGGATATTGCAGGTCTGGTAAAGGGAGCTTCCAAGGGAGAAGGGCTGGGTAATCAGTTCCTGAGCAATATCAGGGAAGTGGATGCGATTGTGCATGTGGTACGCTGTTTTGAGGATTCTAATGTGGTGCATGTGGACGGCAGTGTGGATCCTTTAAGGGATATGGAAACCATTCATCTGGAACTGATTTTTTCTGACCTGGAGATTCTGGAAAGAAGAGTGTCAAAGAATGCCAAGGGTGCTAAGATGGACAAGACGCTGGCAAAAGAGCAGGTTTTGACAGAACGAATCATAGAGCATCTTGAGAGCGGCAGGCAGGCCAGAACATTTACACCGGATGATGAGGAAGAAGCTCAGCTGCTGCGTTCTTTTAACCTGCTTACATATAAGCCTGTTATTTATGCGGCAAATGTGAAAGAAGAGGATCTGCAGGAGGATGGTGCAGGTAACCGGGGTGTGGCTTCCATAAGGGAGTATGCGGCGGCTCAGGACAGTGAAGTATTTGTAATCTGTGCCCAGATAGAGCAGGAGATTGCCGAGCTGGAGGAAGATGAAAAGGAAATGTTCCTGGAGGAGCTGGGGCTTGCGGAATCCGGACTGGAAAAACTGATACGGGCAAGTTACAGGCTGTTGGGTCTGATCAGTTATCTCACAGCCGGTGAAGATGAAACAAGAGCCTGGACAATACGGGCCGGCACCAGGGCACCTCAGGCTGCCGGTAAGATCCATACGGATTTTGAAAGAGGTTTTATTAAGGCTGAGGTGGTAAATTATAAGGACCTGCTGGAATACGGCTCACTTTCAGCAGCCAGGGAAAAGGGACTTGTGGGTATGGAAGGAAAGGAATATATCGTGAAAGACGGCGATGTGATATTGTTCCGCTTTAATGTTTAGAAACAGTATGAAAACGTTAAAAATTTAATATTGCTAACTATTCAACATATAGTATGAAATTAGTCCCACTCTGCTATATGTTGATTTATTTTGGAAAAAGCATCCTGCCAATACCGGCAGGATGCTTTTTTCGTGAAATATAATTAAAAACATTATTAATTTTGCTTGTAAAATCCTTAATTATATATTAAAATCAATAATAAGTGGTGGCAAGTGGTAGAAAGTGGGTCAAAGTGGTAGATTTTTTACAACTTTGTGGCAGACTACTTTGCAGCAGACTACTGTAAGGCGGTGATTGCTATGTTTATGAGTAAATACAATCATACGATAGATACAAAAGGCAGATTGATTATTCCTTCGAAGTTCCGCGAGATTCTGGAAGAAGAATTTGTGGTAACAAGAGGTATGGACGGCTGCTTATTTGTGTACACCAATGATGATTGGATTGACTTTGAAACAAAATTATCAGCGCTGCCCCAGACAACAAATAAAGATGCAAGAAAGTTTGCCCGTTTTTTCCTGTCAGGAGCCTCACGGGTTGAACTGGACAAGCAGGGAAGAATACTGCTGCCAGGTGATTTGCGTGATTTTGCCAAGCTGGAAAAGGATGTTGTTCTGGTAGGTGTGGGCAAACGAATTGAGATCTGGAGTAAGGAAAAGTGGGACGATGTAAGTACCGATCTGGACATGGATGACATTGCAGCATCAATGGAAGGTTATGGACTTACAATGTAACCGGGATGAAGGAACAGCAACAGCAGAAAATTAACTGTTTAACCGCCAGGCTGAACTGTTACTGCAGGAAGTTATGAAGGAGGTACGACGCAATAGTGGAATTTCAACATTACTCCGTATTACTGGAGGAGACGATAGGAGAATTGCATATTAATCCTGATGGTATCTATGTTGACGGTACACTGGGCGGCGGAGGACATTCCCTTCAGATTCTGAAAAAGCTAACAGGCGGTCATCTGTATGGAATTGATCAGGATGAGGCTGCAATCTGTGCGGCAGAAAAACGTTTGGAACCGTATAAAGATAAAATGACACTGATTCGCGATAATTACTGTAATATGAAAGCTTTATTAAAGGAACATGGAGTGACTGCAGTCAATGGGATCGTTCTGGATCTTGGAGTTTCCTCCCATCAGTTTGATACACAGGAGAGGGGATTTTCCTACCGCTATGACGCCGGACTAGATATGCGTATGGACAGGCGCAGTACGCTGACAGCCAGGGATATTGTAAACGGTTATTCAGAAAGGGAACTATACCGGATTATCAGGGATTATGGTGAAGATACCTTTGCAAAGAATATTGCAAAGCACATCGCAAGAGAACGTGAAAAACATGCAATAGAAACTACATTTGAACTGAATGAGATCATAAAAGGAGCAATTCCTGCCAAAATGAGGCAAAATGGCCATCCTTCCAAGAAGACATATCAGGCAATCCGTATTGAATGCAACAGAGAGCTGGAAGTCTTAAGGGAAGCATTGGATGACCTGATTGAACTGTTAAGCGGCGGAGGCCGGTTATGTATCATAACCTTTCATTCCCTGGAAGACAGGATTGTAAAGGTAAAGTTCAGGGAAAAAGAAAACCCGTGTACATGTCCGCCGGAATTTCCGGTTTGTGTCTGCGGTAAGATACCGGCAGGGAAAGCGGTAACACGAAAGCCCATTTTGCCGGGTGACAAGGAAATAGAGGAAAACAGCCGTTCCAGAAGCGCCAAGCTGCGGGTGTTTGAAAAACGACCTGAAATCAGTCTTTAAGCGGAAAGCAAAGGCTGTGAAAATAAGTGTAAGGAAAAGAAATAAATTTGATGAAATATGTTTGATGAAATAAGTTTGATGAATTAAGTTTGATGAAATAAGATAGAAGGCAGGTGTGATTATGGCCCGGAGGAGAATGAGAAGCAATAGTACAAGCAGTGGAAACAGACGAAATGCTGGGAGAGATGCAGCTTACGTATATGACAATACAGCCCGCAGCATGAATGTACAAAGACAGATAAATGAACCATCCAGAAAAGTATTAAGCAATGAAACCAGAAAGAACAGGGAAAAAGCCAGACATATGAGTCCGGGTTATGTACTGTTCCTTGCAGCAGCAATGTGTATTGCCGGTATGGTGTTGATTAATTATATTCAGCTGCAGTCAGAAATAACCAATAAGACAAGGCATATTTCCAGTATGCAGAGCCAGTTGAATAATCTGCGGTCAAGCAATGATGAGACCTATAACAGGATCATCAGCAACGTGGATCTGGAAGAAATCAAACGGATTGCCATAGGAGAATTGGGAATGACCTATGCAGGAGAAGGACAGATTAAAACCTATACAAACAAAGGCAATGATTATTTTCGTGCTATGACAAATGATTCGGAGTAAGCAGGTGCAGTATGGGCGGAAAAGGAAAGAGCAATAATAAATTCACACCTAAAATGCAGAAGAAGTTGTTAATCCTGTTTGTATTGGTTCTGGCAACCCTTGTATTTTTATGCGGAAGAATGATACAGATTATGAGGGAAAGCGGGGACCAGTACAAGAAGCAGGTATATGCACAGCAACGTTATGACAGTACAACACTTCCCTATAGAAGAGGCGATATCGTAGATACCAACGGAACCAAACTGGCAGTCAGTGAAAAGGTATATAATCTGATTATTGATGCCAAAGTCATGCTGTATAAGGAGGACTATCTGGAGCCGACTCTGCAGGCTTTAAGTGATTGTTTTCCGGATCTGGTCATAGACGATATAAGGCAGCATGTGATCTCCAATCCGGGCTCATCATGGTATGTGGCCCTGAAACAGCTTGGTTTCGACCAGATTATCGGATTTAAAACAAGGCAGACTGAAAACGCTGATATCAGGGGGGTATGGTTTGAAGAAGAGTATAAAAGAGCTTATCCCCAGGGAACCTTGGCTTGTGATGTCATAGGATTTACAACTTCAGATAATGTAGGAAAGTTTGGTCTGGAGGAATATTATAATACTGTTTTAAACGGAACCAATGGGAGAGAATATGGTTATCTGAATGATGACGCTGATCTTGAGAGAACCGTGAAGCCGGCAGAGGATGGGTATACCATACACACAACCATTGATGTGAATATCCAGGGTATTGTGGAAAAATATATAAAGGAATTTAACGATACCTATAAAGACAATGCCAGACCGGGAAATGGCGCTGATAATATCGGCTGCATCATTATGGAGGTAAATACAGGTAATGTATTGGCAATGGCAGGTTATCCGGTATTTGACCTGAACAATCCCAGGGATATAAGCGCTTATTATACAGAAGAAGAAATCGCCGTAATGCAGGAGAATGATACTTATTATGAGGTATTAAACCAGATGTGGAGGAATTACTGTATTTCCGATACCTATGAACCCGGCTCCACGGCAAAGCCCTTTACCGTGGCAATGGGTCTTGAATCGGACTCCTTTGCCAATGGTGCTGATTCTGTTTATTTGTGCGAAGGAAACCTTGAGGTGGGCGGGCATACCATAAAGTGTCATACCAAGTCAGGAGACGGTTATGTTACGGTGCAGGATGCTGTTGCCCGGTCCTGTAACGTTGCGTTGATGAAAATGAGCAATGAGATTGGAATTGAAACCTTCTGTCAGTACCAGAAAGCCTTTAATTTCGGCTTAAAGACAAATATTGACCTTCCGGGCGAAGCAAATGCTGCAAGTCTGATGTATACAGCGGATACCATGTCGCCAACAGATTTGGTGACCAATGCCTTTGGACAAAACTTTAATACTACAATGATTCAATTGATCAGCGGTTTCTGTTCACTGATCAACGGCGGTTATTACTATGAGCCCCATGTAGTGAATAAGATTACCAATGCAAGCGGTGCAACAGTGAAAAACATAGAGCCCAGAGTACTCAGGCAGACAATTTCAGAATCCACTTCATCGCTGATCAGACAGTATTGCCGTGCGGTAGTCATGGAGGAAGGCGGTCAGCACAGAACCGGCAGAACCGCAAGACCGGCAGGATATGCCATTGGCGGCAAAACCGGTACGGCACAGACGCTTCCCAGAGGTAACGGAGAATATGTGGTGTCCTTTATCGGATATGCACCGGCAGATGATCCCCGGATTGCAATCTATGTAGTGATTGACCGTCCTAATATTGCCATACAGGATGATGCTAAGTTTGCAACCAAAATGGTCCGGAATATTCTGACAGAGGTTCTTCCTTACATGGGAATATTTATGACGGAGGAATTATCCGAAGAGGAAATAAAAGAGCTGGAGGAAAGAAACCTGGCGCGTACCAATATGTATACACAAACACCCGAAGAGGATGCTCTGGGAGAAATGGGGGATACACAGGAAACAGAACAGGGCACCGGAACAGAAGGAGAGAACCCTTCATGGATGTCATATGAAAAAGATCCGGCTACCGGCTTCCTGATAGATCCTGATAACGGGGATTTGCTTGATCCTGATACCGGAAATCCGGTGAATCGTGATAATCCCGCAATTCCCAATGGTCTGTCCGGCAGTGATTATCCCCAGGTGGAAACGCCTGAATAGGCAGTTATAAGACCGTTAATCCAACTTGTTGGATTTGTACATCATGTTGTTGTGAAGGAGGCACATCGAAGCAGTAACATAATAAAATGTGAATAACCTCATAAAAGAAGGAATACAGTATATTAATACCCTTTTTATGAGGTTTCGTATGTATACAAATAATAACAAGCTGTTTCACAGGAAAAAAAATACGATTATCTTTTTTGGTTGTGTGGCAATCCTTCTTTTCCTGTTTGGGCGGCTGGTATATCTGATGGTATGGCGGGCGGATTATTATTCCCAGCGTGCCACAGAGCTTCATGAAAGAGAGCGCAGCATAAAAGCTGCAAGAGGACGTATAATAGACAGAAATGGAACTGTGATTGCAGATAATAAAACAGTATGTACGATTTCCGTAATCTACAACCAGGTTGAGGATCCGGAAGGAGTGATTGCCATGCTGTGTGACGAACTTGACCTTTCTGAAGAATATGTCCGCAAAAGGGTAGAGAAATACTCTTCTATGGAACGAATCAAGAGTAATGTGGATAAAGAAACAGGAGACCGGATCAGGGAGTATAATCTGCCGGGTGTCAAAGTGGACGAAGACTATAAAAGGTATTATCCTTACAGTGAACTGGCCAGTAAGGTGCTGGGATTTACCGGCAGTGACAATCAGGGTATTATCGGCCTGGAGGTTATCTATGAGGAGTATCTTCAGGGAAGTGCCGGTTCCATACTTACGGTAACGGACGCAAGAGGGATAGAAGTAGAGGAAGCCGGAGAACGGCGTATAGAGCCGGAAAACGGATATGATCTGCAGATAAGCATGGATATGAATATACAGTCCTATGCAACCCAGCTTGCCAACCAGGCCATGGCCACAAAAGAAGCGGAAAGCGTATCCATTCTGGTGATGAATCCTAAAAGCGGGGAAATCCTTGCAATGGTGAATGTACCGGAATTTGATTTAAACAGTCCATATGAACTGCCGGAAGGGACCGGCGGGAATATCAGTGAAGAAGAGAAGCAGAATATCTTAAACGGAATCTGGCGCAACGGTTGTATCAATGATACCTACGAACCAGGCTCCACTTTTAAGATCATAACGGCTGCAGCCGGATTTGAAGCGAACGTGGTAACCCAAAATGATTCCTTCAGCTGTCCGGGTTATGTTATCGTAGATGACCGTAAGATCCGCTGCCATAAGGTGGGCGGGCACGGTTCCCAGACTTTTGTGCAAGGCACCATGAATTCCTGTAATCCGGTATTTGTCACGGTGGGACTCAGACTGGGAGTGGATAGTTTCTACAGTTATTTTGATAAATTCGGTCTGCTTGGGAAAACCAATGTGGATTTGCCGGGAGAAGCAGGGACTATTATGCATAAGCCGGAGAATATGGGGAATGTAGAGCTTGCAACAGTGGCTTTTGGGCAGTCTTTTCAAATTACACCCATCCAGCTGATCACTACCGTTTCTTCCATTATAAACGGGGGAGACAGGATCACACCCCACTTTGGCGTACGGATTACGGATAAGGATGGGAATCTGATCGAAACGCTTGTTTATCCGGTCACAGAAGATATCGTATCGGAAGAAACCTCTGCTGCTATGAGGGAAATTCTGGAAAAAGTGGTTTCGGAAGGCACAGGTAAGAACGGTCAGGTGGAAGGTTATCTGATTGGCGGTAAGACTGCCACAAGTCAGACCCTGCCAAGAGGAAGCGGCAAATACATTGCATCTTACATTGGATTTGCTCCTGCAGATGATCCGGAAGTGATTGTTCTGGCCATTGTAAATAATCCTCAGGGAGTTTACTATGGCGGTCAGGTGGCGGCACCCATTGTTCGCCAGCTTTTTGAAAATATACTTCCCTATTTGGGAATTATGGAATATAATATAGACGATGGTATGGTAGAATAAAGGTATATAGTTACTGCATAAAATACTGATAGATAAATACTTAAAAATTTTTCCAAAGTAACAGGCAGGAAGGAGCGTGCTGCGGCACGGGTGTATGTAAATCTATGAGTAATGTAAGTATTCTGTCAGTAATCATATCCTTTGCCGTCAGTGCATTGCTGGGACCGGTTATTATTTCCTTTTTACGGAGACTTAGGGTGGAGCAGACGGTACGGGATGACGGACCGCAGTCACACCTTAAGAAAACAGGAACACCAACTATGGGCGGGATCATCATTCTGATTAGTGTGGTGGTCACATCACTTATTTTTGTAAAGGATTATCCGAAAATTATTCCAATCCTGTTTTTAACCTTTGGTTTTGGACTGATTGGTTTCATGGATGACTATCTTAAGGTTGTGCTGCATAGATCTGAGGGACTTCATGCATGGCAGAAGATGGCAGCCCAGATTGTAGTGACAGGGATTTTTGCCTATTATATGACCCATTATACGGATATCAGCATGGCTATGAGGATTCCGTTTATAGATGGTAAATATATAGATTTTGGGATCTTGAATATTCCGGTTATGTTCTTTATCATATTGGGAACGGTAAACGGAACGAATTTTACAGATGGACTGGATGGACTTGCAGGAAGTGTTACCGTTATTGTAGCTATGTTTTTTACAGTAGTTGCAGTCGGTACAAACAGCGGGATTGAACCGATTACATGCGCGGTTGTGGGTGCACTTATGGGTTTTCTGCTGTTTAATGTTTATCCTGCAAGCGTGTTTATGGGAGACACGGGTTCACTTGCATTGGGGGGATTTGTGGCAGCTTGTGCCTATATGCTGCAAATGCCTCTTTATATTGCGATTGCAGGGATTATCTATCTTGTGGAGGTGGCATCTGTTATCCTTCAGGTAGGGTGTTACAAAATGAACGGCGGGAAGCGTATTTTTCGCATGGCCCCCCTTCATCATCATTATGAATTAGGAGGTTGGTCTGAAACCAGGATTGTTGCGGTGTTTTCCATTATCACTGCACTCATGTGTCTGGTTGCATTAATGGGACTATAGGAGGAAGAGCATGTTCGAAGGACAAAAGTGTCTGGTGGTAGGGGCCGGACTCAGTGGAATAGGAGCTGCCGTCCTGCTTAAGGATCTGGGAGCAGAGGTGGTTTTATTTGATGGAGATGAGAAAGCAGATGCAAGTGCGGTATGGGAAAAGCTTCCGGATAGCACAGTTGCTTCCGTATATACAGGTGAATTACCTGAGGAGGTTATGCAGGAGCAATTCCTGGCAGTTTTAAGTCCCGGGGTTCCTGTGGACAGTCCGCTGGCAGATAGACTGCGGAAGAATGGTGTGACAATCCTGGGTGAGATGGAGTTGGGATATCTGGCTGAGAAAGGCCGGGTCATAGCCATAACCGGTACCAACGGTAAGACTACCACCACCACCCTGGTAGGTGAGATTATGAAAGCACATTACACAGATGCTAAGGTGTTTGTGGTGGGGAATATAGGAAATTCTTATACCAGGTCGGTGATGAAGACTGCCGGGGATACGGTTACGGTTGCAGAACTCAGCAGCTTTCAATTAGAGACTGTCCATACCTTCAGACCCAGTGTGTCGGCAATCCTGAATATAACACCGGATCATTTAAACCGGCATCATACAATGGAGGCTTATATAGAAGCCAAGGAAGCCATTGCGGGGAATCAGGGACCGGGAGACGTCTGTGTTCTGAATTATGACAATATCCATACAAGGGATTTTGGTAAACGCTGTCCGGCACGTGTGATCTATTTTTCTGTTAAGGAAACACTGGCGGAAGGGTATTTTCTAAAGGAAGATCACATATATAAAAGAGAAGCGGGTATAGAGTCCTGTCTTCTTCATATTACGAAAGATATGAATCTGGTTGGTTTGTGTAATGTTGAAAACTGTATGGCAGCCATTGCCATTGCCGACAGTATGCAGGTTCCCTTTTCCGTAACCAAAAGGGTTATAAAGCATTTTAAGGCTGTTGAGCATCGGATAGAATATGTGGCAACAAAGGGCGGCGTCAATTATTATAATGACTCCAAGGGGACCAATCCGGATGCGGCCATTCAGGGAATACGTGCAATGAGCCGCCCCACGGTATTGATCGCAGGCGGATATGATAAGGAAAGCGACTATACAGAATGGATTGAGAGCTTTGAAGACAAGGTGACGCATCTGGTTCTGATTGGACAGACCCGCGAGAAAATAGCAGCCTGTGCCAGAACCCATGGTATCAGCAATATCCACCTTGCCGACAGTTTTGACGAATGTCTTCTGCTTTCCACAGAACTGGCGCGAGAGGGGGATGCAGTATTGCTTTCACCTGCTTGTGCCAGTTGGGGGATGTTTCCCAGTTATGAGGTGAGGGGAAAAATATTTAAAGATTATGTAAATAATCTTAAGGAGTGATTGCGTGGCGGAACAAAGAAGGAAAAGGAAAAGAAAAGAGCAGGCAGAATATTTTTTTGACTACAGTCTGCTTTTTGTGGTCATATTTCTGTTGGGATTTGGCCTGGTTATGATTTATTCTACCAGTTCCTATGAAGCCTATCAGGATTTTGGAGATTCAGCATATTATTTAAAAAAGCAGATAACATCAATTATTATTGGCTTGGCTGCCATGATTCTGGTAGCCAATATCCCGTATCATTTTTGGGAGCGGTTTGCGGTCCTGGGATATCTGATTTCAGTTGTGCTGATAACGCTGATTCCCTTCTTCGGTGTAACAAAGAACGGTGCAACCAGGTGGCTGATCGTGCCGGTGATTAATTTTTCACTGCAGCCGGCAGAGGTGGCTAAGCTGTGCATGATCTTATTTTTAGCCAGTCTGGTATGTAAAATGGGAAAGGGGGTCAGATCTTTTAAAGGGTTCCTGTTTATGATGCTGATTCCCTTACCTGTTGTAATCATGGTATGGATAATTACCAGCAACTTAAGTTCAGCGATTATCATAATGGGTATTGCGGTACTGATGGTTTTTGTGGCCAGTCCTGATTATAAAAAATTTGTTATCATTGCCCTGGCGGTCATTGGATTGGCTGCCCTGCTGGTATACTTCATAGTAAATGCAGATCCGGCAGTTATTCAGGATTTTCGGTTTGATCGTATCCGGGTATGGCTGGATCCGGAATCGGATGCCCAGGGAAGGGGATTTCAAACCTTACAGGCCTTATACGCCATAGGTTCAGGGGGCATCTGGGGGAAGGGTCTGGGGCAGAGTATGCAGAAGCTGGGATTTCTTCCGGAAGCCCAGAATGATATGATATTTTCCATTATCTGCGAAGAGCTTGGATTATTCGGAGCCATCGCCATTATCCTTATGTTTATCATGCTGTTATGGCGTATGATGATCATTGCCAACAATGCCTCAGATTTATTTGGCGCCATGCTGGTGGTAGGGGTGATCGGTCATATTGCCATCCAGGTAATCCTGAATATAGCAGTAGTGACCAACTCTATTCCCAACACAGGTATATCGCTGCCTTTTATCAGTTACGGAGGGTCTTCGGTCATGTTCCTGTTAATTGAAATCGGTTTGGTACTAAGCGTAGCCAAACGAATCCAGCTAAAGGAATTGTAACAACGGACATACTGCATACATAGAATAGAATAGGTCTTAAAAAAATATGCCGGAAGGTGAAAGATGGATTCTATTCATGTTCATGGCGGTGTCAGTTTACAGGGCAATGTAAGGATACAGGGCTCCAAGAATGCAGCACTGCCGGTTTTAGCAGCGACAATACTTACCAAAGAGACAAATGTCATACATAACTGTCCTAAGATAGCAGATGTGTATAAGATGCTGCAATTGCTTACGAGTATCGGGTGCTTTGTCAATTGGGAGGGTGATGGTGTACGTGTGGATTCCAGTCATGTCAATCTGAATAAAATGCCTGCAGAGGCCATTACAGAAATGCGTTCCTCCCTTTTCCTGGTGGGCACACTGCTTGGCCAGACCGGAGAAATTGTCATGGACCGCCCGGGCGGCTGTGTGATCGGAGAGCGGACAATCGACCTGCATATCTTTGCACTGGAAAAAATGGGAGTATCCTTTTTTGAGTCGGAAGCTTATATCCATGCAGTTGCCAGGAATCTCCATGGCGCTGATATTTTCCTGGAGTTTCCCAGTGTGGGTGCTACGGAGAATATCATACTGGCCGCCGTCATGGCGGAGGGGACAACGGTCATTGAAAATGCAGCAAGGGAACCGGAGGTCGTTGCATTATGTCAATATTTAAAGCAATGCGGTGCCTGGATTGAAGGCGAAGGAAGCAGCCGGATCAGCATCACGGGCGGACAGCGTTTGTACGGAAGTGACTTTGCCATACCGGCGGACAGAGTGGTTGCCGGAACCTATTTATTTGCAGCTCTGGGAACCCGGGGAAGCGTGTTGCTGGAAGATGCCCCATCCGAACAGATGGAAGCAGTAATCAGTCTGGCGGAAGAGATGGGAGCGGAATGTCAGCAGGAAACCTGTGGCTTATATGTGCAGGCGTCGGAAGGGCTTCAGCTGCCGCAAAGGATAATGACAGAACCCTATCCGGGATTCCCCACAGATCTGCAGTCCGTTGCCCTGGCTTGTATGACCGGTATTGAAGGGATATGCATCATGGAAGAAAAGATATTTGAAAACCGTTTCCGCATTGTGGAATACCTGAGAAAAATGGGAGCTGATATTACCACCATTTCAGAGTCGGCAGTCCGGGTTAACGGCGGCAGTCCTCTGCAGGGATGTACGGTGGAAGCAAAGGAACTGCGGGGCGGAGCGGCGCTGATCATAGCGGCACTCATGGCAGAAGGAGAAACACAGGTACAGGGATGTCATTTTATCTACCGCGGATATGAAAATATCTGCAGGGACTTAAGAGAGTTAGGAGCGCGCATTTACAGTGTATACAAGTAAAAGGAAAAAGGGAAAGATTATATTGCTTCTCTTCCTGTCAGTGATTATTATCCTGTCCGGAGTGGGATACTATATATATCATATGTATACGATCCGGACTGTATACGTGGAGGGAAACTTACACTATACCCGGGAAGAGATACAGGATATCGTCATGGAAGGCGCATTGGGCGGCAATTCCCTTTATCTGTCATTAAAATACAGGCAAAAAGGAGTGCAGAATGTTCCTTTTGTAGATGCCATGGATGTTACGATCCTGGAACCGGATACCATTAAGATTACCGTATATGAAAAAGCACTGGCCGGATATGTGAAATACCTGGATACCTATATGTATTTTGACAAGGACGGGTATGCGGTGGAATGCTCCGGTGTAAAGACGGCAGGAGTTCCCCAGATTACAGGACTTAACTTTGATCATGTGATTCTGGGAGAGATTCTGCCGGTGGAGGATCAGAGTGTTTTTGATTCCATCATGAGTATGACAAAGCTATTGAATAAATATAAGCTGACGGCTGATACAATTTATTTCAATTCGGCAGGAGAAATCACGATTTACTTTCATGCAATAAAGGTTTCTCTTGGTAATGACAGCAACGGACTGGAGGACAAGCTTATGCGTCTGCCGCAGATGCTTGAGGCACTTACAGGCAAGAGCGGTACACTGCACATGGAAAACTTCAGTGAGGATAAAACAAATATTACTTTTTCAGGAGTTTTAGAAGAGAATGATACAACATTTGAAGAAAATTTACCAGATTCATAAGTTTATTAATGGAATTTATTAAAAAATGTATTGATTAATTTGTAAAATAATTATATGATAATCTACAGGAGTTTATACAGGGATAAGGAGGACATACCTTTGCTTGAAATTAAGACAAACGATGCAGAATCTGCTGCCAAAATCATCGTAGTGGGTGTAGGCGGTGCAGGTAACAATGCTGTAAATAGAATGATAGATGAAAGAATTGACGGTGTGGATTTTATTGGAATTAATACGGACAAGCAGGCACTTCAGCTTTGTAAGGCCGGAAAGCTCTTACAGATTGGCGAAAAACTGACCAAGGGCCTGGGTGCAGGTGCGAAACCGGAGGTTGGAGAAAAGGCGGCGGAAGAAAGCTCGGAGGAAGTGGGCAATACATTAAAGGGTGCGGATATGGTTTTTGTGACCTGCGGTATGGGAGGCGGTACCGGAACCGGAGCTGCGCCGATTGTGGCAAAGCTGGCAAAGGACATGGGTATACTTACCGTAGGGGTTGTAACGAAACCCTTCCGTTTTGAAGCAAAAGCCCGTATGATTAATGCTGTCAGCGGTATTGAGAAGCTGAAAGAGAATGTGGATACTTTAATCGTAATCCCCAATGATAAATTACTGGAAATAGTTGACCGCCGCACCACCATGCCGGAGGCACTTAAGAAAGCGGATGAAGTGCTGCAGCAGGCAGTTCAGGGTATTACCGACCTGATTAATGTACCTGCGGTTATTAATCTTGACTTTGCGGATGTACAGACGGTTATGAAGGACAAAGGAATTGCACATATTGGAATCGGCGAGGGTAAGGGTGATGACAAAGCACTGGAAGCAGTTAAGATGGCGGTGGAAAGTCCGCTTCTTGAGACTACGATATCCGGGGCAACCCACGTAATTGTTAATGTATCAGGAGATATTACACTGGCAGACGCTTCCGATGCAGCAAGCTATGTGCAGGATCTGGCAGGAGAGGACGTTAATATTATCTTTGGCGCCATGTATGATGCTGCCAGGACTGATTGCTGTACGATTACTGTTATTGCAACCGGTCTTGAAGATGTAGGTACCCAGTCGGCGCAGAACAGATTGGGACAAGGTATGCCATACCGTAAGCCAACGTCCCATATTACACCAAATTCACTGCAGGGACTGAATGTTCCGCCGGTAAACTCTGGGATACCGAATTCCGGTGTTGCACGGAGGCCGTTGCCGGGGCTTCGGGAGCCGGGTAATGTGCAAAGCAAAATAGAAGAAAAGACATTAAAGATTCCTGATTTCCTGCAAAAGAAATAATCAGGTATTAAAAAGTAATCAGAAAAACCCATACATAGATAACAGACATCAAAAGATGCAGTTTATCATGTTGGGTTTTTTTTATTGTCGAAAACACGGGACAAAAATCAGAAACACCTCTACTCATTCCGACAAAATTCCGACTGCTGACCCCTTTATAATGAATATGAACTTAAGAGAAATCTGGAAAGGGGTGTGTTTGTGTATTACGAGCTTTACGTTGACAGTCTGTTTCTGATTAATTTCTGCATGAACCTGTATCTGCTGGCAATCGTGAATCGTGCCGTTTGGCGTACTGCCACACGTAAACGGCTGATATCGGGAGCTGCTGCTGGTGCGGCATTGTACATTGTACCGCTTTTGTTATCGGGACCGGTATGGCTTAAGGTGATCATAGGGTTTGTACCGGGAGCTGTTATTATGATTCTGATAACTTTTCAGGTAAAAAATCTGAAAGCATTTTTCAAAATTGCGGAAAAATTAATGTTGTATACATTTTTAACAGGCGGTATACTGCTTTTTTTAATCAGAAGAATCCCAGGTGTCCGTGAAGCCTTGGTAAATGTGATGGGAATTATGGTAATGGGAGCTTTTATATTCCTGTATTTATCCTATCGCAGGGAAAGGAAGGATCGAAAAAGTAATTTGTGCCGGGTTACATTGATAACCGGCGGGGCACAGATTGCGCTGGATGCTTTATTGGATACGGGAAACAGTCTGCGGGAACCAATCAGCGGCAAGCCTGTGTCTATATTGGATAAGGCAGTTTTTGAGGAATTGTGTATGGTATCAAAAAATGATGCCATGGAAGAAATACCGGCAGGATACCGGGTGATACCCTACCATAGTATTGGAAAAAAAAGAGGAATACTGCAAGGCTATCTGATACCGGAAATGATCATAGAATCAGAAGGGATCACTAAAATATGCAAGGATGTATATGTGGGAATCAGTGAAGACATAACAGCCAGCGATGGTGTATATAAAATGATTTTGAATCCACAGATTTTTGGGGAGCAGCAAACAGAAGTAGTATAACGAATAAAAATGATTACGGAGGCAGATTTATGATTTTAAAAGTATCAATACCCGGAAAAATGCAATTTAAGATGATCCGCAGGGATAACATACTGTTACATAAAAAAGGGGATATTCATTATATAGGAGGTGCTGAGGTTCTCCCTCCGCCGCTTGAACTGGAAAGAGAGAACCAGGTCATCAGCGATCTGGGAACGGAATATGAGGATGAAGCGAAGTCCATATTGATTGAACATAACCTGAGGCTGGTGGTATATATCGCCAAGAAATTTGATAACACCGGAATCGGCGTGGAAGATTTGATCTCAATCGGAACGATTGGCCTGATCAAATCCATCAATACATTTAAACCGGATAAGAAAATAAAACTGGCCACTTATGCTTCCAGATGCATTGAAAACGAGATTTTGATGTATCTGCGCAGAAATAATAAAACCCGGCTGGAAGTCTCCATTGATGAGCCGCTGAATGTGGACTGGGATGGCAATGAGCTTCTTTTATCAGATATTCTGGGTACGGATGAAGATGTCATATATCGTGACCTGGAAAATGAAGTGGAAAGAAAGCTGTTGCTGAAAGCTATAAATAAACTTTCCGAGAGGGAGAAGACAATTATCAATCTGCGGTTCGGTCTGGGTACCAGGGATGGTGAGGAAATGACACAGAAGGAAGTAGCAAGCCTTTTGGGAATATCCCAGTCATACATATCACGTCTTGAAAAGAAAATAATGAAACAATTAAAAAAGGAAATGAGCAGTAGTACTTAACTGCTCTTTTTCTTTTTCCAATAGTAACCATTTCCTCTTTGCAAAGAGGGGAATATTGGTATATACTATAATAGCGAATGAAGAGAGGAACTTTGCATATGATAAAACAAGAGGATATCTTATCACTTCAATTTATAAAAAAGACAGAATACACAGGCAGTTGTCAGAAAATGCGATACCGCCTGGAAAAATATATTTCAGAAGATATAACAAAGCTTAAAGCCACAGTCTGGCCGGAACCTTTTAATTTTTTCAAGACACCTTCAGAATTAAAGCACAGCAGCCTTTTTGATTTTTCAGAGGAAGGGATTGCGGATGCTGTCTGCTGGATGAACGAAAGACTGGAAGAAAAATTTTTGTGAATTTCATCCTATTGAATGTAAGTCAGCCGAAGGCGACGATGGAGTATATAAATGTTAAAATATTTGAATAGCGATATGAGGAATGTATTCCGGTATCTGCCTTATGGTATAATTATGGGATTAATCATGGCAGTGGTACTGGGGACGATTAATAGATTGCTGGTTAAGAAGCTGAAACAGCCGCTTCCTGTCATGTCAGGTACCTGTTTTTTTATGTATTTGATGATCATGGCATGTATTACATTTCTTTCAAGGGAAAGCGGAACCAGGCAGGGTATTGATCTGGAATTGTTCTCCACCTGGGGAATCAACGACCGTAATAATGCATATGTAATTGAAAATATATTACTTTTTATTCCCTACGGTTTCGTATGTGCCTGGTTTTTAAAAAGTGCACGAAGTTTTTGGGTATGTACCTTTTATGGAATTATGACAAGCACTATAATCGAATATTTACAGATGATGACAGAGCGGGGCTATTTTCAGGTGGACGATATCCTGACTAATATGCTGGGATCTATGATCGGTTATATTGTATACCGTATACTTTTGCATAACCGCAAGGAGGAGCAGAAGAACGCAGTGGTGGTGGTTTTGCTTTCTATGCTTACGGTAATAGCGCTGCTGATCAGGTTTATATAATAATAGTGCGACGGTCAGGTGTTATGAACCTGACCGTTTCAGATTCAGACAGCAAGATAATTTTTCATGCTGCGCAGGGCATTTTTTTCCAGACGGGATACCTGAGCCTGGGAGATACCGATGATATCTGCCACCTCCATTTGTGTCTTTCCCTCGAAAAAGCGAAGGGTTATGATTTCATGTTCACGATCACCCAGCTTTTTCATGGCTTCACTTAAAGAGAGATGTTCAATCCATGTTTCTTCCTTGTTCTTTTTATCGCTGATCTGATCCATAACATACAAGGTATCACCGCCATCAGTATAAATGGGGTCATACAGACTCATAGGGTTCTGGATGGCATCCATGGCGTATGCGATATCTTCTTTTGAGATACCTATTTCACTGGCTATTTCCTCAACGGAGGGCTCCTTCAGATTTCTCCGGGTTAAGGCTTCACGGGCATAAATAGCCTTATAAGCGGTATCCTTCAGGGAGCGGGATACACGGATACTGTTGTTATCACGTAAGAAACGGCGGATTTCGCCGATGATCATTGGAACTGCATAAGTGGAAAATTTTACATTCAGAGTGGTATCAAAATTATCAATTGCCTTGATTAATCCGATACAGCCAATTTGAAACAAGTCATCCACATTTTCATTACTGGATGAGAAGCGTTTAATGACACTTAAAACGAGACGTAAATTTCCTTCAATATACTGCTTGCGGGCATCCTGATCTCCCGCCTCAATCCTGGTAAATAATTCTTCCTTTTCTGCTGTCTTTAACAGAGGGAGTTTGGATGTATTCACACCGCAGATTTCTACTTTTCCTTGTGCCATAGCCTAATGCCTCCATTGATTAATCTGATAAGGAAATTGTCCGGCTCTCTTTGGTATATGTGATTAGTAGGTAGTATGTACCTAAGTTGGTCAATATATACCACAAGAAAATTGCCTCAGAAGAAAAAGTTATGCATATACTTATAGAAAAGAGTTGGAGAATAAGATGCTTTTTTCTGAATTGAAATGCAAGGATGTCATTAATATCAGGGATTGTAAGAAGTTGGGAAAGGTATGTGATATGGAGTTGGATGAAGGCAATGGATGTATCTGTAAAATCATTATTTCCGATGGCAGTAAAATGTTAAGCTGGTTCAATTGTGAGCCTGATATCATAATTCCATATAAGGATATCAGGCAGATCGGGCCTGATATAATACTAGTTGACATAAAGCGCTGAATTTCATATAATGAATAAAACCAGTCGAAATTACATGTCGCACTATGGCAGGCGGGAGAATATATGAAATGTCCTTTTTGTAGTCATGAAAGTACAAGAGTAATCGATTCCAGACCGGCTGAGGATAATAATTCCATCAGACGCCGGAGGGTTTGTGATGAATGCGGTAAAAGATTTACTACCTATGAGAAGATTGAAACCATTCCCCTTATCATTATTAAAAAAGATGATAACCGGGAGACCTATGACAGGGTAAAACTGGAAGCGGGTATTCTGCGTGCCTGCCATAAGCGTCCGGTGAGCGCTAAGCAGATTACAGCTGTTGTGGATGCTGTGGAAGTGGAAATCTTCAAAATGGAAGAAAAGGAACTGCCAAGCCAGGTGATCGGAGAGCTGGTGATGAATAAGCTAAAGGATTTGGATGCCGTGGCTTATGTCCGTTTTGCTTCAGTGTATAGAGAGTTTAAAGATGTTAATACTTTTATGGAGGAGCTGAAGAACTTTTTGAAATAGCAGTTTCTTGAAAGCGGATAAGAGGTATCCATATGACAGAGATTGATGATAACATAAAATTAAAAAAAGCATTAAAAGCAGTTGAGATAGCGGATAAGTTCAGGCTTGTATTCCAGATCTGTTCTCTTATTATGGTGCTGATCGTTTTCTTTGGCAATACATTTGCTGCAAAATATGCCTGGTACCAGGCGGGCAGGAGCTTCATCTATTATGTATCAATATTTGTGGTTGGTGTAATGCTGATTTCCAATTGTGTAAGATTTTATCTGGCTGCACGTTATAACCGCCTGCTGGAGAATCAAAAGGAATCCCCGGAAGAGTGAAATAATGTGCTTCTGCATATTACATAGAATACAGATTTAGTCAGGAGTTGCTTGTTGTCAAACGGTCAGGTTAATAACACCTGACAGACCAAGTAACTCCTTTTACAATAGAGGTGCAGGGAAACGGAACGGGAAAACAGCATGTGTAAACAGCTCCTTGCACGAAAGGAATGCAGAAAATGGATATATATATGGCAGCTGCGGCCTTCCTGGCTTATGTGATAAAGGGAATGTGCGGTTTTGCGAATACATTGGTATTTGGAACGGTAATGAGCTTTCGTGCTGATAATATTGATATTTCACCTACGGAACTGATTCTGGGATATCCATCCAACGTAATTATAGCATATAAAGAACGGAAATCATTGTCTGTCAAAGTATGGTTCCCGCTTTCCTGTCTGGTAATAGCAGGAGCAGTTCCAGGTGTTTTTTTTCTGAAAAATGGAGATACCTCTCTGGTAAAAATCTTTTTTGGATTTGTTGTGGTATTCATCGGTGGGGAAATGCTTTGGCGTGACCATGGAAGCAGAAAACAAAAGACTTCACCGGCACTGCTGGGTCTGATCGGTTTGTTGTCGGGGCTGTTGTGCGGATTGTTTGGTATCGGCGCTCTGCTGGCGGCTTACATCGGCAGAACGACGGATAATAACCAGGCCTTTCGGGGAAACCTTTGTATTGTGTTCCTGATAGAAAATACATTCAGGATCCTTCTTTATTCATTAAGTGGAATATTAACGATCGCTGTCTGGATACAGGCGTTTAAAATGATGCCGGTTATGCTGGTTGGGCTGCTGTGCGGAATGCTGCTGTCCAAAAGAGTACCGGAGAAAGCGGTGCGCAGGAGTGTAATCATATTGTTGATTGCTTCCGGAGCGGCACTGATTATCAATAATTTGAATATAAATTAGCTATTTTTTGGTGTTGCTCCTTAAAAACTTTTGTGCTATAATAAACCGATTATGCAGAAGCGAAGTTAAGAGTGGATAAAACGCTCGTCTAAAGCGAAGAATGTGAGGTAAGTATGAAAGCATTTTTAGTATTGGAAGACGGCACCGTGTTTGAAGGCACGCACATGGGCGCCGACAAGGAAGTGGTCAGCGAAATTGTATTTAACACATCTATGGCAGGTTATCTTGAAGTTTTAACCGACCCGTCCTATGCAGGACAAGCAGTTTGTATGACATATCCCCTCATTGGTAATTATGGAATCTGTAAAGATGATATGGAATCTTCAAGACCTTGGCTTGATGCCTTCATTGTCCGGGAAATCTCCCGCATTCCCAGTAATTTTAGAACTGATATGACTATACAGCAGTTTTTAACCCAAAACAGTATACCTGGAATCAAGGAGATCGATACCAGGGCACTTACTAAAATTCTGAGGGAAAAAGGAACCATGAATGGTATGCTTACCACTGATGAGAACTATGATTTAAACAAGGTCATACCAAAGATAAAAGAATATGCAGCCGCTAAAAGTGTGGAAAGAGTATCCTGTAAAGTAAAATATCAGATGAAGGTAATAAATGACCTTAAGGAGAACGGGCCGGTATCAGGAATGGCCAGATTCGATCAGGAGGCGTATGAGCAGGGGATCAAAGAGCCAAGACCGTCGCTGGTCAGGGAATTATCCGGCCGGGGTCTTAAAATTGCGCTGATGGATTTTGGGCTGAAAGCAAATATCGGCAGGGCATTGGCGGCCAGAGGCTGTCAGGTAACAGTATATCCTGCGCTTACAAGTGCAGAAGAGATTATTGCAGACAAACCAGACGGCATTATGCTCAGCAACGGACCCGGCGATCCGAAGGAATGTGTAAGTATCATAGAGGAAGTCCGTAAGCTTTACCAGTCGGATATCCCCATTTTTGCAATTTGTCTGGGTCATCAGCTGATGGCGCTGGCAACAGGGGCGGATACTTATAAAATGAAATACGGCCATCGGGGAGTGAACCATCCGGTTAAGGATCTGGCTACCGGAAGGGTATATATTTCTTCACAGAATCACGGGTATGTGGTGGATACTGACAATCTGTCTCCGGAAATTGCAGTGCCTGCTTTTATTAATGTAAATGATGGAACGAATGAAGGACTTACTTATACGGGAAAAGATATTTTTACCGTACAATTCCATCCGGAAGCATGTTCCGGCCCTCAGGATTCCGGATATCTGTTTGACCGTTTTATTACCATGATGAAAAAGAATATTACAAAGGGGGGTCAATAATATGCCGAAGAATCCAAATATCAAACGAGTAATGGTTATAGGTTCCGGTCCGATCATCATTGGTCAGGCGGCGGAATTTGATTATGCGGGCACTCAGGCCTGCCGCTCCCTGAAGGAAGAAGGGGTGGAGGTTATTCTGGTGAACTCCAATCCGGCAACGATCATGACCGATAAGGATATTGCAGATAAGGTCTACATTGAGCCCCTGACGGTAAAAGTACTGGAACAGATCATAGATAAAGAAAAGCCGGACAGTGTCCTGCCTACTCTGGGCGGGCAGGCAGGCTTAAATCTGGGTATGGAGCTGGAAGAATCAGGATTCCTTCAATCCCGCGGTGTGACACTGATCGGTACGACGGCGGCTACCATAAGGAATGCGGAAGGGCGTCAGGAATTTAAGGATTTGATGGAACGCATCGGAGAACCGTGTGCTGCCTCCAAGGTGGTGGAAAATGTTAAGGACGGTGTTGCATTTTCCAAATCCATCGGTTATCCCGTAGTACTGAGACCTGCCTATACACTGGGCGGCTCCGGCGGCGGCATTGCCCATAATCAGGTGGAGCTGGAAGAAATCCTGGAAAACGGAATCCGTCTGTCCCGTGTTGGCCAGGTTCTGGTGGAACGTTGTATTTCCGGATGGAAAGAAATAGAATATGAGGTCATACGTGACAGTGCAGGAAATTGCATTACCGTATGTAATATGGAAAACATTGACCCTGTGGGAGTCCATACAGGTGACAGTATCGTAGTGGCACCTACCCAGACTCTGGGTGATAAAGAGTGTCAGATGCTTCGTACCTCCGCGCTGAATATCATCAATGAGCTGCATGTAACAGGCGGCTGTAATGTGCAGTTTGCATTACATCCCAGCAGTTTTGAATATTGTGTTATTGAGGTAAATCCGCGTGTGAGCCGTTCCTCGGCATTGGCATCAAAAGCAACGGGATATCCCATTGCCAAGGTGGCTGCCAAGATTGCCCTGGGATATACCCTGGATGAAATTCCCAACGCCATAACAAAAAAGACTTATGCTTGCTACGAGCCGGCAATAGATTACTGTGTTGTTAAGATTCCGCGACTGCCATTTGATAAGTTCATTACGGCAAAAAGGACATTAACAACCCAGATGAAAGCTACCGGAGAGGTTATGAGTATCTGTAATAACTTTGAGGGGGCTCTTATGAAAGCCATCCGTTCCCTGGAGCAGCATACAGACAGTCTGATGAGTTATGATTTTACTGCGCTTTCCGTGGAAGAGCTGCGTGATCGTCTGAAGATTGTGGATGATCTGCGGATTTATGTGATAGCAGAGGCGATCCGCAAGGGGATTTCCCATGAAGAGATTTTCGGGATTACCCAGATTGATATATGGTTCATTGACAAGATTGCTATTTTGGTTGAAATGGAACAAACCCTTAAAAAGGAACCCTTGACCGTGGAATTACTCAGGGAAGCGAAGCGTATTGAATTCCCCGATAAGGTAATTGGTGCCCTTACGGATCATACAGAAGCTGAGATCAGGCAGATGCGTTATGATAACGGGATCAGGGCCGTATATAAAATGGTGGATACCTGTGCGGCTGAATTTGCGGCTTCCACGCCGTATTACTATTCTGTATACGGCGGAGAGTGTGAAGTGGTGAGAAATACTGACCGTAAGAAGGTTCTGGTTCTTGGTTCCGGGCCCATCCGCATTGGCCAGGGAATTGAATTTGACTATTGCTCCGTACATGCCACATGGGCATTTTCCAGGGCAGGTTATGAAACCATCATTATCAACAACAATCCGGAAACGGTAAGTACGGATTTTGATATTGCAGATAAGCTGTATTTTGAACCCTTGACGCCGGAGGATGTGGAATCCATCGTCAATATTGAAAAGCCGGACGGTGCGGTGGTACAGTTTGGCGGTCAGACTGCCATTAAGCTCACGGAAAGCCTGATGAAAATGGGTGTGCCTATTTTAGGGACCCAAGCCGAAGATGTGGATGCGGCGGAAGACCGGGAATTATTTGACCGTATTCTGGAAGAAACGGAAATTCCCCGTGCGGCAGGGGGTACGGTATATACGGCTGAAGAAGCAAAGGCAGTGGCGAACAGGCTGGGATATCCGGTTCTGGTAAGACCTTCCTATGTATTGGGCGGTCAGGGGATGCAGATTGCTATTTCCGATGATGAGATAGAAGAATTTATGGAGATCATTAACCGGATTGCTCAGGATCATCCCATTTTGGTAGATAAATACCTTCAGGGCAAAGAAGTGGAAGTGGATGCGGTCTGTGATGGTATAGATATCCTGATTCCGGGAATCATGGAGCATATAGAACGGACCGGCGTACATTCTGGTGACAGTATATCCGTATATCCGGCACCAACCATCAGCAATACCGTGAAAGAGAAGATCAGTGATTATACAGGAAGACTGGCAAAAGCCCTTCATGTGAAAGGTCTGATCAATATCCAGTTTATTGCCATAGATGAGGATGTATATGTAATAGAGGTAAATCCAAGATCCTCCCGTACGGTACCTTATATCAGTAAAGTAACCAATATCCCCATTGTGGATCTGGCTGCGGAAGTTATCATGGGGAAGACCATTCGTGAATTGGGATATGAACCGGGACTGCAGAAGGAATCGGAATATTTTGCCATCAAGATGCCCGTATTCTCCTTTGAAAAGATCAGAGGAGCGGAAATCAGCCTGGGACCGGAAATGAAATCCACCGGTGAATGCCTTGGCATTGCAAAATCCTTCAATGAAGCCTTATATAAAGCCTTTCTGGGTTCTGGTGTGGACCTGCCCAGACATAAGCAGGTCATCATTACCGTCAGGGATGCAGACAAGGGTGATGCAATTGATATAGGCCGCAGATTTGAGAAGCTGGGTTATACCATCTATGCCACCAGGAGTACAGCAGCAGCATTGCGGGAAGCCGGTATCAAAACACGAAGAGTGAATAAGATATCACAGGAATCTCCAACAGTTATGGACTTGATCCTTGGCCATAAGATTGATCTGGTAATTGATACACCAACCCAGGGAAGGGATAAATCCAGGGACGGATTCCTGATCCGACGCACTGCCATTGAGACCGGTGTCAGCTGCATTACAGCAATCGACACGGCAAAAGCATTGGTTACAAGCCTGGAAAACGCCAGTAAAGAACTGACATTGGTGGATATTACATCCATATAACCTTATCCGGCAGAAAGTACGCTATAAAGTAAAAATAAGTGTATCAACTATGGAGAAAAGCATATACTAAGAGAGAATATGTAAATATATCCATTTGTTTTTAGGAGGACATGATGCGAGAAGAAACCTATCCGTTTGTAGTACAACCGCTGCCATATGAGTATGATGCACTGTTACCGGTAATTGATGAAGAAACCATGCATTTTCATCATGATAAGCATTACAAGACCTATGTAGATAATCTGAACAATACCCTTGCGGACTATCCGGAGCTGCAGCAGATGAGCCTGAAGGAATTGCTGATTAATCTGGGAGAGCTGCCTGCTGCCGCCCAGACGCCGATTCGGAATAATGGAGGCGGGGTATACAATCACCAGTTGTATTTTGATCTGATGAAATCCCCCATAGGGCAAATGCCTTCCGGTAATCTGGCAGAAGCCATAAACCGGGACTTCGGTTCTTACAACCAGTGGAAAGCGGCTATGAAGCAGGCGGCTGTATCAAAGTTTGGTTCCGGCTGGGCGTGGCTTATAACCGATGAAACAGACAGGCTTTCCATTGTACAGACCGCTAACCAGGACGTTCCTGATCTGACTGTATATACGCCGGTTTTGATCGTGGATGTATGGGAACATGCTTATTATCTGCAGTATCAGAACAGACGCGCTGATTATGTGGAGGGATGGTTCGATATCATTAACTGGAAAAAAGCCGGCAGACGGTATGACGAAAGATATAGCTGTGCTTAACTGCAGCAGAGGGCTATTTACTGTTCTGTAAAATTATCCTGTGTCTCGGTTAAAGGGAAAGAGAAAGAAAACAGCTGGTCAGCCCTGGGATTACTGTCACTGATAGAGGTGCCGGTGAGACTGAAAGAGCGGTCCGGCTGCTTTCTTTTGAGAATGTGAGTTTATATGAATAAGATAAATTATCAAAAGGAATTGGAAAGGCTATTAACTGGGATTGAAAAGAGTGTAAATGTACCATCTCTTATGTTACATAGCTGTTGTGCACCCTGCAGCAGTTACGTTCTGGAATATTTATGCAGATATTTCCGGATAACGGTTCTTTACTACAATCCCAACATAATGACCGTTTCAGAATATAAAAAGAGGGTAGAGGAACAGCTCCGGCTGATCGCGGTTTATAATGAAGAAGGCAGGGGGCATCCCATCGAGGTGATGGAAGGTGACTATGAACCGGACCGCTTCCTTGAAACAGTCAAAGGCCTGGAAGGATGTGCTGAGGGTGGAGAACGCTGCTTTCGTTGTTATGAAATGCGGCTTCGGAAAACTGCTGAAGCTGCTTTACAGGGCCGTTTTGATTATTTTACCACCACACTGACAATCAGTCCTATGAAAAATGCAGAAAAAATAAATGAAATCGGACGATATCTGGAAGCGGAATATCAGACAGCCTGGCTTTTGTCTGATTTTAAGAAAAGAGACGGATACAAACGATCCATAGAATTATCACATAAATACAATCTTTACAGGCAGGACTTTTGCGGCTGTGCTTTTTCTATAAAAAGCTAAATTGCATTGGTAATGAACAAATAAGTTATTTATAAGTCCGCCTCAGCGGGTAGATGGGAGCAATCATGAAGAAGATTTTAACATTATTAACAGAAGAAATGAAAAATGCCTTTGCAGCTGCCGGTTATGACAGCGGGTTAGGAAATGTTGCCGTTTCCAACAGACCGGATTTATGTGAATACCAGTGTAATGGTGCAATGGCAGGAGCCAAACAGTATAAGAAAGCGCCGATTGCCATTGCTGCAGAAGTGGCAGAGCAGTTAAAGGATAGTAAGATATTCAGTGAAGTAACAGCGGTTCCGCCCGGCTTTTTAAACCTGATCATAAGAAGGGATTTCCTGGCAGAGTATTTGGTGGAAATGCAGGAAGAACCAAAGTTTGGCCTGGATATACCCCCTGAACCTAAGAAGATTATTATTGACTACGGCGGAGCCAATGTTGCAAAACCTCTTCATGTGGGACATATCCGTTCTGCTGTAATCGGTGAAAGTATTAAACGTATCTGTCGATACGCAGGACATGAAGTAATAGGAGATGTACATTTGGGCGATTGGGGACTTCAGATGGGGCTGGTCATCGCCGGACTTAAGGAGCGTAAGCCGGATCTGATTTATTTTGATGAATCCTTTACGGGAGATTATCCCCGGGAAGCGCCGTTTACCATATCAGAACTGGAGGAAATATATCCGGCAGCCAGTGCAAAATCCAAAGCAGACCCAGAATATAAGGCCTTAGCTATGGAGTTTACTTATAAATTGCAGAATGGAGTAAGAGGTTACCGCGCACTATGGCAGCATATTCTTGCAGTTTCCGTTGAAGACCTGAAGAAGAATTATGGAAATCTGAATGTGGAATTTGATCTGTGGAAGGGCGAGAGCGATGTCCATGAACTGATTCCGGACATGGTAGACTATATGAAAGAGGATGGCTATGCTTATGAAAGCATGGGTGCGTTGGTGGTGGATGTAAAAGAAGAGACAGACACCCGGGAAATCCCTCCCTGTATGATTCTAAAATCTGACGGCGCATCCTTATATAATACAACTGATCTGGCAACGATTCTGGAGAGGATGAACCTGTACAATCCGGACAGGATGATTTATGTTGTGGATAAAAGGCAGGATTTATATTTTGAACAGGTTTTCCGCTGTGCCCGTAAGACTAAGCTGGTAAAACCTGAGACAGAGCTGAAGTTCATCGGCTTCGGAACCATGAATGGAAAAGATGGAAAACCATTCAAGACCAGGGACGGCGGTGTAATGCGGCTTGAGAATCTGATCAGGGAGACGCAGGAAGAAATGCTTGTAAAAATATGTGAAAATCGGTCTCTGCCGGAGGAAGAAGCCCGCGAAACCGCCAGAATCGTTGCGCTTTCAGCCTTAAAGTATGGCGACCTGTCCAACCAGGCTTCCAAAGACTATATGTTTGATATTGACCGGTTTACATCATTTGAAGGTGACACAGGTCCATATATACTTTATACGATAGTAAGGATTAAATCTATCCTGAATAAATACAAAGAACAGGGCGGAAATCTGTCGGAAGTCAGTCTGAATGAAGCAGAAAACCAGTCAGAGAAGCTCCTGATGCTTCAACTGGCCGGATTCAATGCAGCAATGCAGACAGCTTATGAAGAAATTGCACCTCACAAAATCTGTGCCTATATTTATGACCTGGCAAATATCTTTAATCATTTTTACCATGATGTCAACATACTTAATGAAACAGATAAAAAACGTAAAAATGCCCTGATCGCCTTACTGATACTGACCAGGGATATTCTGGAGACCTGTATAGATGTGCTGGGATTCTCTGCTCCTGAGAGGATGTAAATTGTAGTTGAAAAGAGAAAAGAATAGTTCTGGGAAATATACATTAAGCATAGGAGGATGTTAATGGAAGACATAAAGATGGTTATAACCGATTTGGATTTCACTGTCCTTCATACTGATAAAAATATTTCGGCTTACACACAGGATATATTTAAGCGATGTGCTGATTACGGCATATTGACTGCTGTTGCAACTGCCAGATATTTTATCGGCGCCGAAAGGTTTATTGATATATTGAAGCCTGATTATGAGATAACAACAGACGGAACGATGACTTATTGTGACAAAGATTTTCTTTTTGGATACGGGTTTGATATCGTCGCTACAAACAGTATTATAAGTGAAATTATGAGCCTGAATTCAACTTTTGAATTAACTGTTGCCACAGACAAGGGTGTTTATTGGAATAGCGAACATATTTCCGAATCGCCTGTCTTATATAAAGCAATATACAATGATTATTCTGCACCGTTACTTGATTGTGCGTATAAAATTGTTGCCGAATTACCGGAAAGAGTGATTGCCGAAAGAATTGCTGAGAAATACTGTTGTAATATGATTACATATAGGGGTGAAAACAGATACGGTTTTATTGTAAAAAGTGCAGGGAAAATGCAAGCTATAATGACATTGGCAAAATCATTAAACATAACTTTATCTCAGATAATTACGTTCGGAGATGATTTAAATGATATAGAAATGCTCACACAATGCGGATATGGAGTAGCGGTATCCAACGCCGTGGATGAAGTTAAGAAAATAGCAGACTACATTACCGAAAGTAACGATAACGACGGAGTTGCTGTTTTTATCGAAAAGAACTTATTTGCCCTCCATTGATGTACTTGGTTCTACATACAATCATGGACATAAAAAAAGCTTTCGCAAACGTTTTATATTGAGAATGAAAACGGAGATACTGAAAGTTTTGATCACTCGTTTTATTTGCAATGTTACTCACGCGATGAATGGCTTACGGCATTCAAAGAATCTGGATTTGATGTT
>Ga0153921_1000256_pt1 | contig 34512 bp, 26 predicted proteins | sample TSNJ005MetaG_FD_104691 | JGI IMG/M metagenome (GOLD analysis project Ga0153921, IMG submission 104691) | Attine ant fungus gardens microbial communities from New Jersey, USA - TSNJ005 MetaG | ecosystem: Host-associated > Fungi > Mycelium > Unclassified | place: USA: New Jersey, Brendon T. Byrne... | reverse complement strand
GCGGAAACGATTTGTCCGCGGGTGTGCGACGGAGGAATGACAGCGTCGACGTATCCGCGCTCAGCGGCGACGTACGGGTTGACGAGGGTGTCCTCGTACTCGTTCTGCAGCTTGAGGCGCAATGCATCGACGTCTTCGCCGTTCTTCGCGGCTTCGAGAAGCTGCTTGCGGTAGACGAATCCGACAGCTCCGGATGCACCCATGACGGCGATCTGAGCGGTCGGCCATGCCAGGTTCACATCGGCGCCCATGTGCTTGGAGCCCATGACGTCGTACGCTCCGCCGTAAGCCTTGCGGGTGATGACCGTGATCTTGCCGACCGTTGCTTCGCCGTACGCGTAGAGGAGCTTCGCGCCGCGACGGATGATGCCGTTGTATTCCTGCTCGGTTCCGGGGAGGAAACCGGGAACGTCGACGAGGGTGATGATCGGGACGTTGAACGCGTCGCAGGTACGCACGAAGCGAGCGGCCTTCTCCGAGGCGTCGATGTCGAGGCAGCCCGCGAACTGGGTGGGCTGGTTGGCGACGATGCCGACCGAGCGGCCGTCGACGCGACCGAAACCGACGATGATGTTCATCGCGCGCTCGGCCTGGACCTCGAGGAACTCGTCGTCGTCGAGGATGCGACGGATGACCTCGTGCATGTCGTACGGCTGGTTGGCCGAGTCCGGGATGAGGGTGTCGAGTTCGATGTCCTCGGCGGTCAGGCTGTCTTCGATCGAACCGACGATGGGGTCGGTGATCTCGCCGCGGGGAGCTGCTGCCTGGTTGTTGGACGGCAGGTAGCTGAGCAGGTCCTTGACGTAGTCGAGGGCGTCCTGCTCGCCGGAAGCGACGTAGTGGGCGACGCCGGACTTGACCATGTGGGTGCGAGCACCGCCGAGGTCTTCCATCGTGACGTCTTCGCCGGTGACTGTCTTGATGACGTCGGGGCCGGTGACGAACATCTGGGAGGTCTCGTCGACCATCACGACGAAGTCGGTCAGTGCGGGGGAGTAGACGTGGCCGCCGGCGGCGGGTCCCATGATCAGTGAGATCTGGGGGATGACACCCGAGGCCTGGACGTTGCGGTGGAAGATCTCGCCGTAGAGGCCGAGCGAGACGACGCCTTCCTGAATGCGCGCGCCTGCACCTTCGTTGATGCCGACGAGGGGGCGACCGGTGCGGATCGCGAGGTCCATGACCTTGACGATCTTCTCACCGTAGATTTCGCCGAGCGATCCGCCGAAAACGGTGGCGTCCTGTGAGAAGACACAGACGTCGCGGCCGTCGATGGTGCCGTAACCGGTGACGACGCCGTCGCCGACCGGGCGGTTGTCAGCGAGACCGAAGTTCACACTTCGGTGCCGTGCCAGTGCGTCGAGTTCGACGAAGGAGCCCTCGTCGAGGAGGGCGGTGATGCGCTCGCGGGCGGTCAGCTTGCCTTTGGCGTGCACCTTGTCGATGGCGGCTTCGCCGCTCGGTGCCTGCGCCTGGGCTTGGCGATTCCGCAGGTCCGCGAGCTTTCCCGCGGTCGTGTGGATATCGGGTGCGGCCGCCGCCTCCGGCGCGTTCGGCTCTTGTATCTGGGTCATGGTTGGGCCTTCGGGGGTAGGTCTGTCGGTGACATCCGGTCTCCGGTGGTACGTCCAGGTAGGTGTTCGCGCCGCAGCACTTGGGGGCGTGAGCGAACGAAGGATCCTGGGGTGCTGCGCTGGTCTTCCTCGAAACAGCTGGCGTGTGCGCGAATAATTCGTTTCCGCATATATGGGGACTACTGCGGCGTGTGGCCGGCCCCGAGGGCCTTCTCCTGAAAGTCCTCGGCGTACTCGATGAACCAGTCGAGGGTGTCGACATCGGCCACGGTCGCGCGATTGATGGCGATATCGGGGGAGACACCTTGGATCAGTTTCTTGACCGGGATTTCCAGTCGCTTTCCGGTTCGGGTGGTGGGTATGGCAGGTACGTCGATGATCTCGTCGGGTACGTGGCGCGGCGATACCTCCACTTTGATGGTGGTACGTATTTTCTCGACCAGCTCGTCGTCGAGGTCGCACCCGTCGTGCAGCACTACGAACAGCGGCATGTGGTAACCGCCATTGGGCAGTTCGGCGCCGATCACCAAGGCTTCCACGATCTCTGGCAAGGTCTCCACGGCCTGGTAGATATCCGCGGATCCCATGCGCACCCCTCCGCGGTTGATGGTGGAGTCGGAGCGGCCATGCACCACGCAAGCACCGTCGGCCTCGATCGTGATCCAGTCTCCGTGCCGCCACACGCAGGGATAAACCTCGAAGTAGGCGTCGCGATAGCGGCTTCCGTCGACGTCGTTCCAGAAATAGATCGGCATCGACGGCATCGGCGCGGTGATCACCATCTCCCCGACCTCGCCGATCACGGATCTACCGTCCTCGTCCCAGGCTTGTACGTCGACTCCGAGATACGGGCCCTGAAGTTCCCCCACGCGGACCGGGCTCAGGGGGTTGGCCCCGATGAAACCGGTAGCTACATCGGTGCCGCCACTGTCCGAACCCAGATGCACATCCGGGCTGACTGCCTCGTATACCCACTTCCAGGTCGAATCCGGAAGCGGTGACCCGGTCGACATGATCGATCGCAGCGCAGAGAGGTCGAAATCATCTCCCGGCCGGGCACCGCCCTTCTCGCACAGCGTCAAATAGGCTGCCCCCGTGCCGAACCGGGTGGCTCGCAGTCGGGCGCAGATCTCGAACTGACGGTCCGGCCGCTCGAACGTCGGACTACCGTCGTAGGTGACGAGTGTTGCGCCCGTGGACATGCAATTGACCAGCATGTTCCACACCACCCACGCTGTGCTGGCCGCGATGAACACGCGATCGGTGGGGCCGAGATCGTAATGCAGCGCATTGGCTTTGAGTGCTTCGAGGAGAATCCCCCCGTGGGAGTGAACAATTCCCTTGGGCAAACCCGTCGTTCCCGAGCTGTAGAGAATCCACAAAGGATGCTCGAACGGGAGCTGTTCGTATCGGGGAGCGGCATCGCCGAGGACCAGGTCGGCATAGGCCACCGCACCGTCCAGCGCCCGGGGTTCTGCGTCGAGGTTGCCGACCAGAATGGTGTGCTTCACCGACGGGAGCTGGGTGCGCACGGCTGCGATGACATCTCGGCGATCGACGATCTTGCCGTTGAACTGGTAGCCGTCCACCCCGATCAGCACGGTGGGTTCGATCTGCGCGAACCGGTCGACGAGACCCTTCACTCCGAAATCCGGTGCGCAACAAGACCATATCGCTCCCACACTCGCCGCGGCCAGCACTGCGACGACAGCGGGAGCGATGTTCGGAAGCACCGCCGCGATCCGATCTCCGGGCTGGACGCCCATCTTCCGGAAATGGGCGGCGAGGTTGGCGACCTGCGAGACGAGTTCAGGTCTCGACATTTCCCTGGGCGTACCGTTTTCGCGGACGGCAATGATTGCCGGGCCGTCGGCGTCGACATGACGGAGCAAGTTCTCCGCCCAGTTCAGCCGAGCCCCGGGAAACCACTGGGCCCCGGGCATGGCAGGGCTGTCGAGCGTCGACTCGGGTGCGGCGGAGGCGATCACCTCGAAGTGTTCCCAGATCGAGGACCAGAAGGTGGGCAGATCGCTGATCGACCACTGCCACAGTGACGCGAAGTCGGCGGTGTCGATTCCCTTTTCGGACGCGAGCCAGCGCTGGTACCCGGCCATCCGCGAGTTCTCCACCCGCTTCTCGCTCGGTGACCACAATACTTCTCGTCCAGCCGACATGATGTGCGTGCTCCCTTTCAACTGCCTTCCCGTCCACAGGGGATCGACACGTCATTATCCCCTGTGGCGGAGGTATATTCGTCCCCTGCTCAGCGAGACAGGACGGTTCCGAACGCGCGGAGAAGCTCGTCGGACGGATCTGCGGCGAGGCTGGCCGAACGCCAAGCGACGTGGTTGTCGGGGCGGACCAATATCGCGCCACCGTCGTCGATCTGTCGCAGTTCTGCCCATGTCCCGGAGGGGTCGGTGTAGTTTCCGTCCGCAGCGATCTTCGCGAGCGTGACCTGCACCCCGAACTTGTCCTTGACCAGTTGGACGGCATCGGACCATCCATCTCCGGCAGCGCCGGTGATGAGTACGAAGTTGGCGTTGTTTCCGGTGAGGTCGTGAGTGGAGATCGTCGCGCCTTCACCCTCGATCCACGCATGGGGCAGGCGGTGCCCGGGGCGGGTGGTCGGGAAGTAGACGCTGCCCATGGGGTCACGTGGTGGTGCATCGCTACCGTCGGCGACAAGTGCGCCTTCGGCGTAGGCGAAGCCGATTTCGAGGTCGTGAGCCTGGAACTCGGTGCGCTGGGTGTTGACCACCTCCAAAGCTCGGGCGCGCCGGGTCTCTCCCATCGGAGTGTCGGAGAAGTACGCTTGGAAAGCCTGGATCTGCGCTTCGAGGGGCTGCCCCGGGATCAGGCCGATTCCCGCGTCGACGACCATGTGATTGAGGAACGTGAACATCGCCCAGTCGACGTTTCGCATGCCCACCAGGCGCCGTTCCGGCTCGTAGGTGTCGAGCAGTGCGGCGTCGGCGTCGCCGTTGATCACGGAGGCGAGCTTCCACACGAGGTTGTGGGCGTCCTGAATGGCGGTGTTGAGTCCGAGGCCGGTGGTCGGCGGGTGACGATGCGCGGCGTCGCCGGCGAGGAAAATGCGCCCGACCTGGTATTTGTCGGCGAGTACGCCTTCGAGAATCCAGTGACTGACCTTGTGTACTTCGAGTTCGAGGTCGGGCAGTTTGAGAAGCTCGCGCAATCGGGGGACGATCGCGTCCTCGTCGAACCGTGCGGGATCGTCGGGGCGGAACGTGAAGTGCAGGACGAACTCTTCCGAGTGCTTGCCCCAGGTCGGTCCCATGGCGGCCATCGCGCCGCTGTTCCACGAGCCGGCACCTTCGGGGTTGAGCAGCCAGGTGATCAGGACGTCGTCTTCCCACCACTGCGACAGGTCCGCAGTGAAGTGGGTGCTGACCATGTCGAGGATGCCGCTCGGGCCCTCCATCTGTACACCGAGCGCAGGTCCGACGGTCTTGCCGCCGTCCGCGGCCACCACGTACTGGGCATGAACGGTGTAGGTCTCCTGGGTCTCACGATCGAGGATCACGGCGTGAACCCCCGTGTCGTCCTGCTCGAACGAGACCAGTTCGCGGTTGAAGTGGATCGATGTCGGGGCACGGTTCTCGGCGTGCTCGCGCAACAGTGGTTCGAGTCGCACCTGCGGGTAGTTGCTGGACAGACAAGGGCTGTCCTCGGCGTACTTGTTCTCGAGGCCGCCACCGCCGAAAGATTCCAGGGTGAAGAGGGTGCGGCCGTCGAGGTCGCCGTCACCTCCGAGCGAGGTGACCCACCGGGTCTTACCCATGTTCTTCGGTGGGGTGCCTACCTTGTAGATCGACTCCGCTACCCCGACCTGACGGAAGACTTCCATTGTCCGCTGGTTCAGATAATGGGCCTTCGGCAGCGGCGAGGTGTCGGCGTGACGCTCGACGAGATGGTGTTCGATGCCGTGCTCGGAAAGCAGAATGGACGTGGTCAAACCGCATCCGCCGCCTCCGACGATGAGTACGGGAACGGTGATATCAGACATTGGTGCTGCTCCTGACAGAGGAAGTGACGGTGTGGTGGCGGCTCGGGACGAAGTGATGGCGCATTTCGCCGATACCATCGGCGGTGGAGACAAGTTCATCGTCGGTGCTGATGAGCCGTTTGGGTTCGCGGGTCCAGCCGATACCCCCGGGGGTGCCGGTGAAGATGAGATCCCCCGGCGAGAGGGGCAGGATCGAGGACAGGTACGCGACGAGTTCGGGGATCGGGAAGATGAGATGCCGGGTCCGTGACCTCTGCATTTCTTCGCCGGACAGTGTTGTGCTGACCCCGATGTCGTCGGGGTCGGCGAATTCGTCCGGTGTGACCAGAACCGGCCCGATCGGTGCGAACCCTGCATACGATTTTCCCAGACTGAACTGCTGAGGTGCGGGGCCCGAGAGTTGTAGTTGGCGTTCGGAAAGGTCTTGGCCGAGAGTCACACCCGCCACGTAGTCCCAGCCATTGCTTGCATCGACGTGCCTCGCGTGTCGGCCGATGACCGCGACCAGTTCGACTTCGAAGTCAACCGAGCCGTCCGGCAGCTCGATGTCGTCATAGGGGCCGGTGATCGATCCCGGAAACTTCGTGAAGACGAAAGGTGCCTCGGGAAGAGTGAGCCCGGACTCCTCGACGTGGTCGCGGTAATTCACTCCGACCGCGAAGATCTGACCAGGACGAGGTACAGGTGCCTGCAGTTCCGACTCGATCATCGGTGCCGCACCGCGGAAGTCAATCGACTCTGCCCACAGCCGGAACTCGTCCCAGCGATCGAAGATCGCCTGCGGGTCCGAGGTGAATCTACCCTGACTGGCGACCTCGACGTCGACCCCGACCCCGTCGCCGACAAGCTTGAGTCGACCGGATTGATTTGCCACGCGCATGAGAGAAAGTCCTTCGGATCGTCGGGTATTCGTCGGTGCAGATTTAGGCTGAGAGCAGGAACCGAAGCTCTAACTCGTCAGCGCGACCATCGGATTGGGTAGATCAGGGGTGGTCTCGAGCGCCCACGCGTGGGTGGTGATCCGTTCCACGGGCGTGCCCGCTGCGAGCGCTTGACGCATGAGAACAGGATCGAAGGAGACGCCCACCGGATTGCCCCCGTACTCGGGGCCGTTCATGTACGCGGTGGCTTCGTCGGGAGTGCTGAAGTTGTCGATCTGCAGTTCGACGAAATTGCCGTCGGGGTCCTGGTAGTACAAGGAAGTCGTGACCCCGTGCTGGATCGGAACTTTCGGCTCGATTCCCTTGCTCTTGAGGGATTCGTAGCGATCGAGCAGGTCGTCGAGAGTGTCGAACGTGTAGGCAGTGTGATGCATACCAGCGGCGCCGGGATTACGCGGCTCGAGTTCAGTAGGCGCACCGAGAAGTGCCACCCGGTGGTGTTCCTCGTCGAAAGTGATGAAGCACAATCCATGTCCTTCGTAGACGACATGGGCCTCGAGAACGGTGCAGTACCAATCACGCATGGCATCGAAACGGCTGGTCTGTAGAACGACGTGCGCGAACTTCGGTGTGGCGGTCATCGTTGACTCCTCTGATTGAGATCGCGGCGGGAGCCGCTCGGTGCTGGAACAACTGTTGTGGGTTCGCGATGCGTCGTGCAGGATCCACCTAATCGCTATATGTGATAACACTACATCTGGATAATGTGTCCTGCATCACGTAACTCGTGTCACAATTTCAGCGAAGTTTGGTGAGTATCGCTACGGGCTGCAGACTAGAAAAACTCGGTTCGTGTTGGTCTGTAGCCCAATCGGCGAGGAGATGTTGCTCGTACACAACGCGTGAGGAAAGGGCGTAGAAGTGCCGCAGTGGATGCTGGGCCTCTCCGGAAGTCGAGTCACGAGTCCGATCCCCGAATGGCTGGGAAATCAGGCCGATCGCGTTCGTGGGAACCTCGGGACCGGCGCCGTGGACTGGGCTCTCGAAGTCGGTGCAGATATCGCCAGCAGAATTTCTCAGGCGATGCCGGCTTTGAACGAGGGCGCTTCCCCCCTCGCTGCGGTGCAAAGCGCCACCACAGCAACGGCCTTGCAAGCCCTCACCCTTGTCTCCGGGATCGGAGAACCACACGGTGCCTTGGACAGCGCCGAGGTGCGAGAGATCGCACGTGACTTCGCTCGCCGCGGCATGGAACTCGATGACTTACTGCGATCTATCCGGGTCGGTTACGCCGTTCTTGCCGCCGCACTGTTGGACGCAGCCACCGAGCTCGTTCCACCCGGCGAATGCAGCGCCGAACTCCGTCGTATTTCGGTTTTGCTGTTCGAAGAACTCGATGATTTCACGGGGGTAGCGGCCGCAGCGTTCCTCGACGAACAGAGCATTTGGGCTGCAGGCATGTCGGCAGGACAACTCGAGCTCGTCAGCAAGATCATCGACAACGAGCCCGTCGACCCGTCTCACGCAGAACAGGTGCTCGGCTACCCACTGGGCGGGTGTCACCTAGCGATGATCGTGTGGGGTGGCCCCCACTCGAAATACGACCTTCGCAGTGTGGTGGACCCGGTGCTACGACAATGGGGCACCCCCACAGCGACCCTCATCATCCCAGTCGGACTGCAAGCCATCTGGGCATGGGGCACAGTCGTGCCCGACCCGGCACGTGCACTGCGGGGATCGGCACCTGATCTTGGGGACGCGTCGGTCGTCGTCGGAGAACTGCATTCGGGACTGATCGGGATACGCGAGAGCCATCTCGAAGCGCGAGCAGTTGAACGCCTCGTTCGCCTGAAATCCAACGACCTGCCGATCTTTGCCGCTCACGAAAACGTAGCCCTCGAAGTACTCCTTCTTTCGGATGTCGAGGCCGCCAACCAGTTTGTCGCTCGCACCCTCGGGCCGCTTGCCGACGATGACGCGCGAATGGCCGACCTACGGTCAACATTGAGCCTGTATCTGGACATGGATCACAGTCTGGCCAAAACCGCGGCCGTGGAACATATTTCCAAAAATACGGTCACATACCGGGTGCAGAAGGCCCTCGCTCTGTGTGCGCACACGAACGGGTCGACGACAGATTTGCAGGCCGCTCTTCGTATCCACAGTTGGATCGGCGGAGCACCCCGGCACGAGGGTTGAACGAACGCGAAACGAGCGACGCACCAGAGCTTTGCACGGGCTGGGTTCTAGCCCAATAGACGGCGCAAACCTTGTGCTCGGCCCCAGTGCAAAGCGGTCGACCGATGACGTCTACTTGTGGTGTAGGACACATTCGATGAATAGGCCCTGATAGACGAGACGACACCACGCTGAGTCTTCACGAATTGAAACAACGGCACGGACGCAGACGACCTGCGACTTCATTCGCATCAGGATGAGGAGTCAGTCTCGGACGTGATGGCACATCTCTGCCCGCCACCGTCGTACCGCCCGCGAAAACCAGGGCAGCAGCAAGGAGTCGCTCACACCCTGTGGCCCTTCACCGATTCATTCTCTGATCACAGTCGACCTATCCGCCACCAGGGAGAAGCATGACCGCACCGACAGTCGGTGCCCTCGATGAGCAGGCCACTGCAGTCCTGTACTCGGGCGCACGCACCGCCAACAACTTCGCCTCAACCCCCGTGAGCGACGAAGAACTCGCCGCGATCTGGCAGAACTCACGATGGGCGCCGACTGCAGCGAACTCCCAACCCATGCGCGTGATGTTCGTCCGAAGCCAGGGAGGCAAACACCGACTCCTTCGCCACCTCGACGAAGGTAACCGGGCCAAGACCGAATCGGCACCGGTCACGGCAATCCTCGCTGTAGACACAACCTTTCACGAACACCTTCCCCATCTACTTCCCATCCGACCCCAGATGCGAGACGTCTTCGAAGCAAATGACGAACTGCGCGAGCACACCGGTCGATTCAACTCGGCACTGCAAGCCGGTTATTTCATACTTGCAATCCGCGCAGCGGGGCTTGTCGCCGGACCGATGGCTGGTTTCGATCACGACGGACTCGACGCGGAGTTCCTCGACACCACCACCTGGAAGTCGATCCTCGTGATCAACATCGGCCACCCCGGCGTGAACCCTTGGTTCGACAGGCTCCCCCGACTCGAACTCTCCGAGACTGTCTGCTGGGCCTGATTCGATCGAAATACGCCGTCAATTTACGACTCAGCCGTACGAATCGCTGCAAACACACGAAAGGCGCACATCATGACCTCGACAACGCCAGCCTCGGAACCTAGTTCACTGGCGATAACTCGCGCGCTGCTCGAAGCGGCCGACACCGATATCACCCGGTTCTTCGGCTACTTCTCTACGAACTGCAGTTTCCGCATGGGCAACTACGAGGTAGTGAGAGGGAACCAGGCGATCGCGGAATGGGTTGCCACATACCTCGGCTCGGTGGCAGGTATGCGGCACGTCATCCTCGAAGAATGGTCTGACGGCAGTGTGACGGCGATGCGGGTCGAAGTCACCTACACCATGCAGAACGGGGCGGAGTTCACTCTGCCTGCGGTGACCCGCACTCGAATCGAGAACGGCAAAGTTTCCGAGTACCTCATTTTCATGGACCCGAGCCCGGTGACCGCTGCTGCTTCCGAAGCAGGGGATCCTTCTGGAGCCGGTTAGTTTGCTCAGGGGTGAGGCAGATTCGCCAAGGGATCCGCAGCACCGAAATTCATGCGTTGCAGCGGTTCAACAAAGGCGACCTGATCGAAAGCCTGTGCGGACGCTCGATGCCTGCCAGAACGCGGTGTCCTCGTTTACTGATGCGGAATACCTCCGCGTGTGCGGTGGTGAATGTGAATTAGCTTGGTGCGCTGATCGTTTCAAGATGTAGGCAGATTCGAGCGTGGTCTTGTGGAACATCTTTCTCAACTGCTATAACAAATAACAAACTGGCGACCCAGGTCGGCTTCGGGTGCACTTCGTACCTTCGAAACCATTTCACTCGTGCGGATTCGAGTCGGACGCCACAGCCGCGCCGCGGCGCATCACCTCTGAAAGGGATCTCATGACTCGCCCCACTAACCACACGTCAGAACACGACCGGTCCGGCGCCGCACCGGGTCCGGAGGACTTCGACGCACCGTTCGATGCGTCCTCTCGTCGATCCGTACTGATCTCGGGTGCCGGCCCGGTGGGCATGATCCTCGCGCTCGAACTCAGCCTGCACGGAGTGAAGAGCACACTTGTCGAACAAGCCGCACAGACGACGCGATTTCCGAAAATGGATCTCACGAACTCACGCAGCATGGAGCTTCTCGATCGACTGGGACTACTTGCCGAAATCCGATCGGCCGGAGTGGAGCCGCAGCACTCGCACGACGTCGTCTTCTGTACCTCGATGGCGGGCCGGGAAGTCGGCCGCTGGAGCTACCCGAGTGTCGACGACATGTCCCAGCGGATCGCCTCCACGAACGACGGCACCACGTCGGCACATGCCTGGCAGCGCGTGACACAAATCGAAGTGGAGAAGTTGCTGATGCGACGCTGCCTCGACGACGAGAACATCGAGGTTCTACGACCGTGGCGCGTGAATGCCGTCTCCCAGAGCGATGAAGGTGTCCAGGTCAAGATCGGCTCGCCAGCGGGGGGAGCGGAGCACACTCTCGAAGCGGAGTACTTGGTGGGATGCGACGGCGCCGGCTCCGTGGTCCGGCGTGCGATGGGACTCGAGATGGAAGGTGAGCGCGGTGTCATCACTTTCTGCCAGGTGCATTTCAAGTCACGCGACCTCGCGACCCTGCACGCACACGGCCAGTTCTGGCACACCTTCTTCGTCGGCAGCGGAGTCGGAGCAATCATCGCCCAGGACGAGCGCGATACATGGACATTGCAAACCAGCGCTATCACTGACGGAGTGCGCACCGAGGACATCGACAAGCAGGAACTACTCGACGCTGCCTGCGGCCGGCCCCTCCAGGTCGACGAAGTGCTGCAGAGCAGTGTGTGGAAGGCCAACGTCCTGGTCGCGGACAAGTATCGAACCGGCCGACTTTTCGTTGCCGGCGACGCAGCTCATGAAGTAATCCCTACCGGCGGATACGGGTTGAACACCGGGATAGCGGACGCGGTCAACTTGGGATGGAAGCTGGCCGCCGCAATCAAGGGATTCGGCGGCCAGGACCTCCTCGACAGTTACGAGATGGAACGGCGGCCGGTCGCTGTCATGGCGAGGGATTGGTCGTTCCGCCACCTCAATGTGCATGTCCAAGCGCAGGAAATCGCTGACCGAGCACTCATCGAATCAGACGGCCCGGAATCGGACGCGCACCGCCATACTCTCGCCGAGTACTTCGCGTCGAACACAGGTGAACACGAGAGTTTCGGCGTGGAAATGGGCTACCGCTACGACTCACCCGTGATCGATTCCGGCGACGGAGTACTCGCCGACATCGACGGTTCGATCTACGTCCCCAGCACTGTTCCCGGCGTGCGCGCCCCTCACGTGCGGCTGGCCAGCGGTGAATCGCTGCTCGACTCCTACCGAGACAAATTCACCCTCGTCAGCTTCATCGGCGGCTCGGTGGCCGACGATTTGCTCGCTGCGGCTTCGGCGACGGGAATTCCCATCCACGTCCTCGAGGTCGACGACGCAAACGCACGCAAGGTCTACGAGCGAGATCTCGTATTGGTTCGACCTGATGGGCACGTTGCGTGGCGTGGAGACCGGCTGCCCGGCGACGTCACTTCGCTGATCCACAAATGTTCCGGTCGGGTAGCACCAGTTGCGGCCATCTGAGCCGTAACACAACACCGCGGTGGCCACCACTATGACGACACCTCGTCGTGATGGTGGCCATTGCCGTACCTGCCTCCGAAATCGACGTCGATCTACCGGCTCATCTCATCGGTGCCGTCTATTCGAACAACCACGTTTCGATATCCACTGACAGAGATCACGGCGCCGTGGCCGGTACGGGGCGACGTTCCAACCTACGTGCCTGCTTTGCGAACCCGTTCAGCTCTTCACCGTTGAATGTGGCCACCGGGCGGCAGCTTTGTTCGGTGAACTCGGAGATGGCGCAGATATGCCCTCACAAAAGGGTAGCGGGCAGTCGTGACATCGAGCGGACGTAGAAGGCTCATCGAGCTCTCGTTACATGAATTCCCTTGGAAGGAAACCATGTTGAGGTCATCGGGTAGTAGATTCTCCACCGCATCTTCGCTACGTGCGGCATTGTGTGCAACGGCGGTATTGACCGTCACGGCTGTCGGTTGTACCAGTCTGGCTCCGACCGCAGATCAGGCGAATACTTCCGGGCAGACGAACGAGAAACCCAATATTTTGATGATCCTGCTCGATGATCTCGGCTATACCGATTTAGGGCCGTACGGGGGCGACGCCGCGACACCGAACATCGACGCGCTCGCACAAGAGGGATTGCAATTCACTAACTTTCACTCCTACTCGGTGTGCGCCCCCACTCGCGCGGCGCTGATGACCGGGCAAGACCCACATCGGGTCGGGCTGGGATCAATGGAAGGCTTCACCGCTCCAGGGGTGCCCACCACGACCCCCGGATACCAAGGTTCGCTCGACGGAAACTATACCGGTATCGCTGAAATCCTTTCAGCTGCTGACTATTCGACGTATCAGGTCGGAAAATGGCACTTAGGCGAAGCGCCGGAACAAACCCCCGCAGCTCTCGGATTCGAACAAAACTTCACCCTTTACGACGGCGCGGCGTCGCACTACGACGACAAGCTGCGTCATGCACCGCGCGGGGTAGAGCCGAAGGACACTGTCCTGTATGAACGAAACGGACAACCAGTCGAGGTATTGCCGGACGATTTCTACTCCACTCACGCCTACACCGATGAAATGCTGAGCATGATCGAGCAAGGCCGAAATTCTGATCAGCCGTTCTTCGGCTACCTCGCCTATTCCGCAGTCCACGATCCGCTCCACATCCCGGATGCCGACCTGATCGACCACTATCTCGACATCTACCTTGGCAACAACGACTTCAACGACCTACGCAAGGAACGGATCGACAGACTGGTCGCAAAAGGACTGATCGCCCCCGACACCTCCACACGTTGGCCCGTGCAGACCCCGCAATGGGGTGCACTGAACTCGCAACAACAGCGCGATCTGGCGTACCGCATGGCCGTCTACGCCGCCATGATCGACGATGTGGACAAGCAAATCGGACGTATAGTGGACTATCTGAAGGAAACAAACGAATACGACAACACCCTTCTCGTCGTCACCAGCGACAACGGCGCAGCCAGTGCATCCCGAGAGGCATACGCTGCCAAACCCGGTGCGGCGGAATGGCAGAACGAGCATTACCCGCTCGTAGGGAAGGTCGAATCCTACGGTCAACCCGGTTCGTATCCAACGCTCGGACTCCCGAACGCTCAGGTCTCTTCCGGACCGTACTTCCATACCAAGACCACCGTCTTCGAGGGCGGCTCACGGGTGCCGGCAATCGTCAAGACCCCCGGTGGCAACATCGACAGTCCTCGCGTCGTCGATACCTTCACGCACATCGTGGACCTGTACCCGACATTTGCCGAATACGGACAAGTGGACGTCGAGGAGGCTTATCCGCTCTTCGGCAGTTCCGCCAAGCCCCTGTTCGACGGAAACTCCGACCGAGTAGGGGACGACGAGTTCGGCCTGGAACTTTTCGGCCACCGGGCCTATCGAGACGGAAATTGGAAGCTTGTCTACGCCCCTACGCCTGCCGGCGGCACAGGAACCTATGCGCTGTACAACATCGACGTCGATCCGGGTGAAATCATGGATCTTATCGATGTCCACCCAGAAATCGCGGGGCAACTTGCTGAGAATTGGGACCACTACGCAGCGAAAAATGGTGCCGTGCCGGCACCGTTCGATGTCGTGGAGGCCGCGGCACCAAGAATTGCCGAGTTGATGTACTCCATTGACTGGGCAAATTAGCGGCACCCATCACGGTCGCAGGCACCCACACGGGAATCAACGCTCGGTGGGTACCTGCGTTCGAAGATCACGTCCAAGTCGCCGGTGTCGTTGCGGCGCAGCACAACTACGCGGGTGCGCCCGAGAGTCGCGGAAGCCGTTCTCCGAACTCGATGGTGTGCTCGGTACAGAGCGATGAATCGTTGTCGGTGTACCAGATGTCGATGGCGGTGGGCAGCGTCCCCCGTGGCTGTCCGCTCTGTCGACCCGTTGCCGGCGCCCGAACCACTACCAGGAAAGCGTCATTTCATGGCATGTGCCACGGCCTGCCTCGATCGCGATGACTTCGACGGATTCGTACGCTTCACGTTGGCCAGCGCCGACTTTCGAACTCCGTGGCCGCGACGGCGGGCCCCGCACAGGCTGGACACCGCGTCGGCCTGCCCCTCGCTGACCTCCTCGCTGACGCCCAGCAGAGGCTCGCGACCGGTCCCCAACCAATTCGTCGCGCCACACTCCGCCGCCGAGGTCGAACGCGCAATCGGGCAGGACGTCTATTGCCTCAGTCGCAGCTAACTGTCGCACGCGACACGGGCTCGGCTGAATCCATTGTGTCTACTGGATGATTGAGATGGATCATCCAATAGACACAATGAGCTTCGGGCGGATCTTGAAGGTGCGGACGTTGTCTCCGCTTGTGTCGGTTAAAGAGAGTTGGTCTTTTCCGTTGCGCCTGTGGGCAGTTCGCTGTGTACGGCTGATGTCCGAAGCGACGTTCCGGCAGTTTCCTTCATCAGGAACACCGAAACGGTGGACACAGCGGCGATGAGCGCCATCATGATCGCCAGGGCTGAGCTACCGAAAGCGGCAAGCAAAGGCGCCGCCACGATAGGTGGAATTGCACCGCCGATTACGGAACCCAGATTGAAAGATACGCCGGTGCCCGTGGACCTGTAAGACGTCCGGAACGTCTCCGGAATGAGCGCGGTCGTAGCCGCCGCCGCAATCCCCACGATGATCAACGTACCCGAGACTGCTACGCCCATGAGAAGGGCGCTTCCGGAATTGACCAGCGGAAACAGGCAGAGTGCCCACGGGATTGCTGCTAGATTCGCATACCCCATGGTTTTCCGGCGTCCGAATCGATCCGAGAGGATCGCGCCGGCAATCATCGCCAGGATATTGAATCCGACACCCACTAGATTGATGGTCAGCATCGTGTTGCGTGTGAAGCCGATCTGACTGGTTCCGTAGTTCGTCAAATACACGGCCCCGAGGTAGAAGAAAGCTAGCCACATCATGCTGGCACCCGCAGCCATGAACACCTCACGCCATTGGTGTTTGAACACCTCAACCAACGGCATCTTCGCGTGACCGAGATTTTCGACGTGGGACCGGGCTTCACGGAAAACCGGTGTCTCAGCGATACCTAAGCGCACGAACAGTCCAACGGCGACCAGCACGACGCTGAGCAAAAATGGCACCCGCCAACCCCACTGCTCAAACATTTCGGTGCTCATGGAAAAACCCGTTATGAGGAACGTCAGAGTTGCCAACAACAGTCCGCTGGCAGTGCCGAGTGTTGGCGATAGCGTATATAGGGCGCGCTTGTCCTTCGGCGCGTACTCGCCGACAAACAAAGCCGCCGACGCCCACTCTCCACCGACAGCTAACCCTTGCGCAAACCGCAAGGTAATAAGCAGTATTGGCGCCCACGCACCCCACATCGCGGCAGTGGGCAGCAAACCTATGCACACGGTTGCGACGCCCATCAAGACCAGGGTAGCCACCAGAGTCGTCTTGCGGCCTGTTCGGTCCCCGATGTGTCCGAAGACGATGCCACCGAGCGGACGTGCGAGAAAAGCTACCCCGAAGGTCGCGAAAGATGCCATCACGCCCGCTGCCGAACCGAGGCCAGGAAAGAACAACTTTGGAAACACAAGCGCTGCAGCTGTGCCGTAAATGAAAAAATCGTAGTATTCGACCGTCGTCCCAAGGAATCCGGCGGCGAGAATGCGCCGGTAGTTTGGTGGCGGCTCTGCAGAGCTGGCATCGAATTCGGTTCGCATGTCTTGTTCCTCTCCCGAACAAGAAGGGAATTCAACTCCGCGGCGTATGTGGTGGTTACCGCTGAGAGAATCCACGTAAGAATTACTGTCTCCGAAGCGCGAATGCGCAGGGGATGAAACAGATCTGGCATGAGTGAAGCGGCGTGATGGTGCTCGACAGTCAGTGCAACTAACGTGTGACCGGAGTAACATTCTTCAATGTAGTGATTATGTATGCACAATGCAAGGGGCGTTCATCGCCAATTTTCGAACTAGTGAAGATGGAGACCACGGTGTCCCTGGAGCGAACGGTGCGAACATATGGTTGAACGCCAAGCTGATTCGGGAGGTCGCCGATCACGCGCCGACCAAGTTGCGGGCGATGTCGAAGAGGAGATCCTTGCAGCACGATTGCCGGTGGGTGAGCATCTCGGACGTCGGGCGGAGTTTATGGACCGATTCGGGATCAGCCCCACCATCATGAATGAAACCTTGCGAATTCTGCGGGACAAGGGTCTTATTCGGGTACGGCCAGGCACCGGCGGAGGAATTTTCATCGCCCAACTGCCTCCGCAAGTCCGTCTAGGCGCGGTCGATCTGTGGTTCAACGAAACGGGCTCCCAACCCCTTGACCTGTTCGAAGCCCGCCTACATCTTGAGGTCGCCCTTGCGCCCGTTGCATTCGATCGAGCCACCGACGATGACATCGCTGCTATGCGAGGCGCACTCGAAAAAATTGAATCAGCAACGGAGGCTCGTACCTACATTGTCGAGATTATGAACCTGCACCGAGTACTTGTCGAGGCAGCGCACGTTCCTGTCCTTGACGGCATGCACCAGGTAGTTGTTACGCTTCTTCAATCATCGATGGGGCGAGCAGTATTCGTCGATGGACACCAATCTTTGCTCGCGCACAGTGTTGAGGTGCACGTGGGTCTTGTCGATGCCATCGAGAAAAGAGATCGCACAATCTTCGACAAAATCTTGAGACTGCACCACGATGATTTGGTACGAGTCGACGACCCGAGCCGATCGCCCGATGTTCACCGCGGCTGAGTTCGTGTTTCGAAGCTCAGAATTGAATCTCACCTTGCACCCGTGGTCCTTGCGTGCGGTATAGGACGTACTGACCCCCACATTGGGCAGATACGACCATTCGAGATGTGCAACCAGTTTCACTCGTCGACGATCCACTATGCAACAGACGAGTGTCCCCAATCCTCAGAAGCCGTCATCGTGCTCGTACTCTGGAGACCCAAGCCGGAGTAGGCGCGTTCATGCGCCCATCAAACCGAGAGAAGCAGCGCTATGCCGGAAGGTCATTCTCCCGAGATGCTCGTCGAACTCCAGCCCGCATAATGACTTTCATCGATTCCGGTATCCGCTCGTTCATGATCTGACCGTCGGACGCGAGTGTTCCTCAGTGACCAGCGGGTTGACCGACAAGATTGTCGTAGCTGAATTCGGTCAGTATCGGAGTGTCTCCTTTGTAGGCATTCAGTTCCCGCTGTTGCAACTCAACGCGTCGGATCTTTCCCGAGATTGTCTTGGGGAGGTCGAAGAACTCGATCCGTCGAACTTTCAAGTATGCGGGCAGATGTGCGCTGGCATACTCGAGGATGGATTTTGCGGTCTCTTGGGTGGGCTCCCAGCCGACGGCGAGTGAGACATATGCCTTGGGAAGCGCTAGCCGCGTCTCATCCGGCTGGGGCACGACGGCGGCTTCTACTACAGCCGGGTGTTCGATCAAGACGCTTTCAAGTTCGAAGGGTGACACTTTGTAATCCGAAGATTTGAACACGTCGTCGGTGCGGCCGATGTAGGTGATGTAGCCGTCCTCGTCGCGCTTGGCGATATCACCGGTGTGGTAGTAGTTGTCGGCCATGACTTCGGCGTTTCGCTCAGGGTCGCCGAGATATCCGGACATCAAGTTCAAGGGTGAGCGGCGCAGGTCCAGGCAGATCTCGCCTTCGTCTGACGGTTCTCCGCTGGTCGGATCGATCAGGATGACGGGAACACCAGGCATGGGGCGCCCCATCGATCCAGCTTTGAGTGGTTGGCTCGGAGTGTTTCCGATCAAGAGAGTGGTTTCGGTCTGTCCGAACCCGTCGCGAATGGTGAGTCCCCAGGATTCCTCAACCCGTCGGATGACGTCGGGGTTGAGCGGTTCACCGGCGCCGAGCACTTCGCGTAGGCCTTCGGGCTTTTCCCCGAGATCTGCCTGAATGAGCATTCGCCAGACTGTCGGTGGTGCACAGAAAGTATTGATGCCAGCGCGGCGCAGCTGCGCCAGAAGTGCAGCGGCATCGAACCGCTGGTAGTTGTACACGAAGATGGTGGCTTCGGCGATCCACGGCGCGAAGAAGCAGCTCCAGGCATGCTTTGCCCATCCTGGCGAGCTGATGGCCAGGTGGATGTCGCCGGGTTTGGCACCGATCCAGGCCATGGTCGTGAAATGTCCTACTGCGTAACTGATCTGGGAATGTGCTACGAGTTTGGGCTTGCTCGTCGTTCCGGACGTGAAGTAGATCAGCATGGTGTCGTCGACCGTTGTCGGCGATTCAAACGGGCCCTGCGACGGTTCCGAGTAGGCGTTGTCGTACGAGAGCCATCCTTCGACTGGGTTGCCGATGACGATCCTGGTGTAGTCGCCTTCGATTCCGGCGAACTTCCCGGTGTCACGACTGTTGGTGATGATGAACTTTGCGTCGCCGCGGTTGATCCGGTCGCGAAGGTCATCCGTGCCGAGTGCCCCTGTCGTGGGCATGACGATCGCGCCCAATTTGGCCACCGCGAGCATCGCTTCCCACAGTTCGACCTGGTTTCCGAGCATCAGGATCACTCGGTCACCTTTGACGACCCCGAGACCGCGTAGCCAGGTGGCCACTTGGTCTGAACGCGTAGCCATCTCGTCGAACGTGACCTTCTGCTCGACGCCGTCTTCTTCGACGATCCACAGTGCGGGGCGGTCGTTTCCGCGAGCAATGGTATCGAACCAGTCGATTGCCCAGTTGAACGATCCGGTCAACTGCGGCCACTCGAACTCGGTGACTGCCCTGTCGTAGTCCTGCGTCATTTCGATGAGGGAGTCGCGCGACGCGCGGTACAAACTGGTGTTCCGTGCTGAGGTTGCCGGTGTCACGTTCCGGAGTCCTTTCAATATCGATGGGTGCGTGGGTACTTGCGGGACTGCGATTCTGCCGATCTCACCGAGACCTGTGGCGGGTAGCGATGTTGAACTGCCGAATCTCTCACTCTCGGTCGGACTCTCAGAGTGAGGGAAGTGGAGGCTCTCTGCTCATGGCTTGTTCCGGTAGTCGGAACTGTGCGAGTCGAGGCGGCCGTTCCAGACTCCGGAACAGCCCGTGGAGCTCGGCGCTCGGCGGGGCGAGAGTAACAGAGACAAAGACGCTGATCCGAGGAGAGAACATGGTTGATGTTCAAGAATGTACTGCGGCGGAATCGATGGCATTGAGCCATGAGGTCGAGCAGTTTCTCTACAACGAGGCAGACCTGCTCGATTCGTGGCGACTACCGGAGTGGCTGGAACTGTTCGTGCCCACGGGCATGTACTTGATTCCGGCGACGGACAAGCCTGACGGGGACCCGGCGAAGGATCTGTTTCTGGTGCAGGATGACCGTTTCCTGCTCGAACAGCGCATCAATTCGCTGATGCGGCGCGCTGCGCACGCGGAGTATCCCCACTCGCGGACTCGCAGGGTGATCTCGAATGTCAGGGTGACTCCCGACGAGGAGGGACGACTGCGGGTCGCGGCGAACTTCGCGGTATTTCGGATGCGGTCAGGAACCATGGATACCTATATCGGGCACTACGACCACATCATCGATCGAAATGAACTGGGAAAATTCCGCTTTCATGTTCGGAAATCGATTCTGGACCTCGACGCGCTGCGCCCGCACGGCAAAGTGAGCATCATCCTGTGAACCGCTTGGCAGACAAAGTAGCAATCGTGACCGGTGCCAGCCCGAACATCGGAGGGACACTGGCGATGGGACTCGCGGCCGAGGGTGCGCGGGTTCTGTGCACGGATCTGTCGGCAAGCGTGGCGGACGAATGCGCAGCGAAGATTGTCGCGCAGGGTGGCGATGCGATCGGGATGGCCGGTGACGTGACCGACCCCGCTCACGCCGACGAGGCAGCTGCTGCTGCGGTCGAACGCTGGGGCAATATCGACATTCTCGTCAACAACGCCGTGTTCTTTCAACAGCAGGGCGTGCTGACGATGCCCTACGCGGACTACCGTCGACAGCTCGACGTCATTCTCGGTGGGTCGTTCCTCTTCACCCGCGCTGTCGCGCGAACGATGATCGAAACCGGTACCGCCGGCAGTATCGTCAACGTATTGTCCACTGCCGCATGGCAAGGCCAGCCCGGGAACATCGGCTATTCGACAGGCAAGAGTGGTCTCGTGAACTTCACGAGATCGGTCGCCATGGAGTTGGCCGAGTACGGTATCCGCGTCAACGGCTTCACTCCCACCGCAACGGCACCGTCCGATCCGATCGCTCTCGCACAAACCCAGCAACTGCTGACCAAGCCGACTCAGTACCAGATGGATTTCACCGGTCAGCTTCCGCTTTCGCGACTACCTAGCCCCGAGGACTACGTGGGAACCGTGGTCTTCCTGTGTTCCGACGAAGCCGCAATGATCACCGGCACCAACATCACGGTGGACGGAGGCGCGACAGCGAAGTACTGGCCCTGGACACCGCATCCAGCATGAGCAGTGTGCCGGGTGTGGATACACAACGACAACAAAAGGTGACGCGATGAATGACGTCCTTATCCGGCCGACACAGTCAGTCCTCGGACTTCACGGCAGAAACTTCCCGACCCTCGAGATATCGCTGGGTGGCACGCCTAATGGCCTGGTCCTGCTCGCTTGTGACCGAGGCGACCTTCTCGGCGGCACAACGGAAATCATGAACCGACTGGCCGAACACGGCTACGAGTCTCTTGCCGCGGAGGTTCCGCGGGAGGAGGCCGGCGCGACGCTGGATGTTCTGTTCACACGTGCGGAGGAGCGTGGGTGGACAGCAGAGCAGACCGGCATGGTCGGGTGGGGGAGCGGTGGCCGGATCGTTCTCGACGCAACCGCGGAGCGAGCCTTCGGTGCGGCTGTCAGCTTGTCTCCAGCACTCCGAAGCGTCGACAGCGGTAATGCCGTGGGGCTGGAGGAGTTCTCCGGTCGAGTGGCCACGCCCTGGCTAGGCATGTTCGGGGCCGACGATCCCACGGCGCCGGAGTCGTCGGTCGCAAATCTGAGGGCTGTCCTCGGCACCGGGTCCGATGTTCACACCGCTACCGTGATCTATCCCGGTGTCGGAGACGGTTTCTACCGTCATGGCAATGACGGAATCGGCTACGCCGCGTGGTACGACGGCTGGCAACGCACGCTTGAATGGCTCGAAGCGAGAATCGCACCGAGGTTGACACCGTTCGCGCAGCAATGGCGCCAACGGCGCATTCAAGAATCCGTCTCGAGCTGAATTCAGCTCGCACGACAAAACGCATCCGGGCCTGTCAGGAATCCTGACAGGCCCGGACGTTTTGGTTACACCGACGTTTCGGCGGGCTGATCGGTGGTGTCACGGCGCTGCGCGGTGAACATGTCGGTCAGTGCAGCGTGCTCTTCGATCGGCAGAACCTCGCCCGTCATGAGTTCGTTCCATCGGCGCCACCAGGTTCGCATCTGGTACTCGTCGTTGCTCGAGCTGATGGGTTTGTTCATGCCACGAGAGATGTCGGACCAGCCGAGTTCCTTGCTTCCGCGGTAGCCGAGCTGGCAGCTTTCAAGCGCCTCGACATCGTCCGGCGACGCCAATCCGCCCGGGCCCCAGAAGGTCAGGAAGTTGTCCAGCCTCTGCTTGCGCAATTCCCCACCCTCCTCGGGAGGAGCGAGTTCCCACGCCGATACCTCCATGTAATCAGGGGAAATCGGGTCGATCTTACGGATCAATACACCCATCACGAGGTCGATGACAACGAGGTTGGGAAAGATCACTAAGTTGCGGTTGCCCTGCATCCGCTGGACCCATCCATCGCCGTAGAGCTTACGGAAATGTGCATACCGCTCCTCGCGCTCGGCTGCGCCGGCCTCGGACAGCGGGCGCCCGAACAATCCTTCGGTTGTCGGTCCGCCGGCAATCACCGCATGCCCGTTGCCGAGGTCGATCGAGCGTGACTCGCCCAGCGCGCTCGGATCCAGCTTGCCGCGCGCGGCAAGCACCATCTCGAAGTAACGCTGATGTGTGGACACGGCGTGGTAGCCGTCGAAGCTGTTTTCTACCAGCAGTTTCCAGTTCGCCTTCACGGAGTACTCGTGGGTTCCCTCGAGTATCTCCATGCCTGCTTCGGATTGGTCACAGACGAGGTCGAGGTATTCGGTAGCTCCGGCGAGATAGGTTCGCAGGTCGACTATGTTCGGGTCGAAGCTGACGAACACAAATCCTCGATACGAGTCGACCTTGGCCGGTGCCGCCAGATCGGGGCGGACGAAGTTGGGACCGTACGCCTGATCGTCCGGCATCGACACCATCTCACCGGCGGTGCTGAAGCTCCACCCGTGATAAAAACAGGTCAAGAATCGTGCGTTACCTTCGCGTTCGCGGCACAGCATCGCGCCGCGATGCGGACAGGAGTTGATCCAGACCTTCAATTCGCCTTTGTTGTCCTTCGCGAAGATCAAGGGCCTTCCCGCCACGCTGCGGGTCTTGAAGTCGTTCTTCTTCCGCAGTTCGGATTCGTGGCCGATGTACAGCCAACTGTGGTCGAAGATGAGATCTCGCTCCTTGGCGAACACTTCTGGATCAACCATCGCTTCGCGATTCACCTGAAATCGCGGCATCTCTCGGTTGTCGATCACGTATTCAGACACCACAGTTCTCCTTTGGTCTCCTGTAAGGTTTCTCCTTCGACTTTTGCCGATCGCGCACCAGATCTGATGTACGGGTTCCATCCGCTGGAACCGTCGTCTGTGCCTTGCTCGCAACTCACACGGGTTGCCGGAGGCGCTGCTGTTCCAGTCACCGAAACTTCCGCTGTCAGTGGGTGATCTCGCGCCGACACACTGTTTTCATCCAATAATCAACGATCCGGACTGCACGTGCCAGGAACACAATTGGCTGAGAGACAGAAAATGATGAGCACCGAGACGAAAAGTCGCCGGTTCGCCTGTGTAGTCGACGATCTGGCGAAGGGCGAGTCGATGACAATCCCCGGGGATATTGCGATAGCGCTCTATCGCAACGACGCCGGCGATTTCTATGCAACGGCAGATATCTGCACGCACGAGGACTGGTCGCTGGGCAACGACAGCGACTTGGAAGGCAACGAGGTGACCTGCCCCCTGCATATGGCGCGCTTCGACATCACGAGCGGCAAGGCGCTGTGCTTCCCCGCAACGATCGCTTTAGAGACTTTTGGTGTGGAGATCGAAGACGACAAGGTCTACATCCTCACCTGAGGCGTCACGTGGAATAGAGGAACACATGAGTGTATTGATCGTCGGTGCGTCGGTCGCCGGCATGAGAACAATTCAAGCCCTGCGAGCACGCGGATTCGAGGGCGAGATCACGGCTTTGGGTGAAGAGTCCCACGTTCCGTACGACAAGCCTCCCCTGAGCAAGGAGATGCTCGCCGCCACCACGAGCGGCGAGACAGTGCCACTGATGACATCGGAAGCGCTTGCCACGCTCGACGTGGATCTGCGGCTAGGTGTTCGTGCTGCTTCGTTGGACGCGGCACGCAAGACCGTCGTGAGCGATGTCGGTGAGGAATACCGCTACGGCCGAGCACTTGTCATCGCCACAGGTGCGACGCCCCGCGAGCTCCCGGGAACAGACGCGCTCGAGAATGTTTATACCGTGAGGACGGCGGACGACGTCGCCCGTTTGCGCCGCGAATTGGTCGCCGGGAGAAAAGCGGTCGTGATCGGAGCCGGTTTCATTGGAGCCGAGTTCGCCGCTGCCGCCACCGCACACGGGGTCGAGGTGACCATGGTCGAGGCTCAGCAGTCGCCGTTGGCCCTTCAGCTCGGCGCTGACGTCGGAAATGCGCTTGCCGGGCTTCATACGAATGCCGGGGTTGTTGTCCTCACCGGCGTCAGCGTCGACAAGCTTGTGGGAACCGGACGCGCGAGCGCCGTTCGCCTTGCCGACGGCCGAGAGATACCCGCGGACTTTGTCGTCGTGGGAATCGGTGCGCGACCTGCCACCGATTGGCTCGCGTCGTCCGGCCTGCCGATCGCCGACGGAATCAACTGCGACGAGTCACTGCGCGTGATCGGTACGTCCGATGTGTATGCCGCAGGTGATGTTGCCCGCTGGCGCCATCCGTTATACCCCGAGCCCGTGCGCATCGAACATTGGACAAACGCAAACGAGCACGCCGATGCCGTGGCTGCCGCGATCATGGGCGAACCCGCGCCGCGTGTGTCCCTTCCCTACGTCTGGTCGGACCAGTACGGCAAGAGAATTCAGATTATCGGTCGTCCGGCATCGGGCTCGCTTGCGATGCTGCGCGGAGAGGCGCACACCGGCGATTTGGTTGCCTGTTACACCGACAGAGACGGTGCGCTGGTCGGTGCACTCGTAGTCGATAACCCACGGCTGTTGATGCAGTTCCGTAAGGCTGTCATCGCCGGCGAGCAATACGAGCACTTTGAACGCAGAGTCTTCGCCGCCGATCCGGCGCAGACGTAACCGAGGAGAAACTTATGGCAGAGGTACTCGGGGTAGGTCTGACCCACTACCCGTTATTGGCAGGTGCGGATACGCACATGGCGAATCTCCTCAAAAGCACGCTGAAGGATCCTGACATCCCGGCCGAACTCAAGGATCCGTCGTCGTGGCTACCACTTGCCCAGAAAGAGTGGGGAACTGACGATGGCGTCGCAGCGGCGGCGGCACATCGGAGTCGTTTGCTCGAGGATCTACAGAAGTGCCGAGACGCGATCGACGAGTTCAAACCCGACATCGTGATGGTGTGGGGAGACGATCAGTACGAGAACTTCCGCGAGGAGGTGATTCCGTCATTTTGCGTACTCGCGTACACCGACACGGAGGTAGAACCGTTCGGCGTGCTGGACATGCTCAAGGTGCCGAACGTCTGGGGTCTACCCAGTGACACCAGCTTTGTCATGACCGGCGAACCCGATTTCGCCAAAGCTGCAGTCACGGACGTGCTCAGTTCAGGAGTTGACGTCGCATACTCGTATCAGCCGCGCGAAGGAATCCACTTCCCGCATGCATTCGGCAACACACAGTTGTTCCTCGATTACGACAACGTCGGCGCGGAATTCCCCTATCCGATCGTCCCGATGGCGGTCAACTGCTACGGCGAACACGTCATCGCACGTAAGGGCGGCATTGCCCGCTTCGCCGATATTGCGGCAGGTGAACAATTGGACCCACCGGGCCCAACGCCGTTGCGGTGCTTCGAATTCGGTCGCGCCGTCGGTAGATTCGCCAAGCGCAGTGACAAGCGCGTGGCACTCGTTGCCTCTTCCAGTTGGTCCCACGCATTCCTGCACGACAAGGGTTGGCACTTGCGGCCGGACACTGAATCCGATCAAGCTATGTACGAAGCGATGGTCGCCGGCGACTACGAAGCCTGGAACGCGCGTACCAGCAGGCAAGTGATCGACGCCGGGCAACACGAGATGCTGAACTGGTATTGCCTTCTCGGAGCCATGTCGGAACTGGGTATGAAACTGTCCTGGTCCGACCTTGTAGTGACCGAGATTTTCAACTCGAACAAGGCTTTTGCCGTCTTCGAATGACGGAACAACCGGTCTCCCGCGAGATAATCAGATCTCTCGCGGGAACCAGTGCTCCCGTCCTTGTGCCAGTCCGGACTTGAGTTCCTCGACGACTTGCTGCGCGGTAGTTCGAAGCGCCCCGGAGACATTCATCGTCGGCGGATCCGCTGCCGGGAAGGCGACTGAGATTGCACCAACCGCGAATCCGTTCATTACGATCGGCGCCGCAATGCATGCCAGACCAGGTTGCGCTTCTCCCGATTCACGTGCCACACCGTCCGCGCGCACCAGACGCAACCTCTCGATCAGCGCATCAACGCTGGTGATCGACTTCGTAGTCAGCTTCGGCAACGGCGACGGGAGAAAGTCCCTCAGGTCATCGAGATTCTCGTGTGCCAGCAACGCCAGCCCCAGCGCCGTACAATTCGCCGGCAGTCGAGTGCCGATCGTGGCAATGGCTACCGGAGAATCGCGTTGCGCAATCTTCTCCAGGTAAACGACGTCGAATCCGCGTAACGCACCCATGAGAACCGTATGTCCGGTCCACTGATGAAGCTTCGTTAGATGAGGCATCGCCATATCGCGCATATATCCTGCCGGAGTCGCAGAGCCCAACTGCAGCAGGCCCATTCCGATCTTGTAACCCGACCGGTGCGACTCGACCGCACCGAGATCGACCAATCGCGCGAGCAACCTGTGCACAGTCGACTTCGGTAGTCCTGAAGCCCGTGACAATTCGCTCAGCGTCATCACGCGCTCTTGCGCGTTGAACGCTCTCAGTAGGTCGAAGGCCTTTGTCAGAATGGACGGCGTTTCACCCACCGTGCCGTCTGAGTGGCCCGTGTCGGAGGGCAGCATCGTTCACCTCGCGCCGTTAGATTGCGTGCACTGACAAGAATTAACTCACATTGTGGTGTGCGTCACCGGCGTGTCCGGCACCAGCTGTTCCGGTCGCCGGAACCACAGGTCCCAACAATGTCCGAGAATCAATAGATTTCTGACCGACCGCTCAACCGGATACCCAGGACGGGAACCGACATGGACCTCATTACTGCACGGGCCCGAGCAGTTGGTGTCGACGCCCATGCTCACTACTTCGGCGCAGACCTCGCGGACTCGCACTCGGCCTTCCCTGATTCGCGCTGGCCTCGGCTAGTCGTGAACGGCGGTGCTGGCACACTGATGCTGGGGGACATTCCGTTTCGGACTGTGCGATCAGCACTCTGGGATGTCGACGAACGTATCAGAGAGCTTGATGCGGCCGAAATTGCGTTACAGGTTATTTCACCGGTGCCGGTGACTCTTGCTTACTGGGCCGAGGAGACCGCGGCCGTGCACTACGCGGCCGCGACCAACGACTCGATCGCCGGCGCCGTGGATCGTTCCGGTGGTCGGCTGGCGGGATTGGGAACCGTGCCGTTGCCGTATGTAGATGCGGCAATCGTCGAGTTGAATCGTGCAGTGCGAGATCTCGGTTTGCGAGGGGTGGAGATCGGGACCCAGGTCGGAGGGCACGATCTGGATTCGCCCGTGCTGGACCCGTTCTTCGCCGCAGCAGAGTCGCTGGGGGCCGTGGTGTTCGTCCATCCCACCGATGGCGGTGGTGGCGTGGTCCGCCGTAGCGGACAGCCGTACGACTTTGGCCTCGGAATGACCACGGACACCGCAGTAGCGGCAACAGCTCTCGTATTCGGCGGCGTGCTCGATCGACACCCGAATCTGCGTCTCCTTCTCGCTCACGGATGTGGAACTTTCGGATGGGTCTATCCGAGGCTGCGTCTCGGCGCGCAGATTTGGAACCAGGCGGATCCAGCGCACCTCGACACGTTGCTCCGGTCGTTGTGGGTGGACTCGTTGGTTTTCGACCCGGAACATCTGCGACTGCTCGCTCATCGCTTCGGTTCCGACCGAATCGTGATCGGCACCGACTATCCCTTCATCGCCGGCCAACTCGAGGGTGCTCGTGACTTCCTTTACCAGGCCCGCGACGGTGGCGCCCTGGCTGCAAGCGACGTCTCCCGAATTTTCAGTCACAACGCCTACGCCCTGTTCGGGATTGCGGATGCGCCGCCATTCGAGCATCCCGAAGCGCCAACCTCCAGTGCGGTGGAGGCCTCCAAATGACCGACCTCGATGTTGTTGTCGTGGGCCAGGATCCAGTGGCTCTTGCGACTGCCCTCGGTCTGGCTCAGGCCGGAATTACCGTTCTTGTCCTGGAAGCTGTCAGCGACGAGGTAGCGCTCTCGCCGGTAGTGCACGACTGGTCGGTCCTTCCGGGTCTCGATCGTCTCGGAATTCTCGATGCTGCGACGGCCGCAGGATTCGTCGACTCCGGCTGGAGCCTCCACGTGTTGGGGACAGGCGAACGAATCGACTTGGATCTCGGTGTTCTCGAGAAGGCAACACCGTTTCCATACAATTTGCACATCGAACCCACCGCACTCTGTTCAGTTTTCGAGGAACGTCTGCGACAGGAACCGCTAGCGCAGATCGAACGGTACTCGTCACTCGCCGGGCTGACACAGGACCAGGACGGCGCAACGCTGACTCTCAGCAGTGCCGACGGACCCAGACAGGTACGGACGAACTGGGTTGTCGGTGCCGATGGCGTAACAAGCGCTGTACGTCGAGCACTGGGAGTCGGGTTTCCCGGGTTCACCTGGGACGAACGCTCCGTGGCGGCACTCATAGAAGCTGACCTCGATCGAATTGGATACACGTCTTTCATGTTTCAGATCGACGACCACAACGGAGCCGTACTGCAGAAAGTCGGCCCGCGGCGGTGGATTCACGTTCACCCGGAGCCACTCGCGGTGAAACAAGAGGACATCGGACATCGTCTTCCGGAGACCATCAGCCGAGCGGTGAACGACGTGCCGATCCGCGTGCTCGATTGGCGATCAGAGCGAATGCATCAACGCAGCGCCGATCGATACCGCATCGGACGCGTCCTTCTAGCCGGAGAAGCAGCACACGTAGCAAATCGAATGATCGGCCACAGCCCGATCGCGAGCTTCTTCGATGCCTACCGGCTTTCCGAAGCATTAGCCGCGGTCGTCCGTGACGAGGCCGACGACAGTGTCCTCGATGCCTATGCGGCCGATCGCCGTCGCGTGTTTCTCGACCACGCGTCCCCGATCAGTTCAAGTCGAAAATTGCTTGTCGGTAGGTTCGGTGATCAACAGCGCCTCGATACCGAACTCGATCAATACCGCCGGGCCGCCGCCGATCCCGACCACCTTCGCGAAATGTTGCTGTTCAACAACGAACTCGCAGGCGATTCGCCTATCGCCATCGCTGCGCGTCTGCAACTTTGAACGTGGTTGCTGTTCCGGTGCATGGTTTCCGGCGACTGGAACCAACCATTTCATTCCCCGATAGCACGCACATACGGTTGCCGAACGTCGTCGGTGCGTCCCGCACCGTACGCCGGACTCGGGTAAAAAACACAATGCAAGGGAGAACCACGAGATGACGTCGATCGTCGATATCGAGCAGGGAAAGTTCCTCGAAATCAATGGAGCGGCAACTCATTACCATGACGTCGGAGAAGGAAAGGTGGTCCTGCTGCTACACGGCTCAGGCCCTGGCGTCTCAGCTTGGGCTAACTGGCGCCACGCTATACCCGCTCTCGCGGGTTCGGCTCGTGTCCTCGCCCTCGACATCGTCGGATTCGGTGCGACCGAACGTCCCGACACCGTGAGGTACTCGTTGCGGACGTGGACGGACCATGTCTGGAGTTTTCTGGATCAACTTGGGATCGATAAGGTTTCGGTGATCGGCAACTCTCTCGGTGGCCGGATTGCAATGCAGATGGCAGAAGATAACCAGGATCGGATTGACCGGTTGGTGCTCATGGGAGCACCGGGGGTCGGAATGACACTCACCGACGGGCTCCAAGCTCTTCGCAGTTACGAACCGTCGTATGAGGCCATGAGTTCGTTGCTCACGAACTACTTCGCGGTCGACAAGTCGATCATCACCGATGATCTGGTCCAGATCAGATACGAAGCCAGTAACGCCCCGGGAGCACACGAGGCTTACCGTTTGATGTTCTTCCATCCGGACCACGCCGGCAGCGAGCTTGCGATATCGGAAGATCAGGTCCGCGCCGTCACTGTCCCGACTCTCCTGGTGCACGGACGCGAAGATCGCGTTGTTCCAGTCGACGTTGCCTGGAAGATGATTGACCTTCTGCCCAACGGTGATCTTCACGTGTTCTCCCGCTGTGGACACTGGACGCAGATCGAACGTGCCGAGGAGTTCAATCGCCTCGTTGCCGCTTTTCTCGAAAGCGACTAAGCCAACTGAGTTTTCACTGCACCGAGGACCAAGTCCTGTCCCTTGACGCGTCCATTTACGAAGTGGTTGGGCATCCAACGAGCGTCTTGCCGGCAGAACACTATGGGTCATGGGGGCATTTAGTTTGTGTTGCGCTCAATCAATCCTAAAACCGAATCAAACTGGAGAAGATAAATGGTTCATCGGTTGCACTCGACAGTCCTGATCGTGGGAGGAGGCCCTGTCGGGCTGATCACAGCACTAGGACTAGCCAACTCTGGTGTCGACGTCCGGGTTATAGAACGCAGCCCCGGCATCGTGTATGAGCCCCGCGCGATGACCTATCACTGGGCCGTGCTGGATGGCCTTGAGCGCCTGGGCCTTCTCGGGGATATGGAGAGGGAGGGCTTCCGTCTCCACCAGATGTGTTATCGAGTGCTCAAGACCGGCGAAATTATCAAACTCGACCTCGGCGCGATGATTGGGCATACCACTCACCCCTACACAGTCGTATTGGGTCAGGATCAACTCGCGGAGATCGCGCTCAAAAAACTACAGGCACACCCGAACGTGCAAATCGAATGGTCCGCGGAGGCGCTGACCATCCACCATGACGACAATAGCGTCAGCGTCAGAACGCGCCATGTCGACGACACCCTCACCTACACCGCCGATTGGCTGATCGGCACCGACGGTGCACGGAGCATAGTCCGCAAATCCATCGACGTTGACTTCGAAGGCATAACCTGGCCGGAACAGTTTGTTGCGACGAATGTTCGGATCGATCTCGGAGCTTATGGCTGGGACGACTGCAACTACCTGGTTGACGACAAACTCGGCGCGGTTATCTGCAGAATCACCGACGATCTGTGGCGAGTTACCTTCAGCGAACCCTCAGAGCTCGGGGAAGACCGCGCCGAAGAACGAATCCGCGAGTACTACGACCAGGTACTGCCCGCGGGAGTGGAGTACGAGAAGACGCTCCACTCCATCTACAAGATGCACCAGCGAGTGGCGGCCCGACTCCGGGTCGGACGCGTTCTCCTCGCCGGTGATGCGGCGCACGCGACGAACCCGACAAATGGGTTCGGTTTGGTGAGCGGGATGCTGGACTCGATGGTGCTATCAGAGGCGCTCGCGGCTGTCATCCAAGGGCGCGCAGACGATACGATCCTCGATCGCTATTCAGATGATCGTCGTCGCGTTTTCAACGAAGTGGCCACGCCGAGCTCAAGTGAAACCAAACGTCTCGTATTCCACTCCACTGACGCAGACAGGCTTGAGAGGGATCTGCAGCGCCTTCGCGATGTTGCCGCAGACCCAGAGCGCAGTCGCGACCACTTCCGGATCGGCGCAGGTTTGCGAACACCGTCGGTCGTACCGGCAGGCGTCTAGCGAATTTCGAACCCGGGCGTCGAAGGAACGGATAGACGTCGAGCCTCGGCATCAAAGGTCTCCGGAAACTCCGGTGCGATCCAGAGGACCGTTTAGGCTGGAAAAACAGGGCTCGCGCCGGTAGTTTATCCGCGCGCGAGCATGTTTCACGACGTTTCACGACTTCGACAGCGAATTGTTTGCAGCCATGATTTTGGACGATATCGTGCTCCGGGCGATCTTGACCCGCGCCGTCGACCTTTACAGCGCGGGTCGGCGGAACGTGACCTCGCGCCCACCTGTGGCGCCGATGCTTTCGTAACGACACAAGGCGGTTGCGACTCGTGAGCTAGATCCACGGGAACGTGCAACAAGCACAGCGGACATCCGGAGTGCGCCAGGCAGGCCTGCACAGGGAGGGGCAGGAATCCGCCGAGATTTCGGCCAGGCTGAGGGGTGCAGTTGTCGTCCAATGGCGGGCTCTCCGTTTGATCACAGCGGGCATGAAGAAGCGCATAGTGAGCGGACAAGGCCGTCTCCTGGAAGATCACTCAGGCCGGAGATGGGTATCTGGTGTCACTGCGTTTGGTACTCAGCTCAGAAAGCCTTGAGCGGCAGCGGGCCTATGCCAGAAGACCAGGCCAACAGCGGATCCTCGCGTCGCGAGTGATGTGAACGGTCTGAGCTACCAATGTTTTTCGTAGTCCCATCGTTGTCCGAATTGTTCGTTGGATTCGCCGGCGATTGCGCGGGCTACCATTTCGGCGGCGTTGTCGGTGTAGCCGCCTTGAACGCGAGAGTGTGAGCCTTCGGATCGGATGTAGACGTGTGTACGGGTGTCGGGGATGACCGCCACTTCTCGGATGCCGGAGAACGCGCCGCGGCGCCATAGTCCGCGGAAGGGGTCGCCGGGATCGTCTGGGAATCGGATAGCGAAGCGAAGGGACGGATAGCGGGTTCTTCCTTCGATGTTGTCGTAGATGCGTGCCGTCGGTCTGGCAAGGGCGATGAGGATTTCCGGGTCGTACGCGCGAGTCCCTAGCCCATTTCGTTTGCTTTTCACGACAGCTACCCACTGTCGATCCGATATGTCGTCCTTCATCAGTCGGCCGAAAGTGGACGAGTCGAAGTCCCCGATTCGGTCGAGGTGGAGTTGATACTGCGCTAGCTGGGTTGCGAGCGCCTCCATGAACTCGTTGAAGGATCGGTTCCAGCGGAGGAAGCGCGAGCTGGCGTTTACTGCTATCCGCTCGTTGACGATTTGTCGTAGATACCGTGGTCGGTTGATTTCTCGGACGAATCGGGTTTGCGCGAGTGCGATGGTCTCGGTCAAGGGGAGGATGTCGCCGCCGGAGTCGCTGATGGAAATCGATTCGATGTAACGCGCCCGGTAGCTTTTGTGGTCGATGATGACAGGAGGGAGGCCGTCTTTGACCATCATCATATTGACGAGGATGCGACATACCCGTCCGTTTCCGTCCTCGAATGGGTGGATGTGCGCGAGCCACGCGTGTGCAACTGCCGCCATCAAGGTCGTAGGCATTCGCCGACATGAATGCATCCATTTCACCAGTTCGGACATTGCTGCGGGGGTGTCGATGGGTGTCGGCGGGGTGTGTGAAGATCCGGAGATTTGATTTACGTACCGTTTGTATCGTCCTGCGTGGGCTTGCCCGTCGGTGATCTGGCGGTGAATGTCCCTGATGTCGGCCTCGGTCATTGGACGCCCGTTTTTGGCATCAGCCAACATGTTCGTGGCGAGTAGCTTCGCGTTGTTGTGCCCGAGGATGTCGACCAGCTTTTGTTCACGGGTAATGCTGGTGACGAGCATTCCTTGAGCGAGCGCTTCGGCGGCTCGTGTCGCGAGTGGCGAGACCAAGACCTCCGCGGTGCGTTTCATGCCTAGTCCCACACCTTCGATGGCGTTGCTCTCGTAAATTTCCCGCGCCCGTTGATCGCGTTCAACGGATAAGCCCACGCCGCGGGCCTCGAGTTTTCTATGCGCGTTGACGACGCCGTCTCGAAGGAGTTTCTCTCGCTCGGAGATCTCATTGATGTACTCAGTGATGCGGGTGTCGTCGGGCAGTGAGTACGGACAGCCTCGTAGCTCGGCCCGTACCAGCTCACTCGTGCGCTCGGGTCCTGGGATCGCTGGCATTCGGCTCGCTTTCATCAACGGATCATCATCATGGCAGGCCGGTCTGACGTCATGGCCCGGTAGGTGGTCGGTTGCGGGTCCCGAAGTCGATTTTGAAGTCGTGCCGCTACGTGGGCTTTGTGCGTGCGTGGGTGGGGCGTACGGGGGAGGCGGGCAGTGGGCCCGGTGGGTGCTTCTGTGAACGACGGTCGAAACCTAGTCCATTCGCGACGGACGGAAACTAGACCACGCCGATGTATTCATTGTGCCGCGTTATCCGCTCTCACGGACGGCAACGTATCGATCCCGGTGTTTCTGAGTCGGTAACTCGCCCCTTTCAACGTCTAAACCTCTGCGTGATGGACGATTCGGTCGATCATCGCGGCAGCGACTGCCTGATCGCCGAATACGTCACCCCACCGGCCGAACGGCAGATTCGATGTCAGAAT
>Ga0153921_1000255_pt1 | contig 34545 bp, 32 predicted proteins | sample TSNJ005MetaG_FD_104691 | JGI IMG/M metagenome (GOLD analysis project Ga0153921, IMG submission 104691) | Attine ant fungus gardens microbial communities from New Jersey, USA - TSNJ005 MetaG | ecosystem: Host-associated > Fungi > Mycelium > Unclassified | place: USA: New Jersey, Brendon T. Byrne... | reverse complement strand
GTTTCGCGGCGGATGCGGCTTTCGGCGAAGGCCACGTCTTCGGCAATGCTCGGGTCCAGGTGATGGCAGACCATCAACATGTCCAGGTGTTCGTCGATGGTATTGCGCGTGAACGGCCGCGTCGGGTTGGTGGAACTGGGCAGCACGTTGGCAAAACCGCAGGCCTTGATGATGTCCGGCGCATGGCCGCCACCGGCACCCTCGGTGTGATAGGTGTGGATGGTGCGGCCCTTCAGCGCCGCCAGGGTGGTTTCGACGAAACCCGACTCGTTGAGGGTGTCGCTGTGGATCGCCACTTGCACGTCGTACTGGTCGGCGACGCTCAGGCAGTTGTCGATGCTGGCGGGCGTGGTGCCCCAGTCTTCATGCAGCTTCAAGCCGATGGCGCCGGCCTTGACCTGTTCGATCAGCGGCTCCGGCAGGCTGGCGTTGCCCTTGCCGGTCAAGCCGATGTTCATCGGGAACGAGTCGCTGGCCTGCAGCATGCGCGCCAGGTGCCACGGGCCCGAAGTGCAGGTGGTGGCGTTGGTGCCGGTGGCCGGGCCGGTGCCGCCGCCGATCATGGTGGTGACGCCGCTGGTCAGCGCTTCTTCGATCTGCTGCGGGCAGATGAAATGCACATGGGAGTCGATGCCCCCGGCAGTGAGGATCATGCCTTCGCCAGCGATCACTTCGGTGCTGGCACCGATGGCCATGGTCACACCGGGTTGGATATCCGGGTTGCCGGCCTTGCCGATGGCATGGATGCGGCCATTCTTGAGGCCCACATCGGCCTTGACGATGCCCCAGTGGTCGATGATCAGCGCGTTGGTGATCAGGGTATCGACGACCTCGTGGGCGAGCAGTTGGCTCTGGCCCTGGCCATCGCGGATCACTTTGCCGCCGCCGAATTTCACTTCTTCGCCGTAGACGGTGAAGTCCTGCTCCACTTCGACGAACAGCTCGGTGTCGGCCAGGCGGACCTTGTCGCCGACGGTGGGGCCGTACATGTCGGCGTAGGCTTGTCTGGAAATCTTCATGTGATTGCCTTGGGAATTAAGTGAATGTGGGATCGCGCGCTCGCTTTCGCCGGCTTCCCGGCGATGGGGCCTAGAGGTCGCCCATGATCCGCCCGGCAAAGCCAAATACCCGGCGTCCGCCGCTCAAATCGACCAGTTCGATTTCACGGCTTTGCCCAGGCTCGAACCGCACCGCCGTGCCCGCTGGAATATTCAGGCGCATGCCGCGACTCAATGCGCGGTCGAAGGTCAGTGCGTCGTTGGTCTCGAAAAAGTGGTAATGCGAACCCACCTGGATCGGGCGGTCGCCGCTGTTGGCCACGCTCAGGGTGATGGTGCGGCGGCCGACATTGAGTTCGATCTCGCCAGGCTGGATCTGATATTCGCCAGGAATCATGCAGGTTGCCCCAAGGTCTTGAAGTAGATGGCGGTCGGGGTGTAGCGCCCGTCCGGGCTTTGGCAGTAGTCGGGCAGTTCGCCGATCTTGGTGTAGCGCAGGGACTGGTAGAAGGCCTCGGCGCCCGAGCCGGCTTCGGTGTCCAGGTACAGCAGGCCGCGCTTGTGCTGGCGCGCGGCGAGTTCCAGGGTGTTCATCAACTGTTGGCCCAGGCCATGGCGTCGCGCGCTGCTGTGCACCAGCAGTTTTTGCACCTCGGCGCGGTTCAGGCCGTTGGCTTTCAAACACAGCGCCAATTGCACGCTGGCGATCACCTGTTCGTCGCGCACCACCACCCACAGCAGCAGGCTGGCGTCTTCGATGCTGGCGCGCACGCCTTGCAAATAGTCGCGGGCCTGGGCTTCATCGAAGTCGGCCATGAAACCCACCGACGCGCCATGCTTGACCGCGTCGAGCAACAGCTCCACCAAGCCCTGGCGGTAGTGGGCAAAACTTTCAGCATTGACTCGACGCAGATGGGTCGCGCTCATCGATCTCACTCCTTGGGCGGTTGCGCGCCCGGATTCAATGTCAGTTGCATAAAGGTCAGGTCCAGCCAGCGGCCGAACTTGATGCCCACCTGGGGCATCTGCCCGGTGGTGATGAAGCCCAGGCGTTCATGCAGGCGGATCGAGGCCTGGTTGCCGCTTTCGATGGCGGCGACCATCACGTGTTTGCCACAGCCGCGCGCGCGTTCGATCAGGGCTTGCATCAGCAGGGGGCCAAGGCCTTTGCCGCGCTGGTCGTTGCGCACATACACCGAGTGTTCGACGCTGTAGCGAAAGCCTTCGAAGGGACGCCAGTCACCGAACGAGGCGTAGCCGATCACTTCATCATTTTCCACCGCGACCAGGATCGGATAGGCCTGGGCCTGGCGCGAACTGAACCAGGCCTGGCGGTTGCCGAGGTCCACCGGTTGTTCGTTCCAGATCGCCGTGGTGTTGAGCACCGCGTCGTTGTAGATATCGCGAATCGCCGGCAGATCGGCGTGCACGGCGTCACGCAGGGAGATGGACATGCTCGGTCCCTCACGCAATCGGTTGGTGGACGGTGACCAGCTTGGTGCCGTCCGGGAACGTGGCTTCCACCTGGATATCCGGGATCATTTCCGGGATGCCTTCCATCACTTGCTCACGGCTCAGCAGGGTGGTGCCGTAATGCATCAGGTCGGCCACGGTGCGGCCATCGCGGGCGCCTTCCATCAGGGCGGCGGAAATATACGCGATGGTTTCCGGGTAGTTGAGCTTCACCCCGCGCGCCAGGCGGCGCTCGGCCACCAGGCCGGCGGTAAAGATCAGCAGCTTGTCTTTTTCCCGTGGGGTCAGATCCATGGTTCAAGGTCCTTCAAAACGTTATTCATAAAAACACCGTAGATCCCTGTGGACGCTGGCTTGCCAGCGATGGCGGACTATCAGGCGAAACCTTCGTGACTGAGCCACCGCGATCGCCGGCAAGCCGGCTCCTGCAGTGCGAATCTTCATGTGCTCCAGATTCTCGGTGAAACGGCTTCACGGCCCAGCACCGCCGGGCGTAAGAGTTTCCATAAATCAATCAACCAGCCCCGCGCCAACAGCGCTTCACTGGCCAGGCAGCGGGCGACCAGCAAGCCGGGCAGTTGGGTCAGGTCGCCGCGCACGGCGTGGGGCAGGGCGCGGCACTGTTCGAGTAATTGCGGTTCGATCTCGGCGGTCAGCAACAGCGTGGCGAACACCGGTTGGCCGTCGAGGCCGATGGGCGAGTCGAGCAAACCGTCGGCGCCCACAATGCGCTGGCGCTCATGCCAGAGCAACTGGCCGTCGCGGCGGATATCCAGGTGCGATTGGAAGTGGCCGAGGTCGAAACGCTCGCCACTGGCCGGGCGACCGAGGGCAATGACGTCCCAGTAGAACAGCCGCGCATCGCCGTGCAGCTGGATGCGCGTGGTGAGCTCGGCCTGGGCGGCGCTGAACACGATGGTTTCCTGGGGCAGCCACTCCAGGGTCGCGCCGGCTTCCACGGTCAAGTCCAGTTGCTGAAACGCCGGGCCGCTGGCGCGGTACCACTTGGCCGCGCCGGGGCTGGTCAATTGGGCCCAGGCGCCTGTGCCGACATGCGCGCTGATGTCCAGGCGATCACCACCGGCAATTCCGCCGGGCGGGTGCACGATGATGTGCTGGCACACCTCGGGGCCTTCGGCATACAGGTGCTTCTGCACCCGCAGCGGGCCGAGGTGGCGGCGCATTACCGGGCGCGTGGTGTCGCCGAAACGTGCGTAGCCGAGTTCCAGCTCGGCGTGCCAGCTGGGGGTGAACAGGGCGGGGGAGACGGGCAGGTTCATGGTTGAGTGCTTATCATCAGGACGCTACAGATTAGATGGTAACCAGGCCGCGTACACCTTCACGCTCCATATTTTCGCCACGGCCCTGCTGGACGATTTCACCCCGCGACATCACCAGGTATTGGTCGGCCAGCTCGGCGGCAAAGTCGTAGAACTGCTCCACCAGCAGGATGGCCATGTCGCCGCGTGCGGCCAGTTTCTTGATCACTGCACCGATCTCCTTGATCACCGACGGCTGGATGCCTTCGGTGGGTTCATCGAGGATCAGCAGGCGCGGACGGCTGGCCAGGGCGCGGCCAATCGCCAACTGTTGCTGCTGGCCGCCGGACAGGTCACCGCCGCGCCGGTGCTTCATTTGCAGCAACACCGGGAACAGTTCGTAGATAAAGGCCGGCACTTCCTTGGCCTCTGCACCGGGAAACCGCGACAAGCCCATCAGCAGGTTTTCTTCCACCGTCAGCCGCCCGAAAATCTCCCGACCCTGCGGCACGTAGGCGATCCCGGCGTGCACGCGCTGGTGCGGCTTGAACCCGGTGATGGGTTTGCCTTCCCAATTCACCGCGCCCTCCTTGGCCGGCAGCAGGCCCATCAGGCATTTGAGCAAGGTGGTCTTGCCCACGCCGTTACGGCCGAGCAGGCAGGTGACCTCGCCGATCTTCACATCAAAGGAGAGACCGCGCAGGATGTGGCTACCGCCGTAATACTGATGCAGCTTGTCGACTTGCAGCATGTTCAAAACTCCTCAAATCGTGCAGGTGCCTGGCATGCAGGTGCCTGTTGGCAAGTGCCTGGCGTGCATGTACCAGGTGCACAGGTGCCTGGCGCTCAGGTACCTGGCTTCTGTGGTGAGCAGGCTTGCCCTGCGTTGGGCTGCGCAGCAGCCCTAAAACCAGACAACGCGGTGTGCCTGGCGTAACGCGGCGCTCTTATTGGGGCCGCTTCGCAGCCCAACGCAGGGCAAGCCTGCTCACCACAAAGGTGTTGGTGTGCATACCGCCGGAGTACGGGTGCAGCTTGTCGACGTGCAGCATGTTCAAAACTCCTCAAAACGTGCAAATGCCTGGCGGGCATGTACCTGGTGCGCAGGTACCTGACGTGCAGTTACCTGGTGCGCAGGAGCCTGGCGCTCAGGAGCCTGGCGTTCAGGTACCTGGCTTCTGTGGTGAGCAGGCTTGCCCTGCGTTGGGCTGCGCAGCAGCCCTAAAACCAGACAACGCGGTGTGCCTGGCGAAACGCGGCGCTCTTACTGGGGCCGCTTCGCAGCCCAACGCAGGGCAAGCCTGCTCACCACAACAGTGTGACTGCCGCCGATTTTTCAGCGGCCCAGGTACACCTCGATCACCCGTTCATTTTCCTGCACTTGTTCCAGCGATCCTTCCGCCAGCACGCTGCCCTGGTGCAACACGGTCACGTGGTCGGCAATCGAACCGACGAAGCCCATGTCGTGCTCCACCACCATCAACGAGTGCTTGCCCGCCAGGCGTTTGAACAGTTCGGCGGTGAATTCAGTTTCGGCGTCGGTCATACCCGCCACCGGTTCGTCGAGCAGCAACAGCTGCGGGTCCTGCATCAGCAGCATGCCGATTTCCAGGAACTGCTTTTGCCCGTGGGACAGCAATCCCGCCGGGCGATCCAGTGACGCGGTCAGGCGAATAGTGTCGAGCACTTCATCGATACGGTCTTTCTGCTCGCCACTCAGGCGCGCGCGCAGGCTGGCCCATACCGACTTGTCGGTCTTCTGCGCCAGCTCGAGATTTTCAAACACGCTGAGGGCTTCGAACACCGTGGGTTTCTGGAACTTGCGGCCAATGCCGGCCTGGGCAATCTGCACTTCGCTCATGCTGGTCAAGTCCAGGGTCTCGCCGAACCAGGCCTTGCCGTGGCTGGGACGGGTCTTGCCGGTGATCACGTCCATCAGCGTGGTCTTGCCGGCGCCGTTGGGGCCGATGATGCAGCGCAATTCACCGACACCGATGTACAGGTTCAAGGCGTTGAGGGCCTTGAAACCGTCGAAGCTGACGCTGATGTCTTCCAGGGTCAGGATCGTGCCGTGGCGGGTGTTCAGGCCGGTGCCGGCGGCCTGGCCAAGGCCGATGGCATCGCGGCCGCTGCCCGCATCGAGAATAGGTTCGAGCATGACGTTCCTCATTTTTTCAGCAGCCCGATCACGCCCTTGGGCAGGTACAGGGTGACGATGATGAACAGCGCGCCGAGGAAGAACAGCCAGTATTCCGGGAAGGCCACGGTGAACCAGCTCTTCATGCCATTGACCACGCCGGCGCCGAGCAACGGCCCGATCAGCGTGCCGCGCCCGCCCAGGGCCACCCACACGGCGGCTTCGATGGAGTTGGTCGGCGACATTTCGCTGGGGTTGATGATGCCCACTTGCGGCACATACAACGCCCCGGCCAAACCGCACAGCACCGCGCTCAGCACCCATACGAACAGCTTGAAGCCGCGCGGGTCGTAACCGCAGAACATCAGGCGGTTCTCGGCGTCACGCAGGGCGGTCAGTACCCGGCCGAACTTGCTGCGTGCCAGCCGCCAGCCGATGAACAGGCTCGCCACCAGCAGCAGGACCGTGGCCACGAACAACACCGCGCGCGTGCCCGGTTCGGTGATGCCGAAACCGAGAATGCTGCGAAAATTGGTGAAGCCGTTGTTGCCGCCAAAGCCCGTCTCGTTGCGAAAGAACAACAGCATCCCGGCGAAGGTCAGGGCCTGGGTCATGATCGAGAAATACACGCCCTTGATCCGCGAGCGAAAGGCGAAGAAACCGAACACCAGCGCCAGCACGCCCGGCGCCAGCACCACCAGGCACAGGGCCCACAGGAAGTGCTCGGTGCCAACCCAATACCAGGGCAGTTCGGTCCACGACAGGAAGGTCATGAACGCCGGCAACTCATCGCCGCTGGCCTGGCGCATCAGGTACATGCCCATCGCATAACCGCCGAGGGCGAAGAACAGGCCGTGGCCGAGCGAGAGCATTCCCGCGTAGCCCCACACCAGGTCCAGCGCGAGCGCGACGATGGCATAGCAGAGGATCTTGCCGACCAGTGTCAGGGTGTAGGCGGACACATGCAGCGCACTGTCCGGCGGCAGCAACGACAGCAGCGGCAGCGCGAGCAGTACCACAAGGATCAACGCGCCCACTGCAATCGTGACGGTGGGGCCGGCCTTTTGCGTGGCCGTGAGCATCAATGGCTGGTTCATCAGTCGATCACCCGTCCTTTCAGTGCGAAGAGTCCCTGCGGGCGTTTCTGGATAAACAGAATGATCAGCGCGAGGATCAGGATCTTGCCGAGCACGGCGCCGATCTGCGGTTCGAGAATTTTGTTGGCGATCCCCAGGCCGAAGGCCGCCATCACGCTACCGGCCAACTGGCCGACACCGCCGAGCACCACCACCAGGAAGGAATCGATGATGTAGCTCTGGCCCAAGTCGGGGCCGACGTTGCCGATCTGGCTCAGCGCCACGCCGCCCAGGCCGGCGATGCCGGAGCCAAGGCCAAACGCGAGCATGTCCACGCGCCCGGTGGGCACGCCACAGCAGGCAGCCATGTTGCGGTTCTGGGTGACGGCGCGCACGTTGAGACCCAGGCGCGTCTTGTTCAGCAGCAGCCAGGTCAGCACCACCACAAACAGCGCGAAGGCGATGATCACGATGCGGTTGTACGGCAGCACCAGGTTGGGCAGCACCTGGATCCCGCCGGACAGCCACGCGGGATTGGAGACTTCGACGTTCTGTGCGCCAAACACCAGGCGCACCAACTGGATCAGCATCAGGCTGATGCCCCAGGTGGCGAGCAGGGTTTCCAGCGGCCGGCCGTACAGATGGCGAATTACCGTACGCTCCAGCGCCATGCCGATCGCGGCGGTGACGAAGAACGCCACCGGCAAGGCGATCAACGGGTAGAACTCGATGGCCGCGGGCACGTAGCGCTGCATCAGCAACTGCACCACATAGGTCGAGTAGGCGCCGAGCATGAGCATCTCGCCGTGGGCCATGTTGATCACACCGAGCAGGCCGAACGTGATCGCCAGGCCCAGGGCCGCGAGGAGCAGGATCGACCCCAGGGACATGCCGCTGAAGGCCTGGCCGAGGATCTCGCCAAGCATCAGTTTGCGTTTGACCTGGGCCAGGCTGGTTTCGGCAGCGGTGTGCACGGCGGCGTCGGTTTCCACGCCCGGCGCCAGCAGTGCTTCGAGACGGGTGCGCGCCAGCGGATCGCCGGTGCTGCCCAGCAGACGCACCGCAGCGAGGCGCACCAACGGGTCGGTGTCGACCAGTTGCAGGTTGGCGAGCGCCAGGCTGAGGGCGGTGTGCACGTCCTCGTTGGTCTCGGCGGCGACTTGCTGGTCGAGGAATTTGAGCTGCGCAGGCACAGCGGTTTTTTGCAGGGTTTGTGCTGCGGCCAGGCGCACCTTGGGGTCGGCGGCGAGCAGTTGCTGGCTGGCTTGCACGTTGTCGATCAAACCGCGCAGGCGGTTGTTCAGGCGTACGGTCCTGGTTTCACCGTTGACCGTGAGTTGGCCTTGTTGCAGGGCGTCGACCAGTTCGATGCGGGCTGGATTTGGCTGGGCAGCCCAGTCCTGCAGCAGCTTGGCTTGCTGGGTCGGGTTGGCGGCCAGGAAGTCTTCGGCATCGCCTGCGTGTGCGGCCAGCGGCAGCAACAGCAGGGCGGCGAGGATGAAGCGGTAAAGGGCAGTGGGCATACCAAAGTGTCCTGATCATGCGCGGACAGTGTGGGAGCGGGCTTGCTCGCGAATGCGCTGTGTCAGTCGACGCATCCGGAGCTGATCCAGCACTTTCGCGAGCAAGCCCGCTCCCACATTTAGACCGAGTCGGGCTTAGTTGCTCTTGACGGCGTAATCCGGCTTTTTGTCATTGCCAGGAATGTACGGGCTCCACGGTTGCGCGCGGATCGGCTCCTGGGTCTGCCAGACCACCGAGAACTGCCCGTCCGCCTGGATCTCGCCGATCATCACTGGCTTGTGCAGGTGGTGATTGGTCTTGTCCATGGTCAGGGTGAAGCCCGACGGCGCGGCGAAGGTCTGGCCGGCCAGCGCTTCACGGACTTTGTCGACATCGGTGGACTTGGCTTTCTCGACGGCCTGCGCCCACATATGGATGCCCACGTAGGTGGCTTCCATCGGGTCGTTGGTCACGGCTTTGTCCGCGCCCGGCAGGTTGTGTTTCTTGGCGTAGGCCTTCCAGTCGGCGACGAATTTGGTGTTCACCGGGTTCTCCACCGACTGGAAGTAGTTCCAGGCCGCGAGGTTGCCCACCAGCGGCTTGGTGTCGATGCCGCGCAGCTCTTCTTCACCCACCGAGAACGCCACCACCGGTACGTCGGTGGCCTTCAGGCCCTGGTTGGCCAGCTCTTTGTAGAACGGCACGTTGGAGTCGCCATTCACGGTGGAGATCACTGCCGTCTTGCCGCCGGCGGAGAACTTCTTGATGTTGGCGACGATGGTCTGGTAGTCGGCGTGGCCGAACGGGGTGTAGACCTCTTCGATGTCTTTGTCCGCTACACCTTTGGAATGCAGGAACGAGCGCAGGATCTTGTTGGTGGTGCGTGGGTACACGTAATCGGTGCCGAGCAGAAAGAAACGCTTGGCGCTGCCGCCTTCTTCGCTCATCAGGTATTCCACCGCCGGGATCGCTTGCTGGTTCGGCGCTGCACCGGTGTAGAACACGTTGGGCGACATCTCCTCACCCTCGTATTGCACCGGGTAGAACAGCAGGCCATTGAGCTCTTCGAACACCGGCAACACCGATTTGCGCGACACCGAGGTCCAGCAGCCGAACACCACGGCGACCTTGTCCTGGGTCAGCAACTGGCGGCCTTTCTCGGCGAACAGCGGCCAGTTGGAGGCGGGGTCGACGACCACTGGCTCGAGCATCTTGCCATTCACCCCGCCCTTGGCGTTGATCTCGTCGATGGTCATCAGCGCCATGTCCTTGAGCGACGTTTCGGAGATGGCCATGGTCCCTGACAGCGAATGCAGGATGCCGACCTTGATGGTCTCGGCGGCCTGCACGGTCCAGGTCAGGCCCATGGCGGCAATGGATGCCGACAGGGTGAAAGCCTTGATCAAGCTGCGACGCTTCATGGTGCGATCTCCGTAAACGTTGGATTTTTTCTGAGGGCCAGATATGAACGTTAAAACGGTACTAGCAAAGGCTGTGCCCGATGACGCACCGCCCGGTTTTGCGGGGGCATACCTGCAGCTGGAGGGTTGTGCGCACCAAAAACGAGCGACCAGGCGGTGGCGGTGCAGGTGATGCGCCTAAAGAGTGCCGGGAGGCAAAGGCGCCTTGATAACCAAGCGGCGCCCCTCTTGAGGCTGACCGCGGTGAGTTGCAGGCCGCTGTCGCGACAGGGCTGCGTCTTGAGCCCTAGCGCTTGCGCATCAGGCCTATAAAGAACAGCCCGCCGATCGCCGCCGTGGCAATGCCGATCGGCAGGTCTTGCGGGGCGATCAGGGTGCGCGCGGCCACATCCACCCACACCAGGAACAAGCTGCCCAGCAACGCGCAGACCGGCAGCAACCGGCGGTGCTCGGCGCCTACCAGGCGCCGGGCGATGTGCGGCACCATCAGCCCGACAAAACCGATGGAGCCGCTCACCGACACCAGCACGCCGGTCATCAATGAGGCGATCAGGAATACCCGCAGGCGTACGTTGCGGGCGTTCAGGCCAAGGGTCACGGCGGTCTGTTCGCCGGCCATCAGCGCATTCAGCGGCCGTGCCATGCCCACCAGCAGCATCAGCCCCAGCACCACCACGGCGGCAGGCACCATCAGCAGTTCCCAGCGCGCCAGGCCGAGGCCGCCGAGCATCCAGAACATCACCGCCGACGCGGCGCGATGGTCGCCCATGAACAGCAGCAGGTTGGCCGTCGCCATCATCACGAACGACACCGCCACACCGCACAGCAACAGGCGATCACTCTCCAGCCGGCCATTGCGACTCGCCACGGCCAGCACCACCAGCATGCTCACCAACGCACCGATAAATGCGGCGATGGGCAGGGTCAGCAGGCCGATGATTTCGCCGACATGCAGCACCACGATCACCGCGCCGAGCGTAGCGCCGGAGGTGACGCCCAGCAGGTGCGGATCCGCCAGTGGGTTGCGGGTGACGGCCTGCAATACCGCGCCGATCAACGCCAGGCCGGCGCCCACCAGCGCCCCGAGCAACATGCGCGGCACCCGGATCAGCCAGACGATGTGCTCCTGCCCGACCGGCCAGTTGACCTCGCCGAGTCCGAAGGCCTTGTACAACAAGACGCGCCACACCACGTCCACCGGCACCCGCGCCGGGCCGAAACCCAGGGAGAGCACGCAGGACACCAGCAACACCGCCCCGAGGGCGGCGAGCAGCAAGGCGTAGCGACGGGTGATCATTCGCCGTGGAACCCCTTGGCCAGGGTTTCGACGGCCAGCACGTTATCGATGCCGGGCGTGGCCTGCACGTAAGGGATCACGATAAAACGCTGGTTCTTGATCGCATCCACCGCCTGCAGTGCCGGGTTATTGAGCAGGAAGGCCTGCTTCTGGTCGGCGCTGACTTCGCTGTAGTCGACGATCACGATGACCTGCGGGTTGCGCTCGACCACGGTCTCCCAGTTGATGCGCGTCCAGCTGGCGTCGACGTCGTCGAGGATATTGCGCCCGCCGGCAGCCTCGATCAGTGCCTGGGGCATGCCCAGGCGGCCGGAGGTCATGGCGCGGTCTTCACCGCTGTCATAGAGGAACACGCGGGGTGTGTCGGCGGGCAGGTCCTTGCGCACCTCGGCGACCTGCGCCTGCATCTGGGCGATCAGGGCGTTGGCGCGGTCCTGCACGTCGAAGATCCTGCCCAGGTTGCGCAGGTCATTGTAAGTGTCGTCCAGGGTCGCGGCCGGGCGCTTCATGACAAAAGCGCACGACTCGGTCAGCTCATACACGTTGATGCCCAAGGGTTGCAGGGTTTGCGGCGTGAGGTCGCCGCCCACGCGCATGCCGTAGTCCCAGCCGGCGAAGAAGAAATCCACATTGGCGTTGAGCAGGGTTTCCACCGACGGATACTTGCTAGCCAGCTCCGGCAGGCCATCGAGGGTCTGGGCCATTTGCGCGCTGACCGACTTCCACCCCGTCACGCCGCTGTAGCCGGCCATGCGTGGCTTGAGGCCCAGGGCGAGCATCATCTGGGTCATGTTGATGTCGTGGCTCACCGCATGCTGCGGCGCTTCCTGGAAGGTCACGTCGCGGTTGCAACTCTTGATGGTCACCGGGTAATGGGTCGCTTCGGCGAACGCTTGGGCCGTGCCGAGCAGCAGGGCGAGAGACAGCAGGGAGCGCAGGATCATGGTTGAGTTATCCAGGTGATTCGGGGGTAGCCGGACAAGGGATGGGTGTCGATCAGCGCCTCGACGCCGAACACGTCGCGCAGCAACTCGGCGGTGAGTACTTGATGGGGCGTGCCACTGGCGACGATGCGCCCGTGGTCGATCACATAGAGGCGGTCGCAAAAGGCGGCGGCCAGATTCAGGTCGTGGATGCTGGCCAGGGTGCCGATGTTCAGGCGTTTGACCAGCCTTAAAAGCTCAAGTTGGTAGCGCGGGTCGAGGTGGTTGGTCGGCTCGTCGAGGATCAGCAGTTGCGGTTGCTGGGCCAGTGCACGGGCCAGGATGACGCGCTGTTTTTCACCGCCCGACAGCGTGCCGAACGCGTGGTCGTCAAAGCCCTGCATGCCCACCGACGCCAGCGCCTGTTGCACCAGTTGCTGGTCCTGCGGCGTGTCGCTGTCAAACAAACCCTTATGGGGTGTGCGGCCCATGGCGACCACTTCATCCACGCGCAGGCCGAAGGCATCCGGAAATTCCTGCAGCACCACGGCAATACGTTGCGCGCACCACTTGGCGCTTTGCTTCCACACGTTCCGATGGTCGAGCCGCACTTCACCGTGTTCCGGTTGGGTGAACCGGTAGGCGCACCGCAACAGGCTGGTCTTGCCGCTGCCGTTGGGCCCGATCAGCCCGACAAATTCCCCCGCACCGACCTGCAGGCTGGCGTCACGCAGTTGGAACCGGTGATGGCAGCGGTCGTGACCCGGTGGGGTCCAGCCAAGCTGGGCGAGGGTGAGTGAAGTCATCGTTACTCTCTGGATCAACACAATTGAACGGTGGGGGCTGGCTTGCCGGCTATAGCAGTTTGTCTGGTCCAGATGCACTGCCTGAACCGCCGCCATCGCAGGCAAGCCAGCTCCCACATGGGGTTCCGCTAAAAGGTGTAGTCCGCCGTGACGAAGAACGAGCGCGGTTCACCGAGGATCCACTGTTGGCCGTCGTTGTACTGGCTGACGGCGTAGGTGCGGTCGAACAGGTTGTTCAACTGCAGGCCCAGGGTGGTGTTGCGCAGTGCTTTCCACGAGACGCTGGCGTCGACCACGGTGTAGCTCGGCAACTCGTTCTGGTTGGCCATGTCGGCATACCGCGCATCAACATAACGTACACCGGCGCCGGCGCGGATATCGTCGGTCACGGCCTTGCTCAGCCACAGGTTGGCGGTGCGGCGCGGTACGTCCACCGGGCGGTTGCCGTCGCGCGATACCTGTACGCCGTCGACGTCCTGTTTGAAGTCGTCGTACTGCGCCCGCACGAAGGCGGCATTGGCTTGCAGTTGCCAAGCGTTCGGCAGTTGCAGGTCGAGGCTGGCTTCCAGGCCATTGGACGATTGCTGGCCGACTTGCTGCTGTTGGTCCGGGTCGCCCGGCACGTCGGTGAGCAGTTTTTTCTTGACGATATGGTAGGCGGCCAGCGTCCATTCACCGCGTTGGTCCCAGAAGGTTTGCTTGATGCCGATCTCGCTTTGCTTGGCCGTCGACAGGTCGAACTGCTGCTGGCTCTTGCTCAGGGAAATCAAGCCGCCGACGCCGTCGGTGCTGGTGGCGTACTGGCCGTAGACCGACGTGTCCGGGGTGATCGCATACACCAGGCCGGCCTTCCAATTGTTGCCGGTGAGGGTCTTGTCGTTCTGGCTGCCGTCGCGCAAATCATCGCGATCAATGTGCGCGTAGTCACGGCGGATGCCGGTGACCAGCGACAGTTGATCGGTGAGTTGCAGGCGGTTTTCAGCGAAGCCGGCGACGGTCTTGGTGGTGGTGGCGAACACCGGTTTGAACGGGGAGTTACTGGCGAACTGTCCAGGCGCCGGGTGGTTCACGTCGATAGGTTGGCCACCGGTGAAGGTGTCTTCAAACGGGGTATTGCTGGCCAGGCGGAAGCGGATGCGGTTGTACTCCACGCCGGTCACGGTCTGGCTGTCGAGGCCGAACAGGGTGTGCTTGAAGGTGAAGGTCTGGCGATCACCGACCTGTTCCTGGTTGTGCTTGATGCCGAAGTTGCCGCTGCGGGTGAGTTGGCCGTCGGTGAAATTGTAGTTCTCGGCGTTCTGCCAGCGACGCTGGTTCTTCAGGTAGTACAGCTCGTTGGTGGCGCTGACATGGTCGTTGATCTGCCATTCGCTGGTCAGGCGCGTCCACTGGTCGTTGTAGTGCTGGATGTCGTTGCTGACGTTGTAGTTCTTGTCGCGCAGGCCCTTGTGCAATTGGCCGTTGATCAGCGGGGTGCCGAAGTAGTTTTGCGGGCGCTGGTCGCCGTAGTCGCTGGCCAGGGTAAAGCTCAGGTTGTCTGCCGCCTGCCAGCGCAGCGCGCCGCTGACGAAGTCGCTGCTGGAGTCGCCACGATCGATGAAACCGTTGCTGCGCAGGCGATTGAGGTTCAAGCGATAGCTCAGGGTGTCGGTCAGCGAGCCGCCGCTGTCCAGGGCTTCCTGCTGGCGATCGTAGGAGCCGTAGCCGAGGCGGATATGGTTTTCGATCTCGCCGCTGAAGGGCTTTTTCGGCACGGTGTTGACCACCGCACCGGTGGCACCTTCGCCGTACAGCACCGAAGCCGGGCCGCGCAAAACGTCCACGCGCTCCACCGACCAGGTGTCCACCGGGAAGGTCGAGGTCCCCATGCCCATGTACATGCGGTTGCCGTCATATAGCTGCATCACCGAACCCTGGCCGGTAAAGCCACGGGCCGAGAGCGACGTGCCGCCGTCGCCCGGCGAGCCGGTGCGGCTGATGCCGGTGGCGCGGGAAATCGCGTCCTGCACGCTGGCGTCGCCGCGTTCGCGGATCTGCGTGCCGGTCTGGCTCTCGACGCTGCCCGGGGTTTGCAGGGCAGTAAGGTTCAGGCGTGAGCCGGCGGTGGTCGGTGTGTTCAGGTCGACGCGTTCGTCATCCACCGCAGGCGCGGTGACGGGGCTGGCGGGCAGGGTCAGGGCCTGGGCGCTGGTGTGCAGGGCGAGCAGGCACAGGCCGGACGCAAGGTACTTGTTCATCAGACGGAAAATCGCTTCTTCGAGGCGGTGCTCGCCGTAGGGGACGGCGAGCCGGGGTATGCAGTAAGTGTTATAAGTTAACACTTTCTGCGTCGTGGGCGAAAGCCCGCGTAAGACTACATAACGCCTCTAAGTGGGGCATCTCGCCTAATTCATGCCGAACCTGAGGCGGATTCATGTGGGGCGAACAGCCGCGACAGCACCAGGCGATCCAGCACCCACACGACGATCAACGACGCGCCCACCAACGGGAAAACAATCGCCAGCCCGAGCATGATGACCATCGCGGTTTTCCACTTCGGCAGGTCATGGCGTAACGGCGGAACCCCCAGGCCGCCCGCGGGCCTGCGCTTCCACCAGATCACCACGCCGCTCACGGCGCTGAGCAGGATCATCAGGCAGATCAGCAGGACCACCACCTGGTTGACCCAGCCGAACATCTTGCCTTCGTGCAGCATTACCCCGGTTTCGGTGGCCCGCGCCACGCCGTTGTAGTGCTCCCAGCGCACATCGGCCAGGACCTTGCCGGTGTACTGGTCCACATGCAGGGTAGCGTCGTTGCGCGGGTCGTTGGCGAATACCGCGACGGTGAACACACCCTCGGCGGTGGTAGGAAAAGTAATGCTGTAGCCGGGCTCGACCTGGCGCGCATTGGCGAGGTCGACCACCTGTTGCAGGCGCAGGGTCGGCGCGGCAGGGCCTGAGTGCTGGCCGGCGTGATTCATGTGTTCGGCATGGTCGCCGGACATCGGCATCGGCGTGTTTTCCATGGCCCAGGGCACGGTCTGCTGGCTGGCGGTGTTGAGCACCCGCGCTTGCTGGTCGGACTGCGGCACGTTGTTCCACATGGCTGCCGGGAACGTGTTCCACAGGTCGGCGTATTGCTTGCCCCAGAAGCCGGTCCAGGTCATGCCGCTGAGCAGCATCACCAGCAAAAACGCCGCGCCCCAGAAGCCCGCGACTGCATGCAGGTCACGCCAGAACACGCGGCCACGGCTATTGAAACGCGGCCACAGCACCCCGGCCGATGACTTGCCACGCGGCCACCACAGGTACAGGCCCGACACCACCAGCATCACGCCCCAGCCGGCAGCGAGTTCCACCAGGCGATCACCGACGGTGCCGATCATCAACTCGCCATGCAGCGCGCGGGCGATGGCTTGCAGGTTGTTTTTTGCATCCTGTTCGCCGAGCACGGTGCCGCGATAGGGATCGACGAACACCGTCACCTCACGCCCACCGTCGTGCATCACGAATTGTGCGCTGCTGGTGGCGTCGGCCGGGGGCAGGTACTTGCTGATCTTGCCCTGGGGGAAAGCGGCCTGGGCGCGTTGCAGTTGCTCGTCTGCGCTCAACGCGTGCTCGGCGCTCTGGACCTTGAGCAGGTCGCCGTACATCAGCGGGTCGAGCTGGGGTTTGAACAGGTAGATGATGCCGGTCAGCGCCAGCAACACCATGAAGGGGGCGACAAACAGGCCGGCGTAGAAATGCCAGCGCCAGGCCAGGTTGTAGAAGGATATCTTTTGAGTGGTCATCAGGTGCTCCGCACAGGCTCGTTATTTATTGGGTGTAAACGCAGGACCTGCAGGCGCCGGCAGGCCGGCTCCTGCAGGGTGTGCGTCAGAAGCTAATGTCCACCTTGGTCCAGAGCGTGCGCCCCGGTTCCTTGATGGCTTGCGGGTCGTTGGCGGGGTAGCCGAAGCCGGCGTTACCCGCCAGGTTCAGATGCTCGGCGTAGGCCTTGCCAAACAGGTTGTCGACGCCGGTACTGACTTTGAAGTTTTTATTGATGCGGTACGCGGCGTTCAGCGAGAACACGCCGAAACCTGCGCTCTTGTCGAAGTCCTTGCCGACCACATTGCCCTTGTTCCGGTCGATGCGGTTCTGCGCCGCAACCACGCGCCACAGGGCACCGGCGCTCCAGTCATCCTCGCTGTAAGTGAGGCCCAGGCGCGCATCCAGGGGCGGCATTTGCGGCAGGGCCTTGCCGTCGCTGCTGTTCTTGCCCCAGGCGTAGGCCAGGGTCGCGTCGGCCTTCCACTGGCGAGTCAGCTTGTAGGCCGCGCCGAGTTCACCGCCCATGATCCGCGCGTCCACATTGAGTGCCTGGGAGGTGGTGCCCATCATTCCTGGCTGGTAGTCGAACAAGATGAAATCGCGGACCTGGCCGATGTATCCCGAGGCCCAGGCTTCGAGGTCGGCGGTTTTGTATTGGGCGCCGACGTCGAGTTGGGTGGTCTTCTCCGGCTTTATGCTGTCGAAGGCGTTGACTGAACCGGCCGGGCCGTTGTCCGGGGAAAACAGTTCCCAGTAATCGGCAAAGCGCTCGGCATGGCCCAGGCCTGCGTAGACGGTGGTCGGGCTGTCTGCCAGGTCGTGTTCAAAGCGCACGAAACCTGACGGCAAAGTGTCGGCACGGGATTTGTCGGCGGTCGGGTTGGGGCTGGGCATCATGCCCGCATCGAGGGTTTGCCGGAAATCCTTGGCTGAGGCGCGGTCCAGGCGCGCACCGGTGATCAGGCGGTCGCGGTCGGCGGCGTACCAGGTCAGTTCGCCGAATGCGCTGTAGTTGTGGAAGTTGGCGTCCTTGACCTTGGGCAAATCCTTGTAGGTATCGATACCCATGCTGCTGCGCTGGCGATGCTCGTTGGTCTGCGCATCCAGGCCGCCGATCAGTTGCACATCGGCCCAGCGCCAGGTGGCCTTGACCCGTGCACCGAGGGTGCGGCGGTCGACGTTGGCGGCCATGGGCCCGGCCATCATCCCGGTGCCGGAGGGCACGCGCAGGCTGTAGTTATCCATCACATGGTCGGCATAGTTGTAGTAGACCTGGGCCTCGACCTTATCCAGCACTGCGCCGATGTTGGACTTCTCGAAGCGTAGCCCCAGGCTTTCGCGCAGGAATTGCGAACCGTCCATGCCGCGTCCGGCGTAGCGCGCTTCGCCATCGCCGCGACCGGCGGTGAGTTCCAGCAGGGTGTCGGCGTCCGGGGTGAAGCCGACCGAGACGTCGCCATTCCACTTGTCGTAGCGCGAGGCGACGGTGTCGTGATTGCCGTCCTTGTAGTCGTCGGCATGCGCCTGGTTGCCGATCACCCGCACATAGCCGAGGGGCCCGCCGGCCGCCGCATCAATGACTTTGTCGAAGCGCCCGTTGGAGCCGGCCAGCACGCTCGCGTTGAGGCGTGTACCGAGTGCGCCGAACTGCTCCGGCTCGCGCTCGAACAACACGGTGCCGGCCGATGCGCCGGGGCCCCACAGCACGGTTTGCGGGCCCTTGATCACGGTGAGCTTGTCGTAGGTTTCCGGCGAAATGTAGGAGGTCGGCGCATCCATCCGACCCGGGCAGGCGCCGAGCATCATGCTGCCGTTGGTGAGGATATTCAGGCGCGAGCCGAACATGCCGCGCAGCACCGGGTCGCCATTGGTGCCGCCGTTGCGCACCAGGGCGAAGCCGGGGATGGTCTTGAGGTAGTCGCCGCCGTCGCTGGCGGGCACTGGCTGGCGCGGGTCCTTGGGGTTGGTGACCACGGTCAGCGGCGAGCTGGGGGCAATCGCGGTGGTCACGGTGGGGCTCAGTTCATGCTCGTCGGCCTGGGCCTGTGGCGCCAGGAGTGCGCCGCATAAAACGGCGAGCACAGGGGTACATCCCATACGGGTGTCAGCAGAAAACCTGGACATGACAAATTCCATCAATCAATCGTAAACAACACGGCCAGCAGCCTGCGGCTGTCTGTCTAAAGTCGGCCGGGGTGAAGTAACGGTGCTCGGTGCCTACGAGACGATGGGCGGCGCGCGGCTGCGGGCGCCGGGGAAGATGCTCTGCCGGGCATGACCCAGGCGTGGGGCGGGGGTGAGGGCGTTGGCCGGCGGTGGGTTACCGAGGCTGAGGTAGGACACGCTGCCCGGCAGCGCGGGGCAACTGAACAGCAGGCTGCAATAGCCGCATTTTTCCCAGAGGACGTGGTGTTCGTCGGCGGTTTTTTTCGGTTGCGGCTCGCCATGGCAGCTCGGCATGTCCATGGACATTTCCATGGACATGCCGACGTGATGGTCCATCGGCATCGCCTGGGAAATCAGCGGACCGATAAAGATCATCAGCATGGCGAACAGGCTGATCCAACTGCCGCGCATCACGCGGTGGCGGGGGGACAACCTGGCGCGAGGGGCGCCCATCGAGTGTCTGCCTACTGGGCGTGCTTATGCTCGTTGGGGGCCGTCGGCGGCACTTTTTGCACCGACACTTCGACTTCGACCTTGCCGGCTTTTTCGAAGGTGAGGGTCAGCGGGAACTGTTTGCCATCGGCCAGCAGGCTGCGGTCCTTGAGGCCCAGCAGCATCACGTGATACGCCATCGGCGCGAAGGTCAGGTCGCCCTTGGCCGGCACCGCGACGCTGGGCACTTGCTGCATCTTCATCAAATCGCCCTGCATCACGTGCTCGTGCAACTCGGCTTTTTCCGCCACGGGCGTGTCGACGCTGAGCAGGCGGTCCGGTGTCTCGCCGGTGTTATGAATCACGAAATACGCCGCGACGGTCGGCGCATTCGGCGGCAACTCCTGGGACCAGGGATCGCTGACCAACAGGTCGCCGGCCTTGTAGTCATCGGCATTGGCAGCAACGCACACCGGCAGCAGCAACGCAGCCAGAAGCAGGGAAGATTTGAGCATGGCAGTTCTCCAGAACGGTTCTAAACGCAGTTCACTTGCGAAGAAAATCAGACCGTCGGAGAGGCGCGGGGGTTGAGGCTTGGCCATTGCTGGCGCGGGGTAGGGTTACGCAATACCGGCGGCGGCAGGCTCTGCACCGCCTCGAACCGCGTGACATACAACTTCGGCACATGCCCCGGCAACGCCACCCACGGCGCCGAGCCCGAGCAACACCAGCAATGCTGCATGGTGGAGTGATCGTCCTGCTGCGGCGCCGGAATCTCCAGCTTGCCCAGGGCAATCGTCTTCAGGCTGGCGCCGTTGGACGAACAGAAACTGCCCCACAGCAACTGCTGCACCGGGTCCTGGGATTGTTGCATGGCACTGGCCATCGGCATGGCAAAGGCATTGAACAGCACTGCAAGGCAGGCGATCCAGGCAATTGCAAAGCGTTGACGGGCCATGGCGGACAATCCGTAGGGTTAAACGATCAGGGGGGTATTTAGCCTGATCGGGGGGGATAAGTAAAAAGGGGCGGTGTGGTTTGGTGTCGCAGTGGGTCAGACCGCCGTAGCGTGAAGCTTGAGGCCCAACGCTTTCATGACTTTCATGATAGTCGCGAACTCGGGATTGCCAGTGCTGGAAAGGGCTTTGTACAAACTTTCTCTTCCGAGTCCGGCGTCGCGGGCTACTTGGGTCATGCCTTGGGCGCGGGCGATGTTGTTGAGGGCTGAACGAATCAGAAGCCCGTCGCCCGCATCTTCTTCGAAGCACGCTTCAAGATATTCGGCCATATCCTCTGGGGTTTTTAGGTGCTCTGCCACGTCGAAGTCAGTGAATTCACTCATGAGTTACTCCGTTTTTTCAAAGTCTTCTGCAATTTGTTTTGCGCGCTGAATGTCACGTTTCTGAGTTGATTTGTCGCCGCCGATCAACAGCAGGTAGACCACCTCGCCTCTGCGAGTGAAATAGACCCTATAGCCAGGGCCATAGTGGATGCGCATTTCCAAAACACCATTTCCGAGTGCTTCGCAGTCTCCAAAGTTGCCCCATTGCGCGTTGTCCAACCTTGCCAGTACGCGTGCTCGCGCGGGTTTACTGCGTAACGAATCAAGCCATTCTAGAAAATATTTTGACTTCTTAAATTGAATCATCTTGGATCGTATTCCTTGGGATACAAGGTGGCAAGATGCGACGCGCTGCAAAAGCAGTGCATCCCCTTCGCGGAGGCTGATGCAAAACCGCGAGGGGGGAGGTTAGGGCGGGGGCTTTGGGCTGAACCAGCCAGGCGGCTCGGAAGTGTTTGTAGGGGGATTCTGCTTTTTAAGGGGAGGCGAAATCGGTGACCACCCGGGTGGTTATGCGTACAAACAGAAATTTCCGACAGGCCTTTGAGGTTGTCCCTAGGACACTCAATCTCTAGTCTCCGGACACCGCTGAAAACTCAGCGGACGGGCGTCGCGGCCCGGATTGATTAAGCATTGCCTCCTTTCAGTTGACGCTTTTTTATCGTCTACTGTGCGGCGCTATGGTGGCTGTGCGCGGGATACCTTCGGGTATGCCGGTTTCCTTAATCTCCGGTCCGCGAACCTGCGCACAGCTGCCACCTTTATCGCGTCGCGGCGATCAATTGGCAGCTCCACTTAGATTAAGGAACGGCACAATGATCAAACCCACCCCCAATCCTCCCATCCGGCTATTCACCGTGGCCGATGGAATCAGCACTGAAGACCTTTTGGTCAACCTCAGCGAAACACTCGCTTCAGCCAATGCACTGAGTTGCGACATTGCCTTCAACCTGGAAGGCGCACCGCGCGAGGAATTGCTTGGCGTTGCGCAGTTGATCGAGCTGGCGCAATTGCTCGCTGACCGTGTGCACGATGGTGTCGGACAGGCGACAGCCACGATCAACTGAAGGCCCGCTGCAATCTGTAGGAGCCGGCTTGCCGGCGATGAGGCCATCGAGGCCGGCGGCGGGTTTTCCGGCGTCATCGCTGGCAAGCCAGCGCCTACAGTGAATGCAGTGCCTGTAAAACCGCGTCTACGCGGGTGAACTCCCGGTCCACCGCAACCAACACCGGCCGTTTCAACACCAAGACCGGCACGCCACGCTCGCGCGCCACTTCCAGTTTCGGCTCGGTGGCGGTGCTACCGCTGTTCTTGCTGATCAACACATCAATCCCGCGCCGTGCAAACAACGCGCGTTCGTCTTCGAGCAGAAACGGCCCACGTGCGCCGATCACTTCGCAACGTTCATTCCCCGGGTACACGTCGAGCGCGCGTAGCGTCCAGAATTGGTCGGCAGGGATTTCATCGAGGTGCTGCAGCGGCTCGCGACCCAGCGTGAACAGCGGCCGCTTGAAGGGTTTCAAAGCGTCGATCAGCTCGGCCCAGTCAGCGACCTCGCGCCAATCATCTCCCGGCTGCGGTTGCCACGCCGGGCGTCGCAGTGCCCAGCAGGGGATGCCGGTGATCTGCGCGGCCTCGGCGGCATTGCGGCTGATCTGCGCCGCATACGGGTGGGTTGCATCGAGGATCAGGCTGATGCCTTCATCCCGGACAAACTGGGCCAAGCCCCCAGCGCCGCCGTAACCGCCAACACGCACGTGGCAGGTCAGGTCAGTGGGCACGCGTCCAACCCCGGCCAAACTGTAGACATGCTCCGGCCCCAAAGTCCGTGCGATAGCCAGCGCTTCGGTCACGCCGCCCAACAGCAAGATGCGTTTCATCGCGGCTTGACCACTTCCAGCAGGGTAATCGGCAGCGCCTGGCGCCACGTATCAAACGCCCCCAACGGCTGGGCCTGGGCCACGTGGATGCGGGTCAGTTCGCCGCCGTGCTCCGCGCGCCAGTTCATCAGGGTCATTTCGCTCTGCAGGGTCACGGCGTTGGCCACCAGCCGACCGCCAGGGCGCAGGTGTTGCCAGCAGGTGTCGAGCACGCCGTCGCGGGTGACGCCGCCGCCGATAAAGATCGCGTCCGGTGCTTCGAGGCCGTTGAGCGCTTGCGGCGCGGTGCCGCGGATCAGTTGCAGGCCGGGCACGCCGAGGGCGTCGCGGTTGTGTTCGATCAGGCCCTGGCGGCCTGCGTCGGCTTCAATCGCCAGCGCACGGCAGCTCGGGTGCGCGCGCATCCATTCGATGCCGATGGAGCCGCTGCCCGCGCCCACATCCCAGAGCAGCTCACCGGGCATCGGCGCGAGGCGGGCGAGGGTCATGGCGCGCACATCGCGCTTGGTCAGTTGGCCATCGTGTTGGAAGGCTGAGTCGGGCAGGCCCGCCAGGCGTGACAGGCGTGGTGTTTCGCTGGAGGCCAGGCAATCGATGGCGACCAGGTTCAAATCGGCGACGCGAGCGTGTTGCCAATCCCCAGCCAGCCCGTCAATACGCCTTTCATCCACGCCGCCCAGATGTTCAAACACGCTCAACCGGCTGGGCCCGAACCCGGATTCAGCCAACGACGCGGCAATCAATGCAGGACTGCTGCCGTCATTGCTCAATACCAGCAACCGCACGCCGGTCGCCAGATGTGCATTCAGCGCCGCCAAGGGCCGGGCGACCACGGACAGCGTCACCACCTCCTGCAACGGCCAGCCCAACCGCGCCGCCGCCAGGGACACCGATGAAGGCGCCGGCAAAACCAGCAGCTCGGCAGCCGCCACCTGCCGCGCCAAACTGGCGCCCACGCCGTAGAACATCGGGTCGCCGCTGGCCAGCACGCACACCGGTTCGCCACGTCGCGCCAGCACCGGCTCCAGTGAAAACGGGCTCGGCCACAGCTGCCGCTCGCCGCGAATACACACCGGCAACAGGTCCAGCTGGCGTTGGCCGCCTATAATCCGGGTGGCGCGCAACAGGGCGTGCCGGGCATTCCTGCCCAGCCCCTTGAAGCCGTCTTCACCGATGCCTACAACCGTCAGCCAGGGCGACATATGAATTCCTGAACGACATCCGACGGGCAGGCTTTTCATGCCGCCGGACAAAGCAGGCATAATACCGCGCCTTGACCCGTTAACCGGTAGCCCCGTGAACCCAACGCCTGCTCTGAATACCTTGCGCCCCTCGGCTTGTCCGGGGTTGCTGCGTATCGTCCAGGCGCTGGACGGCGGCATTTGCCGGATCAAACTGGCCGGCGGTTCGATCACGGCGGCCCAGGCCAACGCTGTGGCAGACGCGGCCCACGCCTATGCCGGCGGGGTGATCGAGGCCACCAACCGCGCCAACCTGCAGATTCGTGGGATCGGCGGCGAGCAGGAAGCCTTGATTGCGTTGCTGCTCGCCGCGGGCCTGGGGCCCAGCAATGCCGCCGGCGACGATGTGCGCAACGTGATGCTCAGCCCCAGCGCGGGTATCGACCCGCAGATGCTGTTCGACACACGCCCATTGGCAGACCAGATCCTGGCGACCCTGCAAAGCCATCCGCGTTTTCATGAATTGTCGGCCAAGTTCGCCGTGCAGCTGGATGGCGGGGAGGCCCTGGCGATGCTCGAGCATCACCATGACCTGTGGCTGTCGGCGTTCGTGCGCAAGGACGAGACGCTCCTGGCGTTCGGCCTGGCAGGCTGTCCGGGGCTGGATGCGCCGCTGGCGGCCGTGCCTCTGGCGCAAGGCCATGCACTGGTGGTGGCCGTGCTGGATGCGTTTCTGGACCTCGCCACGCCAGAACAGACGCGCATGCGCCATCTGCCTGTGGATAACTTAATGAGCCGTCTGGAGCTGCCGCTGCTGCCAGTCGACGGCTTCAGGCGCCCGCCCAGTGGTGCCTTGCTGCATCTCGGCACTTATCCACAAACGCAGAAAAACCAGTTCTACGTTGCTGCCATCGCCCCCTTGGGGCGCCTGAATGCGGCGATGCTCAAGGGCGCCGCACAACTCGCCAGTGAGTACGGCGACGCCACCCTGCGTTTCACTCCTTGGCAGGGCGTGCTGTTGCCCAACATCGAAAGGCCCCACGCGGTGACCGAGCGCCTGGCGCAGCTGGGTTTCCTCTGCTCGGTCGACCAACCGCTGGCGCACATGATTGCCTGCACCGGCTCCAGCGGCTGCGGCAAGGCCTTGGCCGACACCAAGGCCGACGCGGTGCAACTCGCCGCCTTGCAACCCGGCCATGACGTGCACCTGTCCGGTTGCCCACGTTCCTGCGCCGCCGCGCACACGGCGCCGGTCACCTTGCTGGCAGTGAGCCCCGGCCACTACGACCTGTATTTTCGCGATGCAGCCCACGCCGGTTTCGGCCGGCTGCACGCGCGCACTCTTTCTATTGAAGCGGCGGGCGCCCTGCTGCGCGCTCGCCCACGGAGCAACACCGATGATTGATTACATCCGCGACGGTCAGGAGATCTATCGCAACTCCTTCGCCATTATTCGCGCGGAAGCCAAATTGGACCGTATCCCGGCTGATCTGGAGAAACTCGCGGTGCGCGTGATTCATGCATGCGGCATGGTCGAGGCCATCGATGGCCTGCAGTTCTCTGAAGGCGCGGGCAAGGCCGGCCGCGATGCACTGGCCGCCGGTGCACCGATTCTGTGTGATGCGCGGATGGTCTCCGAAGGCGTGACCCGCGCGCGGCTGCCGGCCAACAATGCCGTGATCTGCACCCTGCGCGACGACAGCGTGCCGGCGTTGGCGCGCGAGCTGGGCAACACGCGCTCTGCGGCTGCGCTGGAACTGTGGCGTCCGCACCTGGAAGGCAGTGTAGTGGTGATCGGCAACGCGCCGACCGCCTTGTTCTACCTGCTGGAAATGCTCGACGCCGGCGCACCGAAGCCGGCATTGATCCTTGGTTTCCCGGTTGGTTTTGTCGGCGCTGCCGAGTCCAAGGCGATGCTGGCCGCCGACAGCCGTGGCGTGCCGTTCGTAATCATGCAAGGCCGCCTGGGCGGCAGTGCGATGGCCGCCGCTGCGGTGAACGCCTTGGCCACGGAGGTCGAATAATGCCGGTACGCGGACGTTTGATTGGCCTGGGTGTGGGCCCCGGTGACCCCGAGTTGATCACCCTCAAGGCCCTGCGCCTGCTGCGTGAATCGCCGGTGGTGGCGTACTTCGTGGCCAAGGGCAAGAAGGGCAACGCCTTCGGCATTATCGAAGACCACCTGGTCGCGCAGCAGACCCTGATGCCGCTGGTGTACCCGGTGACCACCGAAATACTCCCGGCGCCGCTGTCGTACGAGCAAGTCATCAGCGACTTCTACGACGCTGCCAGCCTCGACGTGGCCGCGCACCTGGACGCCGGCCGCGACGTGGCGGTGATCTGCGAAGGCGACCCGTTCTTCTACGGCTCCTACATGTACCTGCACGACCGCCTGGCCGAGCGGTATGAGGCCCAGGTCATTCCCGGCGTGTGCTCGATGCTCGGCGGCGCCTCGGTACTCGGTGCGCCGCTGGTGTATCGCAACCAGAGCCTGTCGGTGCTCTCGGGCGTGTTGCCCCATGATGACCTCAAGCGCCGCCTGGCAGATGCCGACGCGGCGGTGATCATGAAGCTGGGTCGCAACTTCCCCAAGGTGCGCCAGGTGCTCGAAGAACTCGGCCTGGCCGAGCGCGCGCTGTATGTGGAGCGCGCGACCATGGCCAACCAGAAAATCGTGCCACTGGATCAGGTAGAGCCGATGTCTTCGCCGTACTTCTCGCTGATCATCGTGCCCGGTGAACGGTGGCAAGGTTGATGAATCCGGCGATCGTCATTTTGGGCCAGGGCAGCCTGGCCACCGCGCGCAGGATCCAGCAGGTTTACCCGGGCGCATTGATCCACGGCCTGGCCGGACGGGTTGAAGGCGCGGACCAGGCCTACAGCGAATTCGGCGCGACCCTGCGCCAGTTGTATCAGCAAGGTACGCCGCTGATCGCGCTGTGCGCGGCCGGTATCGTGATCCGGACCCTGGCGCCACTGCTGCTGGAAAAAGGTGAAGAGCCCGCCGTGCTGGCGGTGGCCGAAGACGGCAGCGCCGTGGTGCCGCTGCTCGGAGGCCTGGGCGGCGTGAATGTCATGGCCCGTGAAATTGCCAGTGCGCTGGAGGTGTCCGCGGCCATCACCACCAGTGGCGAGCTGCGTTTCGGCACCTGCCTGCTCAACCCGCCTGCGGGTTATGAGTTGGCTGACCTGGACCTCGGCAAGCGCTTTGTGTCCGACCTGCTGGCCGGCGCAAGCGTGCGCATTGAAGGGGCGGCGCCCTGGCTGGATGAGGCCAACCTGCCACAGGATCAGCAGGCGCGCCTGGCGATTCACGTCGGCAGTGCCGAGCGCGTGCCGGCTGCCCATGAATTGCTGATCTATCCGAAGACCGTGTGCGTCACCTGCAAACCGGGTCCGCAACTGGCGGCACGTGTGCGCAGCGCGCTGCACGAAGCGGGTATCGCCGTGCAATCGCTGGCTTGCCTGTTGGCCAGCGAGACGCAGATGGCCGACGTGTCGCTGCACGAAGCGGCGGCGCAATTGGCCGTGCCGCTGCGCTTTGCCGCCGTGGAGCAAGACGCGGATATCGCTATCAGCGTCGCCGAACAGCCGCTGGACGTGTCGCAGGTCGGTCGTGTACGTGGCCGCCTCGCTGTCATCGGCCTCGGCCCTGGCGCCGCCGAGTTGATGGTGCCGGCGGTGAAGGCCGAACTCGCGCGCTGCACCGATGTGCTCGGCTATGAAACCTATGTGCGCATGGCCGGGCCGTTCCGTGACGATCAGGTGCAGCATTGCACCGACAACCGTGAAGAAATGCAGCGCGCCCGCCACGCCTTCGAACTGGCTGCCCTTGGCCGTTCGGTGGTGGTTGTATCGTCCGGCGACCCGGGTGTGTTCGCCATGGCGGCGGCGGTGATCGAGGCGTTGCACGAGTCCAGCGACCCCGCGTGGCACCAGGTCGACCTGCAGATCCTGCCCGGCGTTTCGGCCTCGCTGGCGACTGCCGCCCAGGCCGGTGCGCCGTTGGGGCATGACTTCTGCGTGATGTCGCTGTCGGACAACCTCAAGCCCTGGTCGATCATCGAAAAGCGCCTGGACCTCGCGTCCCAGGCCGACCTGGCCCTGGCGTTCTACAACCCGATCTCGCGTTCGCGGCCGTGGCAGTTGGGGCGCGCCCTGGAAATCGTTGCGCTGCACCGCACCCCCGAAACGCCGGTGGTGCTGGGCCGTGACATCGGTCGCCCCGGCCAGACCCTGCGCACCACGACCCTGGGCCAGCTCACGCCGGAGCAGGTGGACATGCGCACCATGGTGCTGATCGGCTCGTCCACTACCTGCACCTTCCCCCGTGCCGGTGGCGGTGATTGGGTGTACACGCCGCGCTGGTACGGCGAAAAACCCGTCGGCTGAAAACGCCTCGACGGCTGCCAGAAAGCTCCGAGTGACCCAGGGAATTACCTGCGGTGACTCAGGGCTTTTTCTTTTTTTATCGATGAAAACCCGAAGGCTGGCACGCATGCCCAGTAATTGCTGGGCTGCGTTTTGCGCGGTGCCCTTGCAAGCGATGTTTGTCGTCTGGCAAGCCGCGCAGCCGCTGGATTAGTGTGAACACATGCCCCATGTGGGGGCTTGTGGAGAACTGAAAATGGAGCGACATCACGCAAGGATCAACAGCAGCAAAAGGCGCAAGTTGATTGCCGCCTACAAGTTGCCGGGGGCACCTGGCAAGCCGCCTGCCGTGCCCCTCGACCCGAATAATCCATGCAATGCGGCCGTGGTCAACAACAGTGTGATTTCGTTTGCCGAGGGCCTGTCCGGGATCAACCGGGAGTACATCCGTAAAAGCTATCTGCTGGCCAGCAGCTACGTCAGCGATGTGTTGAAAATGCACCGGGGTACCGAGGCCTGGTACGACGAATTCATCAAGGTCATGATCAGCCTGGGCTGGTTGCCGGTGCGCAGCAGCTTCGAGCGGGTCTCAAGTTCCGGCAAGGGCCTGACCGTGCAATTGGCAGTGCTGAACCTGATCGCCGCCATGCTCGCCTCGACCTCATTGGCCGGGCCACTGCTGGCGTCGCTGCCCAAGTTGGCGGCCGATGCATTGGAGGCCATGAAGCAACACCCCGCTTCCTTCGAGCTGTTCAAGCGCAACACTACGCTGCATCAGGGCGGTGATTTCGGCGTGGCGTCCTGCGCCGAAAACGACGGCGAGGTGATGATGGTACTGGTGACCTACAGCAGCCGTGGCGTAAGCAAGCAGGTGGGACTGCCGTTTCTGGAGTGGGACAGTACGTCGTCCGAGGCTTTCAGCGGGCAAACCTGCCTGGTGCTGAATACCTCGGTGGTCAACGAAAAAACCATCCAGTTGATGCGCGAAAGCGCCGGCGACAAGGTGCAGTTGGCAATTGCCCAATACCGGATCTAGGGCACCAGGTAACCGCGTACGCCGGTGAAGATGATTTGCGCGGCCAAGGCGCACACGAACAACCCCATCAACCGACTGACAATCTGCAAGCCCTGGTCACCGAGAATGCGTTCGATCCGGTTGGACAGGTACAGCACCACGCCCACCGTGAGGCTGGCCAGGGCAATGCTGAGGATGGCGGTGATCTTGTCATCCCAGTGTGGCTGGCTGACGCCCATTACCAACAGCGCGCCGATGGTGCCGGGGCCGACGGTGAGGGGGATGGTCAGCGGTACGATCGTCACATCCTGCTGCACGTTGTCGGTCTGCACTGCGGACTTGCCCTGGGCCATGCCCAAGGCGGAAATGAACAGCACACTGCCGGCGCCGATGCGAAACGCATCCACGGTGATGCCGAACACGCTGAAAATCACCCGGCCGAACAGGTAGAGCAACACGCTCGATACCAGGGTGGCGAGAGCCACTTTCCAGGCCAGGCGCCGGCGCTCCTTGCTGGAGTAGCCACGGGTCAGGCTGATAAAGCAGGACAGCACGAAGAACGGGCTGTAGAGCACCAGCATCTTCAGGTAAACGCTGAACAACACGTGGAGCATGGTGGGAGCTCGCAACGAAGGAGGGCGAGCGGGAGTTTATCAGGCCTGTGGCTGAGCGCTATCTGTGATGCGACAACACTCCAATGTGGGAGCGGGCTTGCTCGCGAAAGCGGCGTGTCAGCCAATACAGGTTTGACTGATACAGCGCGTTCGCGAGCAAGCCCGCACACATTTTGATCTGCGCCATGCAGGGGTCAGGTAGGCGCGTGCTCTGGCCGCTGTTGACGCTGCGCGACCCAGAACTCCACCAGCTCGCGCAATTGCGAGAGTTCCACCGGCTTGGCCATGTGGCCGTCCATTCCGGCCTGGCGTGCGCGTTCTTTGTGCTCCGAGAGGATATGCGCGGTGAGCGCCACCACCGGTGTGCGAATGCGCTGGTGGCTGACTTCCCACGCGCGTAGTTGCTGGGTCGCGGAGAAACCATCGAGGATCGGCATCTCGCAATCCATCAACACCAGGTCGTAACGCTGGGCCTTCATCGCCTCCAGTGCTTCCTCGCCGTTGCTGGCGGTGTCCGGGTTGAGGTTGAGCTTGCCGAGCATGCCACGGATCACTTTGGTGGAAATGCTGTTGTCTTCGGCCACCAGGATGCGGAAGTCGCTGGGCACGGTGACGGGCGCTGGCGGGGTGGGCAGCGCGCGCGCCGGGACGTTGCCCTTGCTGCGTTGAGTCAATTCGTCGGCCAGGGTGGTCTTGAGCGTATAGCCCGCCACGGGCTTGGCGAGAATGCGCTTGATCCCGCAGTTGCGCGCGATGATCTTGCTCGGCGCATTGCTGATGCCGGTGAGCATGATCAACAGAATGTCGTGGTTCAGACTCGGGTCTTCCTTGATCTTCGCCGCCAGTTGCATGCCGGTCATGCCGGGCATGTTCTGGTCGAGCAGCACCACGTCGAAGTAATCACGCAGATGTGCCTTGGTACGCAGCAGCGCCAGGGCTTCCTTGCCCGACGGCACGGCGCTGACATTCAGGCCCCAGGCGGTGCATTGCTGCACCAGCACTTTGCGGCAGGTGTCGTTGTCGTCCACCACCAGCACGCGCGCGCCCTTGAGCGGGCCATCGAGGTCGGAGGTCGGGTGTTCGAGGCGTTCCGGGTCCAGCGGCAAGGTCAGCCACAGGGTGCTGCCTTGCTGGGCGCCGCTCTTGATGCCGAACTCGCCGTTCATCAACAGGATCAGCTGGCGCGCAATCACCAGGCCCAGGTGGCCGCTCAGGCGCGTGGCCGAGAGGAAGTTCTTGCTGTGCAGTTCGCTGTGCAGCAGGGCGTCGCGCTCGGCGGCTTCCATTGGCAGGCCGCTGTCCTGGACGGCAATGCGCAGGCGCGGCTTGGTGCTGCGGTCATCCAGGGCGACCACGATCAGAACTTCGCCTTCATCGGTTTTCTGCAGGGCGTTTTCCAGCAGGCTCAGCATCGCCTGGCGCAGGCGCGTCGGGTCGCCGCTGATCACGCGCGGTACCTGGGGCTGGATGAAACTGATCAACTCGACGTTCTGCTGCTCGGCCTTGGCGCGGAAGATACTCAGGCAATCTTCGATCAGCGCATTGAGGTCGAATTGCACGTCGTCCAGTTCGATCTGTCCGGATTCGAGCTTGGAGATATCGAGGATCTCGTTGATCAACGTGAGCAGTTCATTGCCGGCGCTGTGGATGGTTTGCACGTAGTCGCGCTGTTTCACCGACAGCGGCGTGCCCAGCAGCAGCTCGGTCATGCCCAGCACGCCGTTCATGGGGGTGCGGATTTCGTGGCTGATTTTCGCCAGGAACTCGGCCTTGGCCGCGATCTCTGCGTTGCTGGCGGCCAGGTCACGGCTGAGGCTGAAACGCGCCTCGACAATCGCACGCTGGCGTTCGCCCAGGGCCAGGCTCATCAACAGGCCGCTGACGCAGATAAATGCCAGCAGTGTGACGATCAGGCCTTGCGGCGAGACCATGGTCAGGCCCAGCAAGGCCGGGAGGATGATCAGCGTACCGATGTTGAACACCACCATCGCCGCCACGAACAAACGTGCGGGGCGGTAGCCTTTCTGCCAGTGGCAGGCCGAGACAAACAGCATGCTCAAGCCGGCCAGGGCCACCAGGGCGTAGGTGATGATGTTCAGCGGCAGGGTGTTGACGAACAACAGCAGCAGGCCGCACAGCACGATAAACAGAATGTCGGCCATCAACAGTTTGTTCAGCGGATGCGGGCCGAGCGGCATGAAGAAACGGTAGGCAAACATCAACCCGCACGGCGCGGTCAGCAGCAGCGCGAGGTAGGCGCCCGGGGTCTGGATCGCATGCCAGTTCGGCAGCCACGGGCCTACCAGGTTGAGCAGCAGCGCCAGGCTGAGCATCAACAGCACTTCGCACGCCGCCAGCCACAGGCTGCTGCGCGAGCGGTGGTAGGCGAAGCGCGTGAGGTTGTGCAGGATCAGCATCAGCAGGCAGCCGAACAGCAGGCCGTAGATCAGCGTCTGGGTCTGGTCGGCGGCGGCGAGCACGGCCGGTTCCAGGGTGATATAGGGGCGCAGTTCGTGTTCGGAGACCAGGCGCAGATAGACATCCAGAGGCTTCTGGCTCTGGGGCATCGGCAGCATGAAGTCACTGCTGGGCAGCGGGCGTTCCGCCTGGGGCTGGCGCGTGCCGGTGCTTTGTTGTTCGACCAGTGTGTCGCCGTCCAGCACGTAGAGGCTCAGGTGCGACAGGTCGGGCGCGAATACCCGCAGCACTTGCTCGTGCTTGCCGGGTTGCAGCTTGAAACGTACCCACAGTGCACCGTCCGGTTCCGCGGCGGTAATGCGGTCCAGTTCAATGGGGCTGAATTGATTGGTGTAGCGTGAAGAGCGGATGTCGCTCAGCTGCAGATCGGCCTGTTCATCAAGCAATACTGCCCAGCCACTGCCTTGCGCGGCGGCCTGGGCCGGGAACAAGCAGAGCAGTGTCAGCAGGCTGACAGTGAAACCTATGGCGATCCTGAGCCAGCGCACGGCGAAATCCCTTCGTAGGTTGATGCACGGGTTAACTATGCGCGGGGTGGCATGAGTACGGCAAGGGCCAGAGGCCCTTACCTAACCGAACGGATAGCGACTTACGAGTGCTCGCCGCGTTCCCGCGCGATGGCGCGATAGCCGATATCAGTGCGGTAGAAGCAGCCTTTCCAGTCGATTTTTGCGGCCAGCTTGTACGCCTGTTGCTGCGCGGCGTCGACACTGGCACCCATCGCGGTGGCGCACAACACGCGGCCACCCGCAGTGACAACCTTGCCATCCTTGAGCGCGGTGCCCGCGTGGAACACTTTGCCTTCCAGCGTAGCAGCAGCGTCCAGGCCTTCAATCACATCACCCTTGGCGTAGTCGGCAGGGTAGCCACCGGCTGCCAGCACAATGCCGACGCTCGGGCGTGGATCCCATTGCGCTTCGACCTTGTCCAGGGCCTGGGCCAATGCGGCTTCGACCAGCAGCACCAGGCTCGATTGCAGGCGCAGCATCACCGGTTGGGTTTCCGGATCACCGAAGCGGCAGTTGAACTCGATGACTTTCGGGTTGCCGGCTTTGTCGATCATCAGGCCGGCGTAAAGGAAACCAGTGTACACATTGCCTTCATCGGCCATGCCGCGCACGGTGGGCCAGATCACCAGGTCCATGACGCGCTTGTGCACGTCGGCGGTGACCACCGGGGCAGGGGAGTAGGCACCCATGCCGCCCGTGTTCGGGCCGCTGTCGCCGTTGCCGACGCGTTTGTGGTCCTGGCTGGTGGCCATCGGCAGCACGTTCTTGCCGTCGACCATCACGATAAAGCTGGCTTCTTCGCCGTCGAGGAATTCCTCGATGACCACGCGCGAACCCGCGTCACCAAAGGCGTTGCCGGCGAGCATGTCGCGCACGGCGTCTTCGGCTTCCTGCAGGGTCATGGCGACGATCACGCCTTTGCCAGCGGCCAGGCCGTCGGCCTTGATCACGATCGGCGCACCTTTTTCACGCAAGTAAGCCAGGGCCGGCTCGATCTCGGTGAAGTTCTGGTAGTCGGCGGTCGGGATCTTGTGGCGTGCCAGGAAATCCTTGGTGAACGCCTTGGAACCTTCCAGTTGGGCCGCGCCGGCGGTAGGGCCGAAGCAATCCAGGCCACGGCTGCGGAACAGGTCGACGACGCCAGCCACCAACGGCACTTCCGGACCGACGATGGTCAGGGAGACGTTCTTTTCAGCGAAATCCGCCAATTGCTCGAGCGCCAGCACGTCGATAGCGACGTTCTCGCACTTGGCTTCGATGGCGGTGCCGGCGTTGCCGGGGGCGACGAATACTTTCTGGACGCGAGGGTCCTGGGCAACTTTCCAGGCCAGGGCGTGTTCACGGCCACCGCTGCCAATGATGAGGACGTTCAAGTCAGACTCCTTCGAAGGAAGTTACAAGCTGCAAGCTGCACGTTGAGAGCAATCTGTATCGCTCTGAAGGCAGCCTGCAGCTATGAATTTTAGAGGCTACAACCAGCAGCAAAAGCGAGGCAGCTGTGCTTTTACGTGCTGCTTGCAGCTTGAACCTTGCCGCTTCACGGCAGTGGATCAGTGTCGGAAGTGGCGCATGCCAGTGAAGACCATGGCGATGCCGGCTTCGTCTGCCGCCGCGATGACTTCGGCGTCACGCATCGAACCGCCCGGTTGGATCACCGCGGTCACACCGACTTTCGCGGCGTTGTCCAGGCCATCACGGAACGGGAAGAACGCGTCGGATGCCATCACCGAACCGACCACCTGCAAACCGGCGTGTTCGGCCTTGATCGCGGCGATACGTGCCGAGTTCACGCGGCTCATCTGGCCAGCGCCGACACCGATGGTCTGGCGGTTCTTGGCGTAGACGATGGCGTTGGATTTAACGTACTTG
>Ga0153921_1000250_pt1 | contig 35434 bp, 21 predicted proteins | sample TSNJ005MetaG_FD_104691 | JGI IMG/M metagenome (GOLD analysis project Ga0153921, IMG submission 104691) | Attine ant fungus gardens microbial communities from New Jersey, USA - TSNJ005 MetaG | ecosystem: Host-associated > Fungi > Mycelium > Unclassified | place: USA: New Jersey, Brendon T. Byrne... | reverse complement strand
GTCAAGACCGCCACCGAAGGCTGCTCGCGCTACGAAACGATGGCGCCGATCGACGAGCTGATGTGGAAGATGCAGAACACCGAAGGCGTGCAATCGGCGATCTCGCTGGTGACCGTGTCCAAGCAGATGATCAGGGCATGAACGAGGGCAACCTGAAATGGGAAACCCTGTCGCGCAACCCCGACGTGCTCAACAACTCCATCGCCCGTGCCGATGGCCTGTACAACAACAATTGCTCGCTCGCCCCGGTGCTGGTGTTCCTCAACGACCACAAGGCCGCGACCCTCGACCGCGCCGTGCATGCGGTGCAGGACTTCGCCAAGGAGAACAACAAGGACGGGCTGGAATTCCTGCTCGCTGCCGGTAACGCCGGGATCGAGGCCGCCACCAACGAGGTGATCAAGGAGGCCGAGCTGACCATCCTGATCCTGGTCTACCTGTGCGTGGCGACCATGTGCATGATCACCTTCCGTTCCTGGGCGGCGACCCTGTGCATCGTGCTGCCGCTGGTGCTGACCTCGGTGCTGGGCAACGCGCTGATGGCGTTCATGGGTATCGGCGTCAAGGTCGCGACCTTACCGGTGGTAGCGTTGGGCGTGGGGATTGGCGTGGACTACGGCATCTACATCTACAGCCGCCTGGAAAGTTTCCTGCGTGCAGGGTTGCCGTTGCAGGAAGCCTATTACCAGACGCTCAAGTCGACCGGTAAAGCCGTGTTGTTCACCGGCCTCTGCCTGGCGATTGGCGTGTGCACCTGGATCTTCTCGGCGATCAAGTTCCAGGCCGACATGGGCCTGATGCTGACCTTCATGCTGCTGTGGAACATGTTCGGTGCGCTGTGGCTCCTGCCAGCACTGGCGCGCTTCCTGATCAAGCCCGAAAAGCTCGCAGGGCAGAAGGGCAACTCGCTGTTTGCCCACTGAGGCAGGACTTGGGGCTAGCAGGCTTCTTGTGGAAAGTGGGATTGTTGTGGCTAGTGGGCTTCATGTGGAGAGTAGGATTGGTTGTGGCTAGTGGGCTTCATGTGGAGAGTGGGATTGGTTGTGGCTAGCGGGCTCCTTGTGGCGAGCGGGCTTGCCCCGCGTTGGGCTGCGTAGCAGCCCCATCCCCACACACTGCGGTTTGCCTGAAACAACGCGGCGGATGTAGTGGGGGCGCTGCGCACCCCAACGCGGGGCAAGCCCGCTCGCCACAACAGTCCTGCTCATCACAACAGCCTTGCTCATCACAAGAGGGCTGCTCATCACAACAGCCTCGCTCATCACAAGAGGCCCGCTCGCCAGCGTTTCCCCTCAAGGCGCGAGCGGAGAGTGGGATTGTTTTGGCTAGCGGGCTCCTTGTGGCGAGCGGGCTTGCCCCGCGTTGGGCTGCGTAGCAGCCCCATCCCCACACACTGCGGTTTGCCTGAAACAACGCGGCGGATGTAGTGGGGGCGCTGCGCGCCCCAACGCGGGGCAAGCCCGCTCGCCACAACAGCCCCGCTCGCCACAACAGCTTTGTTCATCACAAGAGGACTGCTCATCACAACAGCCTCGCTAATCACAAGAGGACTGTTCATCACAGGAGGCCCGCTCGCCAGCCTTTTCCCTCAAGGCGCGAGCGGCAGGAACCAGCGCTCGGCCAACGCCTTGCCCAGCAAGCCGCGGTGCACGTCCACCACCGCCTGCGGGCTTTGCGCGCGGGCCAGTTGCGAGTAGTAACTCACCTTGCGTTGCTCACGGGTTTTCAGGTGGGCGGCGGTGTAGTGGGCCTTGGGTGTATCGGCCGCCGGGTAGTGGAAATGGGCGTACCACAAGGGATAGCCTCCCGCGTCGTTGACGGCGTATTCCTGCACAAAATCCCGACGCTCGCCGCGAAGTTGAATGCGCTCTCCGAGTAGCGCCATGTTCGCGCGCTTCTGTTCGATCAGATACTCCAGGTTGCCGTGCGTCGGCGGCAGTTCCAGGCTCAGTTGAATGCGCAGCGCCTGGCCACGCTCATTCAGGCGTACCGCCGCCTGGCGCATGTCATTTTCCAGGGCCAGGTCGGCCGGTGCTCGGGCCTCCGCGGGTTGGGCCTGGATCGCCAGGTGCAGTTCGGTGGCCAGCTTGTCGTAGCGCACCGACTCGTGCAGCAGCACCTCCTGGACTTCCTGCGGGTGTCGCGAGACTTTCTTGTACTGCTCGCCGCGCTGCAGGTGTTCCTCGAGCATGCCCAACAGCTTGCGGGCCTCGCCCTTGACCAGGCTCAAACTGCGCGGCACGCCTGGCGAGCGCGGTGGCGTCGCATCCTTGAATTCGATCCATTGCTCGCCCCGCTGTGAATAGGTGCCAAACACTTCACCGGTGAGCTGCGAACGAAGCTCGACAGTTTCCAGGGTACCCACGGGTTTGACCTCGCCGATAAACGTGCCTTTTTTCGCCGTGCGAATGACTTTTTTCTGCACTTTGCCGGCGACTATCGGCGGGCGTCGGCTCGGGCGCGGAGCGGGTTGGGCAGCGGGTTTGATTTCACTGGCGAGCTGCTTGGCGGCTTCCTGGTACAACCCCTCAACCAGCTTGACCAGCTTGGCGAAATACTCACCGTCCAGTTCGTCGATATTCACGATGCCGACCCCCTGCAAGGAGTCCAGGCCGCGGCCGTAATGCTCCACCAGGCTTTCGAGCACATTGACGCGTTCCTCGGCCGTCACCTCAAGCTCGTTCAGCTCGCTGTGGGTGCGCAAGTGCTCCTGCAGCGGCTCAAGGATATCGATCATCACGGTGACCAAGGGGTGACCTGGGTGTTTATGGGTCATCAGCTCGAAATTGCGCATCAGCAGATCCTTGACCGCCAACGCACTGATTTCCGGAGGGCGATCCAGCGTCAGGCGGCGGTAGTGTTCGCTGCCGTCGTCGCCTAGCTTGAACAGTTCGTCGAGGTAGCGATCACGCAGTTCAAGCCAGTGGATCGAGCGTTCATTGATGGCAATCAGGCTGCGCACAAACTGTTGATACGCGGCGAAGTCGCCGAGAACGGCCTCGGCCAGGCGCGGCGCTTTGGCCATGAAGTGAGCGTGGGAGCGATACAGCGCGCCACGATCCTTCTCGGCCACCACCACATGCTTGCGCGCGTTGTTGACCATGTTTTCCAACAGGCCGGCGACGGAATGCGGCGGCAGGGGGATGTTCAATTCGTTGCGCTCTTTCAGGCTGTCCAGTTGCTGCTGGTAGTCCCGGGTCTGCTCTTGCAGGGCCGTGTCGAATCGCTGGCGGCTGTCAGCCGCCTGCGCTTCGCTGAAGCGTGGATCTTCGGCGGTGCGGGTCATGACCCCCAGGATAATATCGATTCGCTTTTGCTGGTCCGCCTGGCCCTGGACGAACCGTTCATAGTTCTCCTGCAGCTCGCGGATGCGCTGCGCACGCCGGTGGCGATCGGCGGCAATCCGCTTGGTTGGCATGCCGCCGCGCAGGTGCAGGCGCGTGTCCACCGACCACACGCCGTGTGCATCGCTGCGCAGGTAAGGGCCATACACTTCGGCATCACTTGGCATCACCACACGGGTTTCGCCCTGCGGCTCCAGGCTGACCTGCAACCACTCGCCGTTGGCTAGCGCATACCACCGGTTTTCGACCCCATAGAGCCCGCGTCGCGGCCCGTTCAATACCGGTTGGGGCAGGGGCGACGGCCGCGGCGCCTTGAACGTCGCGAGACGGCTGCGCTGGGCCGGGGTCAGGCGCTGGCGTGCCTGCGCAAAGCCGAAATCCAGCACCGTGCTGTGTTTCTGCGCCAGCGCCCCGGCCAGCAGGACGGCGCCTTCACGAATGCTCGGTGCGGCTGGTTGCGGCCATTGCTCCGCGACCCACGGGGTGAGGGCCGAGGGCAGCGCCTGCTCCCTGAGGCCGACCGCCAGCGGTGCCGGTGTTGGCACCACCACGGGAGCGGCCTCCAGCAACAGCAGCCCGAGGTTGAGCAGCAGGTCGACAGTGGCCAGCTCCCGTGCGTGCGGGTCCGTGGCGGCCAGCGCCGGAATGTCCTGACCCAGGCTGGCCATCAGCCCCAACAGCCAGCCGGTGAGCATGGCCGGCCCGCGCAGCAGGGGCAGCAGCAGGTTGCCGAACAACAGGCTGCTGCCTTCGCGCAGCACCTGCCAGCGGCTTTCGCTGTTGGACACCGACGCGCGGTCGGCTTGTTGCACCAGGGCCCGCGCATGATCGCTGAACAGGTAGGTCATCAGGCGTCCGGTCACCAGGCACTGCTGCAGTTCGTCGTTGATGCCATCAGCGGACAACGTCGCCGGTGTCGGTGTGCCCAGGGTCGAGAACTCATCGCCCTGGCCGAAGCGTACATAGTGGGGCTCGCGAAACCCGCCATTGGCGTAAATCGGCCGGGCCGTGTCACTCAGCCAGGTCAACACGCTGTCCTGCAAGGGCCCAGGTTCGGCGATGGCTTCAAACAACGCCTCGCGACTGGCAAATTCCTGCAGGGCTTCGGCGTACAGCGGTCGGTACAGCACATGAGGACCGAGGGCGGTGTCGCGGGCTTCGATCAGGTACATGGCGCTGACCGGGTCCGGCTGGGCGCCGGGCATTTGCAGCAGCGCCAGGTGACGGATCACCACCGGATTCTGATCGACCTGCTGGCCGGCGGCTGCCGGCTCCATCACGGCCGCCACCAGGCGCGCACCCTGGGGGCTCAGCCCGGCTTGCTGTTTCAGGCTCAATTCCAGTGCCAGCAGCGGCAGTTGCACGGCTTGCTGCGCGGCGAACAGCGCTTCGCGCTGGCGTGCCTCGGGGCTGTCGCCGAGTAACTGGGTTTCCAGCAGGCGTGGGTAGTGCTGGCCAATGTCCACGCGTTCCACCAGGCCGCCGGTGCCCATCAGGTAGTCGGCGGTCAGCCACGCCGGCAAGGGCAGGCCTTGCCGGTTGGCGAGGGTCACGCTGGCGCTGGGACGGCTGGACAGGTTGTCGATCGCCAGCTCGGTCAGGCTCACGCGTTCGTGGCGGATGATCCCGGCGGTGCCTGGGTAGCCGGCGGCCACGGAGAAGGTCAGCAGCAGGTCGTCGGGGTGCAGGGCCGCGACCGACGGCGGCGTCGGCGCGTGATTGGCAAAGGTCACGGCATCCCCTTGCAGCGCTTGCAACAGCGCGTTGACGGTGTAGGTGCGGATGTCGTCGATATCGCTGAGCACGGTACGGCCCGCCGCGCGCTGTTTGGCGGTGGCCAGCGCCAGGGTGTAGCGGCGGTAAGCGGCCTGGTCGTCGGCGCTGGCGCTTTGCAGCCACGCCGGCAAGTGGGTGCGCAAGGTTGCCAGGGCAGGCGCGGCCGGCGCGTCGCGGAAGAATCGCCCAGGGTCAGTGATGTCGTTATACAGCGTCTGCCATACCCTGAAGGGCTGGCCGGTGGGCAGGCTCAGGTTGCCGAGGTCTTCGAGTTGGTGATTGAGGATCAACGACGCCTGGTGCTCGAAGAGATCGCCGTCGATTTCGTAGCGTTGCAGCAGGATATCCTCGACCTGGTACTGACGCCCCAGGCGTTGGCCCACGGCCTGGATCAGCACATCCACGCTGGCGAACGTCTCGATACCCGTCTGCGGGCTGCACAGCAGCACCGACGTCTTGCCATTCAGCGCGCGGGCCAGCAACAGGTCCGGGCCGAGCAGGCTGACGCTGCGCGCCGCGTCCTTGAGGGTGGCTTGCAGCCCGTAGGCGTACACCGCACGTTCGCCATGGAGGGTGAGACGGTCCTCGCGCTCAGGGTTGGTCAATACCTGGTCGAGGGTCTCGCGGGCCGTCTGATCCAGCTCGGCCTGGCGCAGGGCGGCGACGCGCAGGGTGTCCTTCAACACGTCGGCCAGCCAGCGCCAGTGGCCGGCATCCCAATAGGCGGCGAGGGCGTTTTGCAGTGCGATGCTCAAGGTCTGGGGGATCTCGCCAATCAGCGTGGCGATGACCTGCATATCGAGTTTTTCCGGGGTCAATCCTGGGAGTTTCAGGCGCTTGGGCGGCTCGTCGGAGAGGTACCAGGCCAGGCTGCCGACATCCTTGAAGTCCAGCGGCACGCCGCTGGCCAGGGCGTCATGCACCACCGGCATAAACGGTTGCAGCAGCCAGCTGCGGCGTTGTGGCCTGGCCAGCCGCGTGCGGCTCAGGTCCAGCGTCAGGGTCGGGTACCGCTCGCCAAGGGCGGTGGCGAGTTGCTGGCGAATCACGCTTTCCAGCGTCGGGCGATCAGCGAAGCGCGCGCTGACGGCGTGCGCGATAGAGTCAGGGGATTGCATACACATCCTTTTGGCAATTCGATGCCATTCATGGCGGGTTCTAGGCAGGGAGCAGGCTCAGGAACAGGCGTTGGTCGAGTGGCGGGGTGATCGGGTTGTACACATCACGCACGATGGCGCGGTTGTCGTTTCCGGCCTGGGCGAGCAAGTCCTTGAAGGTGATAAAGCGGTGTTCGGGACGCTTGAGATGGGCCTTGGTGTACTCAGCCGCCGGCACGCCGGCACGCGCGTAGTGAAAGTGTGCGTACCAGAGCACCGTGAGCGCGTTTTTCTCGCGTACCGCAAACTCGGTCACGTAGTCGCCGGCCGCGGTGCGTTGCGGGCCGTGGACCAGGCCGATATCCACGGCGGCGTGGATGCGCAGGTAGTCGATATTTGCCTGGCGGGGCCGCTGGGCCTTGAGCCCTTCGATGCAGTGTTGCCGGCCCTGGGTGCGCAATTCGCCGGCACGTGTGCGCAAGCGCTCGACCGTCTGCGGCTCCTGGTGCTGCCGCTGGATCTCATCGGCAATCGACTCGATGCGCTGGGCCTGATACTGGAGCATGTCGTCCCAGTCGCGGGGATTGAGGTCGTCGCGGCGTTGCGGGTCCTTGAGTTTGTTCTTCTGGAACTTGATGGAGCGCTCGATCGCGCCGACTTCCTCCAGCAACTGCTGGGACTGGGTACGCAAGCTGGCCAGGGAGCGAGTAGGGGGCTTTTCCGCCGGGCGGCTCGGCGGCGCGTCGACGATCTCGACCCAACCTTCTCCCGGGTGTTCGATGAACCGGCCGCTGGGCTGCTGAGTGATTGGGTTGCGAGTGATGATGGTGGGGAAAGGCGTATCTGCGTCAGGCGCTTGCAGCTCACCTACCAGTGCGCCCTTGTCCCGGGACTTGAACACGCGTTTTCCGGGAACGGCGATTTTCAGCGGCTTGAACACTCCCGTCTGCGGCGGCAGGAACTCATCCTCGCGCAGTACATCGGCCAAGTCGGCCTCGGCCGCGCTGCGTACCGTTTCGAGGCGTTCGATCAGCAGCGGCATATAGCGCGGGATGATCAACGGGGAATTGATGTCCATCAGCGCGCGGTAGATCTGCAGGCGGTGGCTGTAATGGTCAATCAGGTTGAGCAGCACCGCCTTGCGTTCGGCGACGGTGAAGCCCTCGGTGGCCAGCAGGTCAAGGTGGGTGTTCACCCTTGAGGACTCGACGGTGTGCAGCAGTCGCTGGTTCTGGAAGAAATACAATTCCTCGGCGGTGTGCGGTTCGAATGTCAGGTCGATGCTCAGCAGTGCCAGCAGGTCGAGGGTTTCCAGGGTCGCGGTCACGCGGTTGTAGAAACGTCGGGCAGGCACTGCACTGAGGTACTTGTAGCGCTCTGCGGGCCCGCTCTTGAGATCACCCGCGAGTGTTTCGAGCGCATTCTCGATGTCGAGCACCGCCTTGAAATGGCGCTCGCTGGCGGCAAAGTTGGTTTGCACCAGATCATAGACATAACGGATGGCTGCTGTGTCGCCCGGCCTGCCGGCCAGTTCAACCAGGGATTCACCCTGGTCAGAGAAAAAGGTGCTGCGGTGCAAGGCGTCCGTGAAGGCGATGTGTAACTCATCACTGGCGAGCATGCTCGTGTAGACCTCCTGCGCATTGGCTTCATAGTCGAATTTGCCGTCCGCCACCTTGATTTTCCGGTAGGCCTCCAGCAGGTCGCGGCGATGCTGCTGTTGGGGGCCGGCGGTACGTTCGAAACGTTCCAGCAGCACCTGGAAGCTCACCTTGGCGCGGGCCCTGGAACGCGCGGTGGCGGCGTGCGCCTGGATAAGCACCGGGTTCTCGGGCGCGGCCCGCAGGGCTGTGTGGGCAACCAGCAACTGCTGGTCGAGTGATTCAAGCAGGGCCTTGGCGGGGAATATCCCGTCGACAAAGCTCAGTTGCTCACGACTGACCGCCGCTATAAGGCCCTCAATGCGTTTGGCGTGCTCGTGTGCTTGTGCGCGTTGTTCTTCAATCTGCACCAGTTTGGCCTTGAACCGGTTCTTGGGCCCGCCACCACGCAGTTTCAGCCCCAGGTCCAGCGACCAATGGCCCTGGCCGTCGGTCTTGAGTTCAAAGCCCGGATGCTCAGGTTTTTGCGGATGCACGATGAATAACGCATCGGTTTCGGCTTGGATGTTCACCTCGAACAGCAAGCCGCCCACTGAGGCATGCCAGCGTCGGTCGATGCTGTACAGCCCTCGGTGCGGACCAATCTCTACGGGCGTCGGCGGCGGCACGGGCCACGCCACATTGAGTTCGCGCAGGGCGTCCAGCAGGCGCCGACGCGAGGCATCCCGGGCGTTGGAATGGATAAAATCCACCAGGGTCTGGTCGCCCGCCACCGGTTCGGATGGCAGGCCGATGGGGCCGTGCTCGATCAGCGTGGGCGCCGACGGCGCAGAGGCCGGGCGGCGCAGGGCGGCGAGGGGCAAGGTCGGCTCGCCCGGCGTGCGCGTGGGCAGGCGCGGCGCGGTGTCGGTGGGCGAGGCCGCGTGCAGCACCAGCAGGCCGATATTGAGCAACACATCGACCCAGGCCAGTTCCCGCGCAGCCGCGTCATCACTCTGCAGGCCGCCGAGGTCGTGCTTGAGGCTGACCGCCAATTGCAGGATCCAGCCCACGGCCATCGCCGGGCCGCGCAACAGCGGCATCAACAGCGCGTTGAACAGCAACCAGCCGCCCTCCAGCAGCACGGCCCAGCGGCTTTCGGCATTCGACACCGAGTCGCGATCAGCCAGGTCCACCAGGGCCCGGGCATTGCTGCCGTAGAGGTATTGCAGCAGGTTGCCGGTCGCCAGTGATTGCGCGAGCGAGCCTGGCACTTCGCCGCCGTTGAGGTCCTGCGCCAACTGCGCGGGCGGTGGTGCGGGCCACTGTACGGTGTCGTCACCCTGGCCGAAGCGCAGGATATGCGGGCTCTGAAAACCGCCGTGGCTATAGATCGACCGCGTCTTGTCCGGCAGCCAGGCCAGCACACTGTCTTGCAGGGCGCCAGGCTCGGCAATCGCGTCGAACAATGCCTGGCGACTCGCGAACTGGTGCAGCGCGTCCGGGTACAACGGTCGATAGAGCAGATGCGGGCCATTGCCCTGGTCTCGAGGCTCGACGATGAACATGCTCGCGACGCTGTCCGGCCGCGCATCGGGCGTGCGCACGAAGGCCAGCGGGCGGATCACGATGTCCTGGCCCTCTACCACCCGGCCGGGTGCGCTGCGCTGCAACACGGCCTTGACGTAGCGATAACCCTGGAAGGTCAGGCCGTGCTCCTGGCGAATCGCCTGTTCCAGCGCCTGGCGTGGCAGCTGCACGCTCAGTTGCTCGCCAAACAGGGCTTCGCGCCGGCGGATGTCTGGGCTGTCCCCCAGCAGCCACTCGCGGATTTTTGCCGGGTAATGGCGGCCAATGTCCACCTGGCGAATCAGCCCCGGCGTGCTGTGGAATACGCCTTTTTCCCCGAGCACATAATCCTCATTGAACCAGGCGGGCAGGGCGGCGCCCGACGTGTCGCGCACGCTCATGCGGCCCTGCGGCGCAGCGGCGAGGTTGTGGATGGCCAGTTCGGTCAGGCTCATGCTCACCGGCGCCAGGTAGCCGCTGTGCAGGTCGCCTACCGGGACATGGAAGGTCAGTTGCAGGTTTTCCGGTTCCACGCTGGACTCGGGATGATCGCGGCGTATCTGCTCGCGCAGGGTGCGCACGGTGAAGGCCTGCAGGCTCTCGACGCCGTCGAGGAACGACGCGCCAGCGTTTTCTCGCTGCACTCGCGCCTGGTCCACCAGCCCCTGGCGATAGGCAAAGCGCTGGTCGGCACTGGCCGCTTGCAGCCAGTCCGGCAGCGCCGCCTGGAGACGCGCCTGGTGCGCCGGGTCGGGGACCGGGGCGGCGAGGAAGGCCGATACCGGGTCGGTGGCGTCGGCGAAGCGTTGCTCCAGGGCGCGTACACCGTCAGTGGCCGGCAAACGGAGGGCGTCGAGGTCGTCCAACTGCTGGTTCAGCAGCAAGGCGGCCTGGATATCGAAGAGGTTGCCATCGGGCTCGTAGTGCTTGACCTGGATCTTCTCGGCCAGCAACGCGGCGGCCAGGCGTCGACCCCAGGCCTGGTTGAACGCGTCCACTGAGGCAAAGTTTTCAACGTTGCCCGAGGCCTGGCACAGCAGTACGTGGTCGCCTTGCACCAACAACAGGTCACTGCTCAGCAGGCGCGTGGTGCGGCCCTGGTGGATCACGCAGCCCTCCAGGCAGTACGCACGCACACCCTCGCGTTCGCGGCGATCGGGTTGGCGGCTGACGGCGTAGAGCATGTCTTGGGCGAACCCGGCTGGCAGCAGGCTGGCGGTGCTCTTGAGGTTGTCGGCCAGCAGGTCGCCGAGCCATTGCCAGCGGCTGGCACCGGTGTCGGCGGCGCCGTTCCAGTAGCGGGTCAGGGCATCTTGAAAGGCGATGGGCAGGGTGAAGGGCAGGTCCGCAATCACCCGTTCGATCACCGCCATGTCCGGCTCGCGCGGGCCGTCGGCCTCATAGGTCAAGTGCAAGGGCGGGCGCTGGGACAGGAAGCAGCGGCGCGTGTCGATCACCTCGGTCATGTTCAGGGGCGTGCCGTGGCCGAGGTAATCGAGGATGACATCGCTCAAGCGCCGCAGGTCCCAGCCGCGTCGTTGGTTGGGGACGGCCAGCTTGACGCTGGACATGTCCAGCACCAGTGAGGGGAATTGTTCCAGCAGGCGTTCGTGCACGTGCTGGTCGACCACCTGGCGCAACGTCGGGCGCCCGGTGAACTGCCGGGCCACGGCCCGGGCGAGGGTGTCGCTTCGATGAGGCAGCAACAGTGGGGTGGCGGGTGTGTCTTGCGGCATAAACGAGTCCATTCTGTCAGGGGGTAGTCCCTAGAATCGCAAGCCACGGCGCAGCGGGTGCGGTAGCCCGCTATCGCGACACGACGGCACCGCCGGATTGGCCTATCATCAAGGTTTTTTCCACTGATGAATGATCCTGATGACTGTCCGCAGCCTCTCTAATGAACTTGCAACCAGCGACATGCTCGAAATCGATGGCCTGCATGCCTTTGACTTCGAACTCGACGACCAGAAGCTGTCGATCAAGTGCATGGATGGCCGCGTTGAAAAACGCTGGTCCTTCAGCCTGGCGCAAGTGCAGGCCGCAACCTTTGATGAAGCCTTGCAAAGTTGGACCCTCACCGGTGATTCGGGCGAGCACCGCCTGGTGTGCATGGCCGCCTTCACCGGCAACAATAACGACGAGGAAGACGAGCATGATGATGCGTAAATTCTGGCCCCTGCTGATGGCCGGCAGTGTCGGCGCGATGTCGGTACAGGCCGCGCCGGCCGACACTTATGAACTGTTGGTGGGCAGCTACACCGCCGGCACCAGCCAAGGCATCTACCGGTTGCAGTTCGACAGCCGCACCGGCCAGTTCCAGGGCGAGCCGGTGCTCGCGGCCAAGGCAGCCAACCCCTCGTGGTTGACGGTGTCCAAGGACCAGAAGCATCTGTTTGTGGTGAATGAAAACGGCCCGGGCCAGAAAGACCCGGTGGGCCGTGTGAGCAGCTACAGCATCGACCCGCAGAACCATCAGCTGACCCTGGTCAACCAGGTGCAAAGCCTGGGCAATGAGCCTACGTATTCCAGCGTCGCGGCTGACGGCCGTTACCTGTTCGTGGCCAACTATTCGGTATTGGAAGACCCGGGCGGCAGCCTGGCCGTGCTGCCGGTGGACGCCAGTGGCAAGCTGTCGGCGCCGGTGCAGTTGAGCGGGCACCCGGCCAGCCGCGTGAACCCTGAGCGCCAGGCGTCCAACCATGTGCATTCGGTGGTGTCGTCGCCGGATGGCAAGTACGTGTTTGTGCAGGATCTGGGGGCGGACAAGGTCTTTGTCTACCACTACGACCCCAAGGCCAACCACGAACTGCCGCTGACCCCGGCCGATCCAGCATTCGTGCAATTACCGCCTGGCAGCGGTCCGCGTCACTTGCTGTTCAGCGCCGATGGCAAGCACGCCTGGCTGACCACCGAGATGAGCGCCCAGATCGCCGTGTTCGACTACCAAGACGGCAAGCTCACCCAGACTCAACTGCTCGATTATGCCGCCGGGCAACCGGTGTCCGACAAAGCCGGTGCCGCGCTGCATGCGTCCAGTGATGGCAAGTTCCTCTATGTGAGCAATCGCGGCACGGCCAATCAACTGCTGGTGTTCAGCATTGACCCGGCGACCGCGCACCTCAAGGAGCTGCAGCGCCGCTCCGTTGAAGGCGATCACCCGCGCGAGTTCAGCCTGGACCCGAGTGGCAAGTTCCTGCTGGTGGCCAACCAGAAAAGCAATGCAATCGTAGTGGTCGAACGTGACCCCAAGACTGGGCTGCTGGGTAAAACCGTGCAGAAACTGGCGATCGATGCACCCAGCGACCTCAAGTTCCTGGTGCGTCAATAAGCCACAGGCCCCGCACGGCGGGGCCTGACTCCTTGTATTAATTCTATTAATAGCGGCTACTGTTTCAAAGCATTTCTAAGGTTCAGCCCTCGGGCGTAAGTTGGGTTCCAAGGCCTTCCCCGGCCACTCAACCAAACGAACACAAGGGTTACTGACATGAACTTGAACCTCTTCTCCATCATCGCCGCCTCCGCTGTTTCCGCCACCGTAGCCTTGCCTGCTGCCGCCAGCGTGGACGTTGCCGGTAAAAAATCCAGCACCAGCGCCTACACCCAGAAATACCTGCAACAAAGCGCCAACTTCTACGCCGCACTGGACCACAAGACCCAACACTGATTGCCAGGCAACACAGATCAAATGTGGGAGCTGGCTGTCCTGCGATGAACTCAACTCGGTAAATCAGTTGGACCGAGTCGTCAGCATCGCAGGCCAGCCAGCTCCCACATTTGATTGTGTGGATGGCAGGTTATGGTGTGTTGGCAAGTGATGGTTGTGGTTGTCAGGTGATGGTGTGCTGGCAGGTGATGGTTGTGGTTGTCAGGTGATTGGGTGCTGGCAGGTCATGATTGTGGTTGTCAGATGATGGTGTGCTGGCAGGTGATGGTTGTGGTTGTCAGGTGACTGGGTTCTGGCAAGTGATGGTTGTGCTTGTCAGGTGATGGAGTGCTGGCAGGTGATTATGGGGTTGGCAGATCTATTGTGGCGAGCGGGCTTGCCCCGCGTTGGGCTGCGAAGCGGCCCCATTGCAAGCGCCCGGGTTTGACCTGACACACCGAGGCGCCGGGTCCTGGGGCTGCTGCGCAGCCCAACGCGGGGCAAGCCCGCTCACCACAAGAAGCGAGCTCACCCCATGAGGTCCTTTCACCATGAGAGGCCAGCTCAGCCCAAGAGGCCCTTTCACCATCTGATGCCCGTTCAGCACAAGAAGCCCGCCGGTAAGAGATCCAGTGTCTTCCCTGCACTGAATGCCAGGCCACATAGCTTCCACATTTGATTGTGCATGGGCAGGTGATTGTGGGGTTGTCAGGTCTATTGTGAGGTTGGCAGGCCTATTGGGGGTTGGCGGGGCTATTGTGGAGTTGGCAGGTCTATTGTGGGGTTGGCAGATCTATTGTGGCGAGCGGGCTTGCCCCGCGTTGGGCTGCGAAGCGGCCCCATTGCAAGCGCCCGGGTTTGACCTGACACACCTAGGCGCCGGGTCCTGGGGCTGCTGCGCAGCCCAACGCGGGGCAAGCCCGCTCACCACAAGAAGCGAGCTCACCACAAGAGGTCCTTTCACCATGAGAGGCGAGCTCACCCCCCAAGAGGTCCTTTCACCATCAGAGGCCAGCTCACCCCAAGAGGTCCTTTCACCATGGGAGGCGAGCTCACTCCAAGAGGTCCTTTCACCATGGGAGGCCTGCCCACCATGAGAGGCCCTTTCACCCTAAGAGGCCCGCTCCCGCATTTTGATCTGCGCTCAGCCTGAAGGTTTTGCCATTACCGCTGCAAACAGCGGCGACTCCAGAAAGCGTTGCAACCAGGTTTGCAGCCTGTGATAAGGAGTACCGGCAAACCACTCGCGGTCCACATGGGCAAACTGGCGCACAAACGGTGCCAGTGCGACGTCGGCGAGGCTTAAATGCCCGGCCAGCAAGTAGTCATTTTCCGCCAGCAACCCCTCCAGCTGCTGCAAAAACACCTCGCCTTCGGTCCGATACTGTTCCATCGGCTGCTGCGGGTAGCGTTCGGCATACTTGTATCGATTCAAGTGATGTTTGAACACCTGGTCATTCTCGGCAATCAGTGCCAGCACCCGCGGGTCACCCCCGAGCAACCAATCCTCAGGATCATTTTGCGCCAAGGCCCATTGCATGATCTCCAGGCTTTCCTCGATCACCCGACCGTCGACGCACAGCACCGGCACCGTGCCCTTGGGCGATAGCGCCAGCATCTCTGCCGGCTTGGCCTTGAGGCTCACCTCGACGATCTGCACCGGCACGCCGCAATAGCGCAACGCCAACCGCGCCCGCATGGCATACGGGCAGCGCCGGAACGAATACAGCAGCGCCTCGCTCACTTGACCTCCAGGGTGCTCAAGCCATTGCCTTGGCGCTTGACCTGGATCTGCACCGGGATGCGTTCGTGCATCTCCTGCACGTGGGAGATCACCGCGACTTTGCGGCCCTGGGCCTGCAGGCCATCGAGGGCGTCCATCGCCAATTGCAGGGATTCGGGGTCGAGGCTGCCGAAGCCCTCGTCGATAAACAGCGACTCGATCTTCAACGTACTCGACGCCATCGATGCCAGGCCCAGCGCCAGGGCCAGCGACACCAGGAAAGTCTCGCCTCCCGACAGTGAATGCACCGAGCGCAGTTCATCGCCCATTTCCGTATCCAGTACCAACAGGCCGAGCATGCTGCCGCCGCGCTTGAGGCGATAGCGGCGCACCAGTTGGCGCAATTGCACGTTGGCGTGGTGCACCAGCAGGTCGAGGTTGTAGGTCTGGGCGATCTTGCGGAAAGTGTCGCCGTTGGCCGAGCCGATCAGTGCATTCAGGCGGGCCCAGCGTTGCCATTCGTCATAGGCCCTGGCGATCTGCTCGCCGAGGGCATGGTTGGCGTCCTGGCGGCGCTGGTCCTCGGACTGGCGCGCGCGCAGTTCGGCGCAGTGTTTCTCGCCCTCGGCCAGTTGCTGGTTGAGCGCGGCCAGGGTGCTGTCGAGGTGTTCGGCCTCCAGGTTGCCGTTGTGCAGGGCCTGGTGCTCGGCGAGGCGTTGCTCGCGTTCCTGCAGCAGGACCTTGGCCTGTTCGACGGCTTTTTCGCTGTGCTGCAACTGTTGGCGCAGCGCGTTGATGTGCGACTCGTCGAGGGCCAGCAAACGGGCCAGGCCTTCGTCGTCCAGTTCGGGGTGCAGCGCGCGCCAGGCCTGCAGGCGCGTGGCGAGACCCTGTTGCTCGGCTTGCAGCGCCTGCTGGCGTTCCTGCTGGGCCTTGAGGTCGGCGGCCAATTGGATCAAGGCGTCGCGCGTGTCCTGCAGTTGCTGGTTGGCGTCGGTTTCGCTCTGGCGTGACTGCGCCACCGCCTGGTCGAGTTGCTGCTGCCAGTGTTCGGCGCTGGGGTGCTCGCCGAGCAGGGCGCTGAGTTTTTCCTCGGCGGCCTGCCGTTGTGCGGCCAATTCCGCGACCTGCTGGAGCAGGGCGTCGAGTTGCTGCTGGCGATGTTGCTGGTGGGTTTGTTCTTTCTCGATGGCCTGCTGGCGCTCCTGCTGCTCGACCAGTTCGTCGCGCTGATGGCCCAGTTGCTCCAGGCGTTGGCTGACCTGCTGGTCCAGCTGCATGAACGTCGCGGCCGGTTCGCGGCGCAAGCCTTCGAGGGTGTCGGCGGGCAACAGGCTGGCGAAGGCGTTGAGTTCCTCGTCGAGGCGCTCGCGGTCGTTGGACAGCTCGCGCTGCTGGTCCACCAGCAACTGGCGGGCCTGCTGGCTGGCGTCCTGGGCTGCCTGCAGTTGTTGCTGCAGGCGGCCGGCGTTTTGTTGCAGGTTGAGCAGGGCGCCTTGGCGCTGTTCGTCCTGGGCGATGTTCTGGGTCAGTTGGCTGAGTTGCTGGGTCAGCCAGTCGCTGCGCTTGGCCGTGTCCTGATTGAACAGCGCGGCCGTCAGCGGATGCGCATCCAGGCTCGGCTTGAGGCCCTGCTGTTGGCTGACCACCTGCTCCTGTTGTTGCAGGAATTCCTTCTGCTGGGCAATCAGGCCGCCGACTTCGCCGCGCAGCTCGGTGAGTTTTTCCTTGAGCGTGTCGACGGCTGTCTGCGCCGCCGCCTCTTCGCTGTCGTCATGCCGACCGAGGCTTTGCAGCAAGGCTTCGGGCTGGTGATACGGGTGCTCATGGCTGCCGCACACCGGGCACGGCTGGTCGTCCTGCAACTGCTCGCGCAACTCCTCGACGCTGGCACTGCGGGCCAGGCGCTGGCGTTCCAGCAATTGCTTGGTCACCGTCAGGGTTTGCTCGGCGACGGTCAGCTCGGCCTTGGCTTGCAGGCCGGCCTGGTTCAGTTGTTCGCGTTGTTGCTGGGCGTCCGCGAGTTTTTGCGTCAGCGCGCTCGCCTGCTGGTCCAGCTGTTGCTGGCTGTCCCACAACCGCGTGAGGTCTTCAAAGGCGCGCTGTTGCTTGCGATTGTCCTGTAGCAGGCTGGCCAGCAATTGGATCTGCTCGGCCACGGCATGGGGTTCGGCACCCGCTTCCTGATACAGCAGGTCCAGGGCGTCGCGTTGCTCGGCGAATTTTTCTGCGGCGCGGGTGGCCCGCTGTTCCAGTTGCGGCAGTTCGGCCTGGCCTTTGTTCAGGCGATTGCCAATCAGCATCAGCTGTTGCAGGCGGTCGCGGTAGGCGCTCCAGGCATCGCTCAGCGGCGCGAGGGCGGCGCTGCGCTCAAGCTCGGCGGCCAGCCGCTGCAGGCGCTCGGCAACGTGGGTGTGCTTGTCCTGCAAGCCCTTGAGCAACGCCTGGCCTTCGGTGCAGGCGGTTTCTTGCTGGAGTTTGTCTTCGGTGCGCTTGGCCAGGTCCTTGGTCAAGTGGGCGAGGGTGTTGTGTTCGGCGAAGGCTTGCAGCAGCAGCGGGGCGGCGTCAGCTTGCTGCTTGAGGGCCTCGGCCAGCGCGGCGTGCGCGGCCGCCTGCTGCTGGAGTGCCTGCTCCTGGCGGGTCTGCAGCTCGGCCTGTTGCGCCAGATGTGCCTGAATCTGCGCGGCCAAGGGCGTGAGCAGATTGTCGAGTTCGGCCTGGCGCGCAAAGTGATGGCGCTGCGGCGCCAGTTGGTCCAGGCGGCTCAGGTCCTGGCGTTGCGGGCCCAGGCTGTCCCACTCGGCCTGCGCGCGCTGCAATTGCTCGGTTGCGCTGAGCTGGCGGTCTTGCCACTCACGCAGCTCCTTGAGCCAGGTGTGCTGCAGTTCCAGCTGCTTGAGTTGCGCCTGTTGCGCCTTGAACTGCTGTTGGGCAGCGTCGAATTGCTCGTCGAGTTCGGCGCGGGCCTCGGCGGCCAGGGGCACCACACCGGTGGCCTGGTCCTGCAGGTGTTTGTGCGCGTCCTTGGCTTCCTTGGCCTTGTCGAACGCGCGGCGACCGAGCTGAGTGTAGAGCGCGGTGTCGGTGAGCTTTTCCAGCAGTTCGCTGCGCTCGTTGTCATTGGCCTTGAGGAACGCACTGAATTCGCTTTGCGCCAGCAACACCGCGCGGGTGAACTGCTCGAAATTCAGGCCCAGGGCCAATTCCAGCTGGGTCTTGTATTCGGTTTTCTGGCTGGCCAGCAGTTGGTCGCTGTCGAGGTCGATCAGGCTTTGGCGGCTGTTCTGCAACTTGCCGCTGGCCTTGTCGCGGGCGCGATTGGCTTCCCAGCGCGCGCGATAACGACGGCCATTGACGCCGACGAAATCCACCTCGGCATAGCCGCCGCCGGTACCCCGTCGGACCAGGGTGCGCGGGTCACCGATGGAAATATCCGTGTCGGCGTCCGGCATCTTGGCCTGGCCGGTATCACCCAGGCGTGGCACCGCGCCAAACAGCGCCAGGCACAGCGCATCGAGCAGGGTACTTTTACCCGCACCGGTCGGCCCGGTGATTGCGAACAACCCGGCACTCGCCAGCGGCTCGGCGGTAAAGTCGATCTCGAACGGGCCGGCCAGCGAGGCGAGGTTTTTCAGGCGGATGGCAAGAATCTTCATGGCTGTTCCCCCGCGTGTTGCACTTCCTGGAGCAGCACGGCGAAATCCTTCAAGGTCTGTTCATCCACCTCGCTGCCGTAGCTGTCCTGCCAGGCGCGGCTGAACAGCTCCTGGGGCGTGAGCTGGTCGAGTTCGACCAGGCGCTCTTCGTCAGTGTCGTCACTGCCGCGCTTGCCTGCATAGTCGGCGGCGATGCGCACCAGGCGCACGGCCTTGCCTTGCAGCGCGGTTTCGATTTGCTGGCGCAGGTCCGGTTGCGGTTCGTCGAGGCGCACGCGCACTTCCAGCCACGGATGGCGCTGCGTTTCGGCGAGCAGGTCGATGTCGGGCAAGTCCGCCAGCTGTTTGAGGATGTCCGCCAGTGGCGCGGCCTCCAGGCGCTGCAGGTTGACCGAACGCGGGATCAGGAGCGGCTCGACACTCACCAGGCACTGGCCCTGGAAGGTCACATCGAGAATCTGATGCTTGTAGCCGATTTCGGAAAAAGACAGCGGAATCGGCGAGCCGCTATAACGAATGCGCTCTTCGCCATTGACCCGTTGCGGCTTGTGCAAATGGCCGAGGGCCACATAGTTCACGCTGTTATCAAACAAGCTGGCCGGCAGCGCCTCGGCGTTGCCGATGATCAGGCTGCGCTCGGAATCTTCCGACACCGAACCGCCAGCCATGTGCGCGTGACTGATAGCTATCAACGGCTGGCCTTTTTTGCGTTTGGCATTGGCCGCCGCGATCAACCGTTCATGCACCTGGCCAATCCCCCGCAGGTAATCGTCACCGAGGTGGGCGCCGGTGACTTCCGCCGGGCGCAGAAACGGCAGCGCCAGGCACCAGGCGGCGACCTTGCCGTTGGCGCCGGGCAGCGGGATCAGCAGGCGTTCGGCATCCAGCTCGCCATCCTCCAGCCACAACACGCGGCCCAGGGCATGAGTGCGCAGGCGCCGCATCAACGGCGCGGGCAGTTCGATGCGCGAGCCGGAGTCGTGGTTGCCGGCGATCATCACAATGGTCAGTTTCGGGTTTTGTTCGTGGGCGCTGATGATGAAGTCATACAGGCGCTCCTGGGCCTTGAGCGGCGGGTTGACCGTGTCGAAGATATCGCCGGCGATCAGCAGCACATCCGGGTGCTGGGTGCCGATCTGGCGCAGCAGCCATTCAAGGAAGCAGGCGTGTTCGAAGTCGCGTTCCTGGCCGTGCAGGTTTTGGCCAAGGTGCCAGTCGGAGGTGTGGAACAGACGCAAGGCGAACTCCGTGGGGAAGATGAAGAGGAGGGGGAGTTTACCTGTAAATGGCGCGATTCTTTCACCCTCCGAATGCTCAACGGTGAACGTCAGGCGGGTTCGCCCTGGAAACCTCTGACTCAGGGGGAGAGATAGCGCATGGCCACAGACGCTATTCGTATCGTTTGTCGGCGCAGGACGGCAGTTGTTATTGCGTACATACGTGCTTGTTTCAATCTTGAATCATCAGATGAACGGTCGCCTCACCTGTTAAATATGACAGTAGACAGTCCATTTTCGGCAGCGCTTACTGTCTGTGCGTGTTTAGAGCAGGACAATATTCAACTTCATTATCCCAAAGACAATGGCGAAGGGCTGGTGCGTGAACGTGGTGAGGATCTGATTATTCGCGCGGTGACTGAGTCTGAGGGTTAGTGTGATTTTCTAATAACTGAGGCTTATCTCATGTCAATTCCTGTAGCAACTAATGTGACGATTATCGGTGAGGCCGTTGCGGGTGCAGTGGTCCGCGGTAGTTATTTTTACGTTGATGATGTTCCCGAGCAAAACTCTATCTATCGCTGGTATATAGACGGCGTTAACTATCTCACTGCCAGAAGCCTCGACTTTCAAATCCAGGCCTCCCTCAGCGGGGCAAAAATCAGGTTTTCGGTAACGCCGATGAACGCCGATGGTGAAACCGGTATAGAAACTTTTTCGATGGAGATTGCCGTCGTAAACGGCTATCAAAATATCTCCGACGAAGAGCACCGTAATAGTTTTATGTCACAACGCGGTCATTGTTCTTATTATGTGCCCGACCCTAACGATAAAGTTTTCGTCGCGAGTGCGTTGGCTTTTTCGCTGACCGACGGCAAAACGCAAAGTGTGCATGTTAGAGGACGTGCTGATCATGCCGGTCAACCGCCACAGGCAATACGCGATTACCTGAAAAACAATCCAGCCACGCGTATGTTCTCGACCGAACGGGATTTTGCTGCACTGGTGCCGGTCTTGGGCAGTACCAAGCGGCTGTTATTGTGGGGGACTAATATGGACAATATTCCCCCGCAACTGGATTTGAATAACATTAAGTACGTGTATAGCAATCGCACCGCAGTGGCCTTTATTTACGACAATCCGGCGCCAGGGAAAAACACCATCGGTGCCTTTGGCAACGCCGCGAATGGCGGGGTGGTACCAGAGGATATTCAACGCAAACTGCTCTTCGATCTGCCCAAGGCAATCTATGCAACGGAATCTGCATTTTCAGTCGTCACTCTCAAGGGGAACGTCTATGCCTGGGGAAATGCTGCGGCCGGAGGCAGTATCTCGCAGGCGGCTGAGAACTATTTGATGGCGATGAAGGTTGAGCGGATTGTCAGCACTGCCGGTGCGTTTTGCGCCATTGGTCCGCAAACCGTCAATGACCCTGAAATCAAACACGTCGTGGCGTGGGGTGACGCAGCCAACGGCGGGCAAATCTCTTCCGAGGTCCTGACGTACATCCTTGACCAGGACGGTGTTGAGCAGGTGGTGGCTAACCGCAATGCATTCTGCGCCATTACCAAATACCGCAGAAGAGCGATCAGTTGGGGCGCTGCAGCCTATGGAGGCACCATGAATGAAGATGCCAAAAGACTCGCTGCCGGCGGCAATATCCTGTTATGCCGGGGGTCTGCCTGGGCGTTCTGCATGTTCAATAACTCCGGGCTGTCCGCCTCTTGGGGCCAGGCGGGTTACGGTGGACTTGCCGGTCAAGACGATGGGCAAGAAAACGATGCGGGGAAAGTCTTTGAAAAAAGCGGAGAAAAGTACCGCATTGAAGCGCTCTTCGACGATATGCACGTCAACGATTGGTATCAACAACATCGCTCGCCGACACGCCACAACGCCACCTGTGATCCAAGTGCTACCCCAGGTGCCAACTTAGGCGAAATTGTCACCCCCAATGGCATCATCAGCCTTTACTCCAATGACTCCAGCTTCTTCATGGTTGCCAAGGAATCCGATGGGAGTACCAAGGATCTGTTTTCGTGGGGCCAGCCCACGGGAGGTGGCGCTATTCCACCCGCTACCCGGCAAGTGCTGATGGGCAGTCTAATAACGGATGTGCACTGCACGAATGGCGCCTATGGCGTGATTAGCACACAAGGCTCTGCCAGTGGCGCGGTCAACGCATTTGGCGGTGGCACTGCTTATCAGGATGCAGGTGACGTTCCGGGTGAACTGCAAGAGTACATGAGGGCAAATGTGAGTGGGTTGTACGCGTTGAAGTTCTTGCCGCCTTATGCCCCTACCGGCGCACGATCAGCGTCAGCCTTCGCCGCCAGGCGAACAGATGGACAGTACGTGGTGTGGGGGGGCGGAACAAGTGTGACGGATGAGTTGTATAACCCGGTCGATTCATGAGGGCGTACGTTTTGGACGGCGCTCAGCGGCTTGCGTTTTTGAAGGCCGTTGCGGAGGGCTGCCAACACTTTTTATTCCCAGAGTTGGAGAGTCAGTCATGAGTAACGTGAAGAAAAAGGCGGTTGTTGATGCAGTCCCCACTGCCAGTGAAGTGCAGGTTCTGGGCGATATCTTAGTGCACGCCACGGTGCGTGGTTTTTATCGGTATGACGCGAATGGTGCCAGCCATGAAGGGCTGTCAAGCTTTTATTGGTACCTTAATGGGCAACGCCTGGAGGCGGAAGGGCAGCGGGACTTCAACATCAGGCCTTCCGATGAGGGTAAGTATCTGCAGTTTTCGGTGGTGCCTGTTGACTCGAATAACGTAGCAGGCAGCGAATATTTTTCGCCTCAGTATCTAATTGTTTCAGGCTTCCAGGGTATATCGGACGAGGAAAACGAGTGGTGTTATCTAAAACAGCGCGGTAATTTTTCATTTCACGTCCCGGAACCCGCAGACAGGCTGTTTGTTTCCAGCGGTGGGGTGTTCGCGTTGCTTGAGCCCACCAGCGGCGATGTTCATTTGGAAGGACAGACCGGCTGGGGGTTGCCTGTGCCGCCCGCGATCGTGAACTTTCTAAAGAATAATAAAGCGATAAAGTTGTTTTCGGCAGAGTTCAGTTTTGCCGCCTTGGTGAGTGTCGGCAGTACCAATCAATTATTATGCTGGGGCAACACCGTTCCCCCCACGGCGCCTATTCTTCGGGGCGTAAAGTCGGTTTACAGCACCCGAAGTGCGTTTGCCGTGATCCATGACAATCCTGCTCCAGGCGCAAACAGTATTGCTGCGATTGGCCCGGTTAATAATCCGGCCTCGACGGTGCCTGACCAGATCCAGCGAGAGTTGTGGTTCGACCCGCCCGAAGCCATCTACGCCGCAGACGATGCATTTGCGGTTCGAACTCGAAACGGCAGGGTGTATGCCTGGGGGCAACCCAATAATGGCGGCAACATTCCGCCCGATGTGCGCGCGCAACTGGATGCGATGTTTGTGACTCGAATAGTCGCGTCGGCGGTTTCGTTCTGCGCCATCGGAAGAGATGGCGACATTGCGGTGTGGGGCGCCGTCGACGGTGGTGGAACCATTCCCTCTGATAGATTGGTCAGAATCCTCGACGATGGTGGTGTGCAATCGGTTATTGCCGCGACGGCATCGTTCTGTGCCATCACGCGAGATAGGCGTAGAGCGGTCAGTTGGGGCCGGGCTGCTGAAGGCGGCGATATGAATGCCAGCGCCGCTGCACTCGCCGCACGTGGCAACATCATTTTGTGCAGGTCCGCACGTTGGGCGTTTCTGATGGCCAACAGTAGCGGCCAGGCGGAGGCTTGGGGAGCGCCTCAATATGGCGGCGCGCCCTTGACGGCTCAAGAAAAAGACAGCTACAGACAGGTGATCGAGGGTGCAAACGCCGAACCGGGTTATCCTCGCCGGCGGGGCGAAAGCGCCGAAGCGCCGAGACTGCGCAGGAACGTTTCGTCCTCGGCGATCATTGTCGACGGTAATCTCAGCCTGTATGGCAACGATGTCAGCTTCTTTTTACTGAGCCGTCGTGATGACGGCACCACCAACGCTATTGTGCTGACAGGGCTGAACACCCATGGCGGGACAATGGACCCGGCGGTGCGCCAGATACTGATGGCCAGCCTGATTCGTGATGTCTACTGCACCAATGGTGCGTACGGCGTTATCACTACGCAGGGAGGTACCGACGGGGCGGTATCCGTCTGGGGAGCCACACTGGCGATGGAAGATGCCGGTGAGATTCCTCCAGAGCTGTCTGAATACCTGCTCAGCGGGGTAACGGAGCTGTACTCTATCAAGCGTTTCCCCTACGTGGTCCTGCCACCGCCACCTCCTCCTAGGCCTCCGCATACTGATCCTTCCTTTGCAGCACGTCGCGTCGATGGTACTTACGTATTATGGGGCGGGAATGTCAGGAACCAGTATTTCGACCCGAGGGCTGCACGCTAGCGCTGCTCTTTATCCAGTCGCCCACATAAACAACCCGCGCATGTCGCGGGTTGTTTATGTGGGCAGGTTGGGCATTTTCACCTATGCGAGGTGGCTCACTGCACGAGGGCTACCTCCCGTATTTGGATCTGGTCCATGAAAAAGGTGCTGGTTGCATTGATAGAGAACGCTATTTTTGCCTGCAGTGTTTGTGTGGGCGGGGTCGCAGGCGTTGTAAAGATATGGCTGAACTTCTCCCAATTGCGGTCCGGGGTCACGATCCTCGTAACCGTCGTGTCACCTAAGCTGATCTTGGCTGTCGTCTGGGAGGCACTACCGGTGGTTTTGCAATAGAAACTGACTTCGTATCGAGTGGCTGCCTTCAAGTTTTCAAAGGTTTTCTGTATGCCGGGTTCAATGGCCTCAAAGTTGCTTTTGGTTGCGCGCCAGACGACATTTTCGGCGCCCTCAATCATCAAGTCTCCCTTGCCGTTGACGCTGTTCATCCAGCCGTTCCAGTTGAAGTTGTAGAAGTCGGTCAGGTCGCGGAAATAATCGACCCGGACGTTGTAGATTCGCGTCGGGAAGGCTACGGCCAAGGCTTTACTCAGGCTTTGAGAGAATCCGACCCATACCTGGATGGTCAGCGAGGATCGGTCCATGAGCCGCTGGAGAGCCTCGATGGGAGTTGGCGGTTGCAGTCCGCCGATAGCGTCAGTGTCGCCCAGGCGGTGGGAGATATAGGTCATCTCGTGATAGGCGTCGCCGTTGTTCAATGTTCCGTGGTATTCCATCCAGATACGGCTGTCGGGATGAATGAACGGCCACACCGATGTCAGGGTGCGAGCCCCGGCTACCAACTGCGAAAGTACCAGGTCAACGGCGTCGCCGACGCCCTGGATAAACGGGGTGGGCAATCCGGTCAGCGGCAGCAGTTCCAGATTCAATATTTCCGACTCGTAGGGAATGGCACCGCGGAAAAAATGGTACTGCACGCTGATGCGGTTGCCGCCTTCGCGAATACCTTTGGCGATAAACTCACTTGGGATCGGGGCGCTGACCTCGTTGGTGACGGGGTCGCCCTGTACGTCTGTGGCGTAGCTACCAATGCCATCGGGGCTGAGCCAGTCGACAAAAATTCGATCGGTCGCATGCATCGGCCGGAATTTCAACAACACGTTCGCGCCCGACAAGGCTGCCAAGGGGTCGAGACGATCCGGGAAACGCTGGGCTTCAGCGACTTCCGGAGGCTCCAGTTCCACACCCGGGCCAACGGTGAGGTTCAGCACCTCCGAGCGCAACACCTGCCGGGGTGGTCCGACGCGTTCCAGGCTGTAGCTGATGCGCAGGCTGCCGTTGAGGTTGAAGTCGAGGATGGTGCGGCTGACCGGGAATGGCAGGGGCCGGCCGGCCGTTGCGGGGTTGATCAAGATGGTGCCATTGGCCGAGCCGCCCAGGGCCGAACCGACGCAGCTCCAGTGGTACACGTTGCCGTCTTGAGCCCCGAGGTAGGGCAAGGTCAGCACTACGTCAGGTCCGATGATGTGGTCCGGGTTGATATTGTTGCCTTCGGTACCTTCCAGTTGTGGCAGCGGCATGTCAGCGACACGCTCGCCCACTTGGGCGCCTACCTCAGTCGATTTGCGCGGGGTGACACCGTTGGTCACCACGTAGTAGAAATAAATCAGGCCCAGGCCGTTGAAACGTTGCAGATCCTCCTTCTTCACACGGCGGCTGCCACCCTGGGCGCCCGCCAATTGAGAGTCGATATAGGGGGTGCCACCGCCGCCGGGTATGCGGTGCTCGATGTGCAGGGTCTCCAGCCAGTCGGGGTCGTGCGGTTCGTAGAAAGGTATGGTGACGGTGATGTCATGGGCCGGGTCAATCAAGCCCAGTTCGATCGGGTTGATCGTCACCCCCGGCATCAATACCGGCGTGCCGATCACGGTGACGGTGTTGGTGCCGGACTGGCCCAGGGATTCGCCACTGGCGGTTTGCCAGAGGAACGACACCCGGAACGAGCCGCCGACCAATTGTTGGATAGTTTCACGGTCAACGGGCACCGTGGTCGAGCCTCGGTTGTTGTCTATCGCCGCCGGCAGCGCGAAGTCCCGCGTTGAGCCATCGGCCAGGGTGGCGAACAGGCTGACGAAAATCTGGTGCCGTGGGTTTGGCGCGGGGTTTTCTCGGACGGTGAAGACCAGTACTTCAAAGATCGAGTCGCTTTGGGTGTCGAAGTCGATCTGGTTGGACTCCTCGTCATCGACCAGGAAATTCGGTGCTTCCAGCAGGCTGGGGTCCAGTTCGCTCATCAGGATGTAACGCTTGGAATATGCGTATTTTTCCCCGGACATGTTCTCCACCACGTCCTGCACCCGAAAGCGCAAGGTCAGGGGCCCCATTAGGCCGCCCTGGAGGATGATGTCTTTACTGACGAACACCCGGATCGGTCCGCTGCCAGCCGCCTCTGCGGGGCTGACGATGTGTATGACGAAGATGCCGTCCCAGGACAGTTCGATGCGGTCGTTCTGGCGGATATGTTTATACGGTTCGATCAGGCACCACACCCCGCGTTCGGCAATAGGCGGATTGATCGTCGAGCCTTCCGGCAAGCCCTCGACGGTCATCACCAGGCCGGTATGCCACGGGCAGCCCGGGTCGGTATCAGTGCCGCCGGGGCGAGTGGTCTTGATCAGGATGGTTTGCAGCGGCGAGGTGCTCTCCTGGCCGGAGCTGGGGCGCAATACCCGGCCGTAGATCTGTATCTCGCCTTCCGGAACGTGCTCTCTGGGCACGAACAGGCCATACCTGTTCTCGTCCTCGAAGACATTATCGGCCGCTACTGGGTTAAGCAGGTCCTCCAGGTAAAGGGCGTAAAAGTCGAACAAGTTCCAATCGAACCACTTTTCAAACACGAAGTAGGCATACGGGGTGATATGGCGGATGGCCAGGCCGTACACGCCGTTTTCCGGGTAAAGGGTGGCGTGCAGGGGGATATGGGGGTAGGCGGAAAAAGGTGGGTCGAGGTCTTCGACCCGCCGGGGGCTGTTGGCCGTTGGATTGTGGGTGTTGTAGGCCACCATGTCCTGTGACAGCAGCAGCGGCGGGGCTTCATCACCGCGGGAATCGGCGGCGGGATCAACGGGTAGATTGGACATGGAAAAGACTCCTTGCTGGAGGGGATGCGCGCGGAAACGGGCGCGCATGAGGCAAGGAAAATCAGACACCCGCCGGGGGTGGGCGTCTACCTGTCAGAATTGACAGTGGCGACGGATGGTCTGTCGTCTCCTGTGGGAGCGGGCTTGCTCACGAAGGCGGTGGGTCAGTCAGCGCAGGGGGAACTGATAGACCGCCTTCGCGGGCAAGCCCGCTCCCACATTTTTGAACCGTGGCCACTGTTGCCCAGCGATGCTTCACGGGTCTGGACGCCAACCGCGTCTAAGCCTATGTGGCCATGAGCTGCGAGTCCTCCACGGGCGATGAAGTTCTGCCTCGCTTGCGCTAACCCATGTGGGAGCGGGCTTGCTCGCGAAGGCGGTGGGTCAGTCAGTGCAGGGGTGACTGATAGACCGCTTTCGCGAGCAAGCCCGCTCCCACATTTTTGAACCGTGGCCACTGTTACCCCGCGATGCTTCACGGATCTGGACGCCAACCGCGTCTAGGCCAATGACGGCCATGAGCTGCGAGTCCTTCACGGGCGACGGAGTTCTGCCTCGCTTGCGCTAACCCATGTGGGAGCGGGCTTGCTCGCGAATACGATGGGTCAGTCAGTGCAGGGGGGACTGATAGACCGCTTTCGCGAGCAAGCCCGCTCCCACATTTTTGACCCGTGGCCACTGTTGCCCAGCGATGCTTCACGGATCTGGACGTCTAACGCGTCTACGCCAATGACGGTGATGCGCTGCGAGTCTTCGACGGGCGACGAGGTTCTATCCCGCCTGCGCTAACCCATGTGGGAGCGGGCTTGCTCGCGAAGGCGGTGGTCCAGTCAGTGCAGGGGTGACTGATAGACCGCTTTCGCGAGCAAGCCCGCTCCCACAGGGTTTTGTGGTCTGGCTGAGTCCGGCTTACTTGGGGTACAGCGGCGGCAGGCTGGTGGTATCGGTCGCCGGATCGAGTTCACGCTCGGCCATCGGGATGGCCTTGATCGCGCGCCACAGGTCTTCGCCCAGCCAGTACTGGCCGCTCTCGCTGTACAGCGCACCATTCAGCCCATCCAGCGCATCCGACAACGGCACAAAGCGCGCGGCCATGTCCGCCAGGGTTTCCGGCTGTTGGCGCGCCCAGGCGTCCAGCGCCTGGCGCGTGGCTTGCGGGTCGTTGGCCTGGGTGGCGCGCTTGAGGTCGTCGAGCAGGGAGCGCGGGCTCGGGCCGGTTTGCGCCGCGCGCAGCACCGCCGGCTGCCAGCGTGCACGCCACCACAGGCCGAAGCCCAGCAAGGTGGTGCAGGCCAGGATCAGCGTACTCAGTTGCCACAGCCACAGGCGGCTGTCGTCCGGAGCGGTGATGATGGTCGGCGTGGCAGGGGTGTCCACCACCAGGCTCGGGTTGTTCGCCACTTGCAGGGTGCGCGCCGGCAGGCTGGTGCGTTCCAGATGGTCCTCGTGGGTGTTCCACCACACCACGTCGACGGCGGGCAACTCCAGGGCGCCGACGCGATTGGGCACCAAGGCTTCACGGTCTTCACGGCTACCGATCAGGCCGCGGTCGTTGGTCTGGTTGCCAAGTACCGGCTGGTCCGGATAACGCCGCAGGCCGTTGATGTCGGTGCTCGGCAGGGCCGGCAGTTGCGCGCTGGACAAACCTTCGGCCTTGACCGTGAGGCTGCGGGTCAGCGAGTCACCGACCTGCACGTGTTCGGGCTCGGGGTTCCAGCTTTCGCTCAGGGTCAGGCTGCGTGCCGGCAGCCAGGCGGCGTCGGCGGGGTAGAGCTCCGGCTTGGGTTTGACTGTCAGCGACAGGGGCATCGAACTCACGTGGATCAGCTTGCCGGGCTTGGTGCCCTGCAAGGTGTTTTCCTGTGGCGGGCGCGATTCCACCAGGGTCGCGCTGAAGGTCTGGGCGGGAACCTCCAGGGCGCCGCTGTGCTGCGGGTAGATCGCGTAGCGTGTTTCGATCACGCCATGGCGAATGCTGTTGATGACTTTCTCGTAGGTGCGCGACTCGCCCAACTGCTCGACCCGCGCATCCGGGATCTGCAACGGCGTGAGGCTGCTGTCGTCATACAGCGACACCGAGTGGTACACGCGCACGGTCAAGACTGCCTGGGCCTGCACGTACACGCTGGTCTGGTCGAGATTGGCCTCGACGAACACCGGCGCCAGTTCCGCGCTGCTGTCCTGGCTGGTGGTTTCGACCACTTGCAGGCTGATCGGCTGGGTCTTGTAATCGCCCACTTGCAGGGGCGGGATCACCACGGTGCCGTTTTGCTTGGGCAGCAGGGTGATGATCCAGCGCGTGGTGGCGTGGTTGTCGCCGCCCAGGGTGGTGAGCTGGTTGAGTTGGCGCGTGCCGCTGACTTCGAACTGCTCGTCCAGCGGCGACAGGTCGGGTTTGCCGAACTGGGTAACGTCGCTGGATTCCACCGTCAGCTCTACCGTCTCGCCGGAATTGAGGCGGCTGCGGTCGACACTGGCGACCAGGCTCGCCGCCTGGGCGTGGCCTGCCGACAGCGCGAGCAAAAGCAGTAGGGTCGTGCGGCGGCTCATCGAGTCTTGTCCTGATGTTGTTGCTGTTCGTACCAGAATTTACGCCGCAGCAGTTCGCCGGGGTTGTCCGGAATCTCCCGCAGCCACTGCTCCAGCGCCTGGCGATGTTCACCGTCGAGGCTGGCGTCGGCAGGGCGCAGTGGCGGGGTGGTGGTCTGCTCGTCCCCGAGTTCGCTGCCCGGTACTTCGTTGCCGCCGGGTTGTGGCGTGGCGCCGGCCTTGGTATCACCGGTGCCGGCTTCGCCCTGTCCCTGGGACGACTGCTCGCCACCCGTGGCACTTTGCCCGCTGGCGCCTGGTTGCGCAGTTTGGCCGGGTTGCGTGGTTTCGTCATCCTGGTTTTTTGCAGGTTTTTGCGGCTCGGGGTTTGCCTGTTCCTGCATCAGGGTTTCCACCAGGGCCTTGTTTTTCAGGGCCGGCTGCAGGTCGGGCTGGGCTTCCAGGGCCTGTTCGTAGGCATCGATCGCCGCCTCCAGCTCGCCCGACTTGGCCAGGGCGTTGCCACGATTGTAGTGGGCGTAGGCGTCATTGCTCTGGGCGAAACGCTTGATGGCCTCGGCATAGTTGCCGGCTTCGTACAGCGCGACGCCTTGCCATTGCGGGTCTTCGAAGTGCTCCGCGGCTTCGGCGGGGCGTTTTTTCTTCAGCAGGTATTGGCCTTGCTGGTCGGGGCGCAGCCACAGGTCCTGCAGGCCGAAGGCATAGCTGGGTTGCGGTGCGCCCAATAGCAGCAGCGGCAGGCAGAACAGCCAGCCACGCCGCCCGGCGCAGGCCGCGAGCAGCAACAGCGGGAGCAGCAGCCAATAACCCTGGTCGGCCCAGGTGTCAAGGTGCAGCAGTTGGCCGTCGTTGCGCAGGGTCTGCGGCGGGTCCAGCACGCCGAGCTGGCGCAGGTCTTTGTCGTCCAGGCGCGCGGCGCGGTAACGGCCGCCCATTTCGCTGGCGAAGGCCTTGAGCGTCGGGCTGTCGAGGCGCGGCACCAGGATCGCGCCCTGTTCATCCTTGAGGAATTCGCCGCTTTCCTGAGTCACCGGCGTGCCTTCGCGGCTGCCGATGCCGAGGATCGACAGGCTCGGCGCCTGGCCGCTTTGCAGCAACAGGCGGATGCCTTGGCGTTCCTGTTTGGACAAGGAAGAACCGATCAGCAACAGCCGGCCCTGGCCCAGGCCACCTTGCTTGAGCAGGCCCAGGGCTTTTTCCACCGCGAGGTCAGCGCGGTGGCCTACTTCGGGCATCAGCGAGGGGCGCAGCGCATCGAGCAGGTTGCGGCTGGTGGCCAGGTCGTCGGACAGCGGCACCAGCGTGTGGGCACTGCCGGCGTACACGACGATGGCGGTTTGCGCATCCGTGCGCGCCTGCAACAGGTCATACAGCTTGCGCCGCGCCTGTTCCAGGCGGTTTGGCGGACTGTCGGTGGCGAGCATCTCCGGGGTCAGTTCCAGCAGCACCACCAAGGGATCAGAAGGTTTCTGGCTCGACTGTTCGACCCGCTGCCAGCTGGGGCCAAGCAATGCCAGCACGGCCAGCAGCCAGGCGATGCCGAGCACCACCCACGGCGATTTGCTTTCGCGGCCATTGCCGCCGCTGAGCAGCACCGCATGAAAGGCCGGCGGCAGGATCATCTGCCAGCGCCCGGCGCGTTTTTGCCGGTGCCACAGTTGCCACAGCAGCCAGCCGAGCAGGGGCAGCAGCAACAGCCACCAGGGACGGAACCAGTGCGGCCACAGGTCGATCATCGACGCCTCCGCAGACGCAGGCGTTTGAGGCGCTGGCGCCATTCGGGATGCTGCTGCAGGAAACGCCCACGGGTCGACAATTTGTGCAACAACCGTTGCAGCGCGTTGTTCGGCCAGCGTTCCTGGATCACCAGCAGCATGCTCAATACCAGTGCCAGGGCCAGCGGCGCGCTGTACAGCGCGAGTGCCGGGCGGGCCTGGGTCGGTTGCTGTTCGACCGGTTCGAGTTTGTCGAGGGTGTCCTTGATCGCTTGCAGCTCTTCGCCGTCGCGGGCGCGGAAGTATTGCCCGCCGGTGGCCTCGGCAATCGCCTTGAGCGCGGGCTCATCGAGGTCCAGGCTCGGGTTGACGCCGAGGATGCCCAGCGAGCCGGTTTGCTCAGGGTCGGCGCCGATGCCGATCGGGTAGATCTTCACGCCTTCTTCAGCGGCCAGGCGCGCGGCGGTCAGCGGGTCGATCTGCCCGGCGTTGTTGGCGCCGTCGGTGACCAGGATCAGCACGCGGCTTTGCGCCGGGCGCTGGCGCAGGCGTTTCAAGGCCAGGCCGATGGCGTCGCCGATCGCGGTGTTCTTGCCGGCGATGCCGATGCGCGCCTCGTCCAGCCAGGTGCGCACGGTGTGGCGGTCAAAGGTCAGCGGCGCCTGCAGGTAGGCCTGGCTGCCGAACAGGATCAGGCCGACGCGATCACCTTCGCGCTCTTCCAGGAAGTCGCCGAGCAGATGCTTGACCAGGCTCAGGCGGCTGACGTCATCGTCCTGCCAGTGCATGTCGGGAAAATCCATCGAGCCGGACACGTCCACCGCCACCAGCAGGTCGCGGCCACTGGCGGCGATTGGCAACGGCTCGCCGAGCCATTCCGGGCGCGCGGCGGCGGTCAACAGCAGCAGCCACAGGACCACGAACGGTGCCTGTTGGCGCCAGCCCGGCAGGTTGACACGGGCACGGCGCCGGGCCAGGCCTTCGAGGTCGCTGAGGTAGCTGACCTTGAGGGCCGGCTCGCCGCTGTCGGCCACCGGCAACACCAGGCGCATCAGCCACGGCAAGGGCAACAGGATGAAGATCCACGGCCAGGCGAATTCAAACATGTTTGCGAATCCAGGTGTCGACGGCCTGGGTGAGGCCGGCGATGGCCTTGTCGTCGAGTTTGCATTCGGGTTTGTAGGCGCCTTCGACCAGCACCATCCAGCGCGTCAGGCCGGCGGCGGGGCAGCGGTTGTCGAGGAATGCCAGCCATTTGCGGCCGTTGAGGGTGTGACTTTGGCTGTAGGGGTAGTCGTTGCGGCACAGGCGCTTGAGCAGGCCGTTGAGTTGTTGCAGCCAGGCACCGGCAGGGGCGCCGTCGTAGGGCTTGGGCATCAGCGCCAGCTCCGCCAGGGCCGCGATGCGCAACGGGTCCAGCGGTTGTTCGGCGCGCGCCACGGGACGCCGCGCAGGCAGGAAACGCCGCAGCGACCACAGGCCCCAAGCGAGCAACGGGATGATCACCAGCAACAACCACCAACCCGGCGCAGGCGGCCAGAAACCGATGCTCGGCGGCGCGATCAGCGGTTGCAACTGGTCGAGGCTGCTCATTGCTTTTTAACCGGGCGCTGAGGATTGAGGTACTCGCGCAGTTGCTCGACCATTTCGCTCTGGGTGCTCAGGGGCATCAGCAGGATGCGCAGTTTTTGCGCGAGCAGTTCCCAGCGGGCGATGCGCGCTTCGGCCTGGGCCTTGTAGGCCTGGCGCAGGTCGAAGTTCAGCGTGTCCAGCTCCAGCTGCGCGCCGCGTTCGGCAAAGCGCAGCAGCCCGGCGGCGGGCAGGGCGTGGTCGAGCGGGTCGGAAATCGGCAACAGCAGCAGGTCGCAATGGCGTGACAACAGGCTCAGCTGTTGTTCGGCGCCTTCGGTCAGCGCGCGCTCGTCGCAAATCACGATAACCAGGCTGCCCGGGCGCAGCACTTCGCGGCCCCGACGCAGGGCCATGCCCAGGGCGTCGGCTTCCGGGCGGCTTTCGGTGTTGAGGCTCTGGTTGACGCGCACCAGGCGGTTGAGCAGTTGCAGCAGGCTTTGCTTGCTGCGTCGCGGCTTGATTTCGTAGTGCTCGCTGTCGCCGAACACCAGCCCGCCAACGCGGTCGTTATGCCCCAGCGCGGCCCAGCCGATCAGGCTGGCGGCCTGGGCGGCGAGCACCGACTTGAACATCTGCCCCGAGCCGAAAAACAGCCGGCAACTTTGCTCGACCATGATGAAAATCGGCCGCTCGCGTTCTTCGTGAAACAGTTTGGTGTGCGGCTCCTGGGTGCGTGCGGTGACGCGCCAGTCGATGGTGCGCACATCGTCGCCGGCCTGGTACACGCGCACCTGGTCGAAGTCGACACCGCGACCGCGCAATTTGGAGTGATGCAAGCCGATCAGCGGGCTGCGCTGGCTGGGGGTGGAAAACAGCTGCACTTCGCGCACGCGGTGGCGCATCTCAATCAATTCGCTGAGTGTGACGCGGATTCCATCGCTTGCGTTCATGGGGTTCAAGCGACGGCAACGACGTCGAGAATGCGTTGCACCACGCGGTCCTGGTCAATGCCGGCCGCTTCGGCCTCGAACGACAGAATGATGCGGTGGCGCAGCACGTCGAACAGCACCGCCTGGATATCCTCCGGGCTGACAAAGTCGCGCCCGGCCAGCCAGGCATGGGCGCGTGCGCAGCGGTCGAGGGCGATGGAACCACGCGGGCTGGCGCCGTAGGCGATCCACTCGGCCATCTCCGGGTCGAACTTGGCCGGGGTGCGCGTGGCCATGACCAGTTGCACCAGGTATTCCTCCACCGCATCGGCCATGTACAGGCCGAGGATTTCCTTGCGCGCGGCGAAGATCGCCTGCTGGCTGACGCGGCGCTCGGGCTTGGTCTCGCCGTTGAGCGCCTCGCCGCGCGCCTGCTGCAGGATGCGCCGCTCGACGGCGGCGTCGGGGAAGCCGATCTTGACGTGCATCAGGAAGCGGTCGAGCTGGGCTTCGGGCAACGGGTAGGTGCCTTCCTGCTCGATGGGGTTTTGCGTGGCCATCACCAGAAACAGCGGCGACAGCTCGTACGTGCTGCGCCCGACACTGACCTGGCGCTCGGCCATGGCCTCCAGCAACGCCGACTGCACCTTGGCCGGCGCACGGTTGATTTCGTCGGCCAGCACCAGGTTGTGGAAGATCGGGCCTTGCTGGAACACGAAGCTGCCGGTTTCCGGGCGATAGATTTCGGTGCCAGTGATGTCGGCGGGCAATAGATCGGGGGTGAACTGGATACGATGGAACTGCGCTTCGATGCCTTCGGCCAGCTCTTTGATCGCCTTGGTCTTGGCCAGGCCCGGTGCGCCCTCGACCAGCATATGGCCGTCGGCGAGCAGGGCGATCAGCAGGCGATCGATGAGTTTTTCCTGGCCGAGAATCTGCGTAGAAAGAAAGGTTCGCAGCGCGAGCAGCGCTTCACGATGTTCCATCGATGACGGTTCCTGGAGAGATGAGCCTGTACGTCTTGCAACAAACGACAGCCTGGGGCTGCCTACTTTAATGCATGGCAGGGGGCGGCGACTAACGGCGTGACGAGTATTTTTGGGAAAACTTGTAGGAATTTTGTGTGGGCGCGCAAATTGCTTCCTTGTGCTGTGGCAAGCGGGCTTATCTGGCAATAGGGTCTCTTGTGGCAATAGGGCTTTTTTGTGGTGAGCGGGCTTGCCCCGCGTTGGGGCGCGAAGCGGCCCTGAAACCAGAGAACGCGGTCCCCCTGGATGAACGCGGCGATCTTGATGGGGCTGCTGCGCAGCCCAACGCGGGGCAAGCCCGCTCACCACAAAGAGCCCCATTGCCACAACAAGCGCGCTCACCACAAGGGTATTGGGCCGCTGCACCTTCAGCACTTCGCCAGGTTATTACTCAGTGCCTCGGCACTTGCGGCCCAAGCGAGCTTCCGTTGGCGAGCATGCTTCCTGTGGCAATAGGCTCTTTGTGGCAATGGCT